>Ga0180009_10000151_pt1 | contig 105935 bp, 80 predicted proteins | sample OS_PC_MetaG_FD_123537 | JGI IMG/M metagenome (GOLD analysis project Ga0180009, IMG submission 123537) | Groundwater microbial communities from the Aspo Hard Rock Laboratory (HRL) deep subsurface site, Sweden - OS_PC_MetaG | ecosystem: Environmental > Aquatic > Deep subsurface > Groundwater... | reverse complement strand
ATGACAGGGCTTTATCCGGGGACGACGTATTATTTCGCCGTGACGGTGACGGACGACGCTTCCAATACTTCTGTCTGGAATTACGGCGCCTTTAACACGAAAAGCACGGCTCCCGCCTGCGACCTGAAACCGGATATCGTCAGCGCCGTGAACTCAACACCCGCCGATGGACAATTAACTGTTAGCTGGACGGAACCGTCGGCGTTTGATATTGACCATTACATCGTGGAGGTTTCGTCATTCGGGACGTATCCTGTCGGGGATTTCAGCAGTATTATTTTTTCCTCAAATGTGTCTGCCGGATATAGCACATATCCCTCGACGAGTCCGCTGATTAATTTCAACACATATTATTACAGAATCACCACTTATGACTGGGGGGATGATGCCGCGAACGGGCTTTTCAGCACTGTTTTTTCAAGCGCTTACGCTTATGTGAGCGCCTTTCCTTATATAACGCCTCCCGCGATTCCGGGTTCATGGGCTGGCGCGGGGCTGTCATCCACGACGATAAAGTGGACATGGGCTGATGTTGACGGCGAAACGGGCTACAGAATAAAATATGCTACGAATACTTCTTCCATACGCAAGGAGCTTGCCGCCGATGTGCTGGAATGGACGGAAACAAATCTTACAATCAACACTTCTTATTACAGGGTAATTGTTTCAAGCAATTCGGCGGGTGAAAGCGCTCTTTCGTCTGCGGCCACGACATGGACGCTGGCAAATCCGTCAACAGGCACATATTTTTCGGGTGTTTTTCAGTCGAGCGTGACGATAACATGGGCTATAAACAGCAATCCGGGTTATACCAACTACGGCCTTTCGTATTCCACAAAGAATGATTTCAGTTCCAATGTATCAACGCCCGTCGCTTTCGCGAGCGGCCTGACGGCGAACACGACGGCTGTCACGGGTTTGAGCGGAAACACATCTTATTATTTCCGCGTGTGGGCCTATAACGGCGACGAAGTAATGACCGCCTTTGACACGGCGATCACAACACTGACAGCCACGGCTGCTGTGGCAGGAGCGGGTAGCGTTGTAATAAATGAAATAGCATGGATGGGAACTGATACAAATGCTAACGATGAGTGGATTGAACTTTACAATAATACAGCTGGCGCTATTGATCTTACGGGCTGGTATATAATGGATGACGATGTGACCAAGTATGATTTAGCAGGGTCTATTGCGTCGGGCAGCTACTACCTTATAGAAGATCAAGAGTTAGCAACGGATGTAGTGGCGGATATTGTAATAGGCATAGGATTAGTAAATGGCCCCCCCGCAGACAGTCTCAAGCTTTACGATAACACTGATACATTAATAGATTCGGTTGACTGCTCTGCGGTCGCTTGGTTTGCGGGTTCCAACACAGTTCCGAAAAAAACAATGGAAAGGATAGACCCGACGGTTTCCGGAAACAGCGCGGCGAATTGGGCTAATAACGATACCATAACAAAGAATGGTTTGGATTCGGGGGCTGTTGTCATAAACGGCACGCCCCGGTCAGCGAACTCGGTTTATTCCGCTCCCGATACAACTGATCCCGGGCAGGTGACGGATTTGGCGGCGGCGACGGGAACGAACAGCGGCGAAGTGGATCTGACCTGGACCGCGCCGGGCGACGACGGCACTCTTAATAATCTTTCGGGAGGCCATTACCTTATAGCAATGGCGACTTACAGCGTAGCCGCATATACTGAAAATGTCACCTCATGGTGGCAGTCGGCAAATATTATAATACGAAGCACCGGAGCCACGGCGGCTGTGGGTAAACCGGAAACAGCGACGATAACGGGCCTGACGGCGGGAACAACTTATTATTTTTCAATAGAGGCATACGATTCCAGCGGCAATGATTCTGTCTATGGAGCGAAGTCGACCTCAAGCGTAACGCAGGCGAAAGCTTACGCCTCAACCGCCGCTCCCGCCCCGCCCCCGCCGGGCTGGTCGCCTAACACGAGCAGTTTGCTTTATGACCGTAATTACAGTTTTGAAAACGATTTTTCCTCGTGGACTAAAGACGGCACGGCCGGCAGCATTTTAATAGAAAATACTGTTGTACACTCCGGCGCAAAGTCCTGTAAATTTGTTACTCTTGCAAGTGCTTATTCATACAGGGGCATTGTGTCCTCTACACCAAGCGTAATGGCAGGGAATTATTATCTGGCTTCAGCCTGGGCTTATGTTGAACAGATCGCAGGGGCGATAAGCGAAGCTCAATTCCAGATAAATGTGCGCTGGTATGATAACACAGGCGCATTATTGCCGACGGATGCTTCGGGCAATATAACACTCGCGGCTTTCAATACCTGGGAACAGATAAGTTTTGGAGCTACAGCTCCAGCCGGAGCGGTGAGAGTTGCGGTTGAAATTGAAGCGAAGGAATCTGTGGACAATAATAACCACGCATATGTGGATGATGTGGAACTGGTATATGATAATGTGGCTCCCGGGGCGATTACTAATTTGTCGGCACTGACAGGTTCGGGCAACGGTGAGGTGGATCTGACTTGGACAGCTCCGGGAAGCGACGGGACAACTGGCAGTAATACCGGCGGCTTTTACATCATCGGCTGGTCGGTTGATTTTGTCGTTGACGGGGACACGGCAACATGGTGGACGAATACCTCAAATCAGGGATATATTGATTTACAGATGGTTGCTGAAGATCCCGGAGAAACGGTGTCAGCCACTATCGGTTCTTTAACAGCTGGTGTGACTTATTATTTCGCGATAGTCACTTATGATTCGTCATTCAATGTGTCTGAGACAGATACGCTTTCGTTATCGTCAACGACACAGGCGCACGCTACGGCTTTTAAGGCGCCGTCGGATCCTATCCCGCCGGCGGATATAGACGATTTGACGGCTTTGACAGGTTCTGTGATAGGAACGGTTAATCTTGTCTGGACGGCGCCGGGTGACGACGGGGCAGGAGGCGGAACCGCCGATGGTTATCTTGTGAAATATTCACAGAATCAGATCACTTCCGCCAACTTTGATTCCGCGAACATTTATACGTATACGCAGAGCTGGACGCCGATAGTCCCCGGTTCCGTGGAGGGGCTTTCCGGAAGCCGCGTCGTGAGCGGGCTAGCACCCGGGACGACTTGGTATTTCGCGATAAAAGCGAAAGATAACGGCGTTCCGGGCGATCCGATCTGGGGCGGCTGGAATGAGAGCGATTACGCCGACAACAAAAACAGGGCGTATTCCAAGGGATATAATAATCTTCTGAGAATAGCGAACGCCGGATTTGAGCTGAGTCCTGCCCTTGTGGGCTGGAATTCGGCGAGCACAAGCATTACTCAATCGGATTCTTATAAAAAATTCGGCACTTATTCCTGCAAATTTAACGATCCGACAACAGCTTATTCGGGGCGGGAGCTTAATTCTTCGGCCGCTTCCGCAACAGGAGGTTCCACTTACACTGTCGGGGGGTATTTTTATCTTGACAATAACGGCGGCTCGGTGGGAAATACTCAAATACTTATTCATGTGAGCTGGCGGGATAACGCCGGGGTTTTCCTGTCTTCATCCACATCATCGGAAATTACTCTGAGCGCTTTCGGCGCATGGGAACTCAAATATATGGATGTTATCGCGCCCTCAAACGCGGCCAGTGCCGTGTTCTCAATTCAGGTCAAAGAAAGCGTGGGTAACAATAATGACTTATATGCTGACGGCATTGCGGCCTTTGTTGACACCGTGCCTCCCGCGGCAATAACCGACTTGAGCGCGGCTGCCGGAAGCAATCCGGGCGAGATAATCCTGAGCTGGACGGCTCCGGGCGATGATGGTACTTTGTATGATAATATAACGGGCGCGAGCTATGAAGTGATCTTTGCCACGGTTCCTGTCACGACCGGCGCGGCCGAATGGTGGCTGTTATCAACCGTGTATGACCAGATGCCGGAATACTGGACGGTATCGCCGGTGGGCGCCACGCAGCAAAAAACACTGAATCTGCGGCCGGGCGTCACTTACTGGTTCGCGCTGAAGACCATAGACGCCAGCGGAAATATGTCGGCAATAGATGAAAATTGCGCGGGACAGATCGCATCCGGCACGCAGGCTTTCGCCAGAGCGAAAGAGGGTTTTGTCGGTTCCCTCGTCAGGATAAACGAGGTGGCCCCGTCCGAATCATCTGATAATGACTGGATAGAGTTTTACAACTCTTCGAGCACCGTGAATATCAAAACATGGAAAGTGTATATAAACAATTCTCTCTTTAAAACTTTTCCCGATTTTACTTTTCAAAGCAGGACTTATATTGTTCTTCACTTCAATTCTTCTTTGGCCGACGAAGACGATGTCAGCGGAGACATAAACGGTAACGGTTATCGCGATTTTTACGCCGATGTGGGGGGGATTCCTTCCGGTCCGACTTCTCCCGCGGACATTATGATAACTCTGAGGAATCCTTTCGCGGCCGAAACTATTATTGACGCCGTGTGCGTCGCCGATAAAGAAGGCAGTACTAATGAATGGGTGGGCGATCTTGTGGGTTATCCCGGAAAATCCGAATACGCTTTCAAACTTTCGCCCGCCAAAAACGGCCGGCTGGAATACAATACGGCGGTTTTATCGGGCCAGTGGTTCGGCGTGGAGGCCGACGGCAAGAATGACAGCGCGGTTGAGGATTACTGCGTTTCGTGGAAATTCGGCATAAAGGGCTATTCAATCGCCAGGGACGGTAATTCCACCGACGGCACGAATCCTTCCAGAAATGAGTGGTCCATTGCCGAAGCTCAAACGCAGGGCAGCGCTAATTTCCTGACCGCGGCGATAGATGTGACCGCGCCCGGCCAGATAGCAGATCTTTTCGTCACGCCCGGACCGTACAGAGGAAGTCTGAGAATAATTTTTTCAAATGTAGGCGACGACGGTTTGGCCGGAGGCGAGGTTAGTTCCTACGACGCGAGGTACAGCGAATATCCTATCGTCACGGAATCGGATTTCAAGGCGGCAACGCTCATTACTTACGCTTCTAAGGAAAACGCGAAAGACAGAATGAGGCTGGAATTCGACAAAGAATCCACAGCGGACATTTTCTGGATTCCGGGGTCAACAAGCACGCAGCAGGATCACATCATAGGAGAGTTTAAACCGGGCGAGAAATATTACATAGCGGTAAGGGCGGAGGATGAACAGGGCAATAAGGGGCCTCTTTCAACAGGTGGGCAGACTGGCGCGGTTGCCACGGATATAACAGGTTCGCCTGTTGTTATTAACGAAATTTCGCCGATAAACGCGGAGGGCAAGGATTGGATTGAGTTTTACAATGCCAGCGGCGGCACTGTGAATTTGAGCGGCTGGATAGTCTATCTGCACTACTTAAAATCATCGGGACAGGATTATTTCAAGCCGATAAAAATAATTCCGACAACATACTATTTTCTGCCGCCTGATTCCTATGTGGTTATGAATTTCGGCTCAAGCGGCACGGATGAAACGCCGCCGGCTGATACCAACGGCAACGGTTATTACGATCTCTATCTTGATTACGCGCAGTTTAACGATGCCGAAGGGGCTGTTATTCTTGCCGATAGCGATAGAAATGTCGTTGACGCCGTTCTTTATTCCGATAGAGCGGTGTCGCTTAGTCCGGAAAGCTGGGACGACACTTATGTGGAATGCTACTGGGCTCATCAGTGGTCGCCCATTTCGGAGCCCGCTAATCACCCTTCGGCTTTGTCTTACATTGCCAACACCAATATGGTTGACTGGTCGCAGGGCGCTGTCGGTTATTCTCTGGCGCGGGATGAAAATTCGTATGACAGCGATAATACGGGAAATGCCATAGATGACTGGCGTTTTTCAAGGCCGACAAAAGGAATACGGAACGACTCCACATCCCCCGCCGCTGTCGCTGATTTGAACGCTGTGAATTTGGGTTCTCCTTTTGACAAAGATGAGGAAGGCAATGTCCTTCTCACATGGACCGCTCCCGGCGACGACGGCACAATAGGGAACATAATAGACGGTTTATTCCGGATAAGATATTCATCTGTTACCTCGGTGTGGGCTTCAATGGAGTATGAATATTACGCGTCCACGAGTATCGCGCCGGGCACTTTGTGCTCACATAAATTAATGGGGCTTTATCCGGGTGAACTTTATTATTTTCTTTTGAAAACGGAGGATGAGGCGGGAAATCCCTCAGCCGAAAGCAATTTAGAAACTTTGACTGTTATAGATGTTGTTCCGGACGCGCCGGTCGCGGCCGATATTGCATGGATCAGAACATCTTCCACAACGGCGACGATTTTCTGGCTTGCGGGACCGCTGGATATTGATTATTATAATGTCAGCCGGAGGGTGGGCGACATTGGCGCGTTTGTCGCTCTCGGCAGCACGACAAGTTTGTCCTGGACAAGCAATGATTTGACAGAGGGAACCACATATTACTACAGAGTGTGGGCGGTTGATAAAGCGGCCAACACAAGTGCGGATTACTGTCAAATAACAGTTCTTAACTATGCAATCCCCGTTATTGTGTCGCCCGTTCCCTTTCCGCGTGAAATTTGCATGATCGGAAATGATATGAGCTTTTCTTTTGAACTCAACGCCGCGCAGTCAGTGGATACACTGGAAGTTGAGTATTTCAGGACAGGAGTCGCCCGGGCAACGGCGATATTAACAAATTCCGATTTTACAGTGGGATGGACAGCTACTCCTAAAAGCGCGGATGTCACAATCCCGGTATCCTTTATAGGCAGCTCAAATTTCTATTATCAGATAAAATACGAGGGCAGCGGTAGAAAATTTGAAACGGAAAATATCCAGGTTTCAGTAAGCCGGAGCAGTTCCACGGAATGGGATCAGGGTTCTACATTTGCCCTGCCGGACGGCAATGATTTGGACGGAGCGGTGAGCATATACATGGGAGCCGTTGACGGGACAACGCCGTCCGGTTTGAAAATAACCCAGACGGTTATTCCCCTCGCTGCCGCGGCGTCGTATTCTTTCCCGAAGGGTTTGGATGATGAGAGGGTGGATGTTTCCATAAACGGCGGGATGCCGGTTATCTGCTGGGACATAGACGCCAAGGACGCTTCCGGTTATGACATGGATGTGGCATTCGCGAATCCTGTTTCAATAACGCTGCTTTATCTTGACCTGAACAATGACGGAGCGGTGGATCTTGAGAATGGAACCCTTGCTGGCGTGGCGGAGGCGAGGCTTAAAGCTTATTTCCTTGACGAGAGAAACCATGTGTGGCGTTTTATAGGCGGTGATATGGATACTTCCGCTAACACTTTGACTTTCAAATTTCCGCACTTGTCGAGGTTTGCTCTTTTTGCGACAAAAGCTGACGGCATAAAACCCGTTCAGAGATTTCTGACTGCCAGAATTCCTGGCGGAATTAATTTTGATGAGGCGGTGAGAGTGAAAATATATGACCCGAGGGGAAGAGAAGTTGTCACTTTGACAACAAGCGCTCCGGCGACATCCCCCATAGTGTGGTACGGCGCGGACAGGGAAACATCCGCAGCGGTGCCGGCCTCGCAGATGGTTGAGAGCGGCGCTTATATTTATGAGTCATTCGGCGCCGGCGGAGCGAAAGCGACCGGCGTGATAATCGTGGTAAAATGATGAATAGCAAAATAACAAACAGGAACAGCGCTTCTGCGGCAGGATTGATTTTAGTCATCGCTGTCTGCTGTCTGTCAGTTTTGACATCGCGTTCTTTCGCGGCGTTTTTTGACACGGGCCTGTCGGCGCGCGGCGCGGCGATGGGCGGGGCATATTCCACGATGTACGGCAGCCCCGACCTCATATTCTATAATCCCGCGGGTTTGAAAAATATAAGCAATCCGGAGTTGTCGGTTTATTACCACAACCCTTTCTCGGGCCTGCTGAATGTGGATTTCAACACGACGGCGCTTTCTTTCGCGATCCCCGTTTATACGAAAGGCGTTTTCGGGATCGGCTACACCCAGTTCGCGGCTGGAGACAGCAAAGATAAGCTCTATCAGGAAACATCTCTCTCCGCGGCTCTGTCATACAGGGTGTCGGAGCGTTTTCAGACGGGCGTCACTCTCAAACAGCTCTCTCACGAATATTTCCCCGACGACAGGACGATGTCGCTGGGAGACAAGACTTTTGATTCCGCGTGGGGCGCTTCGGCTCTCACCGCGGACATAGGAATGAGGGCCGCTCTCTCGCGGACGCTCAACGCCGCGATCACTTATCAGAACATGCTGCCGGCGGATATAGGGATATATGATAAGGACGAGGTGCCGTCCATTATGCGTTTCGCGGGGGATTTTACAAACGGAAAATTCACTCTTGCCGTCGCTCAGGATATACGGGCTCAGGACTGGGGGGATAAGACAACGACCTGTGTCGGCTCTGAATGGAGGATTTCCCAGAAGCTGGCGATGAGAGCCGGTTATAATAACGACGAAATTTCTTTCGGGTTCGGTATCAATATGAAGGTTTTCGGTGAGGACAATCTCGCGTTTAATTACGCTTACAGCGTGCCGTCGGGAATAAGTTCCGTTGTGTCGCACCGTCTTGAGCTGAAGCTCAGGCGCGGAGAAAAGGTTATTCGCGAAAAGCCGCAGAAAGCCGAGAAAAAAGAGATTCTTTGGGAAGACAAAGGCGAAGAGATAGATTTGGAGTGAGATAAGGGGGAGAAATGAAAAGATCCATAAAACTGATGTTGGCCTTGATGTTTGTCCTGGCGTCGGCGCCAAAAGCGTCGGCCGTCATGGGCGTGACAGAGGTGAGCATAAATGGCAAGGAAGCCACTGTTGTGCTGGACGGGTATCTTAAGATTTCGGGGATAGACGTTCTCAAGAGAGGCGACCAGATCAAGATAAAACCGCCGATATATGTGTCAAAAGGCGGAAAAATATTCCCGCAGGTCAAATTCATAGACTCGGCGCTGGAAGACCGCGTGATATCGGCCATAAAGATGGGCAAGCCCGCGGGTTCCGTATCCAGCAAGCTTTCCTACAAGGTGTCAAAGATGTCGCTCTATGACCCCAAGGGGCAGAGATCGTCCATGAAGGCCTTTTCCGCGGTGACATTCAATAACGAGGTGGAGGTGGAGTGCAAGGTCATGACGGGGAGCAAGGGCCCGTGGGTTTCCTGGCCCTCCACTAAATCCGGGAGCAAATGGGTCAAACAGGTTGACCTCATCAAGCCCGAAATAAAGAAGAAGATAGAGAAAAGCGTTATTGAAAAATACGAGAAAGAAACATCCTATGAGGCGGAAATAATCCCCGGCGGAAAATCCCTGCCGCTGACGGTGACAGAGGTGGAGGTGACGCCTGTGAGCGGCGCCGGCACGACGAAAGCCATAGCGTCGGTCGTGCTCAACAACGCCATAAAAATATCGGAAATAAAGGTGAAGGAGATCGCCGGCCGCACCAAGCTCGATTTTCCCGCCTACGTCAATAAACGGGGCAAGGTTTATCCGCAGATAAAGATCCTTGACCCCGCTTTTGAAAAAGAGTTGACAGACGCCATTGTCAAAAAAGAGCCGTCGTCAAAACCTTCAAGCCAGATATCGTATAAGGTGTCAAAATACTCTCCTTTCACCCGCGGCGGCAGCAAGCTCAAGGTTTTCTGCGCCATGACTTTCAACAACAAGATCGAGATCGAATGCAAGATAATGGAAGGGAAATGGGGCGGCTGGGTTTCCTGGCCCGCCCGCGCGCCCGAGGGCGGCGGCACATGGATAAACCAGGTGGAGATCAAAGACAAAAAGCTCAAAAGCGTTGTTGAGAAGAGTCTCACTGACAAATACGATTCGGAATCGGGATCGGGAGGCGGCGCTTCGGATGATGAGTATTGAGAAGGGTTGATTGAGGGGCTTATGCTGATAATTCTGAACCTCGCGCTGCCGGTGGTAGCGGGCCTTGTTTATTTCGCTATGGCTTATGAGATAAAAAAGAGCAACCGCGGCCGCACGCTCATCATGGGCGAGCTGACCATAAAGGGGACCTTCTACGCTTATGTCGCCCTGGGGCTGTGGCTTCTTTCAAGGCCCCTGCAGAATATTATAGGGCCTCATCCTTCGCCGCTCGCGGTGAACTGCGTGAGGCAGTTTCTGATGATAGCGCTGTTCGCCCCGTCGCTGCTTGTGGCCATCTTCAACTGGACATCGGAAGACAAGAAGGTGCCGAAAATCGTGCAGGCCGCCGTTTTTATCGTGGCCGCTTTTATGGGACTGATATTCGTGCTCATAAACATAGCCGCGGTTGACGGCTCAAAAATAATCGCGCAGAATTCTTTCATCACTCTTTACGACGCGCAATGGTTTATGGAAGGCCCCAGGCGCCTTGAGCTCGTGCTGATACATCTTTTTGTGCAGGGGATATCCCCAGTGGGATTCTGTCTTTTCGCGGCGGGAATTGTCAGACACAAAAGGCACAATTACCCGCCGGATTCCATTTATAACATGATGACTAAGAAATGGTATTTTCTGGAAGTGTCGCTCATAATATTCGCCTGTTCCATGGTGGTGGCGGGCTTCGCGGCGCTGGTGACCGGATACGGCACATATCTGTGGGTCATTTATTTCGCGGGAGCCATAGTGGCGGGTTTTTTTGACATGAAAGGCATCAAGCTGCCGCCGAGAATCGAAAAGGCGAGGGCATAGGTGGGGATAAAATTGAAAAACAAACGCTCTGCCGCGGGGTTAAAACTAAGCGCGGATAAGGCGATAATAATGAGGGAAATTTGCCGCGAAAATGATATAGGAAAGATTTCTGTTTTTGGTTCCCGCGCCCGCGGGGACCATAAGCGCGGCAGCGATATTGACCTTCTTGTCAAATTTAAAAAGACAAAAGGCCTGCTGGAACTGCTTTCTCTGGAGCTTAAACTTGAAAAGTTGTTCGGGATGAAAGTGGAAATTGTCACCGAAGGCAGCGTTCCCGTGTTTTTAAAGAGAGCTATTATGAAAGAGGCAATTCCGGTCTTATGAAGGACGATCGATTTTTTATACGGAGCATCCTGGAAGATTTGGCTAGGATTCGTAAGTTTATAGACGGTCTCAATTATGCCGGTTTTAAAAAGGATAACAAGACTCAGTATGCTGTGTTTAAAGCGTTTGAAAATATAGGGGAAGCCGTTAAAAATATATCGGCGGATTTGCGTCAAAGGCACAAAAAAGTGCCGTGGAAAGAAATTGCCGGTTTGAGGGATAAACTGATCCACGGTTATTTTGGTATAGAAGAGAAAATTATCTGGACGGCGGCTAAAAAAGAGGCGGTTGTTTTGAAAAATTTATTTTTAGAGATAAAAAAAGAGGAGAAATGGGAAATAAAAAATTAAAATTTGTTGTCGCGGGCGCGGCGTTTGCGCTGTTTGTGTCATTGGCGTGGGCGCTGAGCATATCGCTGACCAATCAGAATTTTAATAACGGCACTCTGACGGGATGGAGCGCGAATTCAACCAGCATCACCGCCTCAAGCGACTATAGCAACGACGGCGGTTATTCCTGCAAATTCAAGGATCCGACAACGGCTTTCAGCGGCCGGACGCTCAACAGCGATACCATAAACCTTGTTACGGCCACGGGAAGTTTGTCACCTTCGGATGATTACGCTTTTTCGCTCAGCGCGCATTTTTATGTCGCCAGCGAGGCCGCCGCCGGCGAAATAGAGCACACGGATATACAGCTTTATGTCAAATGGTATGACGCCTCAGGTAATGATCTGGGAAAAGACACAGGGCTGATATCGGGAACGAATCTCAGCACTTTTGACGGTTGGCATTCTGTCTCATCCCCGGGAATGGCGGCCCCTGCCAATGCCGTCAGGGCTAAGGTGTATATAGCCGTCAAGGAAACAGTGAACAACAACAATGATGTTTATGTGGACACCGTCAGGTTTTCATATGATCCGTTGCCGGCTTATCTGAAAACCATAGGCCTTAAAACCTTTAACCCCGATTCCGGCGATGTTTTAAAAGTGTTTTTCCCCTATTCCACTCCGGCGGGGAAACCTTCATCGTGCAGGATAGTCTTCAATCTGCCGAGCGCTCCGGTTACGGAACAGAGGGTCAATGTGCTCGTCTACGACGCGAAGGGCCGCCTTGTGAGGGCAATCGTCAAGGGTGAGGAATTTTTGGCCCAGCATTACGATTACATCTGGGACGGCAGGGACGTCAATCAGCAGTTTCTTCCCTGCGGTATGTACATAATTTCGGTGGAAGTCGCCGATCAGGACACCGGCGGCGTCGTCAAAGAACAGACGGTGGTGGCGATAGGACGGAAACTATGAGGAATATTGGGACGCCCTTAATATTTTTTAGGAATTATTGGTTTTCTCGGAAAATCACTTTCCATCGTCCCCTTTTTCATCGTCCCCTTTTTCATCGTCCCCTTTTTCCCTTTTTTCTTTTGCTCTTTGCCGCCTTCGTCAATGTTTACGCCGCTTTTGAGGACAAGCCTCTTTACGCGCGCCCCGCGGCCATGGGCGGCGCCTACACTTCGCTTGCCAATGATTACAGCGCTCCTTTTTTCAATCCCGCCGGGCTTAATCTTTTGAGCGCCTCGGCGCTGTCATTTTCGCAGACCTCTCTTTACGGCGAAGCCGACATGAAACACAGCGGCGCGGGTTTTATGCTCCCCACAAAGACGGCCGGATCCTTCGCTTTCAACTATGTTTCCTTCGGCGCGTCATACTATAAGGAAAGCGAACTGATTTTCACGCACAGTTTCATGCTCGTTCCGGGCGCTTATTTCGGTTATAATATCAGGAACCTCGGCCTTCAAATAGAGGGCGGCGGCAGCGCTTCGGCGCTGTCTTTTGACGCGGGGGCGATGGGCGTGGTGTCCACACAACTTTCCATAGGCGTTTTCTCAAGAGGCCTCAACCGGCCCCAGATAGCTTCGGAAACCCTCTACAGGGATCTGACCGGCAGCCTGTGCTATCGTCCTTTCAGGGGTTTGATAACGGTCATTGACTGGAATATGCCAGCCGACAGGGAAGAGGATATTATCAAGCTCGGCGCAGAGATAAATGTGGTGCCGGCTTTCTGCATTAGATTCGGCGTTCAGCCGGAACCGCAGAGGGCTTCTTTCGGTTTCGGCATAATTCTCAACCGTATAGATTTTGACTACGCTTTCCAGACGCATGAAGTGCTCGACAATCAGCATGTTTTTTCGGCGTCTTTAAGATGGGGGGAGAAAAGGGAGTCGGCGGCCCCGACGGAATATTACAAAAAGGAAAAGAAACGGCCGCGCACGGTCGTGCAGGCCGCGCCGGGAGAGAAGCCCGTGGAGCTTACCGATATCAACAAGGCGGAAGTCGCCGATTTTGACGCGCTGCCGGGCATAGGAAAGGTGACAGCGGTCAGGATTGTGGATTACAGAAATAACAGCGGGCAGTTTACGGCCAAAGAGGATCTGCTGAAGGTGCCGCGTTTTACCAAGAAGCAGTTTGATAAGATAAAGGATTATATAACTCTCACCGCGCCGTCGGGGAAACCGGAGGGGCTGGAATACGCTCCGCCGGTGAGGGAAGAAAAACCAGAGGAAGCGGAGAAAAAATTAACGCCTGAAGAAGCCGAGAAACTGAAGAAACAGATGTATTTCAAGGGGCTGAAGCTCTATCAGGCCAAAAAATATTCGCAGGCTATAACAGAATTTGAAAAAATACTTGAAATAGATCCTTCCCACCCCCAGTCGCTGCGTATTATTGAAAAATGCAAACAGGAAATTGGACAATGACGCAAAATGCTGTATGCAAGAGACAAGATGCGGTATGAGAGGATGGCAGCCGTCGGGCTGAATCAGTTTTTCAAATATCTATCCGTTTTTGTTATTCTTTTTTTTGCCGCGCCCTGTTTCGCGGACATCTCGGAAAACGAGCTCGAGAACATATACGACGAGATCGTCGAGGATGTTGAAGACGAAAAAATAGGCTTTGACGATATAGACACCGAGGAACTTGAAGATTTCAGGGCCAATCCTCTTGACCTCAACACCGTAAACCGCCCGGATCTTATGAAACTCCCGATGCTACCGCCGGGGGTGGTGGTTGAGATAATACGGCACCGCGTGCGCCGCGGCGGATTCAGGGACGTGGAAGAACTCAAAGATGTTTCCGGTATGACGGATGAGATATACAGGATGATACGGCCTTTTTTGACCGTCTATGTGGAAGAAGAGAAAGAATTGCTTAAAGGAGATCTCAGGATCACGCAGAAACTGACTATGCCTTTTTCCGACAGCCAGGCGGAGGCTCCCTCAAATTTTCACAATCCCGAATCCCAGCTCGCCCGGCTGAGGTATTTTTACGGCACCAACATGGAGCTTTCTTTCGCGGTGAAAAGGGACGCGTGGGGGCAGGGGGTGACATGGGAGAATCTGCGCAGATATTATCTCGTGAGCAATTATCTTTACGCGAAAGATTATCTGGGGTTTGACACTTTTGTGCTCGGCGCGTTCAAGCTCACATTTGAGCGCGGGCTCGGGCTCGGCTCGGTTTCAAAGACGATATCCGCCGTCAGCCGCGAAAAAAAAGGCGTCGAGCCCTACAGGTCGTCTAATAAAAACGCCGGTTTTTACGGAATAGCCGTTCAGAAGACCATGCCTTACATGACATGGGCGGCTTTCTATTCGGACAAATTTCTCACGGCCAAACTCAATCCCGACGGCACCGCGAAGTCAGTGCCCTCCAGCGTGAGTTTCGCCTACAACAATCAGGACAAATTCAATCTCGTCAACAATATGGAAGACAAGGCCTGCGGTTTTTATGTGTCTGTGCCTTTCCCTAATTATGAGGTGCATTTCCTCAGTTATCACGAGACCTTCTCACCTGAAGTCATGCCGGTGGAAAGAGCTGACGACTGGATGGAAGAAGAGGATATTGCCGCCTGGGACGAGACGGATATAAAATACATACGCTACAAGTTCTCCGGAGGCCGAAACGATATTTTTTCCGCCGGCGTTAAGACCTCGCAGGGCAACGGGAAATTTTTTCTGGATTATGCTCTTTCAGTACATGATGCCTATGAGAGCAATATAGACAAAACAAAGAAGAGGGAATTGGGCAAGGCCTTCCAGTTCGCCAGCGTTTACAGTTTTTCCTACACGACGCTCCTTCTGGGCCTGCACCGTTTTGTTTCCGATTACTACAATTACCGTATTTCCGGCGATAACCCCTACGAGAAGATGTTTTCCGAGGTGACGACGAAAACTAAAAAACTGAATATAAAATGGGCGGGTGAGATATGGAGAGAGCTCAATCCGCTTAAAGAAATAATGCTCAAAACTTTTTATAAGACCTATCTCCAGGGCCAGTATCCGGTGACGAAGAAACTGAAGATGATGTGCCGTTATACGATACAGAACGAGGACGACAAGATGAAGATCTACGACACCAGCGATTATTACCAGCTGCCGAAAGAGATAGATCAGTTCCGGCTGCAGATGACATGGAGCCCGTCGGCTGACGCGAGGATAAAGTGGCAGTATGACAGAAGACAGCTCATGCAGGATAATAGATGGCTCTGGGTCGACAGCGCCTCTTCCGCGGAGCTCAAATACAGATTCACTAAGAGCTTTCAGCTGCTTTCCAAGGTCAGCTACTCCAAAGATCCCGGCGACGGAAAGAAGAAGTACACCATGATATCGATAAGCCCGAGCATGAAGTTCTCAAAGAATGCGAGCGTGTCGGTGAAATACACAAGAAAGATGTATCATTATCCGCCGGAATTCTATATGCCTGAATACGGCACCTACGACTATACCGACGGTACTTACGAATATAGCGGAGAAGATGTGATGAACGATGTCGCTGAGACATTTGAGATGAAATATATTTTTAAATTCTAACGGGGGTAATTATGAAAAAAACGATAAAAATTTTAATTCCGGCGCTGCTGGCGGCACTGGCAATTCCGGCGCCGGCTTTTACCAATTTGGGGATGCTTGATCTGGGCGATCCCGTGTATTCCGGCGGCGCGAAATCCCTCGCTCTGGGTTTAACGTCGGCCTCATCCGCGAAGAACGCGACGGGCCTTTTCAGCAATGCCGCGTCTATGTCGGCTTTTGACGGGAGCAGGTTTTATTTTTCTCTCCCCCTTGTTATCGCCTCGGAAAGGATAATCCCCGATAACGACTGGTCGGCCGATGAGGGCGGAGCGTATTATAATTCCAATTCCTGGTTTGAAGTTCCGGAGACGGCTTTTGTTTTCGCTTTCAGCGACAGGGTGAGACTGGGTTTGGGTATGATACAACTGATGAATTTTTCCTATAAACACGAGGAAGAAGCTTATTCCGGAGGGAGCTATATCGGTAAATTTGATTACAAGGGTTCCGGGAATATAAGGAGTTTTGATATTGCCGCGGCCTTAAAATTTTCAGGCGGCTGGGCATGGGGCATGACTCATGAGATAATAAGCGGGAGCCCGTCGGTTGAGACGAGCATAATCGGCACAAGCGAAGCCTCCACGAAGCGGGAAAAAAGGGAATATGATTTTTCGGGGAGCCGCACGAATTTTTCTCTTTACAGGGACAGGGGGCTTTGGAATTACGGTTTGGCGTACACCGCTCCGGCGGGGCTCGACTATGATGTCAAACACACAAGCGGCAGCGCCAGCCTGAAATATAAAGGCGAGCTGGATCTTCCGCGCAAACTCGTCTTCGGGGTGAACCACATCTGGGCCGGCGCCGTTTCGGCCTCTATTTATTTTGACATTGTAAAGACCTTCTGGTCGGACATGAGTTTTATCGATCCCGTCACGCGTGTAAAACACAATTACAAAGACAGGGTGTCTTATCACCTCGGAATAGAGAATGATCTGAGCAGCACCCTGCAGATCCGTTACGGAATGGCTTTCGTTCCCTCTTACGAGAAAACTTCCGTCGAGAGGGCATATCTTACGGCCGGATTCGGATATTACATCTCATCCAACATGTACATGGATCTGGGCTACGCTTACGGCAGGCGTAATTATCTGGAGAGCTGGCAGAAGTTCAGCACGTCTTATGACGCCAGAATTCAGGAGTCCATGCACATGTTCAATGTGTCGCTGGACTGGAGATTATGAGGCGGGCTTTATTTTTATTCATGGTCCTGGTCGCATGCGGCAGATTGTTCGCCGGAAGCGTCGTGATAAACGAATTCGTCTATGACCCCGACGGCGGCGATGAGGGGTATGAGTGGATAGAACTTTACAACAACACATCCGCCGATATCACCATAACGAACTGGAAGATACAGAAGTCGGACAGCGTTGACAGTTTCACGGATTTTATAACGATCTCTTCGCCGACAAAGAGTTTTGTCATAGGCGCCAAATCTTTTTTTCTTATGACGCAGTCGCGGGTGCACACACGGTACGACTGGGGCGCGGACTATCCGGATTTCATATATTCCAATGAACTGCAGATGAGCAACAGCTCTCTGCAGGGAATACGGCTGGTGAATTCCGCGGATGTGGAAATGGATCGGGTGGCGTATGACGATGTGTCGCCGGACTATGTTTACGGCGAGGGAGGAACTGCCGCCCAGGAGGCAGGGAGCGGCGAATCCCTCACAAGAGATCCCGCCGGAGCCGACACCGGCAATAACGCCGCTGATTTTTATGTGAATTCTTTCCCCACGCCGAAGTCGGGAGACTACGGAAGTTTCAGGACGGAGAGCGTCTGCTACAGCGCGCCGAACCCTTTTATGCCCACGGGCTCAAACAGCTGCACGATCATCTCGCCGGCCGATAAGGGCTCGCTCAACGCGAGCGTGGAGATATATGATGTGAGCGGGATGCTCGTGGCCAGCTTGACCGGCACCAACGAATGGGACGGCAGGAACAGGCACGGCGGCATTGTCGCCACGGGAAATTATTTTATCGTTTATAAGGCATTGAAGGGAAAAGCAAAAGGAAAGATGACGATAATAAGATGAGAAGAACAGCCGAGAAACCAAAGACTGCGCACAGCTTTCGCCTACCCGCGGTTTTGATTTTTATTTTGTTATTTATTCATTTAGCATTCGCGGAAGACCCCGGCACAAGGAGCTTCGCTTTTCTTAAGATACCCGCGTCGGCGCGGCTGGCGGCGATGAACGGGGCCTCCGCGCTGTGGGAGGGCCGTGATTGCTGGCGGGTCAATCCCGCGATGCTGGCTTTTAAGCAGGAAAGAGCGGCGTCTTTTTCCCAGAACGCGTGGTATATGTCAACAAAGCAGAATGCCGCATCAGTCAACGCCGGGCATTTCGGTTTGAGCTGGCAGAATTACAGTTTTGAGGATACGGCGCGGGATGCCGCAGGTGAAAAGCTCGGAGATTTCACGGACAGATACGGCGTTCTGAGCATGTCATACGGCCTCCGCCTGAAACGCTACACCGTCACGGGCGTGACATACAAACAGCTCAGTCAGAAAATTTACGGTAATGATTACAATCATCACGCGTGGGATATAGGATTTTTGACACAGCCCTCCCGCACGACAGCTTTCGGCGCGGTGGTTGAGAACTTCGGAGGAAAGAAAAAAATAATAAATGAAAAAGAGGAACTTCCCCGGTCCTTGCAGATCGGCGCCCTTCAGAAAATGGGCAGGTTCTATCTCGTCAGCGAGGTGAAACTCACCGGATATGAGAAGATACAGTATCTTCTCGGCATTGAATTCAAGCGGCAGAAAAATCTCACGCTGAGAATAGGTTCGTCTTATCAGGATGACCTGAACCTCAGTTTCGGCCTGGGCTGGCAGGACGGGGGCTATTTCGCGGATTTCGCTTTTCTCCCGCACGGCGCTCTGGGCTACGCGTACATAACGAGCGTCGGCGTCAAATTCTGAGATTGCGGGCGGTTCCCTTTTTTCACTGGAATTTTTTCCTCTTGACAAATTTTGGCTGAAAATGATAGAAAAGAGCTATGAGAAGTGTTAGGTTTATCACGAAACATAAGCCGGCGGTGAGCGGATTTGTCACAAAATTCCGGATAACGAAAAAACTGCCGGAATATCACGAATTAACAGAAAGGGGGCTTTAATGTCTTTTAAAAAAATTGTTTTAGGTTTGTTGTTTTTTGCCGTAGGTTCGTTTGCTTTCAATACAAGCGCCGTGAATATGGTCGGTATTCCGGCGGGTTCGACCTCAACAGTCGCCTTACCGGCGGTTGTAAAAGCCGGAAGCGGCGTTGTGCCTCTTTTCAGAATTGATATTTCAACAAACGATGCAACACCGGGTTATACCGTTAATGCAATTACGGTCACGCTTTCAAATGTTCTGGGCTTTGATGCCTCCGCAGATCTGCTGACCCTGTCCGCCGGCGGTTTAGTCTTATATCAGGATTCCTCAAATTCCCAGTGGGAAGGAACCGGAATAGAAACGCTGAGGGCGGCAACTTTTTTGCCTGCGGTTTGGACAGGCGCATCGCCGGAAGCGGTTAAACTGACGCTTAACAGTCCCGTGACGCTGCAGAATACGAACTATTTTTATGTCTGCATGCGCACATCATCCGGCATCGGTGATGGCGACCGGTTCCGCGCGGAACTTGATAACGCGGGTGAGCTTGTTGTAGGATTAACCGGCGCCGCCGATCTTCAGCCGACGCTCGCCGCCAACGGCACGGTTATGACGGCGGATACCCTTGCTCCTGCCATAACAGCGGTACCATGGTCGCCGGATGCCAGCGACGGCACGACGATATCGGTGAGCAATAATGAGACTGATAATGTTTACAAAGTCGGTGATACGATTGACGTAAACATATATGTGGCGGAAAACGGCGTAGCCGAAACGGCTAATAATTTGAGGGGAGATGTTGCGGTTGTCACTTTGAACAACTGTATAGAAATTTCAGCGGGTTCGGTTATTGGTTCTCTCGGTTCCGGCACGACAAGCTTTTCAAGCCTCGGCGGCGGAGTATTCCAGGTGCAGTATACCATAGACAATTCTACGGTGAATACGGGGAAAGACGGGACATATCCTCTTACTTTCGGGATAAAGGTTAAGGACGGCGCGGGCAACACATCGTCGTGGGATACAAGTTTTAAAGTATATCTTGACAGCAAGACGCCGGAAGCGGTTTCGCTGACTTCGCCCGTCAACGGCGCTCACGCGAATACAAAAACCCCTGTTTTTTCATGGACGGCTTCCAGCGAAGCGCATTTAAAGGATTATGTGATGGTTGTGGCGACTTCCTCAAATTTCGGCGGCCAGACAAATAACTATACAATAGGAAAATCCACGACTTCGCTTAATTTAACAAGCAATTGGGATGGCGGTTCCACTCTCGGCGCTCTTGTTTCAGGTACGGTTTATTCTTGGACAATATACGCCAGCGATTTAGCGGGGCATCCGGCTTCTATGGCGGCTGCCAATTATCCGTCGGCGGGAAATTTTATTTATGACGCGCAGGTGCCGCAAACCGCGGTATTTACATCTCCTTCGGCGGGTGCGACTTTAAGACATGGCTCACCGGCCATATCGGCAACCGTGGGCGATTACGGCCTTTCGGGCGTTGACAGTTCCGAAATAGTGATGCTGATTAAACAGGGCGCTAACGCTTATACGCCTGTGACGCATACGAGCGTTTATTCAGCCGTAACGGGTTCTTATACGGTGACATATACGCCGGCAACCCCGCTTCCCGACGGAGCTTATACGGTGAAAATTGAGGCGCAGGACGTTCTCGATAACGCTATGGCCGCGGCGACCCGCGCGTTCAATGTTGATAAGACTTCTCCGACAATGACAGATACGGACAACGACGGTGAAACCGACAGCACGGAGAAGGTTATGGGTTCGAACTGGCTTGACCCTTCAAGCGTTTCAGGAGCCGCTTCTTTCTGGCCGGTAAAAGCGGCGTCGGTAAATTACGCGGCCCTGGTTACGGATAAAGTCAGTAAATTAACTCTGATGATTGAAGATATTTATGTCGATGGGCCGGGTTCATACGCAAGCAGTCCCGCGATAGACGCTTCAACGGTGACGATTTCCGGCGCGGCGGGAACTTGGGTTTACGGCGCCAATAATTCTCCTTATCCGAAAGTGACATTGACGGGTGATGTGGATACCGGCGGCGGCACAAATCCGAGACATATATACAACCGTTTTACATGCCAGATACCGGTAGCGCTTAAAAATGACGGCAGTAACGACGGAACATATTCGGTGTCCATTGTAGCGGCTGATGACGCGGGGAATACGGCAACGGTAGCAAGGTCTTTTATTTATGATACAACGATTCCTTCCGTGTCAACGGTGACGGCCCCCGCCGAGGCAGGGACAGGGACTTATTTTACGCTGGAAATTGATGCCAGCGACACAAACGGTATATCCAATGACGGCGACGCTGTCAAAGTATATTATGTTGATTCCAACGGCGCGCCCGCGGGTAGTGAAAATCTTTCCGCCGATATTGCGGTTTTCGGCAGGTATACCAGACAGGAAATGCTGACTTCCGGCTCAGAAGGGACTTATTACTATTATTTTTCCGCCGAGGACAAAGCGGGCAATATAACTTACTGTCCGGCCGGAGCTAACTTTGATAAGTCAAAAGCCATAAAGCTTACGGTAACTGATACTTCCGGGCCATGGGTTGTCATAGGTAATGACGGCGTGGTTAAGGCCGGGCCGGATTCGTACATTATGACTTTGGTTGATGTGCCCAACGCGGGAATCGTGGTAAATTACAATCATGCGTCCAATCCGGCAGTCGATCAAATCCCCGTCGTTTATTCGGCTTCAAACAATAAACTTCAGGCGACAGTGGAAGATGAAGCTGTCGGCGCGCTCTTCCAGTATAAGGTGTCTACAGCCGCGGCCTGGATAGATCTTACAACAGCGGAAACCGCAACAAACCAGGTTTGGGAAGCGAATTGGGACACAACGGGCCTTGCGGAAACCACCTATGATATAAGAATAAAAGCGTGGGACGCGCTGAGTAATATGACAACTCCGTCTTCTATCGTTTCAGCGGGCTGGGTTCAGGTGAAGCTCAAAGCGGCTCTCGCTCCCAAGGCAGTGATTGATCCGGCAAGCAATAATACGGTTATTATATCCGGCCGCCGCATTCGCAAGCAGGCGGTTCTCTGCGCGTCTCTCGGGGTAACAGGGAATGTTGATTTCGCCAGTGTTAAATTTCAATACAAGCCCTCAGGCGGTTCATGGACGGATATTGCCACGGACAGTGATCCGACGGCAAATACGCCTACAAATGTGACTTTTACATTTGATTACGCCGACTTGATGGAATATATTCAGGAGCAGGACACCGTCGGCGGTGATGTCGTTATTGACACAACCGTGGTAACGGGCGTGTTATTCAACTGTACAGACAACACATATGACAGGTCTATGAAATTCCACGGCTCAAGCTGGACTGTGACCGTTCCGCTGGTTCCGGCGACATACGATTATCAGTTTGATGTTGCTTTTGCGGATGGTTCCAGCGTATCATTTGAGGATATGGACCAGCAGGATGCCACAGGTGGCGGCGCTTCAAGAATAATCATAGCGCCTTTTACAGCCGTATGGAATGTGAGCGGTCTGTCCGATGGTTCTTATGGTGTGAGGGCGGTCGCTAAGGACTCAAGGGGCATATCCGATTCCGCACCGGCTATTTTTTCTTTATCGGTGGATAATTCGGCTCCGGCTTCCGTGAGCATACTTTCACCGGCTGAGAACGAACGGATTGACACGAGCGCCGGGATAGATCTTTATGCTCAGGTTGCGGATACAGCGGATACGGAGAATGCTTATGCGTACTTTATGTATTCTCTGGACGGCGGTTACATATGGACAAGGATAGCTAATGAGGACACCACTGATGATGAGTGGACTCAGAACTGGGGCGCAATGGCTTTTAGCAACGATATAAACAATTGTCTTATTAAGGCGGTGGCTGTTGACGAAGCCGGGAATTTTAGAGAGTCAGCCGTGAGAAATGTTATTCTTGACGCTACGGATCCTGAAATCCTCAGTTTTGAGATGAACAGTTCAATTTCTACGGAAATAAATCTCAATATGGGAACGGCTTATACCTGGTCGGTTACAACACTGAGCCCGGATATAGACAATTTGGAAATAACACTTGGCGGTGGTATTCCTGCGGCTAATTACAGATGGTCTCCGGCGAATACAGTAACTTCATGGACGGGTGCGGGCACAGCGGCTGATCCGTATAGATTTTCGGGAACGGTGTGTCTGAATGTCACTGTTTTTGTGGATAATCAGCAGGAAGTTTTTACCGCTACTCTTGAAGATAAAAGCGGAAGGACTGATGCTGTCACGAAAAATGTTAATTACAAGGATGTTACGCCGAATCCGGCCTCGATCGTCGCTGTTGACGGACTTGAGGTGCGTTCAGGCGATGCCCTGGTGACCGCGGGCGAGCTTATCACCGTCAAATACAGGGCGGCGAATACCGACTCTGGAGTTATCTACTATCAGTACAAAGCATCGGCATCACCGGACTGGTTGACATTTGCAGGGGACACCGCTGTCGGCGAAAGCGCTACCACTGTGACTAACACAGCCAACTTCCCTCCCGCCGGAATAACGCTGTCAAACGGCAGTTATGATCTAAGGGCGCTGGCTGTTGATGATGACGGCAACGCTGATCCGTCCCCGGTTACTGTTACTATAACGGTTGACACGGTTTTACCGATAGTAAAGCCGGCGGCGATAACAGAGATATCAGCCGCGGGCGTTATTTCTATGATTGAATACGACGAACTCGTTAACGCGGCGGGTTCCAGCGAGATCAATGTGGAATACAGAGTGCCGGGTTCTTCCTGGACTTACTGGTCAGGAAGCACCAAAGGCGCCGCTATCGGAGAAGCAGGGGATCTGTGGACCTGCGATACAAACTTTGCGCCGGTTTCAGGGATTTATGAGCTGAGGGCTATCTGCGTTGAATCCGGCGGCCTTGAGCAGGATGATTCCATCGCTCCTGTTTACAGCGTGGAAGTAAAACGCGATTCAGCGGGAAATGTCATTGTTTATAAGACCACGGCTAAGTTGATGAACCTGGCGCTTTCTAATGTCACACTGGGGTCAACTTACGCGGGTACGGAGTTAACAGCCACAGGCACATTGGAGATCAAATCCGCGCAGGCTCTGACTAATATCACGGTCCGCCTGATGACCACAGATGGAGTTACTAATGTTGACCGTTATCTCACGGTCATCGGGGCGGCTTCTCCTTATACGGCGAGCGTGGATATGTCGGAGATAATGGAGAATGACGGTAATGTCAGGATCCTTGTGACAGCCATTGACGCAAGCGGTAATTATATTTCGGAGGATATGATAATAGCTTCCGAATCTTCAGCTTTTCAGCCCGATGGCGCCAATCTCAATGTCGGCAGGATAGTTGATGTTGATTTTAACGCTAATCTGGAAAATGAAAGTACGCTTATAGTGTATCAGGCTTCAACATCTGCCGTGCCTTCAACGCAGGCTTCAATTGTGACAGCTTTGGTCGGCGAGCCCTGGGAGTTTGTTCTTTCAGAACCTGAAGCTTTCCAGACTTCAAATACTTGCGACATCACATTCTCATACAGGGATAATGAGCTTGCGGGCGCTGATGAGACAAAACTGGGAGTGGCTTACTGGGATACTGTAAATTCCAGATGGTCTTCGGAAGGGATAACAAATGTTAACCGCGATATAGTGAACAACACGGTTGACTTCAGGACAAGCCATTTTACCAAGTTTCAGCTTGCCATTATAGACGCGGCTCCAGCGGTGGCATTTGTGTCGCCGGGCGACGGCGGGATGGCTGGAAAGTCTCCGATAATTGAGGCTGATATTCTGGACGGCTTTTCGGCTATAAGAGAAGTGAAAGTGCTGCTTGACGGCGTTGACAGGACTGCCTCATTCGATGATGAGGCTTACCGCGACGGAATTGACAATGACGGCAACGGACTGGTTGATGAAAATATTGTCAATGCAAATGCTGACGTTGAGGAGGCGCTCAATACATCCGGAGCAACTGCGGCCAAGTACAAAGTGAGGCCGGGCCTTCAGCTTTCCGACGGTTCACACACGCTTGCTATAACGGCAACAAACGAGCAGGGAATATCAACCACGCAGTCAATTTCTTTTACTGTCGGCGGAGCGGTGGGAATAAATAGCGCTTTTATCGCGCCGAATCCTTATGATCCGTCTTCAGGAGATGACGCTCAGATCAAAGTCAATATGACGGCGGATGCTTTTGTAACGCTCAAAGTTTATGACTTCGGAGGCAAACTTGTGTACACATCAAAGACGAATTCTCTCAGCAACGGGAATGATGTCTTCTGGAACGGCCGCACCGACGGAAACAAGCTTCTCGCGAACGGTGTTTATCTTATAAGAATTGAAGCCGGCACTTCGCAGGGGACCGACAGCAAGGTGATTAAGGCCGCCTTACTCAGATGAGCGCCCTTATGAAAACGCAGGATGTATATATGAATAATGGAAGCGCACGGGGGGAAATAATGAAAAAAATAATTACTGTTTTGGGAATCGCCTTTTTGGGAGTAGCTCTTGTTCACGCGGGTTCTGTGGACGCGATGCCGTTTTTGAGAATGGGCGTGTCGGCCAGAGCCATGGGCATGGGCTCTGCTTTCGCCGGTGTCAGCGACGATCTTGCGGCGGCTTATTATAATCCCGCGGGCATCGCTTCGCTTGAAGGAAGTAAGGTCAGCCTTATGACGGCAATGCTTTCAAACAGCAGGAGCATGCAGTGGCTTTCCTATGGAATGCCTCTGGGGAACGGAGCGCTCGCGTTTTCGGCACTTTCCGCGGGAGTGAGCGATATTCCCGGAGCGACTCTGTCGGCGGGAATACCCTCCCTTACGGGGGATTCGTTTGATTCAAGCGATATGTCATTAGCTGCCACTTACGCGAAGAAATATGATAAGGCCAGCGCGGGAATGAATCTGAAATATTTATCTTCGTCTATTGACAACAATTCAGCGGCGGGTTTCGGTTTTGATGCGGGCATGAATTTTAAACCGGCTGAAAAATTGAGCGTGGGAGTTGTTCTTCAGGATATTGCCAGTTCCCGCAAGTGGGATACGGATAATGATACAAAGGAGAATATTCCGACAGTCGCGAAGTTAGGCGCGGCGTATGCCGTTCTTGACGGGGATATGACTCTTGCGGTTGATATAAGCAAAATATCCGATGAAGACGGCAATCAGATTAATGCCGGCGCGGAATATAAGCTGTCCGGGAATCTCGCCGCGCGCGTAGGTGTGGATGACGGTAACTTTGCCGCAGGTTTCGGGATAGGCATGGGAGCTCTTTCTTTAAATTACGCGCTTAGATTTGAAGATGTGGAAAACAATGCCAACAGGCAGTATATATCGCTTGATTACGCTTTCGCTTCTTCGGGGAGTTCTGCTCCGCGCGCCGGCGAGAAAGCCCGCGCCCGCGAAGCAGAAAAATCGGCCGACCGGCTGAAAGCGCAGGAAAAGGCTGAGAAAAAAGCGAATCAAGAGCGCATGCAGGCTGAGAAAAAAGCGGAGAAGGAGCGTTTGAAAGACGAGGAAAAGGCCGCGCAGACCAAGGCAAAAATGAAAGAGCATTATAATAAAGCGACTGAATTGTACGCGGCGGGAAAATATAAAAAAGCGATAAAGGAATGGGAAAAAGTTCTTGAGATCGATCCCAAACATCAGCAGTCAAAAACCAGCATAGCGAAAGCCCGTCAGAAACTGGAGGAATAAAAAGCGCCGGCGGGCAGACTTATCCCCAATTCTTCAATGAGTTGCTAAACCGTCTATTTTTCAGTTTAACACTATTTTGCTATAATTGCGCCTATGAAAAAAGCTGTTAAATACATTGTTGAGGTGCCGGGCTCGTCGGGCAATTTCGGATGCGGTTATGATGTTCTTGCCGCGGCGCTCAATATACGCAACCGTTTTGAATTCACGCTTCAGAGCGGCTCTTCAGGCCTTGATATCAGGACATCCGGCTTCGGCGCCGGAACTCTGCCGGCTGATTCATCCAACATCATTTTCAAGAGTGCTCTGTCGGCCTGGAAGCAAAAAAAGTTCGATTATAGGAAGCTGGGCGCTATTTCCATAAAAGCCGTCAACAAAATCCCTCTTATGAAGGGCATGGGGTCTTCCGCGACGGCGCGCGTGGCCGGCGTGCTTTTCGCAAATGAGGCCGCGGGCCTCGGGATGGATGAGAACGAGATGCTCGGCCTCATCGCGAAAGACGAGGGCCATTATGATAACGCCGCCGCCTCTCTGCTGGGGGGTGTGGTGATCTGCGATCCCGACAAGGGCCTCGCGTTGACGATAGGCCGCAGCATTAAAAATCCGCTCTGCATTGTCGTGCCGGATATTGATGTCAGTACCGCGAAGGCGAGAAAAATGCTGCCGGCAAAGTACGCGCTCAGGGATGCCGTTTTTAACCTTTCGCGCGCGGCGGCGCTCGTGGACGGGATTTACCGGGGGCGTATAGAGCCTTTTATGTTTGAAGACAAAATCCACACGCCTCACAGAAAAAAACTGATAAAAGGGTTTGACAGCGTCGAAAAAGCGGCTCTTGGAAGCGGAGCGAAGGGCGTTTTTATATCGGGCTCGGGTTCCGCCGTCGGCGCGCTGGCCGAAAATCTGCCCGCCGCCAAAAAACTTGCCTGCGCTATGAAAAGGGCTTTCTCCTTGCACGGAGTAAAGAGCGAGGCGTTCATCACGGGCATAAGTGCGCGGGGCGCTGTTATAAGGAAACAAAAATGAAAAAAAAGGAAGTGATAGTTTTGAAATTCGGCGGCTCCTCGGTCGCGAATCCCGAAAAGATAAAATATGTCGCCGCAAGGGTGAAGTCTTTCGCCGATATGGGCTATAAACCGGTGGTTATCGTGTCAGCCCCCGGGGACACGACCGACGATCTGATAAAAGAGGCCGCGGGCATATCGTCCAATCCCCATGTGCGGGAAATGGATATGTTACTTGCCACGGGCGAGCAGAAGACAATAGCTCTCCTGGCGATGGCACTTTGGGACATGGGCCAGAAAGTCGTTTCTTTCACCGGCCATCAGCTGGAGATAATCACCGACGGCAATTTCAGCAACGCCAGGATAAAATCCGTTTCGTCCGCGAAGCTCGTTGAGGCGCTCAAAAAAGGCTTTGTGGCGGTCGTGGCGGGTTTTCAGGGGATCAGCCTTAAGGGCGAGATAACAACGCTCGGCCGCGGCGGCAGCGATCTGACAGCCATAGCCATAGCCTCTGTTTTGAACGCCAGGTGTAAGATCTTCACCGATGTGGAGGGGATCTTCACCGCCAATCCGAAAGTTTACGCCAAGGCGAAAAAAATTGATATAATAAGCTACGACGAAATGCTTGAAATGGCCTCCGCCGGCGCGGGCGTCATGCAGGCGCGCGCCGTGGAGCTTGCGAAAAACAGAAATGTGTCTTTTGAGGTCGCCTGCACTTTCAGCAGAAAGAAGGGCACCATTATATGCGGGGAGGATAAATTGCTGGAGAAACTGGTTGTGAGGAGTGTGACGGAGGATAAGGATCAGGCGAAGATCAATGTGTCGGGAGTGCCGGACAGGCCGGGCATAGCGGCGGACATATTTGAGGCGCTCAGCGATAAGAACATCTGCGTGGATATGATAATCCAGTCGTCCGCGAAGAGTTCACCGGAATCAGGAACGCCCGTTAACGATATTTCATTCACCGTGAAGAGGAGCGAGCTCAACAGGGCCCGTAAAATCCTTGAAGCCGTCAGAAAGAAGATGCAGATCAGGGATATCCTGGTTAAAGAAAATATCGCCAAGGTGTCAATCGTCGGAAGCGGCATGAAGACTCACAGCGGCGTGGCGTCAAGGCTTTTCAGGGTGCTGGCGAAAAACAAAATAAACATAGAGATGATCTCCACTTCGGAGATAAAGATATCCTGCGTTATAGACGAGAAAAACACGGCTAAGGCGGTGAAAGTGATAGCTAAGGAATTCAAGTTATGACAAAAGTGATTCTTTTTGACACCACTCTGAGGGACGGCACCCAGGCGGAGGGCATATCCCTCGGCATAGAAGACAAGATAAACATAGCGAAGGCTCTGAAAAAGCTCGGCATCCATTACATCGAGGGCGGCTGGCCCGGATCAAATCCGAAAGACGCGGGTTTTTTCAAGAGTATGCAGAAAATAGCGCTCTCGCCCTCAAAACTGGTTGCGTTCGGTTCCACCCGCAGAAAAAATATCCCTGCCTCGTCGGACAAGAATCTCATACAGCTGGTGAAGGCTAAGCCCGATGCTTTCTGCATATTCGGCAAGACCTCTCTCCTGCATGTGAAAGAGGCTTTGGGGACGACGCCGGATGAAAATATCAACATGATAAAAGATTCGGTCAAATATCTGAAAAAAACGGGGAAAGAGGTGATCTATGACGCCGAACATTTTTTCGACGGCTACAAAGAAAACAGAGAGTATGCCCTTTCAACGCTTGGGGCGGCTGACGCGGCCGGCGCCGACTGGCTCTGCCTCTGCGACACGAACGGCGGCAGCATGCCCTGTGAGATAACGGATATAATGAAAGCTGTCCGCACGCGCTTTCCGAAAAGTAAATTTGGTATTCACGCGCACAATGACTGTGACCTCGCGGTGGCGAATTCTCTCATGGCTGTTGAGGCGGGAGCCGAAATGGTGCAGGGCACGATCAACGGATGGGGGGAAAGGTGCGGCAACGCGAATCTGGCATCTGTCATGGCCAATCTTGTCCTTAAAAAAGGCGCAGGGGTGAAAAATATCACAGCAAAAGAAATAAGGAAGCTGACAAAGGTGTCGCGTTACATAGACGAGGTCGCCAACCTCATACCGAAGAAAGAGCAGCCCTTCGTCGGCCGGAGCGCTTTCGCCCATAAGGGGGGCGTCCACGTGTCGGCGGTTATGAAAAACGCCGCTACTTACGAGCATCTGAGGCCTGAGTCCGTCGGCAACGAGAGGCGCATACTGATATCAGATCTTTCCGGCCAGGCCAATCTCAAAGCCCAAGGGAAACAGCTCGATATAAATCTTGAAGATAAGGAAAACCTCAACGCCGTGCTGAAAGAGATAAAACTTCGTGAGGCGGCCGGCTATCAGTATGAGGCGGCCAGCGCTTCGCTCAAGCTCCTTGTGCAAAAGATAGAGGGCAGGGCGCCTTCGTTTTTTGACGTGAAGAGCTGCAGAGTCATTCTTGAATACGGCCTCGACAGGAAAAAATGCGAGGCTTCGGTGAAACTCATGGTGAAGGGAAAAACCGTTTATGAGGCCGCCGAGGGCGATGGCCCGGTCAACGCGCTGGACAACTGCCTCCGTAAGGCGCTGCTACCTTTTTTCCCTCGTGTGAAGGATATTTCGCTGACGGATTTTAAGGTCAGGGTGCTCAATCCGGCTGAAGCGACAGCCGCCGCCGTGCGGGTTTTTATAGAATCCACCGACGGCGTTGACAGATGGACGACAACGGGCGTTTCCGAGGATGTCGTAGAGGCGTCATGGCAGGCGCTCGTCGAGAGCATTGTTTACAAGCTGCTCAAAAGGTAGGGGAGGCATAAAGTGAGAATAGGCGATACGCAGATCAGCCCCCGGCAGGGCGCCGTCATACTTCTGGGAATAGCTTTTTCCTTTTTAGCCGTGATCATTCATTTGAAGAACAGCGGAATACCCGTCCCGGAAGATGTGAAAATAAAAGCGGTCCTCGCGCCTCCCAAAATAGAAATAGCCAAAAGTTTTTCTCTTGACGAGCTTTTGAAGAAAACCGTTTCATCCCCCTCCGGAGGCGGAGGTGAAGAGGTGATATCAATAGGTTCTGTTTCGTCCGGGCCCGCCGAGGTGAAGAAAGCCGCCCCCGCAGGTAAGATCAATCTGAACACCGCCAGTGAGGTTGAGCTGATGGAGCTTCCCGATATGACACGGCGTGCCGCGAAAAGCATTATTGAGTACAGGGGCAAGATGGGCGAGATATGGGAACTCAGTGAGATCAAAGGTCTTCCCGGTATTGACGAGGCGCTTATAAACAGGATCCGCCGCAAAGCCGTTCTTGAATAAAAAACACGGTTTTACCGCCGGGACTATATCTTATCGGAGGATAAAAAATGAGAAGCGATAAAGCGAGAAAAGGTTTTGAAAGAACACCCAACAGGGCTCTTTTATACGGAACGGGACTTTCAAGATCGGAAATGAAAAAGCCGGCCATCGGCATAGCGTCGAGTTTTTCGGATCTCGTCCCCGGCCACACCGGTATGAGGGATCTGGAAAGGCATATTGAAAAAGGCATCTACGCCGGCGGCGGCGCTTCGTTTATATTCGGCGTGGGGGCTATCTGCGACGGTATCGCCATGGGGCACATGGGAATGTATTATTCTCTTCCCTCCAGAGAGCTCATAGCCGACATGATAGAATCCGTCACGCAGGCCCATCAGCTCGACGGGCTGGTGCTGCTGACGAATTGTGACAAAATAAATCCCGGCATGCTGATGGCCGCCGCCAGATTGAATATTCCCGCCATTGTTGTGACGGCCGGCCCCATGATGAGCGGAAATTATAAGGGGAAGAGGCTCTCTCTTGTCAGGGACACGTTTGAGGCGGTGGGGCTCTATCAGGCGGGAAAGATAAAACTCTGCCAGCTGGAGGGCCTTGAGATGGAGGCCTGCCCCGGGCAGGGCGCCTGTCAGGGGATGTACACGGCCAACACCACCTCCTGCATGATAGAGGCCATGGGAATGAGCCTGCCGGGATGCGCCACGGCCATGGCGGGAATGGCGAAGAAAAAAAGGATAGCGTACGATTCCGGCGAGCGTATCGTTGAACTTGTCCGCAAAAATATCAGAGCGCGCGACATAATGAATGAAAAAGCTTTTCACAATGCCGTTGTGACGGATCTTGCCCTCGGTGGTTCCACCAACACGGTTCTTCATCTTCCGGCCATCGCCCATGAGGCGGGCGTTAAGGCGGGGATAGAGCTTTTTGACCGGCTCGGAAAAAAGACGCCGCACATAACCAACATAAGGCCCGGCGGAGAATATTTCATGGAAGACCTTGAGTTCGCCGGAGGCATACCCGCCGTCATGAAAAGGCTGCTGCCTCTCCTCAAAGACAACATCAGCGTGTCGGGGATTAAAATAAAAGATATTGCCCGGTCGGCGGAGATCATAGACGAGGATGTCATAAGGCCCCTTAACAAAGCATATCACAGGGAAGGCGGTATAGCTATTCTCAGGGGGAACATCGCGCCCGACGGAGCCGTCGTCAAGCAGAGCGCTGTGGACAAAGCCATGATGAAATTCACCGGCCGTGCGAGGATCTTTGAATCCGAAGAGGACGCCATGGCCGCGATCCTCGGAAGGAAACTGAAAAAAGGCGATGTCGTCGTTATAAGATACGAAGGCCCGAAGGGCGGCCCCGGAATGCGCGAGATGCTCTCGCCGACGGCGGCGATAACGGGCATGGGTTTGAGCTCTTCGGTGGCGCTCATCACCGACGGAAGGTTCTCCGGCGGGACGCGCGGCCCGTGCATAGGCCACATTTCGCCCGAAGCCGCGGAAGGCGGTCCGATAGCGGCCCTTAAAAACGGCGACCGTATCACAATAGACATAAAAAATAGAAAGATCGATGTCGCCTTGAGCGATAAGGAAATAAAAGAGCGGCTGAAAACGGTGAAGATAAAAAAGAAAAAAGTGACGGGGTGGCTGGCAAGGTACAGCCGTATGGTCACATCCGCATCCACCGGCGCCGTTCTGAAATAGCTTTCTCCAGGCATCCGCTGCGGTATATTCCCGAAAAGATGCTTTAGAGCGATATAGGAAAATTTAGGAGAAAAAATCGTGCGGAAATTGCGCTTGTCTGACCCGCCATAGGCGGGGAGTTGCGCAATTTTAGATTTTTTATCCGTTAGAAATTTTCCGTCTAGCGAAAAAGCGCTTTTCGGGGATATTCCGGGGACATTTGATATTATCCTACTTTACGAGGCAGTTTTATAATTGCTATAATCACATTTTACGGAATTGAGGATTAGCGGGTTGAGAGGGAGGATATTATGAAACTGAGCGGATCGGAAATTATACTGAAATGTCTGGAGCGTGAAGGCGTGGATACTGTCTTCGGCATACCGGGCGGCAGTGTGATACCTCTTTTTGACGCCATATACGACAATAAGAAAATCAAACTTTTCCTCACCCGCCACGAGCAGGGCGCGGCTCACATGGCCGACGGCTACGCGCGGGCTTCCGGGAAAACCGGTGTCTGTATCGCCACCTCGGGACCCGGAGCGACAAATCTGGTGACAGGTCTGGCCACGGCTCTCCTGGACTCCATACCTATGGTCGCCGTCACCGGACAGGTCGCCTCCCATCTTGTGGGCAACGACGCTTTTCAGGAGGCCGACACGACAGGCATCACGAGGCCCGTGACCAAGCAGAATTATCTGGTGACGGATGTCAGAGATATATCAAAGATATTCGCGCAGGCTTTTTATCTGGCGCGCAGCGGCCGTCCTGGCCCCGTGCTGATAGATGTGCCCAGCGACATACAGAAAGCCGAATGCGAATATGACGCGAAACCGGACGCGTCCATAAGGGGTTATAAGCCCAGCATGGAAGGAAACCCCAGGCAGATCAAAACGGCCCTGGAAGCGCTTCTGGCATCAAAGAAACTTCTCATCTACGCCGGCGGCGGTATAATAAGTTCCGGCGCTTCGAAGGAGCTGGCGGCTTTTGTCAGGAAACTCAATGCTCCCGTGACATTGACCCTCATGGGCATCGGCGGGTTTCCGGGAACGGATGAATTATTTATAGGTATGCCCGGTATGCACGGCACACAGGCGGCTAATTTCGCTTTTCAGAACTGCGATATGATATTCGCTGTGGGGGCGAGATTTGATGACAGGGTCACGGGCAAGGTTTCGGCTTTTGCCCCTCATGCGAAAATCGTTCATGTGGATATTGACCCGACGTCAATTTCCAAGAATGTTACGGCTGATATTCCGGTGGTGGGTGACTGTAAATCCGTGCTCAAACAGATGTTAGTTCTGCTGAGTGCTAAGAAAAAAATGCCGGACTATGCTCCCTGGCTGAAACAGGTGACGGATGTCGCTAAGAAAAAACCCCTCTGTTATAAGGACGACGAGATATTAAGGCCGCAGTATGTCATAGACAGGTTCTATCAGATCACAAAAGGTCAGGCGATGGTGGTCACGGAAGTCGGACAGCATCAGATGTGGGCGGAGCAGTTTTATAAGTTTGATAAGCCCCGCCGCTTTATCACCTCGGGCGGCCTCGGAACAATGGGCTACGGCCTGCCCGGAGCCATAGGCGCCAAACGCGCCTGTCCGGAGATGGAAGTCATAGACATTGCCGGCGACGGCTCCACCCAGATGAACATACAGGAACTTGCCACGGCCAAAGTTTACGGCATCAAGGTTATTGTCGCGATACTCAACAATTCTTATTTGGGAATGGTCAGGCAGTGGCAGGAACTGTTCTATAAGAAGCGTTATTCGGGCGTTCTTCTGGGTTCACAGTCGTCAAAAGATAAAAAATATTGGCCCGATTTCAAGCTTGTGGGCGAAGCCTACGGCCTCAAGGGGATGAGAATCGAGCGCAAAAAAGATGTTGACGCGGCGATAAAAGAAGCGCTCGCCTTCAAGGAAACGGTCGTCATGGATTTCCAGGTGGCGAAAGAAGAGAACGTGTTCCCCATTGTGCCCGGCGGCGCGGCGATAGACCAGATCATAGATATGTCGTGAAAAATGCCGGAATTAAAAAAGGAATAAGCGGAGGATAAAATGAAACACACGATAGCGGCGATGGTTGAAAACAAACCCGGGGTGCTGGCGAAGATATCGGGACTTTTTTCGGCGAGAGCTTTCAACATAATGTCTCTGACGGTGGGCGAGACGGAAGTGCATGATGTGTCCAGGATGACGATCGTCGTCAAGGGTGATGACAAGATACTGGAACAGGTGGTGAAGCAGCTCAACAAGCTCCCCGATGTCATCAAGGTCATTGATTTCAAAAACGAGGAATTTATAGAAAGGGATCTCATGCTCGTGAAGGTGAACGCGCCCAAAACATCCCGCAGCGAAATAGTAGAAATAGCCACTATATTCCGCGCGAACATACTGGATATTTCCGCCGACACGATAACACTCGAGCTCACCGGGCGGGAAACAAAACTGGAAGGCGTTATCCGGCTTCTGCGGCCTTACGGCATCAAAGAGATGGTCCGTGCGGGCGTCGTGGCCATGAGCCGCGGCCGCAAATAAAACAAAAGCATTCCCTGTTTCAAGCGCTAAGCTGACTACGATCTAAGAGCATCAGACGTTACCCATAGCGGGCCGTATGAGCGAGGAGTTTCGCATATTCTCCGAGCGAATTGGCAGCGAACCACATACGTGAGCGGCCGTCCATGGATAACTCTGATGCGATTGATAGCATCTGATGTGATTGGGTTGTTTCTATGCTGATTGCCAAGAGGGCGGATAAAAATTAGAATGTGAGTTATGGTCTATGATGTCCTTATAATAGGTTCCGGTCTGGCGGGGCTTTGCGCCGCCCTGAAACAGCCGCGCGATTTGAAGGTTGCCCTTGTAACCAAGAGGAAACTCGCCGATTCCGAGACCGTTTTCGCCCAGGGCGGTATCTCCTGCGTCACATCCGATGACGATTCTTTCGATCTGCATATCAATGACACTTTGAAGACAGGCGGCGGCCTGTCAAATAAAAAAATAGCGGCTATCGTCGTGCGGGAGATGCCTGAGCGTCTCAAAGAACTGGAAGGCTACGGGGTAAAATTCAACAAAATATCGGGAAAATATGATCTTCATCTTGAAGGCGGCCATTCCCGCCGCCGCGTCGTGCATGCCGACGACCACACCGGCAAGACGGTGGAGGACGCGCTGGTCTCGCGCGTGAGGCGCGCCGGGAACATAGAAATCTTTGAAAATCACATAGCTGTCAATCTTATAATCAAAGATTCATCCTGCTGGGGCGCCTATGTTCTGGATGAGTCAGATCTGAGTATCAGGGCTTTCAAATCCCGCGCGACACTTCTGGCCGCCGGCGGCGCGGGGAAGAGTTATCTCTACACCTCAAATCCCGATGTCTCAACCGGCGACGGCGTCGCCATGGCATACAGGGCCGGCTGCCGCATATTGAACATGGAATTCGTGCAGTTCCATCCCACATGCCTCTACCATCCGGAAGCGAAAAGTTTTCTCATATCGGAGGCAGTGCGCGGCGAAGGCGGAAGGCTTTTCACCAGGCAGGGGAAAAGATTCATGAAGGACTATCATCCGAAGATGGAATTGGCCCCGCGCGACATCGTGGCGCGGGCGATAGATGGCGTTCTGAAAAAAAGCGGAGAGGAATTTGTTTATCTGGACATATCTTATAAGGGCGCGGCTTTTGTGAGGAAGAAATTCCCCTATCTTTCATCGAGCGTAAAAAAATACGGCTTTGACATGGGGAAGGCGCCCATTCCCGTCGTGCCGGCCGCGCATTACATGTGCGGCGGCATAGCGGTGGATGAGAACGCCGCAACGGATATCAAAAATCTTTTCGCCGCGGGAGAGAACGCCTGCACGGGGCTTCACGGTGCCAACCGCCTGGCTTCCAATTCTCTCGCCGAGGCCATGGTGTTCGCGCACAGGGCGGCCTCTTCGCTTGCGGCGGTCGCAAGGATGAAAAAAAAGATCCCGAAAATAGCTCTCTGGAAAACTTACGGCGCGCGTCCCTCGGATGAGGCGGTGGTCATATCGCAGAACTGGGATGAGATACGCCGCTTTATGTGGAATTATGTGGGGATAGTCAGGAGCATGAAGCGCCTCGTCCGGGCGAGAAACAGGATAAAGAACATCCTTGAGGAGATAGAGGATTACTACTGGAATTTTCTCGTCACGCGCGACCTCATAGAGCTGCGCAACATAGCGCAGGTGGCGGATATCACCATTGAATCGGCCCTATCAAGGAAGGAATCCAGAGGCACCCATTATATGATAGATTATCCAGACGCGCCGAAGCCAGGATTCAGGAAAGACAGCGTCGTTAAAAAAATAAGAGGGAAGGTTTTTGTCTTATGAAAAAAAACCGTGACGAGATCGTCATAGTCCGCGCCCGCACCCATAATCTGAAAGGCATCAATCTGAATATCCCGAAAAACAGTTTTGTCGTCATCTGCGGCCTTTCGGGTTCGGGGAAGTCCTCGCTGGCCTTTGACACCCTCTACGCCGAGGGCCAGAGGCGTTATGTGGAATCCCTTTCCTCTTACGCGAGGCAGTTCTTAGAACAACTCCAGAAGCCGGATGTGGAGAGCATAAGCAACCTTTCCCCCGCCATAGCGATAGAGGAAAAGGGCGGCTCGGCCAATCCCCGGTCGACGGTGGCCACCACCACCGAAATACATGATTTTATGAGGGTGCTTTTCGCCCGCGCGGGAATACCTCACTGCCCGAAATGCGGCAGGGTGATAAAAGGTTCCTCCCCCGACGAGATCATCAGCGATATACTTTCCTCCCACGAGGGCAAAGAGATAGAGCTGCGCTCGAATGTCATAAGCGGCCAGAAGGGTTCTTTCGCGGAACTTTTTTTGAAGCTGAGAAAAGAGGGTTTTGCGTCCGTCCTGGTCGACGGGATTGTCCGGGATCTTGACGGCGAAATAGAACTGGATAAAAAAAAGAAGCACGATATCAGCGTGATAATAGACAGGTTCCGCGCGGGTAAAGAACGCCTGACCGATTCTCTCAATGCGGCTCTCGCTCTGTCGGGAGGCGTGTGCGAACTCCTCGTGGGAAAAATGGTGAAAGTTTACAGCGTCCATCACGCCTGTGTGTTTTGCGGTTTGAGCATCAAGGATCTCTCGCCGCGGGCTTTCTCCTTCAACAGCCCCTACGGGGCCTGTCCCGAGTGTACGGGGCTGGGTGAGGTGATGACGGTTGACGAGGATCTTGCCGTCAACGCGGATTGCAGCCTTTCCGAAGGCGCGCTCATCCCGTGGTTTTCGCCGATAACGACCCGCACTCACAGATGGGTGCATGCCGCCCACGGATATTATCAGGGAAAACTTGAGGAAGCCTGCGGGATCATGAAAATACCCATGGGCGTGAAATGGAATAAACTGAGCAAACAGCAGAGGGATTTTGTGCTTCACGGATCTGTGCCGCTCGCGAAATCCGCCTCACCCTACAAAGGTCTTGTCACATCCCTCAAAGAAAGATTCTCTTCCACGGAATCGGATTTCGTCAGGGATGAGATAGCGCGTCTCTATATGAGGAAAAAGATATGCCCTCTCTGTTCGGGTAAAAGACTCAAGGATGAGATCCTCGCCGTAAAAATAGGAGGAAAATCTATCGCGGACATCTGCGATATGCCGGTGTCCGAGGTGATAAAATTTTTCTCGTCGCTTTCTTTTTCCGGCTCGTCCGCGAAAATAGCCGCACCGCTCCTTAAAGAAATAAACTCTCGCCTCAGCTTTATTTCCGGCGTGGGTCTGGATTATCTCACGCTTTCGCGTTCAACGAGGACGCTCTCACGCGGAGAGGCCCAGAGGATAAGGCTGGCCACGCAGATAGGCTCGGGCCTGTCGGGGGTGCTTTATGTTCTGGACGAGCCCACGATAGGCCTGCATCAGAAGGATATACACGCCCTCATGGCTAATCTCATGAAACTGAAAGAGACAGGCAACAGCGTCTGCGTGGTTGAGCATGAGGAGGCCGTTATGCTCGCTGCCGACTGGATAATAGAGCTCGGCCCCGGCGCGGGAGCGCTTGGCGGCGAGGTCGTGTTTGAGGGAACGCCTTCGCAGATGCTCAAAAGCGGAAAATCCCTGACGGGAAAATACCTCAGGAATCCTCTGTCCGTTAAAAAAATAAAAAAACAGAACAAAGGTTTTATCAGGATAAAAGGAGCCTCTCAGTTCAATCTCAAAAAAATAGATGTTGATATACCCATGGGGGTTTTAACCTGCGTCACCGGGGTGTCGGGCTCGGGCAAATCCACGCTGATAGAGGATATACTGATGAATGCGCTGAGGAAAAAACTTTACGGCGGCAGGGAGGAGCCAGGCCTCCACACCGGCATAGAAGGCTTTGAGAAAATAGACAAGGCCCTTGTTATAGACCAGTCGCCCATAGGCCGGACGCCGCGCTCAAATCCAGTGACATACACAAAGGCATGGGACGAGATAAGGGCTCTTTTCGCCGCGATGCCGCTTGCCAGATCACGCGGGTACAAGTCCGGTCAGTTCAGTTTTAACGTGAAATCAGGGCGCTGCGGCGCCTGTGGAGGCGACGGTCTCATAAAAGTGGAAATGAATTTCCTGCCGGATGTTTATGTCAAATGCGATGTCTGCGAAGGCCGCCGCTACAGCGGCGAGACGCTGGAAGTGACATTCAAGGGCCAGAACATACACGATGTGCTGGAGATGAGCGTCAATCAGGCGGGGGATTTTTTCTCAGCCCACAAAAAGATCATGAGCAAACTGAAAATGCTCCAGGATGTGGGGCTGGGTTACCTCAAGCTCGGACAGAGCGCCACCACGCTTTCCGGCGGCGAAGCCCAGAGGGTGAAACTTTCGCGGGAGCTGGCCAAGTCCGCCACGGGCAGGACTCTCTACTTTCTGGACGAGCCCACGACGGGACTGCATTTCGCCGACATCGAGAAGCTTCTCGGAGTCCTGCACGGCCTCACAGCGAAGGGAAACACCGTCGTTGTCATAGAACACAACATGGATGTGATAAAAACGGCGGACTGGGTCATCGATCTCGGCCCGGGCGGCGGGGATTTCGGCGGCCGTCTTCTTTTCCAGGGCACGCCGGAGGATATTGTTTCCTGCGGACGGTCTTTTACCGGCCAATACCTCAAGAAAAAGGGAAAAAGGGAAGGGGAAAAAAGGATGTCATACAGATGAGCGGGGGATTGCTGATCGAGTTCATCCTGCTGTTTTCGTCCTTCGCGTACATAGGGGTTTTTCTGCTCCTGATACTTTCGGGCTGCGGGTTTCCGCTTCCCGAGGAGATAACGCTGATAATGGCCGGTTTCCTGACGAGCCAGGAGATAGTCCACATCGCGCCGATGTTTTTTTTCTGTTTCATGGGGGCATTTATAAGCGATATGGTTCCTTATTTCGCGGGATACTTTTACGGGCCGCGTATCCTGGCGTCCAAATATGTGAGTGTGATGATAAATCAGAGGAGGATGAGAAAAATATCTCTCTTTTTCAAGATATACGGCTATCAGAAAGTTTTTCTCATGAGGCCTTTTCTCCTCGGCATAAGGCCTTTTATCATGCTCTTTTCCGGGATCAGCGGGATAAAGCTCAAGACATTCCTGCCCTATCAGCTCTCGGGTATGACCTTCGGCATACTATTTTGGCTTCTGCTGGGACGGCTCTTTGCCTCAAAAATAGAGATCCTGACGGCATTTTTCTACCGTTCAAAAGATCTGATCATCGCGGTCATTCTTCTCGCCGCCGCGGTTTATCTTCTGTGCAGGTTCGTTCTGAATATAAAAATAAAGCCCAGATTTTTTATCAGGGCGATGTCCGTTATCGTCACGGCGCTGTTTCTGGCCCTGATGGGTTATGAGGTCTATATCTACAGGAGCGGCATAAAAAGGCTGTTTCAAAAAGCCGCTTTGCGCGGATGGGAATTGAAGCCGGGCAGGGGAAGCGCTGAGCTGACGGAAAAATGAAAAAACTTTTTATAATAGACGGCAATAACTATATGCACAGGGCTTTTCACGCTCTTCCGCCGCTCTTATCCCCCGACGGGAAACCTGTGGGGGCGCTTTACGGCTTCGCGAGGATGCTCTTGCGTATCATAAAAAAGCACAAGCCCGACCGCATGGCTGTCGTTTTTGACTCTCCCGGCAAAAATTTCAGACACAGCGAGTATCCCGCTTATAAGGCCACCAGGCCCGAGGCCGATGAGAGCCTTGTCTTCCAACTGCAGAACATGAGAGGCGTGACAGACGGCCTCGGCATAGCGTCAATAGCCGCGCCGGGTTATGAGGCGGACGACCTGACGGCCTCCATGACAAAAAAGTTCAAAGATGTCTGCGATGTTTATATCGTGTCGGCGGATAAGGATCTCTGCCAGCTCGTAGATGAACGCGTGAGGATATTCAATGAGCCGAAGGTCATAGGCCCGGCCGAGGTCATGGAGAAATACGGCGTATCCCCGGGCCTCTTTTGCGATTGGCAGGCGCTGGTGGGGGACAAATCGGACAACGTGCCGGGCGCCTCGGGCATAGGGCCGAAAGGCGCGACGGCCCTGATAGCCGAATACGGCGGCATAGAGAGCGTTTATGAGAACATAGATTCGGTGAAAGAATCGCTGCGCCGGAAACTGATAGCGTCAAAAGAGGATGTTTTTCTTTCCAAAAAACTCGTCACGCTCCTCAAGGATGTGCCCGTGGAGCTTTCCGACGAGGCCCTGAAACCCGAGATAAAAGCTGAAGATGTCGCGGCGCTGGCGGAAAAATGGGGCTTCAGCTCTTTGAAAAATGAGTACGGCGTACAGTCGGAAAATGTTCTGAAGGAAGAGATCGCGCGTTTTGTTTATACCGGGGATCTGTCTTTTTTCAAAAGCTGCCGCGAGATAGCTCTTCATTTCGCCGACGGGAAAAAACTCAAGGGCATAGCTCTGGCGGGCGGCGGAAAATCAGGCTTCGCCGACACCATGCAGACGGAGCTGGATTTCGGCGCCGGCGAGCACTATAAAAAAGTTCTCGCGGAAATATTTTCAGATCCCGGCATTAAGATCATCAGCGACGATTCAAAGAGCATCTACGCTTATTGCCTGGCTGAGAATATAACCGTAAAGAGTGAAATCGAGGATATCTCTCTCATGGGTTACGTCATAGATTCCCAGCCCCGGCAGGATATTCTACGCCTTGCTTCAAAATATCTGGGCAGGGAGATCCCGGAATTCGTCAAAAAAGAGGAATGCGCGTCAGCCGCGGGCCTCATGTTTGATCTCGAAAAGGCGCTGAAGAAAAAAACGGAAGAGATGCAACTGACGCCCATTTACAGGGATATGGAAAAGCCGCTCGCCGTGGTGCTGGCTCACATGGAATTCTGCGGCGTGAAGCTGGACAGCGCGAAGCTGGATAATTTCTCGCTTTTCCTTGAAAAAGAGATAGGGGATGTGAGCGGGAGGATACTGGGACTTGCCGGAGAGGACTTTAATATCAATTCCAACGTCGAGCTGCGGCGCATCCTTTTTGAGAAGATGAAACTCGTCTCAAAGAAAAAAACTAAAACAGGGGCATCTGTCGACGCTGAGGTGCTGCGGGATCTTTCGGGAGAGAGCCCAGTCTGCCTGGAACTCCTGAAATACAGGACTCTCGCGAAGATGAAATCAACTTATGCCGACGCACTCCCGGCGCTGGTCGCTCCCGACGGCCGGCTGCACACGACTTTCAACGCCACCGGCACCCTGACGGGGAGGCTTTCCTCGTCAAAGCCCAATCTGCAGAACATTCCCAAGGGCGCGGCTGGGGCAGATGAGATAAGAAAGGCTTTTGTCTGCGATGAAGGCAAGGTTCTTCTCTCGGGCGATTATTCACAGATAGACCTCAGGGTGCTGGCGCATTTTAGCGGCGATGCACGCCTCATAGAGGCTTTCGGAAAAGATGAGGATATACACAATTTCACGGCCTCGCTTGTTTTCGGAACGGCAATAGACGCTGTGACGAAAGAGCAGCGGCGCATAGCCAAGACCGTGAATTTCGGCATTGTCTACGGCATGTCTTCTTTCGGCCTCGCCGCGGATCTTGAGATCTCGCGCGGGGAAGCGGATGGCATCATCAAAGAGTACTGGAAGATATTTCCCGGCGTTAAGGATTATGTTAAGAACAGCGCGGAAGGCGCTTTTGAGAAAGGTTATACGGAAACCCTCTTCGGCCGGCGGCGGATACTGGCGGGTAGGACGCCGTTTGACCGCAGGGCGGCGATAAATACCCCCATACAGGGGACATCTTCCGACATAATAAAAAAAGCCATGATAGACATATTCCCATGTCTTTGCGAACACGGCGCCGCCATGATATTGCAGGTGCATGACGAACTGCTTTTTGAGATTGACGAGTCAAATTCCGGAAAATTTGCTAAAATTTCACGCGGCTTTATGGAGCATGCCGTTAAGCTGTCTGTCCCGCTGAAAGTGAATATGAAGAAGGGGCTTAATTTTGCCGTGATGGAAAACTTAGAGTGAGGTTTTGAAAATTTGAGAAAGAGCAGTTTTGCAATATTTGCTGTGGCGGCGTTATTTTTCAGTATCCGTGCCGTAGCGGACAGCGGCGGGAAGCTTGTGCGCGTACACCTTCTTGAGAATTCAGAATCCGCCGGCTCCTTTGATATTATGCTCCAGGAGGGGATGGGTTATGTGATGACAAGGGATATAGCGAATATCTTCTCACTCCGCGCGGAGTGGCTCAGGGACGATAAATGCATAAACCTTGTCAATCCCGAAGGCAAAAACCTGAAGCTGTTCCTTCACTCAAAAAAAATATACATTGACGGCAGGCTGTGCTCTCTGAACAAGGAGCCACTGCTGCTCGACGGGCAATCATGGATCCCGCTGGAACTTGTACTTACCAGATCTTTTCAGGGTTTCTCATCCGTGAGGGTGAAATGGGATTACGGCGCCAAGGTGCTGGATGTGACAAAGGCCGGCGCGCCTTCCCGGCCGGCATCGGGGAAAATTTCGCCAGCGCCGCGGATCATATCTCCCTTGCCGAGGATCGTCTCCCCCGCCGAATTTGCGGCCGCCTCAAAGGGTTTCAAAAAAACAAAAAGAAAAGTAAAGACCATAGTCATAGACCCCGGCCACGGCGGCAAGGATCCTGGGGCCGTGGCCAGCGACGGCACCAAAGAAAAAGATATTGTGCTCGATATAGCGTTAAGGCTTTATAAACTACTTAAAAACGACAGCGCTTTCAACGCGATCCTGACCAGGAAGGCGGATAACTTTCTGCCTCTGGCTTCCAGAGCCATGATAGCCAACAGCGCGCACGCCGATCTTTTTATATCAATACATACCAACGCCTCATATAAAAAAGACACGCGGGGGTTTGAAGTCTACTTCATGAGCGACAGAGCTTCCGACGACGAGGCCCAGGATGTGGCGAACACGGAAAACGCCGTCGTGGAACTTGAGGACGCCTCCGCCCCAAAAACTGATGTGAACGTCATTTTGTGGTCAATGGCGATGAATGAATTTATGAGAGAAGCGTCGGAGTTTTGTTCCTTCATCAAACAAACATTCGGCAAAATGTTTTCTGATAACAGGGGCATCAAGCAGGCGGGTTTTTATGTGCTGAAAGGCGCTCACATGCCCTCTGCCCTTGTTGAGGCGGGTTTTTTGACGAACAGCAGCGACAGGAAAATACTTAAGAAAAGCGCGAACAGGCAGCTGATCGCCGAAAAGCTCTATACCGCCGTGAAAGAATATAAAAAATGGAGCGAGGAATGAAAATAGGGATCTTTTCCGACATACACGGCAATCTGCCGGCTTTTGAAGCGGTGCTGGGTTTTCTCGACGGAAAGGTGGAAAAATATGTCTGCTGCGGCGATATAGTCGGCTACGGGCCGTACCCCAACGAGTGCGTGGAAAAAATCTCCGCGCTTCCGGATGTTATCTGCGTGGCGGGAAATCACGACTGGGCGGTGCTGGGCCTGGAGGATCTGAGCAAATTCAACGACGAGGCCAGAACGGCGGTGAAGTGGACGAAGGAACAACTCAGCCCCGTGTCATCCTCGTTTCTGATGGGCCTCGATTATAAGCTCGCCGGGCCGAATTTTATAGCCGTTCACGGCTCGCTGATAGATCCGCTGGACCAGTATGTCAAAACAGCCGAAGATTATATCCCCTCAATGAAAAAACAGGACAGGAGCATCCTTTTCGTGGGACACTCCCATCAACCCCTCTATTTCAGGGGCACCGGAGGGAGCGTGGATTTCGGGGCGTTTATCCCGCTGAAGCCGGTTGAGATAGAAGAGCATTCCAAATATCTGATAAACGTGGGCTCTGTGGGACAGCCGCGCGACGGCAATCCGAAAGCCGCCTGCGTGATATACGACGAGGACGCGCGCGATGTTGTTCTTCACAGGGTAGAATATGATGTGCAGTCGGTACAGAAAGCCGTGCTGGAGGCGGGTTTGCCGAATGCTTTGGCCGAAAGGCTGGGGAAGGGCGCATAAATGAAACAATCCGCTGTCATAGATTCCGCCTACAGGATAACCAGCGCGCCTCGCGAGGGCGGCATGGCAAAGATTTACCGCGCCATCAGGATCAAAGACAATAAATTCGTGGTCCTCAAAATACTGAAAGAGGAGTTCCGCCAAGCTCCCGACGCTCTCGGCAGGCTCAACCACGAGGAAGAAATAGGGCTTCTCCTGAACCACAAAAACATTGTAAATGTTTATCCACATGAAGGCGAAAAATCTTTCCCCTACATCGTCATGGAATACGCCGACGGCGCTACGCTGGCGGAATTCATAGAGAAACACAGGTGGCTCGTTGTTCCCAGCGCGCTCAAGATAATGATGCAGCTGCTGGACGCGCTTGAATACATACACAGCATGGGAGTTATACATCAGGATCTGAAGCCCGAAAACATAATCATGCTCCCGAAGGGGGGTATCAAGATACTGGATTTCGGGCTTTCTTATTATTCCCGCGCGACTTCCTCCGCGTGGAAAAACATGCTCTCAATAGGCGGCACACCCGCCTACACAAGCCCGCAGCGGCTTGCGGGGGATATTTCCAGAGACTGCGATATTTTCGCCGCGGGCGTGATTTTGTATGAAATGCTGACGGGTTCTCTCCCCTACAAAGGCGAAGATCTTGTTTCTTTTTCACGCGGCGCCCTGGCGAATTTAAAAGCTCCGCGTCCCTCGCTGGGCAATCCCTCAATACATCCACGGCTTGAAAACATCATCATGCGCGCCATCTCGCCGGATAAAAAAGACAGGTTTATGTCGTCCACGGCATTCGGTTATGCCCTGGCTCAGATCGCGAAAAAAAGCGTAAGCTACAAAAAGCGTGACGTGGACTGGCTTCTCATCACTTTTCTGGTGCTGCTTTCCGCTGCCGCCTTTATAGGCTTCCAGTTCTATATCCTGTTTCACGGATGAAGCATTTTCTTATTGCTTTCTTCTGTTTGTTAATATTCCCGTATTCTGTCAGAGCGAATGATTTTACGAAAGCGGGCATTTCTTTCGCCCGCGGGAATTTTGAGGCCGCCGAAAAATTATTATCGGGCTACCTGGCTCAAAATCCCGGCGATGAGAAGGCGAAAAATCTATACCAGAGAGTGGCTGTCAAACTTTCAAAAGAAGCGCTCGACTCGGGCGACGAGGATGCTGCCAGTAAATACGCGGAAAAAGCCTATGAGCTTAATCCCGATGACGAAACAACCGCGGCTCTTTACAAAGCCACGAGGAAGATAGCGAAGGTGCGTGTGGAGCCGCGGGAAATTCAAAAACAGGAAATTGAAATGAAACGGCCGGTATATAAATCTTTTCCCGCAGAACCCGCTGCGGCGCCAAAAATTGAATACAGGACCCGCACCGAATATCAGACCCGCACAGAATACAAAACAAAAGAGATCGTCCGTCAGGTGGCCCAGATACCGGAGTGGATATGGCTGAGCATAGCCTTTAACGCTTTTCTGGCTTTCGGGGCGTTTCTGGTTTACCGCTACAAAAAAGAATCGGGGAAGGATGTCTACGCGAAGTATGTCAGGGCTAAGATGATGCTCGCTAACGCTCTGAAATATGACCCCGAAATCGTGAAGAAACAGCTTGGCGCCGAAAGGGCGGCGGAATTATTCAAGCTCATCTCTCCTGATAATATGCCGGAAGACATAAGCATCAAACTGGTTGAGAGCGGACGGGCCTTTACCGACATAAATCCGGTGCCGAGGCTTACGGCGGATGTCATAGAATTAGCGGAGGTGTTCCTGGAAAATCCGAAAGATGTGATAGAATTTATCAAGCCGTATCTCGGACACAAAGACAACCGTGTGCGGGGGAACGCCGTCAAGATCATGTTTAAGCACAACAGCGCGCTCGCCCTGAAAGTCCTGAAAGAGATGGCCACATCCGAAGACAGGTGGCAGAAGATATCGGCTGCGTGGGTATGCGGCCAGATGAAGACGCGCGAGGCCCAGAACCTGCTTTCCGTTCTTGCCGCGGATGGCGATGCCGGCGTGGCGCTGGCCGCCGCGAAGCTTCTCAAAGAAGGGGGAGAAATAAAATTATGAAAGAAAAAGACAGAAATAAATGGCTGGAGCTGTCGCTTTCAGAATCGCTCACCCAGTCGGATCTGACAGCGCTTTACAGGTACAAATCCGATCCTTTCGAGCTCATGGGTATAGACAGAGATGAGCTGGCGAACATAATAGGCAAAAAAGCTTTTTTGCTTGGTAAGGCGGCCTTTGATTACGGTCAAGAGGTGAAGATCATGGAAAAAACAGCCACGCGCCTTGTTTTTCTTGAAGATGAGGAATACCCCGCGCTCTTAAAAGAAATAAACGATCCCCCTTTATTTTTGAGGGTGGTGGGCGAGATACCGCGCCCGTCCGAGCGGATGATAGCGGTCGTGGGCACAAGGCGCGCTTCCGCTTACGGGAAAAGGGTCTGCGAATATTTCAGCGCCGCCTTCTGCGAAATGGGTTTTGCCGTCGTCAGCGGCCTTGCCAGGGGCATAGACACGAAGGCTCATGAGACGGCTATAAAAAACGGCGGGAAAACTGTCGCCGTGATAGGCTCCGGGCCGGATGTCATTTACCCGCCGGAAAACGAGCGCCTTGCCCGGGATATAGCCGAACACGGCGCTGTTGTCAGCGAATATCCCATGGGCACGCCTCCGGCGAAGATGAATTTCCCCTGGCGCAACAGGATCATAAGCGGGATGTCCTGCGCGGTGTTCGTGGCTGAGGCTCCGCAGAGATCGGGCACCCTCATCACGGCCTCTTACGCCGCGGAGCAGGGCAGGGATGTTTGGGCGGCGCCGGGCTGTATCTTTGAAAATAATTACAAAGGCTGCCACGCGCTCATCAAAGACGGCGCCAAACTTGTGGAGAGCAAAGAAGACATTGCGGGTGAGCTTTCTTTTGAAGGATTTGAGCAGACGGAAAAAATATCGCAGGCCAGGGAGCCCGAAAAGCCTTTTTCCGACGAGGAGAAAAAGATCTACGCCGTCATAGGATGGCATCCCGTGAGCCTCGATACGATAAAGAGGGAAGCGTCGCTGGACATTTCAAAAATATTCAGAGCCTTGACAAATCTTCAGATAAATGGATTTATTGATAATTCTGCTGGCGGAAAATTCGTCAGAAAAAAATAAAAAAACAGTGAGGAGCGCATGAAAAAACATCTGGTAATAGTGGAGTCACCGACGAAAGCGAAGACAATAAAGAATTTCCTTAGCGCGGAATACACGATAATGTCATCCATGGGGCACATCAGGGACCTTCCGAAGAAAGTGCTGGGAGTGGATATAAAAAACGGTTTCAAGAGTTCTTACGGCGTGATACCGGCAAAGAAGAAACTGGTCGCGAAGCTCAAGGAAGCCTATAAGGACTGCGACCTTGTTTATCTGGCGACCGACGGTGACAGGGAGGGCGAGGGCATAGCCTGGCATGTGAAGGAGCTCCTCAAGATCCCCGACGATAAAACCCGCCGGACGGTGTTCCATGAGATAACCTCGGAGGCGATAAAACATGCTTTCAAAAAACCCGTCAAGCTGAACATGGATCTCGTTAAAGCATACCGCGTGCGCCGGGCACTGGACAGGATAGTGGGTTACAAGATAAGCCCCATACTGTGGAAAAAAATAGCGTCCGGCCTTTCCGCCGGCCGTGTGCAGTCGCCTGCCCTCAAGCTCATCGTTGAGAGGGAAAAAGAGATAAGGGCTTTTGAGCCCGTCACTTACTGGAAAGTCGCCGGGGATTTTAAGACCTCCGGCGGGATGCTCCGGGCGGATCTTGTCAAAGCCAAAGGCGAGGCGATCAAAGACGAGCGCGTGAGCGATGAGAGCATACTCAAAGACATAGAAAAACTGAAAGGCGCGGATTTCAGCGTGAAAAAAAATGATATCACTGAAAAGAAGATATCGCCGCCGCGCCCTTTTACGACCTCAACACTGCAGCAGCAGGCGAACACCGTTCTGGGATTTTCTTCACGCCGGACCATGATCGTCGCCCAGCAGCTTTATGAGGGAATAGACCTTCCCGAAGGCCGCACGGGCCTCATCACTTATATGAGGACGGATTCGGTAGCGGTCGCCAAGCAGGCCCAGGCAGAGGCGAGAAAACTGATAGAGAGCCGTTACGGAAAATCTTTTCTTCCCGCGAAAAGTCCGGTTTACAAAACAAAATCTGCCCATTCCCAGGAAGCTCACGAAGCGATAAGGCCGGTTAAAGTGGATATAATCCCGGAAAATATAGAGGATAACCTCAGCCCCGAGCAGTTCAAGCTCTATCATCTCATATGGCAGCGTTTTATGGCGTCCCAGATGAATCAGGCGCTCTCTGTCACGCGCAGCGTCCGTCTGGAAAAGGATTCTTACGCCTTCAAAGCAGTGACGAGCGTTTTGAAAGACGCCGGTTTTCTCACCCTTTACAGCGAAAGGATAACCGCGGACAGGGAAGCCCGTGGCCTTTTTGAATTTATGGAAAAACTCGCCGTCGCCAGTTCCGCGCTCCTGCAAGAAATAGAAACGAGCGAGCATCAGACCTTACCCCCGCCGCATTATAACGAGGCTTCACTTGTGAAGACGCTCGAGGCCAAGGGAATAGGACGCCCCTCGACCTATGTTTCCATAATTGAAACGCTCCTCAGGAGAAAGTATGTCGTGCGCAACAAGAGGCAGCTGCTTTTACAGGATATAGGGGAAGTGGTGTCGGATGTGCTGGAAAAACATTTTCCTCTTATAACGGATTACGAATTCACTTCCAAACTTGAATCCATGCTGGATGATGTGGCGGACGCGAAGATCGGCGAGAAAGAGGTGCTGGAGAATTTCTACAAGGAATTTGAGGTGCTGCTTGAAAAAGCCAAGACGGATATGGAAACGCTGAAAAAGGTGACGGACAGAAAATGCCCGTGGTGCGGCACAAACCTTGTGGAAAAATATTCGGCGAACGGCAAATTCCTTTATTGCGGGGCGGGTTACAAGGCCTGCGTTTACAGGGTTTATTTTACCGAAGACGGGGGGGAGCTCCTGCCCGAGAAGAAATTCTGTCCCAAATGCGCCAAGTCCATGGTTTTGCGCGTCGCCCGCCGCGGCCCTTTTTACGCATGCAGCGGTTTTCCTTCCTGTAAGAGCATAATACCTTACGGGGAAGAGAAAAAACCCGCGGAAAGCGAACCGAATGAAAGCGACTGAAAGCTTAATCTTTTTAAAGGAATTCGAGACATATCTTGAGGCGGAAAGAAATTATTCGCCCAACACCATCAGGGCTTACAGAAAAGACATCGGCGGTTTCCTTGATTACGCGCGCGAGAAGAAGCTTGATATAGCATCCCTTGAAAGAAGGCAGATAAGGGCTTTTATAACCCGCGCGAGAGAAGGCCTTTCGGCAGTGTCCATCGGCAGGATGCTATCGTCCATCAGGTCTTTTTTCCGGTTTCTCATCACCGAGAGCGTTATGGAGGAGAATCCCTTTTTCGGCGTGTCTGTGCCGGGAAGGATCAAAAAGATACCGACGGTGCTGGAAGAGAATGAAATGAACGCGCTGCTGGATGCGCCGGATGTGAATTCACCGAGGGGCATCAGGGACAGGGCGATACTTGAACTGCTCTACTCGACGGGAATGCGCGTGGGTGAGCTGACGGCTCTCAAGATCTCAGATATTGATGTGTGGAGTTCCACCGTGAAGGTGACGGGCAAGGGCAGCCGCCAGAGATTCTGCTACATAAACGACAGCGCTGTTGAGGCCGTGGAACGCTACCTTGAAAGAAGGCCGCCTAAACCGGAAGCGCTTTTTCTCAACAAAAACGGCACGGGCCTGTCGGCGGTGTCTATCCGCAGCATACTCAACAAGCACATGAACAAGGCCGCGATCTCAAAGCATGTCAGCCCTCACAGCATCAGGCACAGCTTCGCCACGATAATGCTCTCGCGGGGCTGCGATCTGCGCTCAATACAGGAATTTCTCGGACACAAGGATATTTCAACGACGCAGATATACACGCACATCTCAGCCAAAAGGCTAAAGGACGTATATGACAGAACCCACCCAAGAGCTAAATAAAACGCCGGTCAGATACTTTATCGCTGTGAAACTGAGCGATGAGGCGAAGAAAGAGATCAGAAATGTTTTCGGTCCGGTGTCGGCAAATATCGACGGAAGGATCGTGAAGGATGATGGTTTGCATCTCACATTGAAATTTCTCGGCGAACTGAGCGAAGAAAAGATAGAAACCGCAAAGAAGATAATCAGCGAAGCCTGCTCGGAATTCTCTCCCTTTCAGGTCTCGCTTGGGAAAACGGGTTCTTTCCCGGCGCAAAAACCTAAAGTGTTGTGGTCGGGCGTGAGAAAAGGCAGGGACGATCTCGCCGCCATCAGCAAGTTTGTATCAGAGCGCGCGAAGGAGTCTCTCGGCATACCGAAAGACAGCAAGGAATTCATACCGCACATAACTCTCTGCCGCCTCAGCGGCAAGAGCGTGCATAAGGACTTTTACTCGCTGAGATTTATCTCCTCTTTCAGTGCGGCGAAACTCTTTCTTATAAGGAGCGAACTTCATCTTTCCGGCGCAGTTTACCGTGATATTTTTTCCGCCGAATTCAAATCTTAAAAGCCCCCATTGACAATATTTTAGGGGGGGGGTATAATACAGAAGAAGCTGATAGAGTCTCTTTTCTAAAACTACACTGTTCGGTAAGAGAGAGGGAGGGGCAAAATGGCTGATTCAAATGTTCCTATAACAGCAGACGGCGATGTTCTGATAGATTGCGACAATAACAATGACAGCACGACAAATGTCATAAAATTCACACACGATAATGGCACAGAACTGATGCGCATACAGGAAGACGGCAAAGTCGGCATCGGCACGACAAGCCCGGGAGCTAAATTGCATATTTTGCAACCTTCGGGCACAGCCGAGGTACATTCAACAGTTAAAGGTTTAATCATTCAAGATGGTGGTTATAATGATGGCAATCCTTTTGAAATTCAAAACTCAGGCGGGGTGGCTACAGTTATAGTTGAAGATGGCGGTGACGTCGGCGTTGGGACGACAAATCCGAGCGAATTATTGCATTTAAGAAAAGACCATGCCGGTGTGACAGCATTAATAATTGAGAATACGAACGCAAGCGGTGGTGAGCGAATCTACTTCCAAGAGAGTGCAACAAAAGTCTTTTATATGTTTCGTGGCAATTCTGATGATAAATTCTATATGAAAAGTTACAATGGCGCAACTTATCGTGACATAATGATTTTGGAAGAAGACGGCAACATCGGCATCGGCACAACGAGTCCAGTAAGTTTATTAACTCTAAATAAGGCAACGGCAGATACAGCCATAACCTTTCAAGAGAGTGCAACATCTCAATTTACAATGGGAACTGATTATAGCGCAAGTAATGATTTTAAAATTAGTAGTGGTGCGGCTCTTGGGACGAACGATTTGATAATTCTTAATACATCTACTTTGGAATCTAATGTAGATATGATAGTGAAAGCAGCCACTCCTGCTTATATCAGAATTCAGTCCACAGGCACTGACAATGCAGCGATGTCTTATTTGGATATAGGGCAAACATCGGCTGATAGTTTTAGCCTTACGGGATATATTGGAGATAAATTAAGTGATGCAAGAAGATTACAGGTTTTTGCTTATTTGAATTATGATTTATCCCTGGGAGCAAATAATGCGGAAGTTGTAAGAATAGATACGAATAGAAACGTAGGTATTAATACAACGAGCTTTGGTGGCGGATTGGGTGTTGTTGGAATAGGTAATCGTACTACTGCACCCCCCAGTGCCCCCACTGGGGGGTGCGTTCTTTTCGTGGAGAATGGTGCATTGAAATATAGGGGTTCTGGGAACACCTTAACAACCATAGCTGCGGCATAGTATTACTAAGCACATAAGTTAATAAATATTTTTTGCCAAATGAGGGACAGAATGGAGGTGCAATTATGAAAAGAGGATTTATGTACTATACCCGTAAAATGATTAAATTTTTGTTATTGGGATTGTTACTGTTTTTTAGGGCAGAGAATAGTAATGCAGAAATTTTAAACAGATCCAATTTTAAAGAGAAAATAGGTATATACGCTCTCTATAATATTCAGCAAAATCCCAATAAAGAGGACTGGATAGATACTGGTTTTAATACTAACGGCTACGGTGGGAAAAGTTCTTTGAAAATGATGGGGGTAGGTTTGAAATATTTCCCGAAAAAATGGCTATTATTTGATATATCGGGAAAAACATTAATATCACCGACAAAAGCAGGTGCAGCTAGCGTAAATGCTGGTGTTTCTAAGTATTATGCTAGTCTTCAGGAACTAAATTCATATACATTTGCAGTGAATTATTATTATGATTTAGTAAAAAATACGAAGGTTTACGTTGGATTAGGGAGAGGTCTTTACAGCGCCCGATTCAGACCTTTTGGAGAAGATAGCTATCGTAGTCCGTATACTACACAATTTTACACATGGATTTCACGAACCGGCATAGAATATCAACTTACAGAAAGATGTGCTTTTAGTTTATCTATTGGTCATGAAAAAAGTGTTAATTTAAAACTTGTGGATTGTGATGACAGAATATTTCAATATAAATACGAAAGCCCATATTTTATTGAACCGGCAATTACGCTGTATTTTTAAAGGAGAAAAATATGACCGAAAATCAAAAAACAGAACTGACCCCGCAACAAATAAATCTGCTACTTCAGATAATTAATAAAGGCACTTACGTTGGTGAGCAGGTGGAGATTGTTACGCATTTAAAACAAACTCTGATTGCAATGCTGAAAGAGAAACAGTCCGGACCACCGAAACCGAAAGAAAAAGAGCAATAAGCAGTAACAGCATAAAGGCAGTCATTTAAATAGGGGCTTCAAAAAAATTCTTTTCGCGGCGCTTTCGGCAATCTCCGTAAAGCTCCTTTTCTTCTGAAAAGCTGAACTCCGTCGGAAAATTGACGCTGATGTCTAAATATGATAATCTTAATTCCTGAATTTGGAATAAATAGGAGGTTTTTATGGAACTTTTGATCAGAAATGCTCAGCTTAGAAAACGGAAAGGCCTTGTGGACATTGCCGTTGATAAGGGAAAAATCGTTAAAATCGCCAAAGGCATCAAAGCCAAAGCCGCCAAAGTCATAGACGCGGGCGGAAATCTTGTGACGGAACCCTTCTGCAACGCCCATCTTCATCTTTGCAAAGTCTGGACTCTGCAGATGATGGACGAAAAAGCCCTGAAAGATTATCACGGCTCCGATATGGGAAAAGCCATGTCGGCGATTGAACTTGCCGCCAGAGTCAAGGAAAACTACGACGAGAAATGGATAATAAAGAACGTCAGGAAAGCCGTGGAGATGGCCATGAAATACGGCAATCTTCACATAAGGGCTTTCGCGGATGTGGATTCCAAGGCAAAACTTGAGGGGGTGAAAGCTCTCATCAAAGCGAGAGAAGAGTACAAAGGCCTTGTGGACATCCAGGTCGTGGCTTTCCCGCAGGACGGAGTGATAAGAGAGCCCGGTGCGGAAGAGCTTGTCAAAAAAGCAATGGCCCTCGGCGCTGATATCGTCGGCGGAATCCCGTGGATTGAATATACGGAAGCGGACGAACTCGCGCACATACAGAAGATGATGGCCATAGCGAGAAAATATAACAAGGATGTTTCAATGCTCGTGGACGACGCAGGGGATGCAACGCTCAAAACCCTTGAGATGTACGCCGTGGAGGCCATCAAGACCGGCTGGACGGGGCGCTGTCTTGCCCAGCACGCGAGAGCGATGTGTCTGTACCCGAAACCTTATTTTCAGAAAGTCGTGGCGCTGCTTAAAAAAGCGAAGCTCGGTATTGTGACGGATCCTCACACGGGGCCGCTGCATGCGCGGGTGGGCGAACTTCTTGAGGAAGGCGCTCTGGTGTGCATAGGCCAGGACGACATTTCCGACGCCTATTATCCTTACGGCAGAAACAACATGCTCGAAGTCGCGTTTATGGCGTCGCACCTTTTGTGGATGACGGGCGCCGATGATATGGAAACGCTTTACGATATGATCACGGTCAACGGAGCGAAAGCCATGAATGTGAAGAATTACGGAATCAAAGAGGGCAATCCCGCCAGTTTCCTCGTGCTCGGCGTTGACAGCGTCCTTGAAGCTTTCCGTGCTCAGGAAGCTCCCGCCTATGTGATAAACGGCGGCAAGGTCATAGCCGAAACGAAAAGCGTTACCAAAATATATAAAAAATAAAAATTACCGGGGTTATTTTAACATTGACATCAGCAGATTGTGTCACATGTCAAGACCTGACCCCATTGGGGAGGATGAAGTGAGTTTGAAATATGTGGGTAAGAATATCACAAGGCCCGACGCGGTTAAGAAGATCACGGGAAAGTCTGTTTTTCTTGATGATATAAAACTGCCGGGAATGCTTTATACCGCGATCCTTACGCCGCCCACGGCGCACGCTAAGATCGTGTCTATAGACACATCAGCGGCCGAAAAAGAACCCGGCGTCATAAAAGTCGTCACCGGCAAGAGCATAGATTTTCTTTTCGGAGACAATGTGAAGGACCGTGTGCCTATGGCGGTGGACAGGGTGCGTTATATAGGCGAACCTGTCGCGGCGGTCATAGCCGAGAATCCCCATCAGGCGAAAATGGCGCTCAAAAAAATAGAGGTGAAGTACAAAGCTCTTCCCGTCTACATTGACGCCAGAGAAGCTTTGAAAAAGAAAGCCGCGCTCATCCACCCCGACAGCGGCGATTACTGGCATCTGCCGGGTATGGGGCCCGAGGGCGGCACAAATATAGCCGATCATTATCTTCTCAAAAAGGGCGATGTAAAAAAAGGTTTCGCCGAAGCCGATCTGGTGCTTGAGGGAGAATTCAACTATCCCTTCAGCTCTTCCGCGGCCATAGAGCCGCACGGCGCCATTGTCATACATCACGAGGACGGGGGCATAGAGATATGGTCGTCGTCAATATGTCCTTTCGTCATAAGGGAGGATATAGCCCACACATACAAACTGCCGGTCGCGTCCGTGCGGGTGCACATTCCCGAGGTCGGCGGCTGCTTCGGCTACAAATCCGATGTCACCGTCGAGCAGACAATAGCCTACATAGCGAGTTTTGTCCCCGGCCGTCCCGTTAAATGGGTGGCCAGCCGAAAAGAGGATTTTCTTTCAACGCTCCTCGGCCACGGCATAAGAACAAAATTCAAAATCGGCGTGAAGAAGAACGGCAAACTCACGGCTCTTCAGACGACGATCCTTCATTCCACGGGTGCGTATGTGGACACCGGCCTCCATGTTATGAGAGGCTCCACCCACAACTCCACCGGCACTTACGAATTTCCTAACTGTTACCTTGACGGTTATTCGGTCTATACCAACACGCCTCCGGTCGGAGCTTACAGGGGCTACGGCCATCAGGAGTCGCAGCTGGGCATGGAGAGGATGATGGATATGATAGCCCGTAAGCTGGGCATGGATGCCTTCAAGCTCAGGGATATCAATTATCTGGGGCCGGGAAAAATGACTTCTATCGGCGAGAGGCTGTGGGAGAGCAACGGCAATGTGAAAAAATGCGCCGATATTGTGCGGAAAAAGATTTTTACGGGGAAAAAGAAAAAAGAAGATGCCGATTATTACTACGGCCGCGGTTTCGCGGCGGTCATGAAATCGCCCAAGGGCGCGCCTTTTTCTTCAAAGAGCTGCTATCTGAAATTCAACGTTGACGGAAGTGTTTCAATAAACATGGGCGGCGCCGAAGTCGGGCAGGGGCTGAGAAATGTAGTGAGGCTCGTGGCGGCGGAAGTGCTGAAGATAAATCCTTCACGCATAAGCGTTTACACGGAAATCGACACGCAGTTCTCGCCCTGGGAATGGCAGACGATAGGCTCCATGTTCACGATACAGGGCGGACGCGCGGTCGTTCGGGCTGCTGAAAAAGCCATACATCAGCTGAAAAAAACGGCGATGATGGCGCTCAAGTGCGATTACGATATGCTGGAGTACGACGGGGATTATATTTTTCTGTCCTCCGATCCGGGCGTGAGGGTGTCCGTCCCGTCACTGGCACATGGTTATATGACCGAAGACGGGATAACCGTAGGCGAAGTCGTTCACACGACTTCCGACGCGAGGCTCCCCAGATACTCCAACCCTGATGCCAACGGGCAGGGATCCTTCGGGGTGACATACACCTTCGGGGCCCAGGCCTGCGAGATAAGGATAGAGAAAAAAACAGGTAAGATCATCGTGGACCATTTCGCGTCGTCATTTGACGTCGGACAGGTGATAAATCCCGTGCAGATAAGAGGCCAGGTCGTGGGAGGCGTCGTGATGGCGCTGGGTTCCACGCTCCATGAGGAGACAAAATTCGACTCCGACGGAGTGTGCCCCAACCCGCATTTCTCAAAATACAGATTCCCGACGATAAATGACGCTCCGGCGAAGCAGACGGTTGAGTTTGTGGAAACGCCCGGTAAGATAGGGCCTTTCGGCGCGCGGGGAATAGGCGAGCACCCTGTTATAGGCGTGGCTCCGGCGGTGCTGAACGCCGTTTATGACGCGACGGGAATAGATTTTTACGAGATTCCGCTCTCACCGGAGAAGGTGAAAGCGGCGATAGACGCGAAGGGAGATAATCAATGTCCGAAAAAATAACATTCAAAGTAAACGGCAGAGAAAGAACTGTTGAGCTGGAAGGCTGGGAGAGAGGCCTTGATGTGCTGAGGGAAAACCTCGGCCTGACCGGGTCCAAGAGGGGCTGTGACGACGCCACCTGCGGAGCCTGCACCGTTGTGGTCAACGGCGAAGCGAAAAAAAGCTGCGTGATGCTCGCCAAAAAACTTGACGGCGCCGATATCCTCACGATAGAGGGTATTTCCAAAGGGAAAAAACTGCATCCCATACAGGATGCTCTGATAGAATCCGGCGCCGTGCAGTGCGGTTACTGCACACCGGGAATAGTGATGGAGCTCTACGCGCTCTTTAACAAAAACCTGGCCGCGTCCAAAAAAGAAATAAAAGACGCTCTCGCAAAGCATCTGTGCCGCTGCACCGGCTATGAGGCCATCTTTGAAGGCGCGCTCCTGGCCCAGTCAAAACTCAAAAAGAAGACTTGAACTTTATAAAATTACAGATTCTTGCCAGCGCGCTGCTTCTGTCATCGTGCGCGGGCGTCCAGAAATCCGCGAAGGCTGTCGGGATACGCAGCTTCGGTATAGATGAATCTAAATTTTCTTATGTTAACTGGAAAGTTTCCCATGAGAAAAAAACCGTGTTCATAAGCGCCGTTTATGACGGCGACACCATAGTCGCGGGAGATGAGGCCGCGGATGATGAGGGCGAAGACTCTTCCGGAGACAGAGAAGTAATAAGGTTTCTCGGCGTGAACACGCCCGAAATCGCTCATCCGGAGCAGGGGTTTCACACGGACGAACCTGGAGCCGCCGCCGCCACCGAATTCACAAAGAAGGCCGTGCTCGGGAAAAAAGTCATTCTTGTCATCGATCCCGATAACAGGGAAGGTGTTTTCGGGAGAACCCTGGCCCTGATCTTTTATAAAGATGACCGCGGCGATATGAGGTGCCTCAACTGGGAGCTGCTCAAACGGGGACTGGCGAAGGAAAATCTCTGGGCGAACGATATGCTGTGCGGGAAGGTTGAGTGGCGGAATATGGCTAAACTTTCAGGGCTGCTGAGTCCCGCGGCTTTTATCGGCATGGGGCGTCAGTCACTCAAGGAAAGATTCGTTTATGACGCTCTTGAATTTTACAAACGCGGCGTAAACAAGTTCCCGTCTCACGCGGATCTGAGAAAGGATCTTGCCACACTTTACGGCTCACTCGCGCGGGTGGAGAAGAATGCGGCTAAAAATAAAGAATACCGCCTCGGGGCTTTGTTCCACTGGAAAAAGCTGAAGGGCACGAAATATGACGCTCTCGCTGAAAATCAGATACGGCAGATGACGGCCGGTCAATGACATAGTTCGGAAGATCAATGAATAAGATAATCAGGAAAGAGCGCGTGGCTGCGGATACTTTTCTTATGGAAATAGAAGCTCCCGATATCGTAGCGGCCGCGAAACCGGGACAGTTCGTCATCCTGATGACGGACGAAAAAGCGGAGCGCGTACCGCTCACCATAGCCGACACGGACAAAGAGAGGGGTTCTTTGACGGTGATATTCAAGATAATGGGCCGCAGCACCGGCGATTTATCAGAGATAGAAATTGAAGACGGCCTTTATCATATCGCGGGCCCCATGGGCCGCCCGACGGAGTTTCCGCAAGGCCAAAGAGCTGTCATTGCCGCCGGCGGTATAGGCATAGCCCTCATATATCCTGTTATCGCGGCTCTTAAAGAAGAGGGTTATTCGGTTATCAGCATTTTGGGCGTCAGGGATAAGAAATTTCTTTTCTGGGATGAAAAGATAAAAGCCGTTTCGGACGAATTCTATCTTGTCAGTGACGATGGTTCCTGCGGCGGCAAAGGTTTTATAACAGGGCCGCTGGAAAAGGTCATAGAAAAAGGCGATGTGAGTTTTGTTTACGCCGTGGGGCCGGTGGTTATGATGAGAGCGGCATCGGCGCTGACAAAGAAATACGGAGTTAAGACGATAGTCAGCCTTAACCCTATAATGCTGGACGGCACGGGGATGTGCGGCGTCTGCCGTGTGGAGGTGGCGGGAAAGACAAAGTTCGCCTGTGTTGACGGCCCCGAATTTGACGCCCACGAAGTGGATTTTGACGGCCTTATGAAAAGGCAGTCCTTGTATCTTGAACAGGAAGAGCAGGCCAAAGAGCACAAGTGCCGATGCGGCCATGGAAAAAACCCGGCCGGAGGCGGGCAGGGATGCTGAAAAATAAAACGCCTATGCCGCTTCAGCCGGCGGATGTAAGAAAAAAGAATTTTGACGAGGTCGCCCTCGGGTATTCCAGAGAAGACGCGCTCAGGGAGGCCTCGCGATGCCTGATGTGCAAGAACAGGCCGTGCGTGGCGGGATGCCCCGTGGAAATAGACATACCCGCCTTCATACAGCTCATAAAAGAAGAACGCTTCATTGAATCTTATGAGAAAATAAAAGAGACCAACTTTCTTCCCGCTGTCTGCGGAAGAGTCTGCCCTCAGGAAAAACAGTGCGCCGCTGTTTGCACATTAGGCATAAAAAACGAAGCCGTGGCGATAGGTCGGTTGGAGCGCTTTGCCGCGGATTACGCGGAAAAAGCCCCCGCCGAGAAAAAGCCTTTCGCCGCCACCGGCAAAATATCAGCGGCCGTCATAGGATCGGGGCCGGCGGGACTGACGGCGGCCGGGGAGCTGGCGAGATCAGGTTTCAGGGTGACGGTCTTTGAGGCTCTCCACGAAGCGGGCGGGGTCATGGTTTACGGCATTCCCGAATTCAGGCTGCCGAAGAGCGTCGTGAAGAAGGAAATAGACGATCTCAGGGCGATGGGCGTTGATTTCCGCCTGGGTTATCTTATAGGCAGGATAAAGACCATAAAATCTCTTTTTGCCGAGGGATATTCGGCGGTTTTCATCAGCACCGGCGCCGGCCTGCCGCGTTTTATGGGTATTCCCGGAGAAAATTCAAACGGGGTTTATTCGGCCAATGAGTTTCTCACGCGCATAAACCTGATGAAGTCCTACCGTTTCCCGGAATATGCCACGCCGCTCAAAAAGATCAGGAATGTTGTTGTCGTCGGCGGCGGGAATGTTGCCATGGATTCGGCCAGGTGCGCGATAAGAATGGGCGCCGAAAATGTTTATAATGTCTACCGCCGGACCAGAGATGAGATGCCGGCGCGGCTCGAGGAGGTGGAACACGCCGAAGAAGAGGGCGTGATCTTCCGTTTTCTTATGAACCCCGTTGAGATAGAAGCCGGCGCTGACGGGGCGGTCACGCGGGTCAAATGTGTAAAAATGAAACTGGGGGACAAAGATGAAAGCGGCCGCGCCCGCCCTGTCGAGATACCCGGTGATTATGAATGGATAGAGGCCGACACCCTTGTTTCAGCGATAGGCGTTATGGCCAACCCTCTTCTTAAAGACACTTCGGAAGGATTGAAGTTTAACAAAAGAGGTTACATAGAGATAGATCCCGATACCTTTGAGACCTCTATAAAAAATGTTTACGCGGCGGGGGATATTGTCTCCGGCGCGGCGACTGTCATTTCCGCCATGGGCGGCGGAAAACGCGCGGCCGATGAAATAGTGAAACGCTTCAAAGGCAAATAGCTTCACCGATGCATGAAAATAAGTTGAGCCCTGCGAAATCCGCCGCCGGCGGAAAAGTCTGCGTTCACATAGTCACGACCCTCGAGCTGGGCGGCGCGCAGCAGAACACGCTTTTCACCGTCGCGAACATGAGCGCTTTCCGCGGCGTTCTGATAGCCGGCCGCGAGGGCATGACAGAACCCGGGGGAATTGAGGTTTACCGGGTAGGCTCTCTTGTCAGGGAAATAAATCCATTTAAGGACATCGCCGCCTTTTTTTCGCTTTACAGCATCTTAAGGAATTTAAAACCTCATATAGTCCACACTCATTCATCCAAGGCGGGTATCCTCGGGCGCTGGGCGGCTTTTTTCGCGCGAGTTCCTGTTATCATCCACACCTTTCACGGCTTCGGTTTTAACGACAGGCAGAAAGCGCGCGTGAGAAAAACCTATATTTGGGCGGAAAAGATGACGGCTAAAGTATCCACCGCTCTTTTCGCCGTGTCAAAAAACAACCTTGAAAAAGCCGTTTCTCTGGGTATTTGCCCGGAGGATAAGATATCGGTGGTTCATTCGGGGATAGACATGAAGGCGTGGGAAGGCCGTATCACGCGCGCTGACGCGAAAAAAAGTTTCGGCATAGCGAAGGATGTTCCCGTCGTGGGAATGGCCGCCTGCTTTAAGGAGCAGAAGGCGCCGCTGGATTTCATAGAGGCCGCCGCGCGCGTTAAAAAGCTCAATCCCCTGACGAAATTCATGATTGTCGGTGACGGCATTCTCCGGGAGGAAATAGAGAAAAGTATTTACAGGCATCGTCTGGGCGATGATGTGATACTCGCCGGTTGGCGGACGGACATGGAAAAAGTCCTCCCCGCTTTTGACGTGAATGTCCTGACCTCGCTCTGGGAGGGCCTTCCGAGGGTGTCTCTTGAGGCCGGGGTCTGCCTGATACCGCAGGTGCTCAGCGATGTTGACGGCGTTTCCGAGATAATAGAAGACGGCGTCACGGGTTATCTTGTCGAGCCGCATGATATTGAAACATTCGTCGAGCGTATAGATTTTCTCATAAAAAACCCCGATCAGGGCAGGGTGCTCGCCCATAAACTCAGGAAAAAGCTCACGGGGGATTTTGACATAAGGGCAATGGTGCGCCTCATAGAGCAGAAATACAGCGAAATATTAAACCAGAATATTTGACCGAAGTATAAAATTCTTGACTTTTTTTTGTGGTTTGGTCCAATTTTTTGGTTTCGTCCGAATTTCCTCCATCCCATTTTTTGATTCTTGAATTATTTCGGTTAATTGTGTTATAATCGGGCTATGACAGGCAAAGTAACATCAGAGCTTGAGCGGATTCTCAGAGACCTCAAAGAGAAGAGGCTTGAGGAGCGCGAGACACTGATCTCCCGCATCAAGAGCGAGGAGCTCCGCGTGCGGGAACTTCTTGACAAAATAGAACAGCTCAAAAAACTCAACTCCGAGGAGACCGCGCAGCTGATGGAACAGATGAAACTGCGGGAAGCTCATTTTACGAACGAGATAGGCATAGGCAATGAGAAGGTGCGTATCGTTGAGGACGATAACCTGAAATTCCAGGCGGAGCTGGAAGCCGTGAAAAAACAGCTTTCAATGGAAAACAAACTGCGCTCCGGCGAAAAAGACGCTTATGAGAGAAAGATAGTGTCGCTGACAAAAAATTATGACGCCATCCTAGCCCAGCGTCAGAGAGAGCTGGCCGGCATGGACAGAAAGATGGCGCAGCTGCAGGAAAAGTTCATAGATGAGATGAGCCGCGAGAAAGCCAAATCCGACACCACCGCTCAGATGATCAAAAACGAGCTGGAAAGCGTTATAAGAGAAAAGAACGCCGAGATAATGAAGCTAGAGGCCAAGAGGCAGGACGGCGAAAAAACGGTTAACAGCCTTAAGCAGGAAACAGGGGTTTTGAAGAGTGCCGCCAAGGAACTGCGCTCGCAGATGAAAGTCCAGAGGGATGATTATGAGCTGCAGCTGAAAAATATGGACAGAGAATGGGAAGAGGCGCTCCGCCGCAAGGAAAGGGAGAAAAAAGAGATCGCTTCCCAGATGAAGAAACTTGAAGTTGATATAGCGGCCCAGTATACCGCGCAGCTCAAAGACGCCGCGGAGGAGAAAAAAGCGCTTTCAAACAAAGTGCTCGCTCTTCAGCGCCAGATAGAGGAGATCAATCTCGCCCATGAAAGGGTGCTCGTCGAGAAAGACGAATTTTACAGGAAGCAGATCGCTGTTTTAAGGGACGCCCAGATAGAAATAGAAAACCGTTTCCAGATGAAGGAAGACGAACTCAACATGATAAAGTCCGAGCTCGAGACAGAAATATCCGTCATAACCGGCGTGGAAAGGGAATCCGATGAGAGCACCTCCAGAGTCCGCTCAGAAATACCCCCGGAGAACGAAGGCCTGAAAAAGAAACTGAAAAAACTTTTCGCAGCGCCGAAAAACAATAAACGGCAGGCCTTGGCGGATTCCGTGCCCGAGCTTTTCAAGATGCCGCTTCCCGGCCGGCGCGAGAGCGATATTGATAATTTTATAGAGCCGGAACCTTCCGGCTCGAAAGCGTCCGCTGAAAGCAAAACTGCGTCCGCTCCCGACGACAAAAAAAGGCAGATACAACTCATAATATCCCAGAAACAGGATCAGGCGAAAGAGCTTGAAACGGAACTTGAGGGGACTGACGGCGAGCAGAGATCGGGACTACAAAGCCGCATAGACGGCCTGAAAGTCGAGATAGAAGAGTGGCAGTCCCGCCTCAGGTAATTTTTCTAACTAGTTGAGGTAAAATATGTTGAACAAAGAGAAATCCGCCTGCGGCGGAAAAAAAGCATTGATCACAGGTATTACAGGCCAGGACGGTTCTTATCTTGCCGAACTTCTCCTGTCAAAAGGTTATGAGGTGCACGGCATCATAAGACGCGCGTCCACTTTCAACACGCATAGGATAGACCACATATATGTCGATCCCCACACCAAAGGGGCCAAGTTTTTTCTGCACTACGGTGATCTGTCGGACGGTGAGCAGATAACCAATGTCATATACAACATCAAACCGGATGAGATCTATCATCTCGGTGCGCAAAGCCATGTCAGGGTGAGTTTTGACATACCGGAATATACCGGAAATGTGACCGGCCTCGGCACCACGAGGATACTTGAGGCGATAAGAAAAAGCGGTATAAAAACAAAGTTTTATCAGGCCTCATCTTCGGAAATGTTCGGAGCGGCGGCCCCGCCTCAGAGCGAGAACACGGCTTTCAAGCCGCAGAGCCCCTATGCCGCGGCGAAGCTGTATTCATACTGGATGGTCAGGAATTTCAGGGAAGGTTACGGCCTTTTCGCGTCAAACGGCATTCTGTTCAATCACGAAAGCCCCCGCAGGGGCGAGACTTTTGTGACCCACAAGATCACGCGCGCGGTCGTGAATATTGTCGCCGGAAGGCAGGAAAAAATTTATCTGGGCAATCTGGCGGCAAAAAGGGACTGGGGTTTCGCTCCCGAATATGTCGAGGCTATGTGGCTGATGCTCCAGCAGGAAAAGGCGGATGATTTTGTGATAGGCACGGGGGAGAGCCATTCCGTCAAAGAATTTGTTGAAGAGTCTTTTTCCTACGCGGGTATAGAGCTGGAGTGGAAAGGCGAAGGTGAAAAGGAAAAAGGCATTATAAAGAGCTCCTGCCAAAAATTGAAGCCGGGCCGGGTTATAGTGGAAATAGACCCTAAATATTTCAGGCCCACGGAAGTGGATTTCCTCAAGGCTGATATTTCAAAAGCAAAAAAGATTCTGAAATGGCAGCCCAGGGTGACATTCAGAGAGCTTGTTAAAATAATGCTTGATTATGATATGAAGGCCGCCGGTATGGAACCAAAGGGAGAAGGGATGGCTGTCTGCAGGAAAAAGGGCTTTGATTATACCGAGCACCGGATTTCCCGGGTTTGCAGAAATGAAAGATAGCCGGTAAATAATTATAAGGACAATCATTACGGAAGATTTCGGATTTATGGATAAAAACTCAAAAATTTATGTCGCCGGACATACCGGGCTTGTGGGTTCCTCTCTCGTTCGCAATTTGAAGAGTAAGGGCTACTCCAATCTTATATTTCGCGATTTTGAGGAGTTAAACCTCCTCAGACAGGCCGAGGTTGAGAATTTTTTTGAAAAGGAAAAACCCGAATATGTTTTTCTCGCCGCGGCGAGGGTCGGCGGTATCCTGGCAAACAGCACATACACGGCGCAATTCATTTATGAGAACTTAATGATTGCCGCGAATGTCATAGATTCGTCATACAAATACGGAGTAAAGAAATTGCTTAACCTGGGGTCGTCGTGCATTTATCCCAAATTAGCGCCGCAGCCCTTGAAAGAGGAGTATCTGCTGACGAGTCTTCTGGAGCCCACGAATGAGGCCTACGCCGTGGCAAAAATAGCCGCTATCAAGCTGTGCAGGTATTACAATCAGCAGTACGGCACTAATTTTATCTCGGTTATGCCCACGAATCTTTACGGTCCGGGAGATAATTTCAATCTGGAAACGGCGCATGTCCTTCCTATGCTTCTCAGAAAATTCCATCTCGCAAAGATGCTTTCTGAAGGGAATTACGAGGCTATAACAGCCGATATCAAAAAATATCCGCTCGGCAGCGGACGCGATGAGAGAATAAAGCCGGATGACAAAACGTCCATAGATGAGTTGCTGGGGGAGATCGGAATAACGAAGGGCTATGTGAAGATCTGGGGGACAGGGAAGCCCTACAGGGAATTCCTGTATTCCGACGATCTGGCGGATGCCTGTGTTTTTCTCATGGAAAAATACGATTTTAAGGATATAGGCGAATTCGTGAACATCGGCTGCGGCGAGGACAGAACGATATACGGGTACGCGGAACTTATAAAAGATGTCGTCGGCTTCAAGGGCGAGATCCTAACCGATCCCTCGAGGCCAGATGGCACGCCCCGCAAACTTCTGGATGTTTCAAGACTCACGGCGCTCGGCTGGAAGCGACGCATAAGCATGGAAGACGGCTTGAAACGATACTACGAACATTATACCGGCAGTTAGGTTCGGCTGGGGTTCCCTAATCTGTTGTTTCGCACAACCTGTTTTAAGACCCTTTTTCGTCCAGATTCTTATTTGAGGCAATGTGTCCGGATTTTCACTGAGGCCAAGCGCGCACTTGACAAACTATGGCGATTTTATACAATGTTCAAAATATGAACGATACAATTGATATGACGGAGAATGAGTATAAGTTGCTGCTTATAGTAGCAGGCTGACGCCGCATTATGTTATGGCGAAATATGGCGAGATAAAAAAGAGAATATAAATTATGACGGATTTGAAAAACCTAATTGCGCCGGGCGAATCGGAAAAGCTGGAATTTAAAAAGTCCACCGCCGACTGGAAAGCGATAATCAAGACCGTTGCCGCTTTCAGTAATAGCCGTGGCGGGAAAATAATTATAGGCGTGTCGGATTCGGATAAATTATCCGGCGTTAAAATCGGCAGAGATACCGTGGAAAATCTCACCAATCAAATTTCGCAGAACACCGATCCTAAAGTTCATCCGCGGATAAGCATAGAAAAAATAAATGCAAAAACCGTAATTGTAATAACGATAAAAGAATCGTCCGACCATCTGGTTCTGGCCTTTGGCAGACCGTTTAAGAGAGTGGGGAAATCAACGGTCAAAATTTCCAAGGACGAATATGAAAACCTGATTTTAGAAAAGCACAAAGACAAATTGTATTTTGATTCTCAAATTTGTGAAGGGGCGAAGCTAAAAAATATCAATAAAGGAAGAGTGGGATGGTTTATTAAAGAAGCGAAAAAACAGAGAGGGTTAGATATAGACGAGAACCTTTCAACAGAGGAAATTTTAGAAAAATTGAAGCTGATTAAAGATAAAAAAATTACAAATGCCGCTATATTGTTATTCGGGGAAAGGCCTCAAGAAATGTTTTTGCAAACAGTGATAAAAGCAGTTAGATTTAAAGGCGCCGGGGTGACTGAAGATATGCTTGATTTTAAAACAATAGAGGGAGACATATTAAGCCAACTTAAAAAAGCAGAAGATTTTATTTTTGAGCACATTCCAAAAAAGGCATGGATAGAGGAAGGCAAACTGCAACGCAGGAGAAATGGTTGTATCCACCCAGAGCAATAAGAGAGGCTTTGGTAAATGCTTTGGCGCACAGAGATTATAAAACCACAGCGGGGATTCAAATTAGAATTTTTGATGACAGCTTGGAAATATGGAATCCGGGGAGTTTAACATCCGGTCTTACCATACAAAAACTAAAGACAAAACATGATTCTATCCCCGGAAATCCTCTGATCGCCAGAGCCTTTTTCTGGGTAAAATATGTGGAGGAAGTGGGCACAGGAACAAACAAGATAATCAAATGGTGCAAAGAATGGGAGCTTCCCGAACCTGAATTTGAAGAGACGGGAACAAGTTTTGTGCTGACTTTCAGGAGATTTTATGTTAATGAAACTTTATTGGAATCGTTAAATGAACGCCAAAAAAAAGCTGTTGCTTATATGAGAGAAAAAGGCAGGATAACCAATAGCGAGTATCAAAAACTTTGCGCCGGTATAAATAGGGAAACTATAAGAAAAGACCTAAATGAGTTAATTGATAAAAAGATTATTGTTCGAAAAGGAGAAAGACGGGGGGTTTATTACGAACTTATATAATATGCCAACTTTATGCCAACTTTATGCCAACTTTAAAGATGGTTGTAAGGAAAAATGGGCGTTGGTCCGCAAACGCGCTATATTTCATCGGGCATATCTATCGGACAGTAAAACAACAGGAGAAAATGGTGATTGAAGAAGTGGGCAATTTTTGCTCTGTTAAAAGCAATTTAAAAGAAAAGGCAGAAGAGGTTATTATGTTATTAGGTGAGTCCTTTCAGGTGAATAAAAAATGCCGGAACGGGCAAAATTATGAACGATATAATTGATATGACGGAGAACGAGTACAGGCTGCTTCTGGCGGTGGAGTCCGGCGAGGCCGCCTCACAGCGGAAACTTTCCGAGAAGCTCAATATTTCATTGGGCATGATAAACCTCTGCCTGCGGCGTCTCATCAAGCAGGGCTATATCAAAACTCACGGTCTGAACAAAAGAAAAGTTCAGTATTTATTGACTCCGAAAGGTTTTAGCGAGAAAATGCGCAAAACATATCATTACACGCAGAAAACGATGAACGAACTTGCGCGTATCAAAGAAAACATACAGAACGAAATCAAAGCGAGATATCTTTCCGGTGAGAGAAATTTTACCGTCGCCGGAACTGGAGAGCTTTCGGACCTCGCCGAAATAGCCATAAAAAATCTGAAATACGGCGATATCGTTTATAAGAGAAAGGAAGAAGGATCTGCCGATGTTCTAATAGCCGCCGGCGAAAAACTCCCTCTGATGTCTCTTGCCGCAAAATTATGATGGCTAAAGTTATAATTATGAACTATCTGCGTTTTGTTCAAGAGGGAGAAATAAAATTTTAATATGAAAATTTCTGTAATTGTGTGCACTAAGAATAGAATGGAAGATATAATAAATTTTACAAAGTCGTTGTATGTGCAAACCCGATTACCTGAACAATATATTATCATTGATGCTTCGGATGTTCCTTTAAATAAAAGAGAGAGTTTCACTAAAATTTTTAATCAAAAACCAGATATTACAGAATTGCTATATGTTCATACCAAGCCGGGGCTGACTTTGCAGCGGAATATCGGCGCCGGAAAAGCGACAGGCGATATTATATTCTTTTTTGATGACGATGTGATTTTAGAAAATAATTATATTGAAATAATAGCAAAAGTATATATTGAAAAACAACAATATATGGGTGGGATGGGGATGATGACAAATTATGAGAGAAGGCCGTTATGGCGGATGTTGTTATCAAAAATTTTTATGCTTCAAATGCCGTCAGGTGATGGAAAGTTTTTTTTGTCGGGTTTTCCGAAACACCCTTACGGAAAGAATAAATTTATGAATACAGAAGTATTAAGTGGGTGCATACAAAGTTATCGGCGGGGAATATTTACTGAAGATGGGTATAGATTTGATGAGAATTTGGGAGGGTATTCTTTTATGGAAGATGTGGATTTTTCAAGAAGGGTCTCCTTTAAATATACTCTCTTCTATGAACCTGCCGCAAAATGTGTTCATTTAAGCAGTCCTGCGGATAGAAATAAAATTAGAATTTCATTGGAAATGTATGTTAAAAATCATATCTATCTTTTTTTTAAGAATCATTATAAAGGCGATAAAATTAAGATTATGTTTTTAGTATGGTCAATAATAGGGCTTTATGTTTATTGGGGAATAAGGAAAAACTTTAAAGCAGCTGTAGATGCTTGGATAGGTATTACCCAAGGGATAGTAGCAGGTATAGCAAAGGAAATATAGAATATGCATTGGACAAAAATAGTAAATAATATTTGGGTATCAATTAAATGTTAAAAGCTTTAAGAGAATTTAGGGAGAGAATTAAAAGGTTTTATCATTTAAATATAAAAAAAGATAAATTTATGTTACAAATTTATAATTGGAAAAAAATAGATGGTGATAAAAATTTAAGATTTGATTATGATTTAAATACAAATTCTATCATTTTTGATGTTGGAGGATACGTTGGTGATTTTACAGCGGGAATTTTCTGCAAATATAATTGCAATGTATATGTGTTCGAACCGATTAATGAATATTATAAAACGATCGTTAGCCGTTTCGCAAATAATAAAAAAGTAAAAGTAATAAATTCAGGTTTAGCAGGAGAAAGAAGACAACAAAAAATGAGTGTAGACAAATTTTCTTCTTCTGAATTTAAAAATGCTAAGAACACAGAGAAAGTAAACATGATATCAATCGCTGATTTCATTAGGAAAAATAATATAGGAAAGATAGAGTTATTAAAGGTTAATATTGAAGGCGGTGAGTATGAGTTATTAGAATCTTTACTAAATGAAGGTTTAATTAGTTCAGTAAAATATATCCAAGTTCAGTATCATAGATTTATTAAAAATGCCGAAAAAAGAAGAGAAAATATAAATAAAAGATTGGCTCAAACGCACAAATTGATGTGGAATTACCCGTTTGTATGGGAGAGCTGGGAAATAAAAATAGCTCAGGAAAGTAGCAATATTCGTTAAATTAATGGATAAATAAAAATTATTTATGTTTGATAAGGCAATAATGTCATTTGCAAATGTGGATGGAATCCATCCATTTGAGCATAATAATCTTTATTTACCGATGAAGAAAGTATGTCTCAGTGTAAATATATTGCAGGCGTATGAAGTGTTGAGAGAGATTGAAAAAGATGATAAGTTTTTTTTGTTTGAAACTTTTCATTCGCAGGCAGTTCCAATAGATGTGCTTCAAAAACGGATTTTATATCATAAACCCGGTCAAGTGTTTGTTCATTTCTGTACAGACGACGATTGGCAGTTCCCTATATTTTCAAGATATATATGCCCATATTATCATTTTATTGCCACAAATAATCCTCATAGGGTGAGAGAATACGCCGAAATGGGTATAAAAGCGTTTTTTTTCCAATATGGATGTAATCAGGAAATTTATAAGAAAATTGATTTACCTAAAAAATATGATGTTATTTTTATTGGAGCCCCACATTCTAATAGAGCGGAATTAATACGATATTTGATATTGAACGGAGTAAAAGTTACTATTTTCGGCCCGGGGTGGAATCGTATTCCGGGATTTTCAAAATATTGGGGCGGTTATTTAAAATCAGAGGACATGATAAAAGTGATTAATCAATCGAAAATAGTTTTAAATTTTCTTACCACAAGCACAAAAGAAGGGAAGGCTATAAAGGGTAAATTGTTTGAATTTGGAGGATGCGGGGCTTTTCAGATTTGTGATGAATTTTCTGAATTAGAAAAATATTATAAAACGGGTGAAGAAATTATCACTTTTTCTGATAAAAATGATTTACTGAAAAAAATTAGATTTTACTTAGATAAGCCGGAAGAGGGACAAAGAATTGCTTTGGCGGGATATACGAAAACACTGAAAGAACACACGATGGAAAAAAGATTCCAAAAATTATTTGAACAAATTCAGGAGAATTCTGAAATATGCCTATCTCCACCGCAAATAAAACTTTCCAGTTCTTCAGTAACAGTGATATATAAACTTAATGGAAAAACAATCAGCCAGGAAGTGATTAGCTGTTTAGAAAAACAGACATTTCGAAATTTTAACTTAATGGTTATTTCAGATGAAGAAGTAAATTGTAATAATTTCTCTTTTTCTGTGCGAATTGTAAGTACAAAAGAGTTTTCTGAAATACAAGTAAATACAGATTATGTCTGTTTTATTGAAGACGGGGATATTTGGCAGGCGCAAAAGCTGGAATTTCATATTCGCGGTCTTGATTTAGACGGCAAGGATTTAAATTTGTCAGATTGGGAGATTAATTACGGTAAAAAAAACCGACAAACAATTACTTTTAGAACGCGGTATTTTTGTATTGATATAACATTCAGAGGCGTGTTTGCAAAATTGTTTTTACCTTCGGCTGTTATGATAACTTCAAAATTGTTTTCCCGAATTAATGATAAATTGAAATTTATAAACGGAAATTTAAACGAAGAATTAACAAATATTTTAAAAAATAAGGAAAAGTTCGGTCAAATTGACTTAGGACAGCAATTGCTTGAAATAAGTGAGAAACGGTTTTGGCGCATCCTTAAAAGATTATCCTTTAAAGAAAAAATGGCGGTGTTGGGCAAAGGATTTCAGATTTCGTATAAAATTTATATGAAGGATTTATTGAGACACTTCCAAATTCAAAAAGCATTAATGCTGGTTGTTTCTGTTTTATGGATGAGATATAGAAAAATCAAATGATAAAAAAACTATTTAGGAATGAAATTTTTCGCAATACTCTTATTTATTGTTTTGGTGCGGGTTTTATAGGGGGTCTTCAATTTTTATTAGTTCCCATTTACACAAGAGTGATGCCTCCTGAAACTTACGGCATTCTGGAACTGCTAAACACTTTTATACAGATAATTGCATTGATTCTTGCACTGGGACTTCCGCAAGTACTTTTTATTTTTTACTACCATAGACCCGAGTCAGAGAGAAACAATTTAGTCGGAGAAATATTTTCACTTTATTTTATAGTCGCCACACCAGTTGTTTTTGTTTTAATTATGTCAGCAGGTGTAATCAATCAAGCTGTTTTTAATAATACTGCAAAAGAAATTTATATTATTCTGGCAATTCTTTTTGCTTATTTCTCGGTTTTTCAGCAAACTTTTTTGAATGTCCTTAAAGCGCAGAGAAAAGCGGTTCTTTTGACGGCGCTTCAAATCGGCTATGGTTTGATAACAGTTTTGTCTATTCTTTATCTGGTTTATTTCAAAAGGATGGGTATTTTAGGCGTTATGCTGCCGAAAACGGCTATAACTATTATTTTTGTATGTTTGGTAGTAATTTTTTCGTATCGGTTGATTAAATCCGTTAATGTTAAATTAAGTTTTCAAAAAGCCCGTGAATTTCTTTCGGTGAGTGTGCCCATAATTCCCGGAGTGTTGGCTGCTTGGATTTTGAATAGCGCCGATAGGTGGGTGTTGCTCAAGTATGGGTATGTAAGAGAATTAGGTTTATATGCTGTGGCGTATAAATTTGGTATTTTAATTCAGATATTATTGGATTCTTTTGCAGGAGCGTATGTTCCAAAACTGTACGATATGTACAATAAAGACGAAATTAGTGGGGAACGATTTAATATGAAATTTTTTAAAAGGTATTTAATTGCTGGTATTCCTGCGTTTATTATTGGAATTTTACTGTTAAAATTGGTGTTTAATTTTATTGTGGGAGAACAATATTATCAGGCATTTAAGTATGTTCCATTTGTGATAGCCGGTTATTTTATGTACGGAGCGATGTCGTTTGCGCACAAATTAGTGCATTATCATAAAAGAACGATGGCTGTTGTTACCGTAACTATTGTTGCGGCGGTTTTTAATCTGGTAACGAATATTGTATTTGTTAAAATATACGGCCCGATCGCTGCAGCAGTAACAACATTATTTTCATTTACCTTGTTATTTTTGTTGATGTTCTGGCTGCGCGGAATAGAATTTAGAAAATTAAAGGTTAAAGTAAAATGAACGTGCTTATTTGCCCTTTTTCTGACAGATTCGCGAACAATAAACTTTTTTTTGCAAATGAAAGAGATAATTGTTTGGGTATATACAGGGATTTAAAAGAGAATTTAGAGAGAAGAAACATTGTTATTAATACCATTGATGCCGGTAATATAAAACAAGCGGATTTTATTATTTTTTTTAATTTGGATAATGTAATGTGGATTGAAAAATGTTTAGAATATGTTCCGACAGAGAAATTAATACTTATTTTAAAAGAACCGCCTTCTCTTTGCCCGCAAAATTATGATAAATATTTGCATGCTCTTTTTGGTCAGATCGGGGCATGGATGCCGTCACTTATAGATAACAAACGATACTTTTATTTCCCTATTTTTGTAAATAGATATTCTGCCCCCGCCAAGAAATCTTTTCAAGAAAAAAAAATGTTAACGGCTATTTTCTCAAATAAGATGAATAATCATAAATTGTCACTTTATAGTGGAAGGATAAAGGCAATTAGGTATTTTGAAGAAAATTGCCCTGATAATTTTGATTTATTTGGTATGGGCTGGCATCAGCCGAGGACATTTTTGCAGAAAAGGGGGGTAACCCCAGTGCCGCATTATTCAAGTTATCGCGGGGTTGCTGAAAGTAAGCAGGATATTTTATCCAGATATAAATTTAGTATTTGTTATGAAAACAGTGTTTTTCCCGGCTATGTAACGGAAAAGATATTTGATTCATTGCAGGCAAGGTGTATTCCTGTTTATTTAGGGGCTTCGGATATTGAGAAATATGTTCCTTCTGATATTTTCATAGATAAAAGAAAATTTGCTACTTATAAAGAGCTTTGCCAGTTTATTGAAAATATGACAGAACAAGAATATGAAGGTTATATAGAGAGAATAGAAAATTACTTATCAGGAGAACAATTTACAAATTTCTTGTCTGATAAATTTTCTAAAACGATTATAGAGTTTATAGAAAGAAAAAATATACAGATTGTAAATAGGAAAGCTTGGAAATGGGGGGTAAGAAAGATTAAATTAAGAATTTTAAAAAAGAATGCAAGAAGGGTTCTCGGAAATGTTTTTAGAAAGGTCTGGCTAAGCCAAGACTATTAAAGTGATTGAAACAAAAGGAGAAATGTAAAATGAAACTTCATTTGGGCTGTGGCAAAAGGTATATTCCGGGATTTGTTCATATTGATGTGGTGCCTTTTCCGCATGTAGATCATGCAACTACTATTGATAATCTTTCAATGATAGGAGATAACTCGGTAGATTTAATTTATCATTGTCATGTTCTTGAGCATTTTAAAAGACAGGATGTATCGCGAGTTTTAAAGGAGTGGCACAGGGTTTTAAAGCCGGGCGGAGTTTTAAGGACGTCTGTCCCTGATTTTGATAAATTAGTAGAAGTTTATCAGAAATACAAAGATTTGAAGCTTATAGTGGGACCATTGTATGGGAAGTTGGATTATTTGTACAATATTCATTACAATGTTTTTGATTACAAAGTTCTTTCAGCCGATCTTGCCGCGGCAGGGTTTTCTGATGTTCATAGATATGACTGGAGAAAAACGGAACACGCAGATATTGATGATTATTCGCAGGCGTATATACCGCATATGGATAGAGAAAACGGAGTTTTAATCAGCTTAAATGTAGAGTGCACAAAATAAATGAGAATAAAATACAAAAATGCTTTGACATTTTTTTTCTGTATATTAGTATCAGTTTCGTTGCTATTTGGTTTTTCCGACCGATTTTTTTTAACTAATACAGCCTGGCTCAAGCACTTAATAACTGTTATTTTAGTAGCAATAATATTTTTAAAATATTTTCGGCCTTATATTTCTAAAGAAGTGTTTTACTATGGCTCTTTACATTTTTTGTTAATACTTTATTGTATTTTTTTGTTTTTTTCGTCGTTTGGGGGAATCAAAGATTTAGTTTCTTTTATAATTTATCCGTTCTTTTTTTATATTGGTTTTTATATCGCTGGGTTTAACGATGTTTCTTCAAAAATTATTAAGTTTCTATATTGTTTGTTTTTTTTAGCGATTGGAGTCGCGGTAATAGAAAAAGTTTTAGGGCCGATCCGGTTGCAGAATCTTGGTTTAAATCTTATTAGGCCGGGCTGGGGACAATCGGTGTCAATGTTATTGGTAAAAAATGTTGAGGATATTAAATATTTCCGTGTATTTTCTATTTTTGTTGACCACCAATCTTTTTCTGCGTTTCTGGTACTCATCTGTTTTCTTTCGGCGTTGTTTTATAAATATTTGAGTCAGAAGAAGTATTTATTTTATATTTTAGTGTGTATCGGTTCCTACTTTTTTACATTCAGCATGACATCTTTAATAGTGATGCTAATTTTGCTGTTTTTGTTTGTCAAGCCTAAATATAAATATCTAATTTTGTTTGTAATAATTCCGGCAGTTCTCGTAATAGGATGGTATTTTTCTCACGGCGAGAATTTTACGAGAATTTTACATTTGGGCTCCTTAAAGTACCGGATGTTATATTTTAAGAATGCGATGAGCCAAATTTCTTTTTCCCCCCGTAATTATTTAGTTGATAGCAAAATTAATTTCAGCGCAGATTGCCTTTGGTTGTGGCTGGCTTTTAGATGGGGTGCGCTTTTTCCTGCGATTTTATTAGCTATGTTTATTATACCGTGTAAATTTTTGAAAAAGAAAAGCAATAAAAAAATATATAGTATTTTTATCGTAACAGCGGTAGTATCAATGTTATCTAACGGAGCATTTTTCACGTCTACGGTTAATATCATTTTTTGGTTTTTGTTGGGGCTTTTGGCAAACGATAAAGTTTATTTTTCTTTGCTTGAAATATATTCCGGCAATAGATTGCCTAAAAAGTTTGTATGACAAAAATCAGAATATTACATATTTTGTGGTCCGGTGTGAAAGGAGGAGCGGAAAAAAATGTAGCGGATATAGCCACGGGTTTAAGCGTCCATGATTTTGACACGGCTGTGTTATTTATGTCGAAAAAAGATTATTGGGGAAATTTTATTGAGAGCAAAGGCATAAAAACTTATTGTTTGCATTTGGATACAGCTCGTTCTCTCAGAAGTGTTTTTGTTTTTGTGAAATTTGCGGTTAAATCCAAATATGATATTTATCATAATCATATTGCGGCTCCATTTGTCAAAATAATATTAAAAATATTGATGAAAAGAGTTATTCAAACGATGCATAACAATCCCGATACATTAGGTAAGATGAGTGCAATTAAAAGAGAATTAACAATTCGTTTTGCTGATTTTTATATTGCGCCGTCGAAGTATATTAAGGGTTACTTAGAGAGGCAATATAACATTAAGTCACGTATTATTTATCACGGTATTGAAATAACTCCATTGATGTTTAAGAAAAATAAACATACGGATATAAGTATCTGTAAAATTGGAGTGGTGACCCATTTAGAAAAAATGAAAGGGAATGATATTTTAATAAATGCGGCAAAAATGTTAACAGATCGAGGTATTTTTAATTTTAAAATATTTATTGCAGGCATTGGGACAGAATATAATAGGTTAAAATCTTTAATTGATAGATTATCAATCAATAAATATGTTAGTATGTGTGGGAATGTTACAAATATAAATGATTTTCTAAATGATATGGATGTTTTTGCAAGCGCAAGTTTAAACGAAAGTTTAGGTATAAGTGTTTTGGAAGCGATGGGTAGAGGTTTGCCGATAGTGTGTACAAATATACCGGCGTTTTCAGAAATAGTTCATAATGAGGGCAATGGATTTATTTGCTACCAAAATCCGCAGGAGATATCGGAAAAATTGGAAGAATTAATAAATGACAGGGAATTGAGAAAGCAGTTTGGGGAGGCTTCATATAAAATTGTTGTTGAAATGTTTAATCTTGATATTATGCTAAATAAGTATAAGGAATTTTATCTAAAATGTGCGGAATAATTTCTGAATATGTTCTTAATAAAGAATAGACTAACTATAATTCTCCCAACTGAAGCAAAACTTGAAGAGTCGGAGAATATTGGGCTTCTTTCAAGATGGAAGTTTTATTTTTCTGAAATGTCAAAACATTTTGATATAGAGATTTATTCTTGTGATACAAAGAACTATTCTGAAAAGTTAGGCGCTAAACATTGCTCATTGCCTGCTTCTTTGTCGATAATTCCTTACGGTAATCAAATATTTTATAATTTTTATCTTTTAATCATGGCATCTTTTATGAGTAAGGTGATTAGAGTGATAAGTGTAAGTTATTTTATAATGCCGTTGATAAGGATTTTTGGTAGGAAAATTGTTATGAGCTATCATTATGATTACCATTCAACGACCAGAAAAGATTTTGGAGGAATAAAGGGATTTACGGCAGGTAGCAGAGAATATCTGTCGATAAAAGTTGCAAATATAATTATAACTACGACAAGGGAATTGCAAGACAAAGTTAAAAAAGTTTATAAAAAAGGCTCAGTAGTAATTCCAAATTTCATAGATACTTCTAAGTTTATTCCTTTAAAAAAAGAAAAGTATATTCTTTATGCAGGAAGAATTTACTGGCATAAGGGAATAGATTATTTCATAGAAGCGTTGAGCGAATTAGAAAAGAAATATCCGGATTATAAATTTAAGCTTGCAGGTATTGGTGATTTAGAGAATTATATAGCAAAAGCTAACAAATTAGGAATACAGAAGATTGAATTTTTAGGAACAGTGGATAATTCTAAAATGCCGGGGCTAATGGGTAAAGCAGAAATATTTATTTTGCCGACAGTTACTCGCGAAGGACATCCCAAAGCGCTGATTGAAGCAATGGCGTGTGGTTGCGCATGCATTGCGACAGATGTACCTGGCAACAGAGAATTAGTTCAAGATGGTTATAATGGTTTATTGGTTAAACCTAAAGATAGTGAATCTATTGCAAATGCGATAATAAAAATATTAGAAAATGAAAATTTTAGAATTAAATTAAGCGAAAATGCAAGAAAAACTTCCGAGGCATTTTCAATTGAAAATACTTTACAAAAAGAGATGACGTTATTGAAAGAGATAATGGCGGAAACATGAAAATTGTTCAGGCTGCGAATAAAGAATGAATTGTCCGAAAGTTTCAATTATTACATCTTCCTATAATCAAGGGCATTTTATAGAAAAGACTATTTTAAGTGTGTTAAAACAAAATTGCCCGAATATAGAACACATTGTAATTGACGGTGGTTCAACAGATAATACGCTTGAAATATTAGAGAAATATCCCCACCTTGTTTGGCTATCAGAACCGGATAAGGGACAAGCTGATGCAGTTAATAAAGGTTTGAAAATTGCTACAGGAGAAATTATTGGCTGGTTAAATTCAGATGACGTTTATTTAGAAAATGCGGTATCTACAGCGGTTAAAATGTTTAAAGAATACCCTAATGTTAGTGTCGTCTATGGGGATTGTTATTATATTGATGAAAAAGATCAAGTGATTAGAAAATTTATAAGCGGGGAGTTTAACTTAACAAGATTATTAAATTGTGGATATTGTTATATTCCCCCGATGTCAACATTCATAAAAAGTAAGGTTTTTGATAAATTGGAGGGGCCTGTCAATACAAATCTCAAATATTGTATGGATTATGATTTGTTTATAAGAATTGCCAAAGCGGGCTTTAAGTTTCAGTATATCCCGGAGTTCTTATCAAACTTTAGAAGATCTCAATCGAATACGACAACAGTTAATATAAGTAAAATGAGAAAAGAGAGTTTTGAGGTTAGTAAAAGGTATGGCGGTGGGACATTTACGCTTTATGTTGGTTACTTGGTCACTAAAATATATTTAGTTTTTCCGAAAGTAACGGATTTTATCAGAAGAATACGGTATAGAATATCATTAATAAAATGAAAGTTTATGTTCTTGGAATAAGAGGATTTCCTAAAGTTCAAGGTGGTGTGGAAAAACATTGCGAAGAATTATTCCCAAGGTTGGTACAACTGGGATGTGATATAACGGTTTTTACAAGAACGCCTTATATCCCCGAAGGGGAAAGATTAAAGGAATGGCAAGGAATTAAATTTATTCATCTTTGGTGTCCGAGAAAAAAAAGTTTTGAAGCAATAAGTCACACTTTCATTTCAAGTATAGTTTGTATTATTAAGAAACCAGATATTGTTCATTTTCACAATATAGGCCCGGCTATTTTTGTTCCCTTGTTGAAATTGTTTGGAATTAAAACGATTCTTACATATCATAGTATAAATTATCAGCATCAGAAATGGGGAGGATTTGCCAAATTTGTATTAAAAGCGGGAGAGTATTTGGGGCTAAGGTTTTCGAATAAAGTTATTGTAATTTCTAAAACAACAAAGAAATTTTTAGAAGAAAAATATGCCAAAAAGGATTTAGAATTTATGCCTAATGGAGTGAATATAGAAAAAGTTATAACTGCGGGGAATACATTAAAAAGGTATAATCTTAAACCGAATGGATATATTTTTACGGCATGTAGGTTTGTCCCTGAAAAAGGTTTGCATGATTTAATAGAAGCATATAAAAGAATTAAAAATCCCGGATTTAAACTTGTGATTGCCGGTGATGCGGATCATGGAAGTGATTATTCAAGAAAGCTTAAAAGATTGGCAAAGGAAACAGACTGCGTTGTAATGGTCGGATTTGTTTCGGGCCGGCCATTGGCTGAACTATTTTCAAATGCCGGATTGTTTGTGTTACCATCGTATTACGAGGGTTTGCCGATAGCTTTGTTGGAAGCTTTAAGTTATGGCTTGCCTGTATTGGCGAGCGATATTCCACAGAACAGGGAAGTGCCGTTGCCGGATTTTAGATTTTTTGAAGTCGGTAATGTTGATGATTTATCAAAGAAGATGACTGAATTGCTTAATTTAGGTATTAGCGCAGAAGAAAAAAATAAACAAAGAGAAATTTTAAAAGAAAATTATAATTGGGACGAAATAGCACAAAAAACATTGGAAGTTTATAAGAGTGTTTTAGTAAAGTCCTAATATTGCCAGCGCTATCGTTGCCATAACATACAAATTTGATATTATTTACAGCAAGAGCGTATTAGGAAAATGGAATAAACGGAGCTACATTTGCTCCTTGGGAAGTGTGAGGCATGAAGAAGGCAGATAAGCAGATTAAATTTTAGATGAGGTATGAAATAATAAACAGAGAGAAAATTATCAATGCGCTTTTAATGGCGCTTGCGGTAAGCGCACCGCTGTTTGCAAGGTCTCCGAATATAAACAAATATATACTGATACTTCTTGTTATCGCCTGGTTTATTAAAGGAAAAGTATCGTTTAAAAATCCTGTCTCAATTCCCATAGGTCTTTATATTATAATTCTTCTGGTAAGCGCTTCTGTGGGGGTTAATTCTTCTGAGAGTTTCAGATATTTTGTTCGGCACACGGTCAATATAATTATGGTTTTTGTCGTGGCGGACTGCGTAAAAGACAGTAGGCAGTTATCGGGGCTAATAAAGTTATTTTTTATATCTGCCGGTATTGTATGTTTATTGGGAGTTCTGCAATATTTCTCGCATAGAGTTATATTTTTGCAAGAACCGCTTTCATGGATTGGGATAAATCCATATTGGAGGTGGAGTTGGAGAATAACCTCTACACGGCGTCATCCGCTTGTTTTTGCTAATAATATTGCATTGTATCTTCCGCTTATTGCTGCGTATACCGCCTATAGTAGGAGGTACTTACATGTAACGGGGTTAATCTTGATGACAGTGGCTCTTCTGTTGACTCAGAGTCGAATGCCTTTAGCAGCTGTTGTATTTACTGCAACTGCAGCATTGCTTATTGATTTCAGAAAGTTTAAGAGCTTATTTTTGATAGGAACTGTTACTATAGCTGTTACCGCTCTTGTAATTTTTTTGCTTAATACCCAATCTTATTATAAGAATCGAATGAACCTTAATCTTGGTGGAAGGTTGAGCATGTGGAAAGATGCGGCAAGATTAGTAAAAGAAAATCCCCTTTTTGGTGTGGGGTTGGGTAATGTATACGAGAATATCAAATCACCGTATTCGTGGGGGGGGAAACTTTCTCATGCACACAATACTTATCTGCAGATTTTGGTGGCGAGCGGGATTTTTGCGCTGATAAGTTTTTTGTGGGTGATATACGCGTTTTTCAAGGAGATGCTCAGAAGAATAAAACATCCGGATGTTGGAAAATTTGAAAAATATATCTTGGTGGGGCTTTTGTTTGGTTTTGCGGCGGAAGGCATGTGCGGGATGACGGATGATCTGTTCTGCAGGGCTGAGATATATTATCCGATATATTTCTTGATGGGCCTGGCGATGTCAAGGGCTCTGGCTCCTAAAAATAGTCAGGATAAAAAATAAAGATGGAACGACGGAACAAAAAAAGGGGACAGGCATGAAAAATAATAGGAAGGTTATGATTCTGGTGGGGGGGAAGGGCACGAGGCTGTGGCCCGTGTCGCGGGAAAACTATCCCAAGTTTTTTCTCAGGATAGCGTCCGAGACGAGCCTGCTCCAGTCGGCTGTTTCAAGGGGCGTGAAGCTGGCGGGAGCCAAAAATGTTTTTATTGTATCAAACGCGGAATACCGTTTTCTGCTGAGAGACCATCTCAAAGAAGGCGGGATAGATTTCCCGCTGGAAAACATTCTCGCGGAGCCCGTGGGAAAAAACACGGCGGCGGCCATCGCGCTGGGCCTGAGGGCGATTACGGCGCGGGCAGAAGCCAAAAATGCCGATCCGTCTATATTTGTTTTTCCGGCGGATCATCTGATAAAGGATGAGGCGAAGTTTATAGCGGCGCTCAAAAAAGCGGAAGAGGCCGCTGGTGAAGAATACATAACGGCTCTGGGTATAAAGCCCTACAGGGCCGAAACGGGTTACGGGTATATAAAGGCCGGCGGAAAGCTTAGTCCTAAAGGGCTTTCGGCATATGCCACGAAGGCCGACGGGGGGCGGGTAATAGGAACCGTCCCTAATACCGCAGGAAGGGCGGTGGAGAAATTCGTGGAAAAGCCCTCAGCGGCGAAAGCGGAAAAATTCCTGAAATCGGGGCGTTATTTCTGGAACGCCGGTATATTCGTCGCGGCGGCGTCTGTTTTCAGCGGTGAATTTGAAAAAAACTCTCCCGGGATATGGCGCGGTTTTCAGGAGTGGGACGGGAAAAATTTTGATAAGCTGGGCGGGTTTTACAAAAAACTCCCCTCCATTTCATTTGATTACGCCGTTATGGAGAAAACGAAAAAGGCCGCTGTCGTTGTTTATGACGGCAGCTGGAATGATCTGGGCGGATGGGATTCCGTTTATGAGGTCACGAAAAAAGACAAAAAAGGGAACGCCTGCCGGGGGGATGTCATTTCTCTGGATTCGGAAAACAATCTTGTCTATTCAATAACGGGGAAAACCGTTTCGCTCATAGGCGTTAAGGATCTGCGGATCGCCTCAACGGACGACGCCCTTCTGATAATGGCTGAAGGCCGTTCACAGGATGTCAAGCGCGCCGTTGAAAAGCTTAAGGGGAGAGAGGAGCTGGTCAATCATATCAAGGTGCGCAGGCCCTGGGGAAGTTTCAAGACACTGGAGAGGGCGGACAATTATAAGGTGAAGGTCATAGAGATGCTCCCCGGGCGTTCGCTGAGTTTGCAGAAGCACAGCAAAAGAAGTGAGGAGTGGCTTGTTCTCACGGGAAAAGTTGAGGTCGAGCTCAACGGAAAGATTCACAAATTAAATGAAAACGGCCGGATAAAAATTCCCAGAGGGGCGCCGCACCGTCTCACGAACAATTGCCGCAAGACCGCGAAGATCCTTGAGATCGCGCACGGCTCATACATTGAGGAGGACGATATCGTTCGTTTGGATGACGATTTCGGCAGAGTGTAAAAATCGCCGGACATGCTACGTCGCTATTCATGATGTTCGTCGCGAAAAAACAATGGCTTTTTTGGCGGAATTTGCTAAAATAAACGCAAGTTAATTTCAGGGAGTGAAGCTTTATGGTATTGAAAGAGGTTTTGAGAGCGAAGATACAGAGGGTGAAGATCACCCTCACGGAACTGCATTACAAGGGCAGCATAGGGTTGGACGCGGACATCATCGCCAAAGTCGGCATAGCCGCTGGCGATAAGGTGCATGTCCTCAATTACGATAACGGTGAGAGGTTTGAGACATACGTCATAGCGGAAGAAGCCGGTTCAAACGCTGTTATCCTTTACGGGCCGGCCGCGAGAAAAGGAGATCCGGGCCAGGATGTGTGCATAATAGCTTATGCCTTTGTCACCGCTGACGAACGCCTGGAGCCTAAGATACTGAATGCGTGAGATAGAAAAAAGGCTTGAAGCTGCCCAGGAGCTTGCCCTCGGCGCGGGGAGTCTCTTAAAGGGCTGCTTCGGCGGGAAAATTGAATTTGAGAAGAAGGCTGACGGCTCACTGGTTTCTCCGGCGGATAAGGCTGCTGAAAAACTTATCATCGGCGGGCTGAAAAAAAGATTTCCGTCGGACAGCATACTCAGCGAAGAATCTGGCCGCGCCGACTGCGGCGGCGAGTTCCTCTGGATAATAGATCCCCTCGACGGCACGCACAATTACATAAAAGGCCTTGATATTTTCGGCACATCCATAGCTTTGTGCCGAGCAGGGGCTCCGGCCCTGGGCGTCATATGCATGCCGATGACAAATGAGCTTTTCTACGCGCATAAGGGCGGGGGGGCTTTTCTTAACGGCGAAAAAATATCCGTTTCGGACAGAGACATTAAAGACGCGACGATGTTTTTTGACAGCTCCATAGCGAGAGTTCCCGAAAGAAATCTCGCGGCTCTGGAGAGGCTTCATAACAAAGTGTTTAACATACGGATGCTGGGTTCGACGGTCGCCGGGCTCTGTCACATAGCGGCAGGCCGCGCGGAGCTTGAAGTTGAGTTCTGCGATGTCGTGTGGGATTTCGCGGCGGGCCTTCTCATAGTTGAGGAAGCCGGCGGCGCCGCGACGGAACTTGATGGCGGCGTGTGGGGGCCCGACACCGTGGGTTATGTCGTTTCCAACGGGCGTTTTCATGACGAAATCCTTGATCTTATAAAACCGTGACAAAGATTACATTGACAAACAGGCCGGAAATTTTAGAAAATAGACGATTAGCGTAAAGTATTTGTAGGAGATAAAAATTATGGAAGAAAACAGGGAAGGTTTTGGGGAAGATATTGATATAGAGGGTCTCGCCGCGGCGTTGGGCGATACCGAGGGGAGTGACGCGCAAAAAGACATTCCTCTGGCGGAAACACCCGTTTTCATCGACGAGCCCGCAATTCCGGCTGAAAGGCCTGTTTTCAGCGACGACCCGCCCGCGCCGTATGAGCCCGCCGGTTCAGCGTTATCAGATGGCGCTTCCGCGGACAGCTCTTCCGGAGCCGCTGGTGGGGATGATGCGGGCAGCCGGTCTTCCGCTGTTCAAACCCCCGGAGAGTCAAAGGATCAGGAAGGCGGGGACATAGACGCGCTGATCAAGAAATATGAAGAGATCCCGTCAGGCAAAAAGGAAATAGCCAAGACAAAGAAGCCGGGCGGTGGGAAAGCCCTGCCTGTGGCGCCTATAGCCGCCGCCGTGGGAGCCATTGTCATAATAGCTCTTTTGAAATTCGTTGTCTTTAAGAGCGCACCCGCGGTGCAGAAAGTCCAGCCCGGACAAACCCCGTCCAAGGCGGCCGCGGCTCCGGCTTTAGCCGGCGCGCAGGCCGAAGCTACCGCTGTTGATTATCCCGGGGGGGCTGTTCTCATGGGGGAAACAAAAGACGGTATAGAAATAAAAATTATTGAAACTGACGCGGCCACGCGGGACATCAAACTGTTCTACCAGAAGAACATGGCGGAAAAGGGTTTTGAGATTTCCGCCAGCAGAAAAAGCCGCAGCACATTCAATATGAAATTTTTCAAAGGGCAGGAAGATTACAGCGTGTCGGTTGTGCCGCACGCCGAAAAAAATCTGATAATTGTGACCCGCGCGAAATGACGCGGCGGGTGTGATGAAGCGGGCTTATGCCTGTTTCTCGGGAGGAGTTAAGATGAAAAAATTTGTTGTTTTGACAGCTGCGGTTTCTGTGTTCGTTATCGCCGGCTGCGGCGGAGCCAAGGTGCGGCCTGTTGGAAGCCAGAAGGTTGTTGAGAAAAGCGCCGACAAAACCCCGGAGTGGGTGATTGTGCCTTTTTTTGAGGATGAAACCACGATGTATTTTTCCGGCGCGCTCAAAGGCGTGGGCGATTACGCCGTGGGTTTGAGGCAGGCGAAAGCCGAGGCCATGAAGAATGTCGCCGAAGCCATTGAGACAAAGGCCAAGACGGAATTCGTGCAGAACACCCGCGGCTCCAATCTTCCCGGTGAGGATCTCGGACGCTTTGTGCAGGACGGCATAGCGATGACGGCCGATAATATCAACATCAGCGGACTGCTTCCGGCGGAGAGTTATTATGAGAAAGTGGAAGAGGTGACGGAGGTTGGCGTCAAATATTTTTATAACTGTTCCGTTCTTTTCCAGCTTCCCGTCCAGCAGTACAAAGAAGCGCGAAACAGGGCGATCAACGGCCTCGCCTCAAAAGCGAGAGAGGAAAATAACAAAGCCGCGGAAGAGGCAGCCATGGGCCTGCTGGATAAACTGCAGTAATCCGGAAGTATTATCAGGACGGCCCGCCGGATTGAGCCGGGCTGTCGCGGAGAATTTATGAAAAAAATCGCTTTCTGTCTGCTTTTGTTCTGCGGTATATCATCGGCCGGAGCTGAAAGTTTGCCGGCTCGGGATGATTACGGAGCTGTCGTAAACAGCGTCTCCGGCGAGGTCAAATCGCTTAAAAAAAATTCACAGGACTGGACGATGGTCGTCAAGGATGACATTTTCTCAAGCGGCGACATAATAAAGACTTTCGCCGACGGAAGCTGCGAAGTCTATCTGATAGACGGCACGATTTTTGAGATCGGGCCGAACTCGCTGCTTAAAATAGATGATCTCCATGGCGAGGACAGTTTTCTCAAGCGCGCGATCTTTGATCTTGAAATGGGCGAACTCCTTTCCGAGATAGAAAAGGGCCTTGATTACAGGGTGCGGACGCCCCAGGCGGTTTGCGCCGTGAGAGGGACAAAGTTCGCCGTGAAAGCGGGCAAAGAATCGCGCGTGGCGGTCTTTGACGGCAAGGTCGGCGTCAGGCATTACGAAAAAAGCGGCAAGCTATCCAAGCGCGCCCAAATTGTGAAAAAGATGCAGGAGGCCCGCGTGGGCCTTTACGCCAAACCGCAGTTGGGCAAAAAAATGTCCGAGGATATGCGGGCAATACATGCGCGGATGGCAAAAAACCAGCAACGGCGCAAAGAGCTCAGGAAGAAAGTGATCAAGAAACGGAAAGAGGTTCTCAAAGCCAGAAAAAAACGGATACTGGAATCCGGCCAAAAGCAGCGAAAGGATCTTATACAGGAGAGAAGAGAGAAAAAAGCCCCTGTCAGAAGAAAAAATTAATTGAAATTTTATTTTTTGATCTTCGTCCTTATACCTCTGCTGGCCGCGCCCTCGCGGCTTTCAGGAGCGCCTCCCGCGTGGTTTGTCTCGCCGAGCGAGAGCTCCGAGAAATTTTATTTTCTCGCGTCTTCAAGCGCCACGGATAAGGCCGAGGCGCAAAAAGTAACCTCCAGAAAACTTGTCATGGATTCTTCCTCGTATGTGGGAAAACATTTTGACCGCACGAAACTTGATTTAATAAAAGAGGCTTATGACAAGGACATAGGTTCCGGGATCTATATCTGCTACATGCTCGCCTCCTATCCGCGCGCCGATGCCGCGGCGAAGGAATTGCGGGAAGCGTGGCGGATCAAGGAGATCAACAGCATTTTTACATCCTCCGTTAAAAAAAGCAAAAAGCTTGCCGCGAAGGACCAGGTTATAGAGGCGATAATGACGCTTTCGGCGGCTAAGGCGAATGATTTGCTGCCGGATGTGAAAAAATCCGAACTTGAAAACATGATAAAAGAACTTGTCACGAGAGTTAAGGTGAGGAATCTTGAATATCCGCGCGCGGGCGACACAAAAACCGAGCTTCGGGGCGATATCGGCGTGCTTGTGAGTGTCGTCGGCCGCACGGATCAGCCGGTCAGGGGCGTGAATGTGGATTTCACTTTTGCCAGGAACACGGGCTTGATCGAACCCGTTTCGGTGATGACGGACAAAAAGGGCCTCGCGGCGGTGAAGGTGAAGCGTTTCAACCGGCCGGGCGATGCGGTCATCCAGGCGGCTGTTTCCGGTTCCGGCGTTCCAGAGTTCGCCTATATTGTCCCGGCGCAGTTTCAAATTGAAGTCGGCGGCGGCAGGGTGGAGATTATGAAGTCGGCCATGCCGGTGCGGAGGGGCGGCACCAAAAAACAGAATATTGTTTTTCTCGAGGACAATCTGCCCGCGGGGGTGCTGTCTCTTGAAATAGATCTGCGGCCGGACAAGCTGGTCGTTTCGGCGAAACTCGTGCCGTCCAAAGACGTTTCGGGCTTTATCGTGGATAAGCAGGCGCACGTGGACGGGGTCAAATTCACCGAGGTGTCAAAAGATTTTTCCATAGATGTTGAGAAGATAAAAGAAGGGGATAATTTCAGCATTGAGGTAGATCCCTTTGAAATAATCATAATCGCGCAGAAAGTTCAAAGGGAGAAGATCAAGCTCCCCCTGGGCGGCGAGAAAGACACAATACAGCAGCTCCTGGTCAACTGCGTCCTGCTTTATCTCTGATAGGGCCACCGGCCCAGCCTCTCGAAGTGCCCCGCCTCGGCGGATGCAGCGCTTCGGCACGCAGGCAGGTCACCATTGATTCCCATTTGTCCGCCCGCCTTGCTTATGAAGCGATAATGCGCTATAATCGCTTCATAGAATGAAGCGATTATAGGGGGGGGGGGCGCATATGAGGTATATATGGAATTTAAAGGGATGGCCGAATTTCAAATGGCGGAACGATGAGATGATCAATGTGCTGGGCAAAGCGAGATTGGCGCAGGGTAAATTGCTGAGCAGAATATCATCAATGGGCCTTGATCAAAATCAGGAGTCAAGAACCGAAATACTGATAGAGGAAACAATCAAAACAGCCGCTATAGAGGGCGTGCTCTTTGACAGGGAATCCGTGAGGTCATCAATTGTCAGGAAACTGGGTTTGCCGTCGTCGGATTTAAAGCGCCCGGACAGAAACGCGGAGGGTTTAATCGATGTTATCATTGATGCGCAGGAAAATTATAAAAAACCTCTCACTTTAAGCCGTATAAAATCATGGCAGGCCTCCCTGTTTCCGGCAGGTTATTCGGGATTGAAAAAGATTGTTACGGGCAGATGGAGGCAGGAAAACCCTATGCAGGTGGTGTCCGGGCCGATTGGCAGAGAAAAAGTGCATTATGAAGCGCCGCCGGGCGGGAAGATCCCTTTTGAAATGAAACTCTTTCTGAACTGGTGGAAAAAAGGAAACCCTTTCAATCCGGCCCGCGCGAACAAAAAGAAATCGCCGGACGGTTTGCTGCGGGCGGGCATAGCGCATTTTTATTTTGTAACTGTTCACCCTTTTGAGGATGGAAATGGGAGAATAGCCCGCGCGCTGACCGATATGGCCCTGGCTCAGGACGAAAACACAGCTAAAAGATATTACTCTATGTCCGGCAGAATAATGGCTGAGCGAAAATCATATTATGAAATCCTGGAAAAAAGCCAGAAGGGCTCTCTTGATATCACGGAGTGGCTCTTATGGTTTTTAAACTGTTACACGCATTCAATACAGGATTCTGAGGCGTCCATAGGGAATATAATCAAGAAAGCTCTTTTTTGGCAAAAGCATAGCCAGAGCGCATTGAATATAAATCAGCGAAAAGTGATCAACCGCTTATTGGATGCCGGCGAAGGCGGCTTTGAGGGTGGGTTAACCACCATAAAGTATGTGGGAATGACAAAGGTGAGCAGGGCCACGGCGTACAGGGATATATCTGATATGGTGCAAAAAAATATATTGGCAGCCAACGCGCAAAAAGGCAGGAATGTTTCATATGAATTGATTTTTCCGTCTTTGGATTAATGGCCGTCGTCCCCATTGATTTGGGAAAAAACAGAACCGTCCCCATTTTCCTAGATGACGGCGGAGGGTTCGCAGAGAAATTGCGCCGAGGCGGGGAGTATTTTTATTTCCGCCTCTCTGAGAAAGCCCATGAATTCACCGTCGGTGTGCCATGGGACGGGCCTTTCAGATCTCAGAAAGGCGGATGATGTTCTTAGGCGCGTGAGGCCTTTTATTTCTCTTCCCCCCACAAGAGCGCTTAAAATGTTTATCAGGCGCAATATGTTCATTCTCTCAAACACCAGCAGATCGCCGGTACCGTCTTTCTGCGAGAAATCATTTCCCCACCGGAAACCGCCTCCCCAGAACAGGCCGTTCATAAAGATGGCCTGGAAAGATCTCCCTCTATAATCCCCGCAGGTGATGTCAAAGAATTTTTTGCGCGCGAGCAGTTTATAAAAACCCGCTACATAATGGGCTTTTTTACCGAGGGCCTTCTTTATAAAGAGATTGTTTTCGGCGATCCTGACAATATCGGCGGTGAAGCCGAAATCGGCCATGGAATAAAAATATCTTTTCCCTCCCGGATGGATGACAACGCCGCTGTCAACTCTCTGGGTTTTTCCTCTTTTTATGATCCCGACAGCGTCTTCAAAACGCCGCGGTATACCGAGGCTCAAAGCGGCCACATCGCTCATGCCGGCGGGGATTATGCCTATGGCCACGTTGGAAGACACTCTCAAAACGCCGTTTAAGACCTCGCCCAGCATGCCGTCCCCGCCGCAGAAGATAACGGGGTTTACGCCTATCATGGCGAAATGTTCCGCTTTTTTCCCGGCATCCGCGAGGTTGTCGGCAAAAACAATATCTTCGTCTTTGATGTCCAGCGCCCGGGCGATGCGCGGCGCGAGCAGCGCGCCTTTTCCTCTTCCTGACGAGGGATTGATTATAACTTTGGAATTGAGCATAATGCGATTTTATTATAGAATATAAACCTGCTGTGTGGAAAGTTCTAATGTTCGGGGGGAATAACAAATGCTGGATTTTATAAGGGAGAGTGTTCGCGGGGCCCTGGATGCTCTGGGCGAGGAGATAACAGGCGATTTCGACGTGATGACAGCGCCGGAATTCACGAACTGCGATTACGCGACTAACGCGGCCGTGAAGATGGCGGTTAAAAACAAGAAAAAAGCCGCCGAGGATCTTGCCGGAGCTCTTGAAAAAACCGGGCTTTTCGAAGAAGTGCGGGTGCTGCTGCCGTTTGTTAATATGAAACTGGCCGTCCGTTCGCTCGTGAAAATGCTCAATGAGGGTGACAGGGCATTCCCCGCGAAGAAAGAAAAGATACTGATAGAATTCGTTTCTGCTAATCCCACGGGACCTCTTCACATAGGGCATCTTCGGGGAGCCGTCATGGGCGATGCGCTGGCGCGAATTTTCAGATTTACGGGATATGATGTGATGACGCATTATTATGTCAACGACAGGGGCCGCCAGGTGCGGCTGCTGGGGGAATCCATCCTCGCCTCGAAAGCCGGCCTTCCGGCGCCCGAAGGCGGCTATTCGCTTGACTGTGTCAGCGTCATAGCCGCGGATGTGTCATCCTCCGACAGCGTGGAGAAGATCAGTGACATGGCTGTGGAGCGCATACTGGGGATGATAAAGAAGACTCTCTCGCGGCTGGGTATAGAATTTGGCCTGTTCTACAGCGAAAAAAAACTTTATGAGGAAGGCCATGTGAGCAAAACCCTTGAAAAGCTGAAAGAGAAGAAAGCCGTTTTTGAAAAAGACGGCGCCGTGTGGCTCGATGTCAGCGACAGGGATGACAAGGACAGGGTGCTCTACAAAAAAGACGGCGAGCCTACATATTTTCTTTCGGACATCGCCTATCATGATGAAAAATTCACCGAAGCCGATATTTGCATAAACATATGGGGCGCGGATCATCACGGATATGTCGGGCGCCTGAAAAGCGCCCTGGGGCTCCTCGGCAGGGACCCCGCAAAGCTTGAAATAATACTCTATCAGCTCGTGCGCCTCAAGCGCGGCAGCGAGATACTTAAAATGTCAAAGAGGGACGGCACTTTTCTGCTCGCCGACGATGTTATAGATGAGGTGGGCGCCGACGCCGTGCGTTTTTTCCTTGTTTCAAGAAAAGGCGACGCCCAGCTTGACTTTGACCTGGATCTGGCGAAAGAACATTCCAGCAAGAACCCCGTTTATTATCTGCAGTACGCTCACGCCAGGATATGCTCCATATTTGAAAAGGCCGGCGAAATGGGCATAAAGGCCTCACCCTGCGGTGATCTGATAGGCGAGGAAGCGCGCGGCATCATTAAAAAAATATGCGAATTCACGGACAAAGCCGCCCTGTCATCGTCTGAGCGCGCGCCGCATCACATAACAGTCTATCTCATGGAGCTCTGCGGCCTCTTCCACGGATATTATGACCGCAACAAGGTGCTTGATGCACCCGAGCTGCTTCTTTCTTCACAGCGGCTGTTTTTAGCCGGCCGGGTGCGGGATACGGTGAAAACAGGACTGGCTCTTCTTGGAATAACAGCGCCGGAGAAAATGTAGCTTGCGCCGGTGATAATAGCGAAATTCATAGTCTTCCTTTTGATAATGTCGCTCGTTTACTCAGGCGTGCATTATTACAGTTACGCGCGCATCAGGAATGATTTCGGGATAGGGCGGCAGCGCGCTGTTTTTTTAACGGTCTTTTATTGTATCAGCGGGCTCTCTTATTTTATCGGCAGGATGATACAGTCAAAATACGGCGTGGGTTTTGTCCTTGCCTACGGAGAGATATGGATGGGAGTGATGTCTATCTCGGTTGCCGTCTTCGTTCTCAGGGATCTTTTGTCCATATTTCTGAAAGGGAAAGCCAAAACTCTCACCGCCATAGCGGTTGCGGTAACGCTTATTCTGAGCCTTGCGGCCTTTATCAACGCGAAGCACACGGCTGTCAGAAATATAAAACTTTTCAGTCCGCATTTTACCGGAGAGGAAGAATACCGGATTGCCGCTTTTTCCGACATCCACCTGGAAGACAACAAATCTCCTGTGTGGCTGGAGAACCTGGTGGCGAAAGTCAACAGCCTTGAACCGGATCTTATTGTCATAGCCGGAGATTTCTGCGACGGCGCGCTTGAGGCAAAGAAGAAATTATTCATTGATGCGCTCGGTAAATTATCAGCCTCAGACGGCGTGTTCGCCGTGACGGGGAATCACGAATTTTACAGCGGAGTGAAACAATTTGAGAGTTTCGCGGAAAAAGCCGGAATAAGGATGCTGCGAAATGAAAGCGTTTCAATAAAAGGGAAGATGATCCTTGCGGGGGTGGATGATGACGCGGGTGATGCGGAGCTCACCAAAGCCCTGCCTGAAAATCCAGAAGGCTTGCCGGTCATCCTGCTGTCGCACCGTCCGGAGATATTTGATAAAGCCTCCGAGAGGGGGGTTTTCCTCCAGTTTTCGGGCCACACCCATGCGGGACAGATACCTTTTTTCAACCTGCTCGTTAAACTTTATTACAAACATCCCTACGGCCTTTACCGTCAGGGAGATTCGTATATCTACACAACATCGGGCGCCGGCACATGGGGCCCTCCTATGCGGCTGGGTTCAAAATCGGAAATAGTCCTCTTCACGATAGTAAATACAGTTGACAAGAACAGGTGAGAATCATAGAATAGCGGCAAGCTTATACATGGCACAAAGGCGGAACGGATGACAGAAGAAGATAAAAAGAAAAAAGAGATACAGGACGACCTGGTAAAAAATTACAGGAAGCGCATGGACTCGTCGGCGCTGCGTTTATCCATAAAAAATCATTTGCGTTACACCCGGGCGAAAGACGAGTTTTCGGCGACTGATTACGACAAATACATGGGGCTCTGCTACGCGGTACGCGACAGGATGGTGGAAAGATGGTCCAAAACCCAGCAGAGCTATTATAACGAGGATGTGAAGAGGGTCTATTACCTTTCTCTTGAATTTCTTCTGGGGCGCGCTCTTCTCAACAACATCATCAACCTGAATCTCATTGAGGAAGTGAAGTATGTCATAAAGAAAGGCGGAGATGATTTCAATAAACTCCTGGAGCTCGAGCCCGACGCGGGCCTCGGCAACGGCGGCCTCGGGCGCCTCGCGGCCTGTTATCTGGATTCAATGGCGACTCTCGGTCTGCCGGGCTACGGCTACGGGCTCCATTATGAATTCGGCATATTCAAACAGATCATACAGGACGGTTTCCAGGTGGAGGCGCCGGACGAGTGGCTGAAATTCGGTTCTCCCTGGGAAATAGAAAGGCCGGAATACGCCATCAATGTGCAGTTCTACGGAAAAAGCGTCCCTGAAAAGGATGCTTTCGGCAGGGTGCATTTTGTCTGGCGGGACACCAGGGATATTTTGGCTATCCCCCACGATATGCCGATAATAGGATATGGAAACAGCACGGTGAACACTTTGCGGCTCTGGTCCGCCCGTTCATCCAACCAGTTTGACCTGCACATCTTCAATCACGGCGACTATATAAAGGCGGTGGAAGATAAGAACCGCACGGAAAATATTTCAAAGGTGCTGTACCCGAACGACAATATTTATGAGGGAAAGGAGCTGCGTTTCAAGCAGGAGTTTTTTTTCGTCTCGGCCACCCTGCAGGATATAATAAGGCGCTATCTCAAAACCTATGATAATTTTGACAGGTTCGCCGATAAGGTGGCCATACAGCTCAATGACACGCATCCGGCGCTGGGCATACCGGAGCTCATGCGCCTTTTTATTGATATTTACGGCCTGAAATGGGAGAAGGCATGGGACATAACACGGAAAACTTTCGCTTTTACCAATCACACGGTTATGCAGGAAGCGCTTGAAAAATGGTCGCTGAACCTGTTTGAGACGGTTTTGCCCAGGCATCTGGAGATAGTCTATGAAATAAACAGGATTTTTACCTCTGAGGTGAGAGACAAATATCCCGATGATCACATGAAAGTCAACTGGATGTCTATCGTTTCCGACGACGACGAAAAGCATATCAGGATGGCGAATCTCGCTATTGTCGGCTCGCATTCCGTCAACGGTGTGGCAAAGCTCCACAGCGAGATACTGAAAACCGATGTTTTCAGGGATTTTTATGAGCTGTGCCCCGAAAAATTCAGTAACAAGACAAACGGCATAACGCAGCGGCGCTGGCTCCTTGTGGCCAATCATTATCTATCCCAGCTGATAAGAGAGAAAATAGGCGACGGCTGGATAAGTGATCTTTCCCGCATCAAGGAACTTGAAAAATTCGCGGATGACAGGGACACCCTGATAAATCTTTACAACATCAAACTTGAAAACAAAAAGAAGCTGGCTGAATATATAAAGAAGGAATGCTCTGTTGAAGTGAATCCCGAATCCATATTTGATTCGCAGGTGAAGCGAATACACGAATACAAAAGGCAGTTTCTGAACGCTTTGAGGATTCTCGTGATGTATAACGGCATTAAGAAAAACCCGTCTTCTCTTGCGACTCCCGTCACATTTATTTTCGCGGGCAAGTCGGCGCCGGGATACGCCAGGGCGAAGCTCATCATCAAATTCATAAACAGCGTCGCGGATCTGGTAAACGGCGACAAGAGCATAAACGGAAAGATGAAAGTCGTTTTTCTTCCGAATTACGGCGTGTCTCTGGCCGAGAAGATCATTCCCGCCAGCGATGTCTCCGAGCAGATCTCAATGGCCGGAACGGAAGCATCCGGCACGGGCAATATGAAATTCGCGCTCAACGGCGCCCTGACGCTCGGCACACTTGACGGGGCGAACATAGAGATCTTAGAACATGTGGGGGCGGATAACATATATATTTTCGGCCTTAACGCTGAACAGATAAAAGAAAAGCAGCTGGACGGATCTCATGATCCCGGCGCGATATACGAGTCGCATGATGAGATCAGGGCCGCGCTTGATATGCTCAAATCCGGGGAATTATCCGGCGGCGACAATGAGATCTTCAAGCCTTTGTATGATTCTATACTTCACGGCGACGGCGGCGGCAGACCGGACAGCTATTTTCTGCTGGCCGATATGAAAGATTATCTGCTGAAGACTTATCAGGTCAACAAAGATTTTGCCGATAAACTCCTGTGGCAGAAAAAGGCGCTTTTAAACATAGCCAACATGGGTTATTTTTCGAGCGACAGGGCTGTGAAAGAATACGCCGATGAGATCTGGCACGCGCATCCGGTTAAAATAAATCCCTGAACGGCCTGGGCGGAATTGCTTATTGACACGAAAAAAGATTGTTGATAGGATAAACATTCCAAAGGAATAAACCGCCGGCAGGATCCGGAGGAAGACGACAGGCGGTTTTCCCGGGATATTAACTTCCCGGGAATTTCAAAAAGCATTTTGAGGATAACATAAAATACGGTACATGGAAACGAAAAACAGCAATATGGAGGAAGAAATGTCTATTTACACAGAAGAGAAGTTGAAGGAGATGAAGCTGCCGGAGCTTAAAGAAACGGCCTCGGCGGTGGGAGTGGCAAACAGCGCGAAGATGAAAAAACACGAGATAGTGGAAGCTATTTTGAATGTTTCCAAAAACGCCGGCCAGTCTCCCGCGGCTCCTTTGTCCGAGCCTAAGGCCGCTCCGGATACATCAGCGAAAGATAACGGCTGTCAGGCCGAGGGTAAAAACAATCACGGCAATAATCAGAATGTCGGAGAAGATTATCCCAAGGAAGAGAAAGAAGGTTATCTCGAAATACTGCCGGACGGCTTCGGCTTTCTTCGCGCCTCGGACAACAGTTATCTTCCGTCCAATGAAGATGTGTATATCGCGCCCATGCTGATAAAAAAACTCAAGCTCAGGACGGGTGATTTTCTCCAGGGCTACTGCAAACATCCCTCGGTGAACAGGGAAAAATATTACGCCATGAACAACATAGTGGCGGTCAATAATATGAAGCCGGAAGAGACCCTGGGCAGGCCTCATTTTGATAAGCTGATGCCGCAGTACCCGAAGAAACAAATCATACTTGAAACCGACAGGCAGGGGATATCGGGAAGGATCATGGATCTTCTCACCCCCATAGGCAAGGGGCAGAGGGGTTTGATAGTCGCGCCTCCGAGGACGGGCAAGACAATGCTCCTGCAGGCCATCGCCAACGGCATCACTCTCAATCATCCGGAGGTGACGCTCATCTGCCTGCTCATAGACGAGAGGCCGGAAGAGGTGACGGACATGAGGATGAGCGTGAAGTCGGAAGTCGTGGCTTCCACTTTTGATGAAAGCCCCGCCAGGCACATACAGGTGTCGGACATGGTTATTGAAAAAGCGAAACGCATGGTGGAAATGGGCAGGGATGTGGTGATACTGCTTGATTCTCTGACGCGCCTTGCAAGGGCGCACAACGCCCAGACGCCGTCTTCGGGCAGAGTGATGTCGGGGGGGCTGGAAACCACGGCTCTGCAGAAACCGAAAAAATTCTTCGGCACGGCGCGAAGCGTTGTTGACGGTGGGAGCCTCACCATAATAGCCACTGCCCTGATAGACACCGGATCCCGGATGGACGAGGTGATATTTGAGGAATTCAAGGGCACGGGCAACATGGAGATCAATCTCTGCCGGGAACTGACCGACAGGCGTGTGTTCCCGACGATAGATATAACAAAGAGCGGCACGAGAAAAGAGGAGCTGCTGCTGAGCGAAGAAGTGCTGAACAAAGTTTGGATACTCAGAAAACTCCTTACCCGCGCCGATCATGTGGAAGCCATGGAATTTATAGTGGAAAAAATGAAGAAAACCTCTTCAAACGAGCAGTTTTTGAAATCCATGCAGTCGTGAAGACGCACAATTTTTTTAAGCCCTCGTAGCGCAAATGGATAGAGCATCTCCCTGCGAAGGAGAAGGTTTCCCGTTCGAATCGGGACGAGGGCAAAAAATATGAAGAATAAGGAAATAGCCGATAAGTTCACCGAGATCGCCCATCTTCTGGAGATCAAAGGCGAAAACAGTTTTAAGATCAGAAGTTACCAAAAAGCCGCGGAGACAATAGAAGCCCTTGACCACGACATAAAAGACGATTATCTTTCCGGCAACCTTGAGGAGCTCGAGGGCATAGGAAAGAGCACAGCCGCTAAAATAAGCGAATATCTGATCGGCGGAAAGATAACAAAACTTGAAGATCTGAGAAAAGAGATTCCCCGCGGCCTTCTGGAAATGTTGAAAGTGCAGGGGCTGGGCCCCGCCACAATAAGGCTGATATATGAGAAGCTCGGCGTCAAAACCATGAGGGGCCTTGATATAGCCGCGCGCCGGGGAGAACTGGCCGCTCTTCCCGGAATGGGTGAAAAGAGCGCCGCCAATATTCTGAGGGGCCTGGAGATCGCCAACCGCATGGACGGCCGGCTGCTCATTTCCACCGCGGAAAATATGGCTGAAGATTTTCTTTCTGTTATCAGAAAGAGCTGCGATGAGGCTCTCGCCTGCGGCAGCCTCCGGCGGGGATGCGAGACCATAGGCGACATAGACCTGCTGGCTGTTTCGGAAAAATCGGAAAAAATAATAGACTCATTCGTTAAAATTCCGGGCGTTGAGAAGGTGATAGCCTCCGGCTCTTCAAAGGCGAGCGTTTTCACATCGGGGGATGTGCAGATAGACCTGAGGGTCGTTCCCGAGAAATCCCGCGGCGCCGCCATGCTCTATTTCACGGGGAGCAAAGAACATAACATCGCTTTGAGAAAGCTGGCGCTGGATAAGGGCTATACGCTGAACGAGTATGCTTTGAGTGATCAGAAATCAGGAAAATATATAGCCGGAAAGACGGAGAAGGATGTGTATAAGCGCCTCGGCCTTGATTATATTCCTCCCGAACTGAGGGAAAACAGGGGTGAGATAGAGCGCTCCGCGCTCGGCGCTCTGCCTTCGCTCATAGAATCGGAGGATATAAAAGGCGACCTGCATCTTCACAGCGTTTATTCCGACGGTTCCGTCGAGATAAGGGCTCTTGCGTCCAGGGCTTCGGATCTGGGATACGGGTGGATAGCGGTCTGTGATCATTCAATGAGCCTGACAATAGCGCGGGGCTTAAGCATAAATAACCTGATGAAAAAAAAGAAGGAGATAGATTCTCTCAACAAAACATCCCGCGTTAAAATCCTTTTTGGAGCCGAGGTGGACATATTGCCCGACGGTAAACTGGATTATCCGGATAAGGTGCTCAAAGAGCTGGATGTCTGCCTGGGCGCCGTGCACGCGGCGTTTAACCAGAGCGCCGAAGTCCTGAACAAAAGGATAATGAGGGCCATGGACAATCCCTATCTTGATGTTCTGGCGCACCCGACGGCGCGACTCATAGGCAAGCGGCCGCCGCTGGAGCTGGATATGGAAAAGGTCACGGAAAAAGCCGCCGATAAAAACATCATCCTCGAGGTGAACGCTTTCCCCGACAGGCGGGATCTGAAAGAAGATCACATACGCATGGCGCTCGCGAAGGGCGTGATGCTTTCTCTCGGTACCGATTCGCACGCCCTCCGGCACATGGACAATATGAGATACGGCCTTATGAACCTCCGGAGGGCCGGATGCGAAAAGAAGGATGTGCTGAACACGAGGACAGCTCCGGCGCTGCGGAAAATAATCAGCGCCCGCCGTAAGAAAGCCGGTGGCTAAAATCAATATGCGCAACTTCGGGCATATAGGTATAACTCGTAAGCAGTCGCGGCCGACGGTATCCTTAGACGGCCGCTCACGTGTGTGGTTCGCTGCCAATTCGCTCGGAGCAGGGGGTGAAACTCCTCGCTCATATGGCCCGCTACGAATACCGTCCGCTGCGATTATACGCCATGGCGTAGTCAATGTGCTTTTGTGCGCGATGCTCTGCGCGGCGGCCTTCCTGCAGGGTTGTTCGCCGCGAGAGAGAAGCTGCGAAGAGGGCGAGACGATAGTTTTTGCGATGCTCGGCGACGCGTCATATCTCAATCCTGTACTCGCCGGGGATTCGGCGTCTGCGGAAATAAATGATCTCGTTTACAACGGGCTGGTCAAATATGACAAGGATCTTGTTCTTGTCGGCGATCTGGCCCGGAGCTGGGAAGTGCTGGACGGAGGAAAGACCATTGTTTTCAAGCTGAGGGACGATGTGAAGTGGCACGACGGACGGACTTTTACAGCCGGCGATGCCGTGTTCACCTATCAATGCCTTGTGAATCCGGACATCATCTCACCGCGCAGCGGACGCTTTAAGATGATAGAGAGCGTCAAAGCTCCTGATGAGCACACGCTGGCCGTAAAATATTTCAGGGCATATTCTCCCGCGCTCGAGTCGTGGGGTTTGGGGATAATACCCAAGCACATATTTGATCAGGGTGATTTTGATAAAAATCCGGCCAACAGAAAGCCCGTCGGCACCGGCGCCTACAAGTTTGTCAAATGGCTGTCGGGAGAGCAGATAGTCCTGGAAAAAAACAGTGAATATTTTGAGGAGACAGGAAATATCACGAGGATAATCTACAGGATAATACCCGATAGCTCCGTGCAGTTTCTCGAGCTCAGGAAGCGGGGCATAGACAGCATGGGCCTCACGCCGCATCAGTATATATACGAGACGGATGATGAGGAATTCAACAGGAATTGCAACAAATTCCGCTATGGCGCTTTTCAGTACGCTTATATGGGATATAACCTGACAAACCCGCTGTTTAAGGACAGAAGGGTGCGCCGCGCCATAAGCTATGCGATAGACAAAAAAGCGATTGTTGATGCCGTGCTCCTGGGATGCGGCGTGCAGATACACTCCAATTATCCGCCCTCGTCATGGGCTTATAATCCCGATGTGGAAAAGTTTGAATATGATCCCGTCCGCGCCCGGGCGCTGCTTGATGAGGCAGGGTGGAGAGATACCGACGGCGACGGTGTGCGTGACAGGGATGGCCGCAAATTTTCTTTCACTATTCTCACAAATCAGGGGAATAAAATGAGGGAGGAGGCCGCCACGATCATACAGTCGCAACTCAAAGAGGCCGGCATTGCCTCGGAAATACGGATACTGGAATGGGCGACGCTGATAAACAGGCACATAGACCGCAGGGATTTTGATGCTGTTGTGCTCGGCTGGTCCACAGCCGTGGATCCGGATTGCTATTCTCTGTGGCATTCTTCCGAGGCCCGCCCCGGAGGTTTTAATTTTGTCTCATACAAAAACCCCGAAGTTGACGCGCTCATAGATAAGGGCCGCATGAGTTTTGACCGCGGGGAAAGGAAAAAAATCTACGGCCGTATTCAGGAGATGATAGCTTCCGATCAGCCGTACTGTTTTCTTTACGCCCCCGATTCTCTCACTGTTGTCGCTTCGCGTTTCCACGGGATTGAGCCGGCAAGAGCGGGTATATCGCATAATTTCTTGAAATGGTATGTTCCGGAGGATTTGATAAAATACAAGTGAGGAGGTTTGTGTGCTGAAAAGATTGCTGGGTTTTCTGAATTTTTGTCTTGTCGCCGCTGTGTCATTTTATTATCTGCAGCTGTGCGGATTATCCGTCAAAGAATTTTTCGGCCTTGCTCCGCAGGTTTTTATACTCGGACTGTCTTTTGCGCTGCTTTTCGCGGGAGAGAACTTTATGAGAGCTTTTATCGTGCCGGCGCTAATTTATTACGGCGTGTTCGGACTGTTCTTTTATCCATGGACCGGCATAGATATGGCCAACCAGGCCGTGCACGCGCTACTCCTTCTTAACGCGCTGTATTTCCTTTTGTCGCTGGCTCTGGGTTTAAAGGTCATAACGCTGTTATTCGGCCTTGCGGCGGGTCTCGCCGCCTGCGCGGGGTTGAGATTCTATCAGACAGCTTTTCTGCAAAGCCGGAAGGATCTTGTTAAAAAATATCTGCCCGCGGAGCTGATGGCGTCCGAAGCGAAAAAGAAAGCTGTCAAGAAAAACATAAGGTCTCTCAGGGCCATTGATGAACAATTGAAGCTTAACGACTGAGAATGAATTCCGGCAAGGAAACAAAAACAATGTCTTTCGGCCTTGAGCGCATGAGAAAAGCTCTTGCGGGGGAGGGTTTTAAGCAGAATTTCAGATGCGTTCTCATCGCCGGCAGCACAGGGAAATCCCAAACGGCGGTCTTTACCGAGAGCCTGTTAATGCGCTCGGGGTTCAGCGTCGGAACCTATCTTTCGCCCCATCTTGAACGCATCGGCGAGAGGGTGCGCTTGAACGGCAGGGAAATATCCGATTCTCTCTATTACAGCCGGATGAGGAGGTTTCAAAAATATCCCCTGACATATTTTGAGAAACTGACGGCGGCGGCCTTCATGTATTTTATGGAAAAAAAGCCGCAATGGGCGGTTGTTGAAGTCGGCCTCGGCGGCCGGCTCGACGCTACCAATGTCCTTAAGAACGAGATCGCCGTCATCACCGGGATTTGCAGGGAGCACACGGAGTATCTCGGGTCGAGCGTTGAGAAAATAGCGCGCGAAAAAGCGGGAATAATCAAAAAAGGAAGTTTGGTGATAACGCGCTGCGACGGCGCCGCTGCGGATGTTATAAAAACAATAGCTGCGCAGAGAAATGCTTCTGTGATAAACGCTGCGATGATGAAAAACCCCTATGGGCCTGCTTTTCTCGGTGAGAATTATTCTCTTGCGGCTTCCGCCGTAAAGTCCGCAGGGATAGAGCCTGATAAAGGTTATTTCCCGGAATATATCCTCCCTGCCCGCTTTGAGAGAAAAAAATATAAAGGCATAGATGTTATCCTTGACGGCGGGCACACGCTGGATGCCTGGCGGGCTGTCAAGTCGGAGATCAAAAAAATGCCACGCCCGCGCGTCTGTGTTTTTTACGCCTTAAAAGACAAAAAGATAGAAGAAATGCTATCATCTTCAAACGGGCTTTTTGAAAAGATATTCTGTTCGTCTTTCCCTCATGAAAGACAGATAGGCAGAGATGAACTGATGAAAAGGGCCCGCGGCACGGGCGTTGAGATCACTTCTTCTCCCGTTGAGAGTTTGAAGAAAGCCGCGGCTCTTTCGCCTGAAGTTATTCTGTGTTTCGGTTCGCTCATAGGGAGCGCGTATTTGAGGAAGAAAATATGGGGCTGAAAAAAATGAAAGCTATGGGCATAGATATAGGCGGGACCAACACCGCCGTCTCAATATGTTCTTCCGCGGGAAAAACACTCGGACATTTTGATTTCTCAACGCCCACGGCGGCTAAACCGGAAAAAACAATAGAAGGGATATTAAAAATAATAGCCGGAAAATATCCGCTTGATGAAATAGGAGCCGCGGCAATGGCGGTTCCGGGAATGATAAGTCCCGGCAAGGGTTTCGTTTTTTGCGCGCCGAATCTCGGCTGGAAAAATTTTTCGGTAAAAAAAGCCGTGATGAAGTATCACAAATTTAAAAAGCTTGTCTTTGAGAATGACGCGTCCTGCGCGGCGCTGGGCGTCTATGAGAACTGTAGGGGGGCAAAGCCGGATTTCCTGGTGGCGCTGACGCTTGGAACCGGAATAGGTTCGGGTTTTGTTTCCGGCGGTAAAATTTTCTCGCGTGGCGACATTTCCGTTTTTGAGGCAGGGCATATGAAGATCGTACCGGAGGGCCTGCGATGCGGCTGCGGCGCTAAGGGCTGTCTTGAGGCCTATTGCGGTTCGGCCTATATGAATAACTGGGCATCAGAACTATTCCCGGGGAAGCGTTTTGCCGCCGCTTTAAGCCCGAGGGAAATCTGCGAACAATCGCGCAGCGGCGCGCTCTGGGCGAAAAAAATATGGAAACAATACGGCCTTTATCTCGGCCTGGCGGTGTCTGATATAGTCAATCTTCTTGTGCCCGACAAAATCGTTTTCACCGGAGGTCTTGCCGGGGCCTATTCCGAATTTAAAGAGGGCCTGCGTATTTCCATGGACAGGAATATTCTCCCCCCGTACAGGAAATCCGTTTCAACAGGGGTTTGCGCCCGGAAACGCTATATAGGCGCCGACGGCGCGGCGAAACTTGCGCTGCTTTAACGCACAGATGGGCAGCGTCCTTAATCCTTTTAACAAGCTCAAGAGCTGTATATCATCCGCCCCGCTTCACGCATTAAAAAACTTGTTTGCGGGAATACGTTTATTGGCTTTTGTTGTTTTAGCCGCGGGGATTTTGTTCGCCCAGGAAGATCTGCCTTTCAACATAAGATGCGATTATCTCAAATACAGCAAGAGCAGCGAGATAGTTTTCTCGTCAGGAAATGTCTTTATAGAGAGGGACACGATGAAATTGTACGCGGACGAAGCCGAGTTCCGCAGGAACGAGTCGCTTGTGTTCCTGAAGGGCAGAGTGCGGATAGAGGACGCGGCCACGACAATGAACTGTGATGCCGCCGAATATCATCTCGCTGTCGGCACCGCTCCGGCTTCCGGGGTTTTTCAGAATGCCAGGGTCTTCCGGGATAAGATGTATTTTGTCGGACACGACGCGGAGCAGTTGGGTGACACTTACATCTTTAACAAGGCGTATCTGACGACCTGCGATCACGACGAGCCTCATTATAAAATGGCCTCGCCGCGCATAGTTTTTGTGGAGAAGAAGAGCGTGACGATGAAGCACGCTGTTTTCTCAGTCAGAGGGGTGCCTATTTTTTATACGCCCTATTACAGCCAGCGTCTCGGTGAGAGAAGGTGGGCGCTTGCCGTCAGGGCGGGGAAGTCCTCAAGGAGTGGCGCCTTCATAAAAACGCGCCTGCGCTACAGCTGGTCGGATAATTTCAGGACTTATCTTCTTAACGATTATTTCAGCCGCCTCGGATACGGCAAGGGCCTGGAGCTTGACTACAAGAGCCCGTCGACACAGAGTAATCTCTATGTTTACGGCATAAATGAAAAAGACACCGGAGCAAGCAACCGCACTTTCCGTCAGAGCCACTGGCAGCAGCTTTCCGCGGGTTTTCTCTGGCAGTCATATGTTGAGGTGCAGGATTATTCGCTCTTTAACAATAATTACCTGAGGGATGAATCGCTGGTGCTAAAACCCACCTACATCAGGAGCCGCGCTTCGCTGTCCAAAAGCGTGTCGGCCTATTATCTGCGTTTGTCGGGATACAGAAATGAGGTATGGAAAGATCCCCTCAACAGATTTGACGCCGACAATGTTATAGCGCCTGAAATCTATTTTCGTTTGAATCCCGTGAAACTCAAACTATTCAGCTATGATCTCAGTTATAATTACAGGAATTATTTCAACACCGATGCCAACATGGGGACTATTTTTTCCGATTATACGCCCATACACAGCTCATACGCGCGGATTTTCAACAGCTACAGGTTAATGCGGTCTATAACGCTGTTTCCCAGAATAGGTTATCAGTTTTACAAGAGCGGTGATCTGGATTCCGTGGAATATTATTTTCACGACATAAACACAACGCTGAATTTTTACAGGCCGCTCAAACTTTCTTTCACTCATAATTACAAAAAAGAACCGGGCAAAACCTCTGTCACCGACAACATTGCTTTCGCTGATGAATACAGGCCCGCGCCCAATGTGGTGTTCAGGCAGAGCGTTGTATACGATTTGAAAAAAAGGTCATTGCCGCTTGAAAACAGATTCTCGCTCCTTCAGAATCAGCTGAATTTCCGGGCGGGGGCTATGAATTTTTACGCGAGAAATTATTATAACATAGCTCTCGGCGATGCGGTTTCCTGGGAGGCCGAGGGCAGCGGCCGGCATTTCTCGTCGAGGTTTACGCACAACCGGGCGGAACCGGATTTCCTGAACTGGTTCCAGCGTTTCAATTTTAAATACGGCAAATGGGCCGTTGAGGCCAGGGCCCGGACATTTTTCAATTACAGAAAGACGGATATTGAGCTGAAAGATGTCATAGAGAAGGAACTTGTGCTAAAGAGAAATCTGCACTGCTGGGATATGATGTTCAAATATCTTGTCACGCGCGACCGGAGAGAGGGCTGGATATTCTTTAACATAACGGCATTCCCCGACAGGCCGCTGGGAATATACCGCGATGCCATCGGCGATGAATGGTCGTTCCGCAAACAATGATATCCATATTATCCCGCAGTTAGCTTTGTCGATTTAATTAAAAAAGTATAATGTGATACGGGGTGTGGCGCTTTAGTGAGCGCCCCGGGCGAGCAAAGCGGTTTGAAGAGTTCGGTAGATATTGTTTCAGAGTATAATTTTGTACGGGGTGTGGCCTAGTTGGTAGGGCGCCTGCTTTGGGAGCAGGAGGTCGGCGGTTCAAATCCGCCCACCCCGACCATTTCAAACTTGTTGCGCGATTTTCAAAAAAATTCGGTGAGCGATGCTCACCGTTCTTTTCGGAATTTCCGGAATCCCCCTCTTCAAAAAACAAAAAAGACCACGGCTTTTCCAAATT
>Ga0180009_10000150_pt1 | contig 106276 bp, 78 predicted proteins | sample OS_PC_MetaG_FD_123537 | JGI IMG/M metagenome (GOLD analysis project Ga0180009, IMG submission 123537) | Groundwater microbial communities from the Aspo Hard Rock Laboratory (HRL) deep subsurface site, Sweden - OS_PC_MetaG | ecosystem: Environmental > Aquatic > Deep subsurface > Groundwater... | reverse complement strand
CAGACGTATCCAAATCAAATGTCCGCCACAGACTCAACACTCGATACGGGTGGATGGCTAGTCCTTACCCGACGGGGACTTGCACCCCGCAAGATGCACCAAGCTTCGCTTGGCGCTGCTAACACAAGTTTCAGCTGCATTACCCAGAGCGAGGAACGAGCGGCGGGTAACGTCAGCTGTAAACACTCGTTATACTTTTATCTGAGTAGTGATTTTAGTAACTGCATGCCATCTTGAGAAACACGCATGAATTTTACAGTACCATTTTTTCGTGTTTGAAATAGTAGCTTTTTTTCAACTAATCTTTTTAAGGATGTGGATGGATTGGTTAGTTTAATTCCATGTTCTTTAAGCGCATTATTAACTTCCCGTGTTTTAAAATCATTTTGCTGAGAATTCTTTTGTTCAAAAAATGCTGTAACGAGACACTTTTCAAGATCATTAATATCATCTTTGAATTTATGAAGCCATTCACCAAATGAATTCGGAACTGAAATCTCTCCATTGGAGTTATTATTATTTAACTCCTGTGTATTTTCATCAGTTTCTGAATCAGTTTCCATTGGCTCTGTTTCTCCAATATCGGAGCGTTGGGTGATTGCTGTGGTTTTGACAGAAGAAAGCAACTTGATTACTGAATCAAGGTTGTCGATTTGGTTTTGAACAAACTCTTCACTTCCTTCAAATTCGATTTCACCGGATTGAAGATTTATTTTTACTCGAGTTGATTCCATTTTTCCCCCTAATTATTTAGTTAAACCAGATTTATATAAAAGCTCTTCAATTGCAGCTCGATATTCACGGGCGATACTTGTGATATCCTTCTTCTTGGCATTGTAATAAATTTTATGAGCAGAGAAGTTGCCAACTAATCTAAATTCTTCAAGACTATCTTTTGAATTCCGCGATAGTCCTAAAACTGTATTGGTTTTTGCATTTCCGATAATTCCATTTAATAATTTATAGCTCCCATCATCATTTTTAATCTCTTGATCGATTGCCATTTTTTCATAGGAAAGGATCAACAATATTTCTAAAAGTCTTCGCATAAGAACTGCACAACCATCGAAAATATTGTTTTCAAATGAAGCATTAATCTGTTTGGCAAGAGAAGTAATGTATCCCCTTGTATCAATATATAAAGACTCAGGAAGAATAATATCATCGGATAAGATTTCTTCGGAATTATGCGTGATGTCGGGAAGCTCTGAGGACAAAAGAGAAATAGATTTTGCTTGTAGTTTATAGGTAGATTTTCCTTTGCCCTTAATAAACGCTCTAGATGTTTGTAAATTCTTTTTTAGTCTTGAAATATTGGGTACAGAAAAATGAAGAGTACTGAAGCATTTTGTCAATTCAGCAATACTAAACTCAGTTTTATCATTTATGTTTAGTAAGTAAAACCCAAGATAGAGACACTTATCAATTTCCTTTTTTGATTCAAGATCAACGTATTTTGAATAATCTTCTAATTTCATGTTTTGGGTAGTTTTAAGTATAACTTTTTATTATACCGCTATTTTCCGACATAGATCAGAAAGCGGTTTTGGATAGTTGCTTTGTTAATAGATATTTGAACCGTATTTACGGGAAACAAATGTCGTTAAATGCCGGTATATGATTCCATCTTAGCATTGGCATTTGCCAGCTTTTCTCGGCTTAAAGGGTAAAAATGTTGTTTGATCGAGAGTGGAAAAATATAAGGCAATTCAATTGATTATCGTTAAACAGGGGGATCATACAGTCAAAAATGAGCATTTGTCAAAGATAAGTTATTAAAAACGGTCTTGCCCATATTACCACAATACAATTTTACAATAATACAAGTATCACCCCGCGATCTCAACTTACCCGAATGAGATTTACGCCGAATTGTTAAACGAATTGAGAGTCATTGGATATGAATCAGTCAAACGATTAGGGGAAATCGGAAAAAGAATTGCTTTACATGAACTACGACCAACCCGAGATTTTACATGATGATTCTTACTTAGGGGAAAACGCGAACATTAGACAGGATATCAAACGGCGAATTAGCAGAACAAAAAAGAGGATCCTTTCCTGGAATTCACAAGAACGAATCAAACTACTCCGAACCCTGCTGGTTGATTTACCGGATATCGAGAAAAAACACTTACTTGTAACCGCACAAAAGCCTATTTCGCCTGCAATATAGGCAATAAAACCTACGCTGCAGGCATGCCGTCTGTATCCAGAATAGGAAAAATTACCCACAAAGGACTACGCGATCGCGCAAAGGCAGAAAAACCTACACCGGATCCCGGGGCAAATAGGCACTTTAGCCTCCACATACAGCTTCAGAGAATTCTAGGTAAACTACTAATTTACCGGATGTACTCCGATTATTTTCACTGGATACAAGTGTCCCAAAAGTGTCCCTTCAGGTAAAAGTTGTCTACCAAATTATTGAAGAAGTGTCCCGAAGTGTCTCGTAAAGTAAACAATGTGAAGTTTTTCTGAAATCCCGATTTTACTGGTACCTGGAGCCGGAATCGAACCGGCACGCCCTTACGGGCACGAGATTTTAAGTCTCGAGCGTCTACCTATTCCGCCATCCAGGCGGGATTATGAACTGCAGATAAGTTGGAGGCGACAATCGGAGTCGAACCGATCTAAAAGGTTTTGCAGACCTCTGCCTAACCGCTTGGCTATGTCGCCGTATGGGATTGGATGTAAAAAGCTTTGGTCTCTGTTTTAGTGAGGTTATGCTTTTTGACTCATATGTCTCCATATCCAGATAATGTATCCATCAATTCTGATGGTGTCAAGTTCTAAAATGTGTGTTTTTGCCATTTGATTGGTCTTTTAGCACTAAATATAAAGCACAAATTAAATAAATCGAAAGGTGAATCATTTGAATGGAACTCCCTTATTCGGAAGCAAAAAGCTCAAACCAACGAAGACCTATATCATACAATTGTCCTGCTAAGCCTGTTCATCGCAATCTTTTTGCTTGACACGGCAATAAACATATCTGAAAATACGACTTTGTCACATATTTTAGAGCGAGCATGGTGGAATTGGTAGACACGCAGTCTTGAGGGGGCTGTGGCCCTAGGCCGTGAGAGTTCGATTCTCTCTGCTCGCACCACATCACAACCTGCCTGTTCTTTAAGCAACCTATCCCACAAAGAGGCTATCCACAATCCTGAGGAAAATTTGCCAAAGCTGCATCATCATTTGCATCAAGGCGGGAAAATGATACGAACAATTGCAGGTTTTTTTTTCATTCCTTCAATCTGTGCTGTCCTCCTTTCTGTTTCGGTTGCCCCCGTTATCGCCAAAGATTTGCAGCTAAATGAGGATCATCTATTTGAGTACGCCGGGTATTTATACAAGAGTGGAGAATACTATCGGGCTATTTCAGAATACAAACGACTGCAATATTTTTTCCCCGACAGTAGTTTGTCAGATTTATCTATTCTTCAGATCGGTCGTTCCTATATGGCCGGTGATCGGGTGGATGAAGCGATTGATTACTGGCAACCGTACATCAGCAATTCCGATTTGCACAATACAACCTTTGATCGACTAAAGATTCTTTTGGGCATTTCTCTATTGGACGCAGACAAAGAGGAACCATTTTCCTTAAGGGCAGACAATATCAGCTCAGCTTTTTCCTATTTTAGAGATTTGAATACGGAAGATCGTGAAGCCAGGCTTATAGTTGATTTTTCAAATGATTGGATTTCGCGTCCGTCTGTGGAGAAAAAATCACCCTGGATCGCAGGAACATTATCTGCTATCTTACCAGGAGCCGGGAGTTTATATACCGGAAGATATGTTGAAGGGACTTATGCTTTTTTCATTACAGGTTTATTTCTATATGCTACGATGGAGGCCCAAAACAATGAACAATCCGGATTAGCGGCTCTATTCGGTTTTTTCAGTGTGGGGTTTTATGGGGGCAGTATATATGCAGCGATAAATGGTGTATATAAACAAAATGACAAAAAAGAAGCTGATCAATTAACCCGATTGCGTGAAAAGCATGGTATCTGGTTCATTCCAGAGACATTTGAAAACGAAGGACGGTTTTAACTGTTAGCAGGATCTGTTTAACCGGTGTTGAACAAAAAGAAATTGAAGAGATAAAAGGTGATGGAGCTTTCAGAGAAAGAGATACAAATAATCAGAGAAGAGGAAGCCAGACTGCTCAAACTCCAGATGAGCTACATGGTGGAGAATAAGGAAAACTTCAGGGATGATGTACTCAAGGAGATTACTGATCTCAATGAATCCATTCCGGATGTTAATAGTGATGATTTGCCCCAGATCTGGGCCGATTTGAAAAGACTGGATGCAATATTAAAGCAGTTGGACCTGATTCGTACCGATGCCCTTGACATTAGAAATCCCTATTTTGGCCACATGAGGCTTAAAGATCAACAGGGCATTAAGGATCTTTATATCGGTACCGTGGTTTACAAGAGTTCAGATGGATCATTGCAGATTGTTGACTGGAAAACATCTCCCATCAGTTTAATCTACTATTTGTATGAGGAGGGCGATGAATACGAAGAAGAGATTGAAGATAGGCTGTTTACAGGCGAGGTGGTTTTTAAAAGAATTCTTAAAATATTCAGTGGAAAGCTAAAAGAGATCCAGAGTGGACAATTGTTGTTGGTAAAAAATACCGATTCTGAATGGAAGAAGGTCAAGATTCAATCTAGATTGCTCAAAGGTGGGGCAGGGATTGCTTCTCGACCGGAAAACACCTTAACCATTGACCCCAAATTGGGATTGGACAACCAGGGACATCTGCAAACCAGTAAATTATTACCTGAAATTACCGCCCTGATTGACCCGGAGCAGTTTGAACTGATAACCAGGCCAACAACAGGTGTTGTGGCGATACAGGGATTAGCCGGATCGGGTAAAACCACGGTTGCTCTTCATCGGGTAGCATGGCTTCATTTTCAGGACAGGCAGCGTTTTGCAGCTGAAAATATATTGGTGATGGTTTTTAACAAAGCCTTGTCCAACTATATTGCCAAGGTATTGCCCTCTTTAGGGGTGAAAGATGTGGCCATTGAACATTTTGATAAATGGATTTCTCAGGTAAGAACAAGGATCTTTTCCGGCTATTTGCCTCATTATTATTCCGAATTAACACCCGTCACCGTGATCCGTTTCAAAAAGCATCCCATCCTCCTTGATCTGATGAGATTTTATATCTCAAATAAAGAGAAAAATTTTGATCAAAGTGTCTGGTCAATCATCAAAAATGAGAGAAAAAAATCCCTGATTACAAGCGAATTATCTGTGCTCCCATTGATAACCAAAATATTCACGTTGAAAGATTGGATCAGTGAGAAGCGGACTGTCAACAATGCCCAGTTTGAGCTTGATGTAGAAGAGAAAAGTAAACTGAAACATCTGATTGAAGAGTATATCGACCCGGAAAGAGAAAAATTGGAAGCCTTGATCGATTTTTGGGAAGACCTGTTTACTGATTATTCGCTGCTCAAAAACTATTTCCTTGAGAATACGGATGATTTTTCCGAGGGGCAATTGGATGAAGTTTTTAATTGGCTGAAGAAACAGTTCTTTCGACTTCAATCGTCAGATTCGAAAGAAGAGAAGGAACTTGTCGAACTGGTTGCAGAAGATGGCCAAAAACACAGATCCGATTCGGCAATAGATTATGAGGATGATGCGATCCTGGTGTTCCTGTACCAAAACCTGCATAAGAGTATAACCCTGAGAAAAGGGAAGAAACTGGAATTCAACCATTTGATGGTGGACGAAGTTCAAGATTTCAGCCCCATTGAATTAGCAGTCTTAATGAGTGTCGTAAGAAGCCCGATTAGTTTGACATTTGCCGGGGATACTAATCAGAAGATGATAAAACACAGCGGTTTTACAAATTGGGATCAAACTTTCAATTCACTCGGAATAAAGGGGCAACAACTTTCTCCTTTAAAAGTCGGTTATCGTTCCACTTATGAAATCATGGAGTTTTCATTATCCATATTGGGAGATCTCAGCAACAGCAGGGAATTTATTGCCACCAGACATGGTCCGCCGGTTGAACTGCTGCAATTTACCAACCAGGGTCAATTGCTCCAGTATCTGAGCAGGAACCTGGTTGATGTCATGACCAGCGAACCCATGGCAAGTATAGCGTTGATCTGCGCCAATAGAGACGACGCCAGAATTTATTACGATTTGCTGTTTAAACTGGAGATTCCGGAGCTACGTTTGATTGACGATCAGGATTTCCCATTTTTGCCGGGTATTGATGTGGTTGATGTCAGGCAGGTAAAAGGGCTGGAGTTTGATTATGTCATTCTATTGGACGTTGATCACGAAAACTATCCCAATGATTCCTATTCGAGGTATTTACTGCACATAGCATCATCAAGAGCTGCGCATCAGTTATGGTTGATGAATCACCGAACTCCATCCGAAATTATTCCGAAGCACCTCCAAAACAGATCGTTTGGATAAGCAGCTTACAGGAACTCTTTTTTCGGTTTGTTACGGATTTTTTTTTGATCCCACCAGATCAGATACTCTTATGAAAGCTAAAGATTAAATTGGTTGAGAGAGATATGCAGCAGTTTTTTCCCTTGACATAATCCTGATACCTTCATACATTTTCTAAATGATGTACCAAGGTGGCGGAACTGGTAGACGCGCACGGTTCAGGTCCGTGTGGGCTTTTGCTCTTGGGAGTTCGACTCTCCTCCTTGGTACCACCAACCATTTTTCCGCTTTATAGTTCTTTGCCTGCCTCTTTATTTTTTCCATGATTATAAAAAAACACACCCCACTTTCGATATCTTGTAGTTTTGGAGCTTTTATTGCACATCTGAAATCCAAAAAGAGTAATTTCTATATCTATCAATTGCACCTAATTGGTTTGATGCATTCGCATTATTGACAATAATTTTTAATTTAGATCATGGCAAGAAAAGGCATTTGGACTATTGCTGGTGGGAAAGGGGGCGTAGGAAAAAGCTTCCTGTGCAGCAATCTCAGCATTGATTTGGCACAGCGGGGTAACAGTGTCGTGGTAATCGACGCGGATTTCGGCGGTCCAAATATTCACACGTTTTTTGGTATCAGCACCTCAATTATCAGTGTTTCAGACTTCATAAAAAGCAACCAGTTACGACTGGATGATATATTATTACCAACCGGAATCGCCAATCTCAAACTGGCCAGTGGTGCTCATGATGTCCTCGGAATGGCAAATTTAAACATTATTCAGCAGAATAAACTGATAAAAGCCATCAACTCCCTGGATGTAGATTACGTTCTAGTCGACTTGGGAGCAGGTACCAGTTCTTATACTCTGGATCTGTTCCTGATGGCCGATGTGGGTATTTTGGTTGCGGCACCCGAACCTACTTCGGTTGAAAACACCTATCGTTTTATAAAATCGGCATTTTACAGAAAACTGAAACTGGTAATCAAACACCAGGGGGTGCGCTCTTTTTTAGAACGCATAACTGAAAGCAAATTGGAGGAAGCCCCCCGGACACCTTCAGATTTGGTATCCGAAATCACCGATATCAATGTTCAAGCCGGCGAAGCCTTGAAATATGAACTTTCCAATTTTTGCCCGAAGCTAATTTTGAATCAGGTCAGAACGCCGACGGATGTAAGGCTGGGCTTCTCCATGGGTGCAGCCAGCAAAAAACATTTTGGGGTTGGTCTGGGGTATGTTGGTTTTGTTGAGCATGATAGTTACGTACTCCAGTCGATTCGACAACGAAGACCTACTATCCTTCAGTTTCCCGACTCCGTTGCAGCACAATGCATCACAAGAATTGGTCAAAACATTCGTCAGAATTATCATTTAGTACATACGAATCAGTAATATAGTTGTCCAGAAGGGGTTTCCCCAAATTGGGGTACATGTAATACAAGATACATGTATACCAATTTGGAAAATACTCTTCCGGAGTAAAATATTTAGTAAGTCGTGATTCTGGCCAACTTACATCTGTTTCCACTACTTGCAATTGGGTCTTGTTGACCTTAAGATATAAAGAAACGCATTTGATATTCCAGGACAATCTGTTGTGTGATCTATCTTCTTTTGACCATTCTAATAACGTCGATTAGTTTTCCAATGTAAACTGCAATCACTATCAAATCTCACCATGGAAGCATATAAGATTTTGACCTACCCTGATCCTTTTTTAAAAATTATTGCGAAACCAGTAACCTTATTCGACGAAGAATTACAGGAGATCTCCGAAAGGATGATCCAAACCATGTATGAGGGTATCGGTGTTGGTTTGGCTGCCACCCAGGTGGGAGTGAATAAACGTCTGTTTGTCATGGATGTCAGTTACAATAAAGATCTACCGGAATCCGAAAGAAATCCGATTGTCGTTATCAATCCAAAGATAATTGAGAAAGCCGATAAACAAGCCGGGGAAGAAGGTTGCTTATCAGTTCCGGAATTCAGAGCGGATGTCGAAAGATATAGACAGGTCAAATTGCAGTACAGAGATTTGAAAGGAGATCTCAAAGAGATGGATGCCGAAGACTTAGCGGCAGTCTGCATTCAACATGAGATAGATCATTTAAAGGGGAAACTGTTTATAGATTACCTTCCCCCGCTACAGCGGAACATGATTAAGAAAAAACTAAAAAAACGTGTTGAGTAGGTTTCAGAAGGTATCGATGAGATTGCTTACTTATCTATTTTGCGGTTGTTTCATCCTATGCTCTGCATATCGCCCACTTTTCGCAGCCGAAATCTGGAATATAAAAATCAAAGACAAAGTGATTTCAGTAGAGATCGCCCAATCGGAGACAGAACAACAAATGGGATTGGGTAATCGCTTTGCTCTGGCTGAAGGTTCCGGGATGCTTTTTACCTATAGAAAACCTGGAAACCGGGTATTCTGGATGAAAAGAATGCACTTTGCAATTGATATACTGTGGTTGCTTCAGGGCAAAATTGTTCACATCGAAGAAAACGTACCACCTCCTGAGTCGGGAACGCCTGACAGCAATCTGAAGTTATATGGTAAAGGGATCGTGGCAGACATGGTTTTGGAAGTTCCGGCCGGCTATACGCGAAGAAATAAGATAAACACCGGTGATACCGTACAAATAAAAAACAGGTAACCGATTTGGATGAGTCACATGAACTTGGGATAGATGAAGCAGGCCGGGGATGTGTTTTAGGTCCTCTTGTGATGGCGGGCGTGTTGATTCCGGCTAAAAAAAAAACCTTTTGGAAGAATGGGGAATTCAAGATTCAAAAAACTTTGGCAGCAGTGAAAAGGGAAAACGAACCAGAGCATCACTGGCTGGTCAAATAGCTTGCCATTTCGAACACAGTATCATTGTCATTTCTTCAGATAAAGTTGATCGATTCGTTACCGAAACCTCGTTGAATTATCTGGAACAAATAACCGCTCGCAAGATTATTGATACTTTACCGGCTGACAAGGTTGTCCTGGATGGAGAGAACCTTTTTGCCCCCTTGGTGAACGACCACGTTGTGGCAAAAAACAAGGCAGATCAAGATTACCTGAGTGTCGCAGCTGCTTCGATACTGGCTAAATCGGAAAGAGATCGTCTGTTTGGGTTGATTTGTGATTCTTTTCGCAGCAGTTTTGGTGAGATTAATGGGGGAGGATACGCAAACAAAAAAACCCTTGAATTTGTCAGGTGGTATCTGACTTCCAAGGGTGAACTCCCTGGTTTTTATCGGAAAAGTTATAATTGGAAAGCATTGCAGGAAGTCTTTAGATACTGAATTACAAATGACTATTCTTCAACGTCTTCTTCTTCGTCTTCTTCTTCTTCAAACTCTTTACTTTCAGTATCTTCCTGGCGGTGTTTACTGCTCATATTCACAAAAAACAGGTATCCACTGATTACAGCAATCGCACTTGCCAAACTGGCAATGATTTTGAACAGAATCTTAAAAAACGGGGACGTCAGAAATTTGTAAATCAGTTTGAACATTAGAGAGACATGATTATTGTTAATTAAATTCGAGAAAGAACAATCCAACCGACTTAAATTACCGGCTGTAAATAGTTACGTATAAATAGCTTAGAGGAAAATCACCGAAAAATAAAGTAGGCAAAGCCTATAAATCTTCTTTTTATAGTGCTATAGTTTTATTACAAAAATAACTGTTTGTTTTTGGTATCTATCGGTTTGATTGTCAACTCTATCAATCAAACCCTAAAATGATCGATTAGGTCAAGCATAACAAAGATGAATGCTAACCTGATTCATGGTCCAAATTATTTTATTTCTTTCCTCAACGACTGAATCATGGCCATCTACTTGGTTTGGTTGTTATTTTCAAAAAGGGGTTGCCAAACTAAACTGAATTAAAGTAAGAAGTCAGGAAAACCCTTTGAACTTTCCTACATTCATTTACTTATTATTCCAACCATTTGTTTTTTAGATTTCTTGAAAAACCATTCTCTCAAAAATGACAATGATAATAAAAACATTTAGGTCTTTAAAATATATATTTGTTGCCTTCATTAGTATTGGTTTTTTGATGAGTTGCGCAGATCAGGCACAATTAAAGCCTTGGGATAACACATCATTGACCAAGGTGAGCTTTACCTTCGCAGACACAGATATGGATAAGGGGGAAATTGGCGGTGACATTAATCTGGATCTTCCTCCAGCTCTCAAACCATCAGGAGTTGCCAAGTATGTTATCTATTGGGGCAGTTCAGCTGCAGATTCTGGAAAAGGCGCAAAACTGGCTGAGGTGTCCACCAGTTTAACCGGGTCATTGCTATACAGAGTTCCTGAAAATGAAAAAATTAAAGGGAGTTTTTTCCTGTTGTATTTAAAAGGTTCCAATAACCAGGAAGTCTGGAGTGGAAAGTCTGTTCAGGTGGAAGATAACTTTAAAGAAGAAACAGCTGAAACACCTGCTGCTGCAGAAGATAAACCACAGCAAGTTGATCAGGCAACGGATACTCCGGTTGTAGACGCGACTCCCGTAACACCTGTCGCTACGGTTGATACGCCTTCAGCTGCTGTTGATGCTGGTACATCGGAAGATACTGCAGTTAAACCAGCTACGGTTGAAACAGGAACAGTTGAGCCATCCACTGATGAACCAGCTACAGTAACTCAGGAAGATGTCGAAATTCAAAAACTTGTTATTACAATCGAAAATGTTCTTTTTGAATTTGATCGATCTTATCTGAGAAATGAATTCAAAGAGCAATTGAATAAGGATTTCGCAGCTGTCGAAAATAAAGGAGAAACCGAAATCCTGATTGCAGGTCACGCGGATGAAAGAGGCTCAAATGAGTATAACCTGGCTTTAGGAGAAAGAAGGGCGTATACTGTAAAACGCTACCTGGTCAGCCTTGGTTTTCTTTCCGAAAATATCCGCATTATTTCCTATGGGGAAGAGAAGCCTCTTGAAAGAGGACACAACGAGTCAGCTTGGGAGAAAAACAGACGGGCTGAAACAAAAATCCTGGATAACGAATAGTGACCTACTGATTGTTTGATAATAACCCGGAGATATAATTATATCTTCGGGTTAAATTTATGCCTGATCGGCTACCCGCCCAAAATCATCTTCAATTCTTTCAATATCATCCTCATGCAGATAGCCTCCCTGTCTCATTTCGATTAACTCCAAAAGTATTTTCCCCGGGTTTCTCAACCGATGGTATTCTGTTTTAGGAATATAAGTAGACTCGTTTTCCGACAGATAAAACACCTCATCTCCTCTTGTTACTTCTGCCGTTCCCGAGACAACAACCCAGTGTTCATTCCTGTGGAAGTGTCGCTGCAATGAGATTCTTTTCCCGGGCAATACCATAAGACTTTTGATCTGATAGCCCTTGCCTTCGGTTATGACTCTGTAGCTACCCCAAGGTCTGGCAACAGTGGTGTGAAACTTGTACTCAAACCGGTCTTCCCGTTTTAAAGTCTCAACGATCTTTTTTACGTCCTGTGAATTTGAGAGGTCACAAGCTAACAAGGCATCTTCTGTTTCAACAATAATGAGATTTTTTAATCCCGAGCAGGTGATGAGCCTCTTATCTGAGATAATCAGACAGTTTTCACTGTTTTGCATGACCACATTCCCGCGGGTAGCATTGCCGTTTTCATCTTTTTGACTAATGTCATAAATACTTTCCCAGCTTCCCAGATCATTCCAACCAACGTCCATGGTTAACACTGCGACACGATCAGACTTTTCCAGGATTGCATAGTCTATTGAGTTCGGTTCGATTTCAGAGAATGTTTTCTGAATCTCCGATTTGTCCGACAAAGAAGCTTTAGGAGTTGATTCATCAAAAAACAGGTTATACATGGAGCCGCAGAGGGCTTTAAATTCATCCAGTAGGGTTCTGGGGGTTGCCATGAAAATACCTGCATTCCAGCTGTAATCGCCGGATTTAATAAATTCTAGGGCAGTCTTGGAATCGGGCTTTTCCGTGAATCGATCAACTTTGTGCCCTTTTTTAAGCGCTTTCCCTGATTTAATATAGCCATATCCGGTGTTGGGAGTATCGGGTTGTATGCCAAACGTAACGATCCATCCCTCTTTTGCCAATGTCTCTCCATCCTTAAGGCTTTCCAGAAACAGATCCGGTTTTTGAATCAGATGATCTGCCGGCAGGATAACAACCGGCTCATCCCAATTCGAGGACGGAATTCTTGATAAAGCCCAGAGAATAGCCGGGGCTGTGTTTTTTCCCTCTGGCTCCAGAAGTATCCTGTTTTTAGAAAAATCCGGAATCAACTGCTCAATCTGACGACACAATTCGTGCTCATGTACAATTGAGCCGACAATATAGATGCTATTTTTTGATAAAAGTGGGGAGAGTCGTTTTATGGTCTCTTGAAGCAAGGATTCATGCGTAGATCCAAGATTGAGGAATTGTTTGGGAGTCATTGTTCTGCTGAACGGCCATAATCTGGTGCCGCTGCCTCCCGCGAGTATCATGCCTATCATTTAAAAACCTTAATTGGGAACCGCTGTCACAGCAATGAACTTCATCCTTTTGTTTAAGGTGATACCGATATTAAATTAGATTAAAGCTCGGTCGTTACATTCTCAACTCAGAAGCGGTAAATGTTTGATGATTGATTATCACCGTGTTGACCTTGAAATGGATAAAAAAGTGAACCGTGTTGTTACGAATACTGGGAACAATATAATCAAATGCAAAGATGAGAGAATCTCTTTTATCTGTTTTGGGCAATTGATAGAGCTTTAATAGGTTATCTGAAAATGAGTTTTCAATAATAATATTGGCTTCTCTATCAAAAACTGCGTTGAGTTGAATTCTGTCAATTCCCTTTTTAAGACTGTAATACTTTGAATCCTCTGCAGCATTCAGATAGGTTAAAAAATCCTTCACACTCATGTGAGGTGGTGTAATTAAATCGGGTTTCCACTTGATGCTAACAATTTTCTTTTGTTTATTATAATTCCGTGCGGAAATATGGGTAAAATCCAAAGGAATTTCGAAAGTGCTTCTTATACCGAGGGTCCTGCGTTTACGTGTTAGTTGGTCAATTCGACAAGCCTGGTCTATTCTGGAGTCAGGAAAACAGCCTAAGACTTCAAAATTAATATGGTTCTTTGAATTTGTTGCGTTTCCTTTTAGATCGATCAAACCATGGAAAATGTCTTTAATGAAGCCTGGTTTGTACAACAAAATATTATCAAATTCGGAAAAGTAGGTATTATAGTCACGTAGGAGGAAGCCATCAGCTTTGGATTGTATCGTGCTGACATGCAGCATGATCAAAAACAACGCAATAAAACCAAAGGTGTTTTTAACAGTTTTCAATTTCAATTTGAGATTTGTATTTTTAATTGATTTCATATATCAAAAGAATTGAAAAATGATGTTGATAAAAGTACACTAGATATCGAATATTACACGGTTCGACCTGATTAAAATGATCAATCGTGAAAGTTTAACCTGTTTTGCCTAATACTAAATCATTATTATTACAAAAGTAAATCGGATAAAGTGTTGAAATGAAAATAATAAGCGTTTTTTGTTTTTTGCTAAAAATGGTACTTTCTGTTTTTGGAGTTTTGTTTTTGATAAACAGATTGAAAGATCTTCTCGGCAAAAGCGACTATGAGTATAAAGTTGATTCACTCTTTGGCAATGAAGATCAAAATCTAAAACAGAAATCCAAAATAAAAAGAGTGGTAAATCTGCATGATCTGTATTTCAATTCCGTAGATTGAAAAACAGAACTGAAATGGATGGATAACCTCATTTTTTATAGCTTCTGACAAAATTATTGATTCCATCGTCTTTTAAGTTATCGCTGATTTGCTTTGCCCCATCTTTCTCATCGTAAGGACCGGCAAGTACATAGAATTTTTCGTTTTTGGCCTCAATCATAAAAGGGAGTTTGGAATACTTCTGTTCCAGTTTCTGCTTAAAGGAATCAGCTCTTTCTTGAGTACTGAAGACAGCAATCTGAATAACAACTTGTTTGTAAGGATCCAGACCTTTTGAGGGATTATAATCGTCGGGTAGTCTTAGTATCTCCAATGAAACCCTTGCGGTGCCCTGATCTTCAAATCCCAACTCTTCGGCAGCTTTCCGAGTCAGATCAATTATTCTGTTCTTTTTATAAGGCCCCCTGTCATTAATTCTGACCACAACGGTTTTATTATTCTCCATGTTTGTCACCTTTAACCAGGTATTCATCGGCAACAGTTTGTGGGCCGCAGTCATTTTGTCCTGATCGTATTCCTCGCCGTTTGCAGTTTTCTTTCCGTGAAACCCGGGTCCATACCAGGAAGCATATCCTATCATCTGCTCATCCGGTGTCTGGGGCTTTTCCTTATATTCCACTCTCTCCTCATCCGGTAATTGGGGCTCTTCAGTGTCTTCCGTAACATTTTTGGAGGAAGGGGCTTCAGTCGTGGTTATGGGAACTTGCCAGTTTCTTGGCGTAAAGAATTTTCTCTGGGTCTGTAATGATGTTTGTTGGCTTTGTTGAGAACATCCGGCTGTTATCACCAAGATTAATAAGAGAGTTTTAACGGTATTTATCATAATCAATTTATCCATAGGTTTAAAACAATATGTCGGAGGCTTTAAATCACAGTTCTGGAATGCTAATTTTCTGCCAAATCAAGTAAAAATGCCGAATAATCCAATTGAGTGGATTGAGCAATCGGTAAAAACCTTGTTGTCTCGGTCAAATAGTACGTTTTAATATTGTGCACCGTTAAGTTTTGGAAGAGTATAAAGAATTAGCTTACTTTGGTAAATGGCAAAGCGACTGTTGATTGCTTCCGGTGATCCTGTCATAAATAACTCAGTGGCGCACCAAACTTAAAAATCCAAACCACTTCCGTTTTATATGTTGTATATCAACACCAGTGTAAGTCTGGTAGCTTTTTGCTAGGATGAGAATTCCTATTTGATATAAATTGATTCTCATCGCCCTTTATTCTATGATCTTTTGGAGCTATATACCAGGGATAGACAAGTATAATCTTGATTTCTAAAATGATAGAAGTGTATTTTTACAGGTCTAGATTCAGTATTGCCCAAAGTTTGCTTTGTAACACCCATCCAAAATTAGACTCCAATGACTTTGATAGACAGGTTTTTATCGTCCAAATACTCGATTGCTTTTGTCTTAATATTTTATTTTTTAACCTGTTATTCAGTCTTTTTAATTTTCGATATTGATCCGCAAACGGCTGACTACTGGATTTGGTCCAGGCATATTGATTGGGGATATCTTGAGCACCCTCCTTTACTGGCCGTTTCAATGCGTTTTATCAGTTTTTTTTTCAGTGATGTTTTGGTGGGTTTAAAATTTGGCAGTATCCTTTTCTCTTCACTAATCATCCTTTTTGCTTATATTGCCGCGTACCTGTTTTTTGACAGGAAAGCAGCGATCATATTTGTTTTGATCCTGGTAACTCTACCCTATTTTTCAATAGGGTCTATTATCTGGAGTCCTGATAAACTTTTTTTGCTAAACTGGATTATCAGCTGGATATTTATCGCTAAGTTTATAAAAGACAAAAACATCAATTGGATACTGCTATTTTGCGGATTTGTTGGGCTGGGTCTGCTGTCAAAATATGCCATGGTGCAGATGATCTTGGTTGTCACTATCTGGTGCGCTGCAAATCCTGAAGTTAGAAGATCCCTATTAAAATGGCAGTCTGGCGTCGGTGTTTTGATTATTCTGATAATCGTCTTTCCCAATATTTATTGGAATTACCAGAATGAATGGATATCATTCAAATTCAATTTGAATCAGTATTTCCCTGTCTCAAGCATAAACAGACAGTTTCCATATTTCTTCTTACTACAATTTATTGTCTATTCAATCGCTTTCACCCTCTATTTTTGGTGGCAATTGGCAAGTAGACACTTGACTCGGGATGAGATTGCAGACAATTCAGACAGTTCTACACTGATTTGGTCATTTCTGATACTATCCGGATTTATTCCCCTGGTTTTTTCGATTGCAGCAAACCTGTTCGGTCATAAGATAAATCTGGATTTACTGAATGTGTCGTACCTAAGTTTTTTTCTTTTGTTGGCAAGATTCATTTCACTTGAAATAAACCACGGACTGATTAGCAGGCAGATTGCAGTTTTTTCATTTTCAGTCGCCTCAACAATATCACTGATTTTTGTTGCTGGTTTACTACTACAATCACTTTATACTCCGATCATTCTTTCTGAATCAATTTCCTTAAATCACTACCGAGGATGGGAAGAAACTGCTGATCAGATTGAAGAGATCTGCGAACAGAATAATGTTTCCGCTCCCGAATTTGTCATTACAAACGAGCATAAACTATCCAGTGTTCTGGGATTATACATGCACAATCATCCAAAACCCCACTCATTGATCAATGAGATCAGAAACAAGTGGAGTCTTGTCAGCGATGTCAAAGAGGGAAAGTCGATTTTGGTCTGTGAACTAAAGGAGTGCGGAGAGATTCTTCAGGTAGCATCGGACAGGTTTGATGCACCCTTCAAGTATTTGGGGGAAGCCCAAACACGATTTTCGGGAAAAGTTCTCCGTAAATTAAAAGTGTTTGTTTTGACCCCAGGTTATATTTAAAACCAATAAACCTCTTAAGATGTAAATGGAAAGAATAAAAATAGTGATCGGCAATCATAAAGGTCTGTTCTATCTCATAGGATTCTCTTTTATTGCTCACTCGATTATCACCCTTGTTCCTCCTTTAAATGGCGATGAAGCGGCGTTTTGGGAATGGTCCCGACATCTGGCAGCAGGATATTATGCTCATCCGCCAATGACAGCCTGGTTAGTGGCTTTGACGTCCAATCTTTTCGGGATAAATGAATACAGTGTCCGTTTGTCGGCGATTCTACTACACCTGGGAACGGTGTTTTTTGTGTATTTGATAGCGGTTGAGATTCTTAAGAGTAAGCAATATGCATTTTTATCCTCCCTGCTGTATGCATTATTGCCACTCTCCTTCGTTATCGGCACAATGATGACAACAGATGCAAATCTGGTCTTCTGTTTTACGGCAGCTGTATACTTCATCAAAAAAGCGGTAGTAGACCAGCAGAAAAACCATTGGTATAGCGCTTCAATTGCCTGTGGGGGGATGTTACTGACAAAGTTCATGGCAGCGCTGTTTTTCCCGGGGATTTTCTTTTTTCTGCTGGTACATAAACAATACCGAAAGATATTTCTGACAAAGGAACCTTACATAGCCGCCTTTATTTCCCTTGTCATTTTCAGCCCATTTCTCTATTGGAATTATAAAAACAATTGGTTAACGTTTCAGTTTAATCTATATGTCAGGCATCGGGAGGAAGGATTTGATTTCATCAAACCGGCTGAATTTCTCTTGGGACAATCCCTGGCTGCATCTCCAGTCGTTCTGGTTTCTGGTGCTATAGCCCTGGTTTATCTACTGATATTGATTTATAGGGCAAAAGTAAAAAATATCACCATTTCAAAGGAGAAAGACGCATTATTATTGTTGGCTTATTTTATTGTTTTTCCTGTTTTGTATTTCGGAATAACTTCAATTGGTGTAGAGATAGCCCCTCATTGGCTGGCGGTTGTTTTCCCTATCTGGATGATCCTGATTCTTGCAGCCTTTAAGGAACGGTACGGGATTCTGGATAATCGGATGATCCTTCGATCGAAGATGATATGGGCCAATATGCTATCAGCAGCGATTATCTCTTTAACATTGTCCGTCGTCGTTTTATTCCCAAAAATACTACCAGACAAGCTGATATATACTCCCAAGATCAATGATGAAGCTCCTATCATCTCCCATTACTTTGGATGGAAGGAGATTGGTAAGCATATTGATCACATAATGGTTGATTGGAAAGACCGACCCGAAGGTTTTTTTCTCAGCGCCGAGGATTACAGTCTGGCTGCCATGCTGGCTTTTTATACTCCAAGCCACCCGAATTTTTATCTGCTCAATGTTACCGAGAAGGTTGTTCATGGCAAGACATATTTGCTTTGGGAAAAGGGAAAGAAAAAAATCGGATCCAATGTTTTGTATATAAGTGACAGGCCGGACGCTTACAAAAACCGTATCCCCAAGTTTTTTAAAGGGATGAAACATTTGGAACCTTTTGTGGTCAAAGAGGATGACGGTAGAATCTTAAGAACATTTTATATTACGATCGGGCTTCATTACCTGGGTGGAGAACCGGACAATCTCTCATTTTGGTAGATGATTTCAGGAGATAACTGGAATAGTGTTATTGTACTTTTATATCGTTAAAGAGTTGATATTCCCCATGCTTCTGAGTACGGGAGTGATATCAACCGTTTTAATGATGAATCAGCTATTTGAATTTATACCCTTTCTGCAATCAACGGGTGTTGAGTTGAATGTGATCGCAAAAATGATCCTTTTTTCACTCCCACCGGTTCTGATGATTTCCGTCCCCGTCAGCTTGCTAATCGGTATTTATGCGGGAATCAGCCGTTTATCCAGTGATTCCGAATTGATCGTAATGAGAGCATCCGGGGTATCCTTATCCTTCTTCTTCAGACCCGTTTTAATGGTCGCCTCTGTTGTTGCACTGTTTGTGATGCTGCAGTCATTTTATCTCAGCCCGATCGGTGTTAAAAATATGGCGGAATTGAAGTTTAACCTGTTAAAAAAACAGACCCGATTAAATCTGCAGGTGGGACAGATCAATAACTTCTTTGGACAAAAATTGATCTATATTTTTGGAAAAAAGGGAGAACTGTTTGAGGGAATATTTATTTCAGACTGGAAATCCGACCGAAACAGCGGGGTAATTGAAGCAAAAACCGGTAAAATCTACCTGGATGAAAAAAATCATAAGATCGTCTTCCGCTTGCATGAAGGAAAAATACATACGGTCTTGGAAGACGATGGATACAGAATAGTCGAATTTGATCAGTTAGATTATTCCCTGGTTCCGCCCAAAAGCGAGCGTAAGAACATTCCTCATCGGTTCAAGAAGGAACAGGGTCCGGGTGAAAAGCAGCTGGATACGGAGTTAAGCATCAATGAACTGGTGGCTGTGATGAATAAAGTCCCGAAAAATTCTTCCGACTATTTTCAATATCGGGAGGAGTTTCACGGACGAATTGTGGCCGCACTTGCATGTCTTTGCTTTGCCATCTTCGCCTTACCCATGGGAATTTATAATCCAAGAAGTCCAAAAGCCGGTAATATTGTCTACATGATAACGGTTTTATTGGTATACTTTCTTATCTATGCCCATATCAGAAACCTGTTATCAAAAGGGGAAACCAGTCCGCCGGTTTTGTATCTGGCACTGGTTTTTATCATTGCCAACGGATTGGTGAAATACCTGAAGATAAACCTGAATATAGATTCAATCTTCCAATATTTTTTGGAGCAGAGAAAAAAGAAAATATCTTAAAGCAAAGCGATAGATCTTTCCTTCGACCTGCCTCCATTACATATAATTCCTGATCTTTCTGTGGTCTCCTGAAGTAATCTGCTGATATCGTATCTTTTTTTCAACCTGAATAACATCCGCTTTTTTCAGCAATGGACTGAAAACCTGCGAAACAAGTAGGGATACGGCGTTATTGTCCACTTGCAGCTTACCGAGCACACATAAAAAAGCCTGCCCCTCAATCAGGTGATTGTATTGTGCATAAATACGGGGTCTGATGACAATCGGAATGGTACCATATTCATCTTCCAGGGTGACAAATAACATCTTACGGGCAGTGCCGGGGGATTGCCTGACCTGTATCATGCCGAAAACGGCAATAAATCTTCCGGGTTGATTCTCCAGCAGACGGTTGGAGGTTACAATCTCCTCAACAGGGATCTGGTAGACCCAGGCCTGTTCCCGGATCAACTGAGTAAGATGTCTTCCCAAGGATGTACCGGTTGCCCGGTAATCGGATTCTACGGCCTCAATTTCGTTTTCAATCGGAAAAGCCACCGGCTCCTCCTCTTCCTTTACTACAGGTGTAAACGGTTCGGGATAACCGGGCAGGAATTCCTCCTTGGGAAAGGGAGATGCTTCAGCCAACCAGATAGCTGTTTTCCTGTCGACACCGAATACCCGGAATGCATTGGCCGCTGCCAGCGTTGTCAGATCCGTCCTGGAAAGGGAGGTGTCATCAATAAAGGCTGATATGGATCTCCATTTTCCGCTCCTGTTTCTTCTCTCCAACATGCGTTTTATACCGCTTTCACTGATACCGGCAATCAGGCGAAAGCCTAATCGCATAGCATACTCCGGAGGCGTCTTTTCGGATCTGACAGGCTCTAGAATTGTATCCCATTCCGATTGCAGCACACAAACGGGCAAAATTGTTACACCACAAAGCCGAGCTGTTTTTATCAGGGTATCCGGCTGGTAAAAACCCATGGGTTGTGAACTTAACAGCGCCGTAAAAAAGGCTCCGGGGTAATGGCACTTGAGGTAGGAAGAGTCATAAGCCAACAAGGCAAACGAAGCAGCATGGGATTCGGGAAACCCGTAGCTGGAAAATCCCTTGATTTGCTGAATCACCTCCCTGATAAACTCTTCGCTGATCCCGTTATCAACCATTCCCTGGGTAAGTTTTCCCACCCATTTTCCTATTTTCCCATTGGAGCTGAATGAACCGATGTTTTTTCTGATCTCGTTGGCTTCACCGGGGGTGAAATTGCCTATAGCCATGGCAACCCGCATTAGCTGTTCCTGAAAGATAATGGTGCCATAGGTTCTTTTGAGAATCGGTTCCAGCTTGGGATGTGCATAGGTGACCGGTTCCAGACCGTTTCTCCGCCTGAGGTAGGGGTGTTTGACGCCTGCCAGAATAGGACCGGGTCGAATAATTGCCACCTGCACAACAAGATCGTAGAAATTCATAGGCTGTAACGAGGGAAGACTTGATTTCTGAGCTGTGGATTCAATTTGAAAAACCCCCGTTGTTTCAGCCCGCCTGATCATGGCGTAGGTTTCTTCATCGTCCTGAGGAATGGTATCCAGGGTCAAAGGGAAGTCATAGTGAGTTTTCAAAAGCTCCAGACACTTTCTGATAGCTGTTAACATTCCCAGGGCGAGAATATCAATTTTAAAAAAACCGAGGGCTTCAATATCCTCCTTACACCATTGAATGACCGTCCGGCCATCCATGGTCGCCGGTTCCTGGGGAACCAGCCAGTCGATATCCTTTTCAGCCAACATAAATCCTCCGGAATGGATTCCCAGGTATTTGGGAAAATACAAAATCCTTTCGGAGAGGTCTGCCCATAATCTCCAAGTGTGATCGCTGAGTACCGGGGCTTGAGCTTCCGACTCAAACTCTTCTCGTACCCCGAGAATGGTATCTGTAATACTGACTCCCCGAAAGTTAAAACTACCTCTTAATTTTGATGCCCGGTCGATCACCTGGGTAGGAACCCCCAGCGCTTTCCCGGTAAAACGCATGGCTCCCCTGGACTTGAAGGTAATCACATTGCAGATCATGGCTGCTTTTTCCCTGCCATAGCGATTGTAGATATACTGGATCACCTCTTCCCGGCGACCGTTCTCAAAGTCAACATCAATATCGGGAGGATCTCCCCGCTCTACGGAGATAAATCTCTCAAACAGCAGATCGAATTTGTCCGGATTAATGGCAGTGATCCCCAGAATATAGCAGATGGCACTGTTAGCTGCACTGCCCCTCCCCTGGCAGAGAATATCCTGCGAACGGGCCCAGCGAACAATATCCCAGACCGTCAGGAAATAATCAGCGAAGTTGAGTGTGTTGACCAGTGACAGCTCATGTTGGAGCAGGTTGACGATCTTACCGGGAATGGATTTACCGAACTGCTTGTGAGCTGATTCCCAGACAAGATGCTCCAGGTACTGCTGGGGGGCGAATCCTTCAGGGATCATCTCCTTGGGATAGTGATAGGTCAGTTCATTCAAATCAAAATTAAAGGTCTCGCCGAGCTCCAGCGAGTTATTGCACATCTCTTTTATGCCGGGAATAGCAGAGTAGATTTTCTGCAGGGAAGAAAAAGAGTGCAGACAGCGTTTGCTGTTAACAAAAAACTGCTCCGGGATTTCGTCCAGTGTTTTGTTGTGGCGAATACCATGGAGAAGATCGCTGATATCCTTGTCCCGGGCGGTGGCAAAAAAGACATCCTGAGCAACCAGGGTGCGAAGATCCAGGGTGTTTGCCAGCTTTTGCGTCGGTTGTATCCATTTATCCTCGGCTTTGCTTAGATGTCGGCTGACAGCAAGGTACAGATTTGAACCAAAATGATCTTTAAGCTGACCGAAATGATTTTGCAGGTATTGAGTATTATCTCCCTCTTTTCTGCGTATAAGTCCCCGCATGGGTTGAATGGCAACCAGGTCATCCACCACTGCGGACAGCAAGTAGTCAAGGGGGATGTTGGCCTTCTCTTTTCCGTCACGATGACTGTACGTCAGCAAGCGGCAGAGATTAAAATATCCTTTGTGAGTCCGGGCATAGAGGATAATAGTGTTCTGGACATATACCGGCAGGTCGTGATCCCGTTCAAGATGAATCTCGGCGCCATAAAGCAGTTTCAGGGACAAGGCTGAGTCCTTTTCCTTGAATTCCTTTAATTCCTTTAATTCACGATAAGCACGGGCAATACCATAAACCCCATCATAATCGCAAATACCGAGTCCCCGGTAACCGAACTGGACGGCGCGGCTCACCAGCTCGTGGGGATGGGAAGCCCCCAGCAGAAAGGAGAAATTTGTGTGACAGATCCATTCGATCCAACTGTTAACCGAAAATGCCATGTTGATACCAATTTCCTGCAGTATCCTGAAATACCCAGGTTGAATTGCCTTCCGGGTCGATATGTTTAAAATAATGCCGCTCTTTGCCGGGATGTTTCTCCTCCTTCCACCATTTGGTCATGGTGCTTTCCAGAAAATCTTTCACCCGGGGCTGATTAATGGCCCGGATCGCTAACGGGTTACGACGGATATAGAGCGGCCTGCTTTCTGCTACAGCCTCAAGGGAGCGATTGATTTCAGAGTCGGGCACGACAACCTCCTCCTCCTGGAAATGCTCTTCAAAAAAAGAATCTTCCGGTAACCAGTCATTTTTAGGTATGTACCGGCTGATACTTACCGGAAGCTCATTCTCCAGTTTATGCAGAATCTCAAGTTCCGTATCTTTCTCTTGTGATTCACCGAAGATGTCGAGTACAATGTCCGGCAGACAGAGGCTGGCAAATATTTCAAGCTTCCATCCCAAAACGGTGGGCATCAAATCGTTTGATCCATTTTGAGGATCGGCTGGAAATTTCTCATTCATCAATTCAATAAATCCGTAATTTGCCTGGAGCAGGGCTGTATGATGCTCTCCCACCTCTTTCTGCAGGTTATGAGGATTTCTGAAACAGATCGGTATCTCCAGGCATCTCATATCATCAAATCTGAGTTTCCAGTCGATGCGGATTACCCTTTCACCGCTGTTTCGACGGATACGGGCAAGCTTGTCAAAGTCCTCTGTCAGGAGAGGAACAAACTGCTCCCAGACTAAAAGGGGATAATCCGGATGACGTTCAACTACGGGTGGAGAGCTAAATTTAAAAGCCTGCCAGGGAAAGCCGGTTTGATAAATAGTCTCCCGTGAATTTTGAGAAACGCCGTAGGTCCAGTCCCAGATTTTTGCCAGTGTTTCACCAAAGCGCTTTTTGACCCCGTTGTAATTCAAAATACTCATATCCCGGGGAAATTTTAACCCGAGACGCGGACTGGCCATCTTTAGCCGTTTACACTGCTGTTTGAACCCTAGACGTTTAAATCCCTTTATTTTAGCATTTGAGAACAGTGTTTCACTGTTCTCTATCTCCTGCCACCACGTTTCCCAGGAGATCTCCCTGAACAAAGAAGCGCCGAATTTGCTGTTCTGGGAGATTAACCCATTGATCTCCCTCCTCCTCATCACATTGAGCAGCAGAACAGCGGACCAGGGATTCCTGGCGCAAGCTGCCCTGTAGGCGGGGGAGAGTGAAATAACTTTGGATTGTCCCTCTCTCGGTTCCTCTCCCAACAAATGATTAAACAGCTTTCTCCACAAACTGATCGGGGTGCTCCCTGTTCTGCAGGATTGTTTGAGCCAATAGGAATAATAGGGAGAGATGTTCATGATCCAAACGGTTTCGGTCCACTGCATCACTTCCGTGGTCAGGCACTGGAGAATTTGCTGATCAGGCTGTTCCGCTTCCAGAGCGATAAATATTTTGGGATCTTGTTCCCGGTGAACAGGGTTCATGACAAGGACTCCTCATCAACGACGATCTGCCGGCGAGGCAGACCTTTGACGGTTTTGATTATAAACTTGCCGCGGGCATGTTGTTTCCAGCAATTAAATCTCAGTTTTGCCCAGACATTGCCACATTTGTTTGACAAGAAAAAGTTCCGTAGCAATATCACCAATTGCTGATTGAACCGGGCCTGGGAATTGATAAAAAAACAATCTTCCCTGGTAAATCGTTGGGGAGAATCCAGTACAATCAGCTTAAACAGGGGATTGATAATTGCCCGTTTTAACTCTTGTGCAGGAAAGGCAGCGCTGGAGAAAATCATCCGAGACGGGGAAACCCCCTTGGCGAACCAGGCCGGGGGAAAAACGGAAAAATCCTGATGTGAAGAAACCCACAGCGTCCATATCGGTTTTGCTTGTAATCCCCGGGTTGCATTAACCAGAAATTTTAATAGAACCGTTCTCCCCTCTTTTCCCAGGGGCATTCCGAACTCCGTGATACCATTAAAAGGAAGTCCTCCCCCCAGAAAATCGTCAATTTCCCGAATGCAAGATCCCAGCTTCGGCGATTGATCCCAGCCTGGCGAATCAGATGTCATCAGGCCTGGAAACTTCCTGGAAAGATCTGCTCTTATTTGATCAATATCTGTAATATCAGTCTGCAACATCTGTTCTTATCTCTTGCTTGATTGAAAATGGGAGGCCGTTATCATTACCTCAATAGTAAACATATGTTCACTGATTTGCAAGTGAAAAACCGCTCCCCAATGTACCTGCAATAACAACATAGAAGGTTGTAAGAGTTTGTTTATAGAATGGGATTAATTTAAACGGATCAGGAATATAAGGTTAGATTGCACTTTATGATTGCTGATGAAAGGATTTTATTCTGCTGTGGCATCTTGATAAAAATACCATAAGACATCTATGATAAACATTGCCTGTGATCGTTATTGGACAATCGATCAAAAATACAAAATCTTGACATTTCGGTAGGATAGTACAAAATATCACCGTATACATAAAAAGAACATCAGACTTTCCACTCTTCACCGTCAAAACAAATGAGACCAGACTTGACACTGAATCAAATCATTAAAACAGAATCTATTCTGCTTGATTTTGATAGATTCCGAAATAATCTGCAGATTAGTGAGAGCGTTTTTGATCTGTTAAAAACTCACAATGATTTTTCCAAGATAGTTATTTTGGACGATAAACCGTCTGAAAACAAAAAGCTTCACCTGGGCGCTATCTTATCATCATTAAACGGAATGGGGCAGTTGGCGTTCACCATGATGATAATTGTCAGAAGTACAGGGTGGACCCCTGGAAGCCTGGATGCCTTAAAAAAAGAGGAATTCCATGTTGAATCGGTCATCAAGAACCCGGACAAGCTTGCTGCCAATGCTTGCCCGGTTGAAGTTAATAATTTGTTGGAATTGATCTCCTGGGTGGTTTTGGAGTTTCTGATTTTCCCCTGTTTAAAGATCGCATACGCCGACAGTGAATTCAGCGCTATTGAGCGAAACCTGATCGTCAAACTGTTCTCAGGAAGATGGGGTTATAATCCAGATTTTGTCAACAAGTTCATTTCCCTGATTGAACCCAAACTGGATGAATTCTCTTATAGACGTTTCGCTAATAATTTAAAAGAGATATGCCTTGTATTCCCTGAAATAAACTACGAAGAAACCAGGGATGAATTAATGAGTGTCATCAGAAAAGTAATTATGGCCGATGATAAAATTCATCCAAACGAGCAGAAACAGCTGGACGATTTTTCTAACTATCTGACGGCTGAAGACGATCCGGGTTCAAAACCATTTTTGATCAATAACCTGTGGAACTATATATTTAAAAGCGATGATAATGACAAAAATATTCGTTCGATCGATATTCTGAAAAAGATACCTTTGTTTGAACATCTCACCAAGCGGGAGATAAAAGTTGTCTCTAAAATGCTCTATCACCGGGTGTACCATACCGGTGAATACTTCTTTCGAAAGGATCAACCCGGTGCAGCCATGTTTATTGTCAGAAAAGGAATGGTCAACATTGTCCTCACAAATGCAGCTGAAGATGAAACTCTCGTAGCAACTTTGGGATCAGGTACTTTTTTTGGCGAACTGGCTCTGCTGGATAATTCCCCCCGGTCAGCGTCCGCAAAGGCTGCAGAACCAACCGAAGTAATTGCCTTTTTTCGTTCAGAATTCAATAAGTTGCTAAAAATGTATCCCGCCATTGGCATCAAAGTGATCAAAAAACTGGCCCTGATCATCGGTCAGCGTCTTAAAGCCACCAACGAACAATTGTCGAAACGGTGAACCGTTATGAATAGTGTTGAAGAAAAATTAAAACGTTCCAAACGATTCTACCAAATTGTAATAGCCCTGGCGTTCATCATTTTTGCCTTCATTCTTTGGTTATTGCGAACGATGATCCTACCGACAGTTGTAGGTGCATTATTGGCATACGCCTGCCTACCACTGATGAGAAAATTGAAGCAAAAGGGATTTCCTGATGCGCTGGCTCTTGTTTTGCTGTTAGCTTCATTTGTAGTTGGAATTTCCATGGTGACGGAGCTGATCAGGGATATCATTCCGGATGCCAATGGGAAACTGGTGTTGAGAGCCAGGGTTCAATATAAGATGAATCAAAAATATCTCCAATACATAGGGGTGAACAAAAGTTTTATTGGTGGTGTTTTTGCCCAGGAGATAGATCCATTGTTTAAGAAGATCAACAGTGTAATGTCTTTAGATAATAGCGAACACTCCCAACTGGAACAATATTACCTGGAAAACAGGGAGAAAGACGCGTTGCTGGAAACATACTATTCCTATCATCTTAGTAACAGGGAGCGCGAAAAAAGGAAAAAAATAAAAGAGGTCATTGAACAGCTGAAAACTGACGAACTTAGGCAAGGCCAGAAGGAACCCAAACCGAAAACCGAGTCCGGGATTTTATCGGAAATCAGTGAAATCATTTCAACCTGGTTGATAGCGCCTTTTGTGTTTCTGTTTCTTTTGATCGATAAGGGTGAGATTAAGAAAAATCTGATTTCACTGGTTCCCAATCGATATTTTGAATTAGCCCTGACTATTATAGATAACATTGATGAAGCCATTGGTAAATATTTGCGAGGGACAATGCTTGAGTGTTCTCTGGTGGGAATAAGTTTTTGTGTATGCCTGTTTATGATTGGAATCGATATTCAATGGGCACTTATTATCGGATTCATAGCCGGTCTCGCCAATGCCATCCCTTTTCTCGGCCCTGCCATCGGGTTGATTGTGGGAGTCCTGTATGCGTTAATAGCGGAAAACATGCAGCCGGTGTTACCATTTATTAATCCCGATGACATTGTGATCTGGATATTAATATCGGTTGCAATAGTTCAGGCCCTGGACAACTCTGTTTTTCAACCGATTGTTTTAGGCAGCGCCGTCAGCCTTCATCCGCTTGTCGTTGTTTTCGGAGTTTTGGGAGGATCTATCATCATGGGAGTGGCTGGCATGCTGTTTGCGATCCCGACCATTGTCATCATAAAAGTATTTTTCTCAACCCTGATAAAGGAGTTGAAATCGTATCATCTAATTGAATAATCCGACCCGGTTTTTGTTGGAAAACCTGTACCTGATCTTTATACCCACCGTTTTATCACTTAGTGAATACCGGTTAACCGGTTCCAGATCGACATACACATTGTTCTCATCCCGATGTTTGGTTTGATAGGAACCGAAGCTCAGATCCAGTCTCAGATTTTCATTGAGAATAACACCAAAGGAGGTCGTCTGTTCAAAGGCTTCTTTTTTGTTTTCAAAATAATCGAATGAATCTCTGTTGAGTGAATATTTTTTATAATTACTTCGTTCCAGAATGATTTTAACCGTGTCTGACAATGGAATGTGAATTCCGATTCTGTTAGTTTCCTCTTTGGATATTTTGGTCAAAGTCCCTTCATTTGTCTCCGAATCGATTTTAATCTTTGTATCTTGTCTAGCCCCTCCAACTCTGACAGAGAACCCTGATTTTAATGTCAATCCCAGATCCAAACCATATTGAGAGCCATCGATTTCACCATCCCTGTTATCAAGTGTTTCAAAAGAGATAATTTTATTGAACATACCACCGATCGAGGGACCTTCAAATGTCTGCAGTATCCGGAACAGGTGCAGCATTTTAACTTTGAAATCTATATTTTCACTCACACGATATCCATCTCCAATAGTGAGATGATAAACAAAATTAACGTCCGATTCGGAGTAGGCAAGAAAAAGCGGATTGTCCAGCAATATGGGGATAAAACCTGCTCTGGCTGATATTGAGATATCTGATTCCTCCTTTAACAGGTTCTCATTGCTGTAAAGCACCTGATAATCTTCGGATATTTTAACCTCACCAAGCCCGAAAAAGAGAAGTCCCCAAAGACCGTATCCATCAATTTTATCGGAGTATTTTGTCTCTCCGCTTCCGTAGCTGGTGTCAATGGATCTTTCCCTGTGTAGTCCCCCCAGGAAGAAAAAGGGAACATAGCCAACTCCCCCATTGTATATATTTTTTGTGGTTTTCTGATCCGTATCTGAATAGCCGGTTTGCTCAACAGATTTTTGATTTTCGTCATACGCGAAGTCGAGGAAAAGCAGAAAATCCGAATCCGATGCTTCCAGGGCTTGGTCTCTAACCTCCTGGGCAAGCAGATATGGTGTGATCATGAACATGATCAAAACGAAACCTGCAAGCCAGCTCCAATCTGTTTTTTGGATTTTGAATCTCATCAATCAACGTAACAGGGTTATAACAGAAACATTTTGATAAATCTCTATAACTCTGTATCGGTTTAATCCTGAGAATCTTTAGCGATCTTAAGTCTTTAATAGAAAAAGTGAGATTCTGAAGTTGAACGAGTAAGGAAACAGAATTGAGTGGGACAAGGGTATCTTCCCGCACTGAATTGCGGGAAGTAGAATTGGCTACTATTTCTTTGAATCGAGGAGTTGAATCAATTCATCCATTTTGCCTTCAATTTCACCAATTTCCTGTTGGATATTGGTATTTGTACTTGAAGATTTTGTAATATCCGCTTTCAGCTCATTGATTCTGGTATTAAAGCTTCTAACCTGGGATTCCGATTCCTCAATCTTCTTCTTCAAGTTGTTAAACGTAATCTGGACAGATTGGATATTCCGCGACAGGGCCATTTCTTCACTGATTTTATCCATTTTGCTATTAATTGTGGCCAATTTTATCTGAAGGTCAGCAATGGATTTTTCCAGTTTTGCATTTATCCTTTGTTCCATGGCAGCATTATCTGTCTGCACTTGCAGTTTTAATTGTTCCAGATCGCTGGTACTGGCGCAGCTGGTAATAACCAAACAGCTCACTATACTAAGGTAATATTTCCACTTCTTCATAGGAGTTCCTCAATCAAAAATTAAAAAATTGATTATCAAGATTATCTGAAAAATATCATCTTGATAAAATGACTAAATTTAATTCATTCAATCAACCATTTCAACACAATTCAGAATAAAATACTCTCTACTTGTTGGGCGTGTAATCTTTGACACAGCGAAATCCCAAGGTATTTCTCATTTTGCTCTCATAGTCAAATGAACGATTAAGAGGGAGCAGCAAATTGTCTGCTGATGACCAATTTCCACCCCGATGAACTCTTTTTGATCCGCTTTCAGGCCCTTTGGGATTCTGGTAGGGGATATTTGAATAATACTGAATGCTATACCAATCAGCAACCCATTCGCTAACGTTGCCGATCATATCGTAAATTCCGATCCCGTTTGGATCCTTTATTCCAATCTTTTGAGTCGGGTTTTGGTAACTGGTATTGTCTTTATAGTGGGCAATAGCAGGCAGTATACTTTTATCAGGATATGGTTTTTCAAACTGAGCCCCGACTGCCGCCCATTCCCATTCGTATTCTCCCGGCAGACGTTTACCAACAGATTGACAATAATTATCGGCACTTTTCCAGCTAACCCCAACAACCGGATGACTAGGTCCATTAAATCTATCATCTTCTATATAGAGGCTGCGTTTGCAATAACCCGAATCAACACACTTTAGATATTTTTCATTGGTTACTTCATGGATGTCAATATAGTAAGGGTCAAGTGCAATTGTTTGCAGTGGAATTCCCACCTTGACCTCTCCACCCTTTATAAAAACCATCCCTTCAATTTTGGGTGCCAGATCTTCAAGTTTGCAGGATTTCAGTGCCTTATTCTGTGCTTCCAGGATTGATACACTCAAGGGGGAGTCTCTATTAAGCGTGGTGTATTGGACGATATCGACTTCCGAATACTGACACTTCTGCAAATTGGAAAGAATTATCAGTCCTGTCGCTTCAATACCAACCGGTGATTTGGGATAATCCATGGCCAGACCGGCCAGTATTTTCAAACCTTCATCCAATAGTCCGTTCTTTAGCATTTTTTTTGCAACATCCAATTGCTCCGCCCCTGGCTCCTTTGGGGCAGTCACCTTCAAGAAGGTTTGCTGGTGTTTTTTTATTTCAGGTACCAATTGATGATTTGGATATTTGACCAGAAAGTAGGCAGCATCTCTTGAGACATCCTTCTGCTCTTTAAAATCTAAAATGATCAGGTATCCAAGAGCTTCGACATTTGCGATTGTTTTGGGAAAACTGTCTTTAATTTTTACCAGCTCGATTCTTGCCAGTTGATGGGTCTGGGGAGAGTTAATCAGGATTTTGGCGACAGCCAGAATCTCATTGGCCTTTGCTTCTTCCTGATCCATTAGATCCAATTGACTTTTTGCTTCTTTTGCTTCTTCGGTATCGGGAAAATTAAAAACAACCGCCTGCAATTTTTCCCGGGCATTGAAGATTTGATCGTTCTTATAAAGTTCCATTCCTTCAGCTAACAGAATATTTGCTTTCCCGGACTGTTTCTTTTTTTTCTCCCTCTCTTGAAACTGGTCTCTGGCAGCTTTCAGTTTTACCAAAACCGGATGTTTGGAATACTGGGCTTCAAAAGAATAAGATTTTTCAAGAGCTTCCCCAATATCCATCATCAGATCCAAAGTGATTAGTAATCCGGTTGCAGTAATTGCGGCGGGAGATTTGGGGTAGTCCTGAATCACGCTTTTTAAATACTTAATAGCCTGCTGCTCCAATCCCGGTTGCACCATTAACAATTCAGCTGCCCGGATTTTTTCGTCTGCTGCTGAATTTGCAGATTTCAGATCATCAATACGACCTTGAACCTCCAATTTTCTTAAGGAATCCGGAAACTTCATCAGAAACTCTTCAAGCAGTTCCAACATTCTCTCCTGATCCCCTTTTGCCTCTGCCGCATCAACTCTTTTCAAATGTGCAAGCTCCTGCTCAGCTACTGATATACCGGCAAGTCCCAGTAGTTTGGCATCAATTGAACCCGTTTTGACATTGGTTTGAGCACTTGCCATGATCTGTGCATTCTGAATCGCTATCAGCTGGATAGTAATTTGGCAGCGGTCACCGATGACAGAAAATTTTCCAGTGACAACATAAACAAAATCAACTCCGCGGGGGATCAAAGGTGTTCCCGCAATTTCTCTAATCGGTTTTTCTAAAATGTCCCGAGCCTGCAAGGTCTTCTCTCGATCCAGAATATCAAGTTGACTTGATTTAACGAATTCATTCATTAAACCCGTTTCCAGGTAGTTGCTTAATTCCAACCTGCGATTTGTATCAGCCTCCAGAATATCCATAACTGCTGTTCGCGTATTGGACTTGATTTCACCCTTTTCGATTTTTTCAACAATCTGTGAACTCAGACTGTTTGCCAGTTGATTGACTCCCTGGTCCAGGTCCGGTATTTCTTCAGCAGACAGGCTTCCCCCGAATAACGTAAATATCAGTATTAATCCGATATAGATTGGATGTAGTGTTCTTCGATTTATCTTAATAGGAGCTATTTTATTCATAACCAGTTTCAGCCTATGTCTTTGATAATGGTTTAATCCTTCCAAAGAAAATGTGTCTTTCAAATATTAGCGATCATTATGACAGGTGGTTTTCAATTTTTACAAGTGATTTAACCGGTTTTTTATTTACCGAAATTGGCACTGGTCAAAAAGAAAGAGATCTGCCAATGACGATACTGCCAAGCTGTAACAGCCCTGAAAACAATCAAATCCATTTAAAAGGTAAATAGTCTGAACCCTTGCTAGAAAATGGTTTCAGGTTTAATGATTCACTCGACACTGATTTCGTGTCACACTGGAATTATGGTAAAACCATCATTAAGAGGGGAAAATGGAAAACATAATAATAACCTTGGACGAGGAAGTTACTGAATGGGCCAGAATCGGGGCAACAAAAGGCAGGAGTTGTGTATCTCGATTGGTAGGAGAGCTGTCAAAGCAGAAAATGCAGAAAGAAAGAGGATATCAAATAGCAATGAACCAATTTTTTGACAAGGAGCCCATTCTCTTGAAGCGTTCGGGCAAATATCCTTCAAGAAATGAGATCCATGAACGCTAACTGTTTTGTTGATGCTAATATCCTTGTTTATTACCCTAATTCATCCGAGCCGGAAAAACTGCTGATCACCGAAGAATGGCTGACAGATAAACGGAAAAGGCAGATTGAAGGCATTACCGTTATCAACCCGTTTTTGTCCCAATAAGATCAGACTATTCAATAACCCTGACCGAAATCCGGGGCAAAACGTAAAATACTGTTTGACTTCAAAAAACCAATTTCTTATGATCTTAGTCCTTCTGTAAGATGCTTGCAGACCTCCGAATTAAGAGCCCAAAATAGGAATAAAATATTTAACAGTCTCTTGGTATATTAAAATTAAATGTGAAAATTCATCTTATGCTCACGGGGAGTCACAAAGGTTCGATAAGTCTCCCATTCGTTTGTTTTCAAGGCCATATATTGAGAGTAAAGCGGATCTCCCAGGAATTCCTTTAAGAATGCGCTTTTTTCCGCTTCCACCAGCGCTTCGAACATGTTCCGGGGCAAAAAATTAGTGTCTATGAGGCGGGCAGCATTCTCAGTTTTGTAGAGGTTTCCGAAATCAGGACTCCCACAATCGATCTTTTCTCGAATTCCCTGAAGCCCCATCCCGATTAAGGTTGCAAGCTGCAGATAAATATTACCAGATGGGTCTGGAGACCGTATCTCAATTCTTGTATCTTTTGCGCCTTCAGCATAGGGAATTCTGACCATGGAACTGCGGTTCTTGAACCCCCATCCTCTGACAATGGGAGCTTCCTTCCCAATCACATAAGCCTTATAAGAATTAAAAGTTGCAGCCATGATAATCGAGGTTTCTCTTGCATACTTGATCATACCACCAATGAAATAACGAGCGGTTTCACTAAGATTATCGGATTCGTTGGGTTTGTAAAACAAGTGATTCCCCTTAAAGTCCTGGGCAGATATATGAATGTGAAGCGCATTTCTATTAAACCCGTTAAACGGTTTGGGCATAAAAGTAGCGTGTAAATCATGATCACTAGCCACCCGTTTGGTGATGTAGGAAAAGAGCACGGTTCGATCAGCTGTTTTCAGCGGATCAAGGCAACTGAGGTTGATCTCATGCTGAGAAGGGGTGACTTCATGGTGCATTTTTTCAAATTGAATCCCACACCGTTTTAAAACGGCGACAATCTCCTTCTTGACAGATTCCCCCTTGTCTCTCGGGTCAGCATGGAAATAGCCTGCATTATCGGTGTGGATGTCTTTGCTGAACTCATCGGCCGTCAACAGAAAAAATTCATGCTCCGGGGCTGTTAGGAAACGAAAACCAAACTCAGCCTCGGCTTGCTCAACGACTCTCTCCAATAATGCTCTGGGATCTAACAGGGATCTTTCACCATACTCTTCGTTGATCTTGCCAATCAAAAAACCGAGGTTCTCCTGAGCAAATGGTACTTTCCTAAAGGTCTCCGGTAGAGGAATCAGGAGTTTGTCGCTGTCGTCAACCGTACCGTAACCGGGAACAGAGCTTCCGTCGAAACCAACCCCTTTTTTAAAAAAAGATTCAATGTTTCCTGCATTGACCTGGAGTGTAACTGAGCGTCCGTTAAGATCAGTGGTAAAAATCTGCAGAGTATCAACATCATTAATTTTTTGTTCCAATGCTTTTAAATCTAACATTTTGATGGTCCTGGTTGTTCAGTAGTCCCTGAAATTACTGAGTTCCTATAATATTTTTGATCGAAGGTCATGAGCAGTCATACGTCTGAGTAATTACGGTTTCATGGCAAGGAAGATGGGAGTCTTCGATAATAATCAATCAAAATGGATGAGAATTATTTTTTACTGTTCATAAAGTATAACATGTTAAATATTTCTACACAAATAATTAGCTTAGAAATTGCATAAAAAATAGACTCTAATTACCCACCAATAGGCAAATCGGGAAATATATTCTCAAGTGAAAGTAAGACTGGATCAGGATGAATTTAGATAATGGGGGTAGGTATGGTGCTTCCTCCTGGTCTTAGTTTAGAGCGATAATCTTCCAGATATCGATTTTCGTCGCGGGCCCAGTACAAGGATTGAATATCAACGGCTCTTAACAAAACTTCCTCTCTAGCGTCGGAAGCCTCTGCCAGAATGTCACCCATGGGTCCAACCAATTTGCTTTTTCCGCAACTGTTATTGCCGACGGTATTGACTCCCAGAATAAAAATCGTATTGTCCAAAGCACGTGCTGGCAACTGGATATCCCAACGTCGGGATGCTGAAACACTCCATACCGAAGGACATATGACTAATTCGACCCCTTCCAGTGCCAAAAGGCGTGACGGTTCCGGAAATTCCATTTCATAACAGATCAAAACCCCGATCTTAGCCTGCGCTGTTTCAAAAATGGGGTATTTAATCTCACCCATGTTAAAGATTTCGCTTTCTCGCCCCCAGAGAAGGCTTTTGCGTACGATACCCAAGAGATTGCCATTTTGATCAATAATAGCGGCTGAAATAAACAGTCGGTTTTCGGAATCTTTTTCTGCAAAGGAGCTGATGACCACCGCGTTTGAACGTTGGGCCTCTTCTCTGAGCTTATTGATAGTGGGACCCTCTTTTGTTTCTGCCAATTGTTGAAAAGCATTTTTAGAAAGATAATATCCGGTGGTCCAGAGTTCAGGAAAAACGATCAAATTGGCTTCCTGACCTATTTGCCGCATAAACTGAATTCCCCGTTTTAAATTGGCTTGGATATCTCCTAAGATGGGTGTGATCTGAATGGCAGCGACTTGAAACATTGCACGCTATCTCCCTGTTAGCCAGCTTATTTTACCTTTTTCCCCCAGTGGCTTTTACGGGGGCGGCGATTTTTTAAAATAACGGCATGCTTATAATGGAGGCGATCGAACCGCAAATTCTGGCAAAATTAAGTAATGCCTTAAACTTAAAATTAAATCCACTCGGAAAAATATTACAAAGTTCAATTTAAGGCTTTTAACTCAATGATCGAAAACCATAAAAAATCTGACCTGCTGTCATGCCAGACTTGATCCTGAATCCATGGGATTTAACAAAAAATCAAAAACTCGGAGTCCGGCTTGAGGGCCGGAATGATATAAAAATCAACTTTTCGAAGAGGACTCAGGATTTAATCTAAAACCGTTTTGATTTTTCTTCTGCCTTGTATCCGGAGCAACAATCAACTTTTATATTTTTTAATGTTTATTAAATTCAGATTATAACGCCTGCAGCAAAAAAACCGGTTTCTGCAGGAGGACTTTCCTGGTTCCCATATAGGCTGACAGCATTGTCAGGAAGGTTACGGATAATATTGTAATAATTGCAATTTGCCAGGAGACTGCCCAGATGCTGTCAAAAATTAAATAGGACAGTATTCGGGAGGCAACCAAACTTAACAATGATCCGAAAAATGATGCCGTTAATCCAAACATATAAAATTCGAGTAGGATGATCTGTTTGATATTATTAAAACTGGCACCTAATACCTTTAATAGATTGATCTCCTTCATTCTGGTTTGGGAATTGTAACGTGAAATGGAATAGACCACAATCATTCCCACGAATATGGCGGAGAACGCCATGACTTGAATTGCCCAGCTTATTTGTCCAGTAATTTCAAAAGCTTTATTGACTGCCAAGGTGATATCAACCATCGAAACATTAGGGAATTGGCTGACAATCTTGTTTTGGAGCATGACTCTATCTTCCTCTTTGACCTTGTAAATGGTGCCGAGAAAGGTACTGGGTGCATCTTCAAGAACACCGGGTTGAAAAAGCACATAAAAATTTGGCTGCATTGTCTGCCACTGAATCCTCCTGACATTGACAATTCTGCCCTGGACAGGAATCCCCTGTACGTCAAACGTCAAAGTATCACCCACCGATGTATTAAGCGAATCGGAATATCTGAAATCCAGTGATATCTCCGGGAGTAATCCGGATTCAGGGTTATAAGTACCCGAAAAAATCTTCCCTTTAACAATGTTTTCGGAGTCATACAGGTTCAGGCGATAACTCAGATTTTGAGTTCTTCTCCTTGAATGGCGTGCCCGTCTTTGTTCCTGAGAGCCTTCCTCTTCAACCTGATCTGTTCTTTGCAGTTCAACATCATTAATATGAATCAATCTGGCTTCTATCCACGGAGAGACATTATCCATTTTATAATCATAATCAGCCAGGAGTGATTCTAATGGGCTGACTTGATCCGGCTGGATATCAAACAGAAAAAAGGAAGGTAAATGTGTCGACTGAGGATGTTGAATCTCTTGTTGCAAACCATAATCAATTTGAGGGATGAGGTTGATTAATAATGATCCCAAACCGATTGCCAGGAAACTTGAAATAACAGCGATTTTATTGCGATATAGATTTCTAAACGCCAGTTTTATTACCAGATGACTTTCCGGTGATATTTTATTGGCAGCTATTATCAGTGCCCAGCCGATAATCCCCAGGACAATAAATGATCCGATCAGACTGGCAATGAAGACACTCCCGATAATCCAGGAGTTAGATTGCCAGACAGACAGCAACCAGAAAGTAACCAAGAGCGGTGCGTAGGAAATAAGATTTATGGGGTCGAATTTTCTTGTTGTTGAGGATCTCTGATCTTCATTAAACACGATCATTGGTTTCAGATTATGGATCTTCTTTAAGATCGGAAGACAGAAAAGAATGCTCCCCATCACTCCCATCAAGAATGCCAGGAAAACACTTTGCCAGCTGAATACAGTGGTAAATCCTTTCGGTAAAAAATCGATCATTAGAGAGGTCAGAAGCGGCAGAAACAAAAACGACAGGAGAAAGGCAAATAACGCTGAAACAGCTCCCAAAGCGGCTAGTTGTATCAACAAAAAGAAATAGGTTTTCTTCTTTTCAGCTCCCAGCATCATGAGAATTGCGATGTCTTTTAAATTTGCCCCCAGGTAACTCCTAAACAGGTAGGCAGTGCCAACTCCTGCTAAAAACAGAGCGACCAGCGAAACCAGTCCCAGATAATCACTCACATAACCATGAAAACGGGTTAATCGCCTGCCAGCGTTATTATGAGTTTGAATGGAGATACGTGAATTCCCTCCAAAATGTTGAGAGGCGGTTCTTTTTAAACGTTCTGCAAGCAGTTCAACATCAACAGTAGCGGGGATAGAATATAAATAGTGATGGTATCTTCGACTGCCTTTGTCGATTAATCCTGTTTTTTTTGCTTGTTCCAATCCCATAAAAATTCGATAGGCAAAACCTCCTGACAAGGCAAATCCAGTGGATGTGTCCACTATTGTATCTGATATTTTGAAGGTTTTAACACCAATTGAAACCGTATCTCCCAGTTTTGAATCCAAAGCAGTTAGTATTTCGGGTTGAACCCAAATGGAGGCACTGTCGATCAATTGTTCTTCCATGTTCTTTGGGGAAGCGGTTTGCTGAGACCCCAGTTTAATCTCACCGTACAGCGGATATCCCTGATCAACGGCCAATATCTGCACCAATCTTGAATCCGTTTTTGCGGCAATCATGGATAGAAAGTCGATTCGTTTTGTCTTGGCAGTAATTGTTCCAATTTCATTTTCAAGGATCGCCAGGTCTGATGCTGTCAGTTCGTCGTTGCTTCGAATATCGATATCTGCTGAGAGGATAGCTCTGGATTGATTGGAAATATGCCGACTGATGGACACCTGGAATGAGTTCAGGGCGATAAAGCCTACCAATCCCAGGGACAGATTTAATATAAAAAACAGACTGAATCGGGGATTATTACGAATCTCTTTATATGCCAGTTTAAACCAGATCATCATTCAATTTACCGTTTTGCAGGGTCAGTTTTCTGGAGCATCTGTTGGCTAAGCTTTTATTATGGCTTACCAGTAAGAGTGTCATATTGATCGATTCAACAAGATTAAACAATAGATGGGACAACTGGTCACCGGTCTTCTCATCCAGGTTGCCGGTCGGCTCATCTGCCAGGAGAATGGACGGTTCAACCACCAGGGCTCTTCCAATTGCTACCCTTTGGCATTCTCCCCCGCTTAATTGATACGGAAAGTGATTTTTCCTTGGGGAAAGACCAATTTGCTCCAGCACCTCCAATGCTTTTTTCTTCGCATTGACGTCATGCGCCAGTTCCAAAGGAAGACTGACATTCTCAACGGCTGTGAGGTGGGGCATCAGGTGAAATTGTTGAAAGATAATCCCGATATTTTTAACTCTGAACCTGGCGAGGGATTTTTCATTCATTGACCCAAGGGAATGTTCATTGATTTTTACCTCTCCGGAGGTTGGAGAGTCCAATCCGGCAATTAAAGACAACAAGGTGGATTTCCCGCTACCGGAACGTCCCAGGACGGCAACCGTTTCACCTTTTTCAACATTCAGATTAAGATCGGTAAAAACGGGCACCTCTTCAACGCCTTCAGAGGATGGATAGATCTTGGAAAGGGCTTTGAGTTGTAGAATCATAATCCATTCTTAAAATTAGATTTTTTAATCGTTACAGTATTTGTGTTACTTTTTTAACAGGGGAAGAACATATTTTAATACGGTTTTGGACACAATCTCCTGACCTTCAGGATTTGGGTGAATTCCATCTGCCAGATTTAATTCGGGTTTCCCCGCAACACCTTCAAGTAGAAAAGGAATAAGGGTGATTGAATATTCCTCAGCCAGCGACCAGTAAATTGCTTCAAACTGGTTGGTATAATCTTCACCATAGTTCCTCGGCATTTTCATTCCAGCCAGGATAACTTTGATACCATTATCCAATGCCAGACGAATGGCATCTTCCAGATTTTTCCTGATGGACTCGATTTTGTGACCTCTCAAACCGTCATTCGCTCCCAGCTCAAGAATTAAAATATCCGGCTTTATTTTTAGATACCAGCGCATTCTTTTAATAGCACTGGCAGATGTTGAACCGCTGAAACCGCCATTGATAACTTCCGTCTCTTTGTATCCAAGCTTGATTAGTTGCTGGTTGAGTAAATAGGGAAAGGCTTCATCTTTTTCCAAACCGAATCCGGCAGTTAGCGAATCACCCAGAACCAAAATCCTGGTATTGGCGACCAGTGACGGGGAGAAAACTATAAAAAAAGTAACCAGACTGATTAAAAAAAATGTCAGCCTGAGGGGTCGTTTCTTTTTGATTTTCCCACTTGAAAACTGGAGGAATCTATCAAATATGGGGTGAGGTACTGATTTTAAAGCGTTTTCAAGTCTCGCGGACATGGTTGAGATTTTTCAGGATGTTATAAAGAAACCAATCAGTATAGTTTATTTATATTATCCTTCTTTCTCGTCTGAAGATACAAGTCTAATTTCTTTTGAAACGGAATGAAGGACTCCATTGCACATTTTTGTGGCTTTTTCATCCACAAATTCCCTACAAATTTCAATGGCTTCGTTAATGATTATTTTGCTTTCCGTATCGGGAAAGTAAAGCATTTCAGCTACACTGATCCTCAATAAAGCATTCAATGTATCAGTCAATCTGGTCTGTTTCCAGTTCTTCAGATATTTTTGGATGGTTTGGTCAACATTCGTCAGATTGTTCCAGGTGGTTTCAATCAATAGGGAACTAAACTCTTTGTACTTACCCTTGAGAAGACTCTCATCAAAAACAGCACTTTCTCCGGTATGATTAACACCTAGTTTTTCCCGGCTGTAGACAATCTGAAGTGCTAGAATTCTGGCACTATGGCGAGTTGGAATTGGCATGGATTATATTAACGGAGATAAAATTTATCTACTAATTCATTCATCAATCTTATATAAGCTGTTGCACCGATGGAGTTTAGCTTATAAGTGATAACCGATTTCCCGATGGCACTTGCTTCAATAATAGCTTCGTTTCTGGGAATGATGGTCTCAAAAACCGAATCGGATAATGCCTTATACAACTGTTGACTGACTTTCCTGTGAACCTCTATTTCACGATCATACATGGTTAACAGAATGCCTGCCAATCTCAGATTCTTATCGGTCAGCTTCTGTTGCAACTCGTTAAATGCCACTAAAAATCTTTTCAACGATTTGATTGCCAAACTCTCACATTGAAGAGGAAGGACGATGAGATCGGAACAATAGATGGCGTTGATAGCCATATTGTTGGTTGACGCCGGGGCATCAATTATCACGAAATCATAAGTATCGGAGACTGAAGCCAAACGCTCCTTTAGAAATTTCGAGTTGTCGCCAATTTTAAACACGGACCGTTCGTTACTTATGGTTTCAATATTGGAGAATATAAAATCCATGTTTTCATGATCCGTGTCTTGAACCAAATCAGCTATGGGTATATCCGGATTCAAAAACAGCTCTTTTGTTCCCACGGGTATTTTCTGATTTATCCCGACAGAAAAGCGGATGGAACTTTGAGGATCAAGATCCACCAGTAGAACCGAGTAGCCCCCGAAGGCAAAAGCAGTTGCCAGGTTAATTGCGCTCGTTGTCTTCCCGACCCCTCCTTTCTGACTTACAAAAGAGATAATTGCTGTCATAAGTGTCCTGTATCTGATTCCAGGGAGAAAATATCTTGAATTGGATTTTAAGAATATAATGCACTCATTGAGGCATTTTACTTTTAAAATCGTTTATAAGTCTGATATAAAAAGACGAGTTTGGGCTCAATCTTTCAAAAAGTAAATTAATGAAATAGTATATCCACATTGGGAAAAAGTAAAGGACATGTTTCATTTGAACCAGGCGAGAATCGAAATGACTGGAAGTGAGTCCGTAATTGTATACACTGATACCGCTCTTATTTTCGGTTTCTCCAGGAATCACTCTCGGTTTCACCAAGCCAGCCGTGATGATCCATAATAGAATCAAGTTGATAAAGATAACGGTTAGCGATATCAACAATAGTTTCCCGTAAAGGTTCTTTTAAGTAGTTCTGTTCTCCGGAAAGCGTATTCACCATTTTATATGCCTGGCTTAACATCTCTTTGTATTTCTGCTGACTGTACAATCCATCGGAACTTTTTACCAGCCAGATAGCTTTTAGATAAGGATCGACCTCATACTGTTCCTTGATAACATTTCCTTTTACAAAGTTGTTGATAGTTGCCAGACAATACGAATAAGCCATGTCACCGGCATCTCGTGCTTTCTGCTTATCCTCTCCCACAAGTGATTTTTCAAACTCGGTTGTGAGCATAATGGTGAGAACCATTCTTTTTCTGAGTTGGGTTGGCTTATCTTCATCCGGAATCTCTTTCAGAACACTTTCAACCAGATCCTTCATAATGGGAATTCTGGCGAGTAAAAATAGAATAGTAATCAGCACAAACATTATTTTTGCTGCCGTTCTGTCCTCGTTGATTGTTTTGGTAGGCTCTCCACTTTGAACGGCATAAGCGGCTTTTTTGATCTCCAGAACTGAAAAACTATCGGAAAGATAGGTTGTACCATTCAATCTTCTGCTCAGTCTGGAGATTCCACCCAGTTTTTCTTTGATGGAAAGCAGTGTTATGATTTCAGCTTGTTTCCCCTTTATTTTCTTGCCCAGCTCCACAAGTTGTTTATCATTTCTTCCTTCAATTGCGTTGTATTCATATGTCAATCTCCCTTTATAAACATTCAGATAGTCAATATAGATTTTGATAAACCAGTTGACATTAAATACGTTCAATCCTCCATTATGAAAGGCCATGACTATCTCATCAATCGCTTTTCGCAGTTGTTGAAGCTGAACTTCGTTTAGCTTGTTTTGAGAGAGTTGACTGACGATCGCGTTTTTTTCCTGACGGGGGATATCCTGATAGGTATAAATAGCATTAATGACATGTAAATCAGGTATTTCCGGATAGTTTTTTAGATCGTTTCTGACTTTTTGGCGGTTAAGACTATCCGGTTTTCCCTTGTCGGTTAACTTATTGAGATCAACTCTCAAAGCTGTAAGATTTGGATATTTTTTCTTTCTAAACAGATGCCTCTTTTTCTCTTTTGTTTTAACTTTGAGTTTTCTTTTCCCAAAAAAGACAGGAGAATCCGGAGCTTCCTTCAACAAAAGTTGGATCTTTTGAGCCAATTCGTTGGCAGGAGCGAAAGCCTTGAATTTAGTATGTTTTTTAGATTTTGATTTTGTTCCGGCAAGTGGTGTTGCACCTTCTTTCTTGGATTTTGCAAGTATTTCCTCTTCTGCAGAATCCAGCCATTTGTCTATTTTTTCTACTTTAGCCATTCAGATTCTAAGAAACAGTTGAATTGAACTGATAGATTAATGCTTATTTAAATCAGGTGATTTTGAAATAACTTAGAATATAAAGAAAACAACTTCAAGGTTAAGTGGGAGATAAATCAATCCGGTAACCATTGCCGTTGTATTCGTCTGCCAGTCTAAGAAAATTCAAGGTTTTATTATTAATAGATTGGCGGATCAATCCATTAATAAGTCATTTCTGAAATGGAGACCATTTTCCCAAAGTCTTAATATCTTTAGTCAACAAGGAGTCTATAGCCCTTCCTGAATTCGTTTAAATGATTATAACAAAATCTATTGAACTAGGCATCAGTAATACCTCAGGAAAAGCAAAACCCGAGTCTTTAGCCATATATAGAACCAATCCTTTTTTAATAAAGAATCTTAGGTTTTTACGGTTAAAAAGATTCTGATGAAAATTTTCACAAATAATTAACACTAATTTTAAAAAAAAGCTGGCATATTTTTAAAAAATATGCTTAATTTTTCACAGGTTAAGTATTAACTATCGGTAATAGAAAGAGATGTTTTTGTTGTCAATAACTTACTAACTTATAGCCACAAATACAATACAATGAATCTGATACGCATGTTAGAACCGGTTTTCCCCGGTCTGAGAAGAGATTCTGAGGAAAAGAAAGATGGGGCTCTATACACAATGTCATCAAAAGAAAAGATGGCTTTAAAGGAAGCCCAGAGAATTGTTTCCAATTGCAGCACAAGAATTGAAAATCCATTTAAATATGGTGAAGGTACACTGGAAAAGAATAGCGAAAAAAGTTAAACTCTTTTATAGTCGATATTCATTTTGAATGAATATGAAAGGCTAGCAAATGGAGTTTAACTGATTAGGAGTAAACCTTGGAAGAGTGGAAGCGGATTTACGAAGAAGAGGAAAGCCTTTCAATTGAAGAACGAAAATCGAACCAACTGACAAAACTAGAGAACATATTATCTTCATTTCAAACCCTTTTTGGACCTGCCTTTATTCCAGCCATCAAAACTGCTCGTAAAGAAAAACTGACTGAAGACGAAAACTCTGCATTACAATCCAGTGAAGGTAAAGATGAATTTATTGCAAGAATCTCAGGACTGGAAAAGGAGTTTAATGAACGTTTCTACAAGGCTTTGGAAGGTGTACTTGGGAAAAGGATTTTTGCTGAAATAAATTTTAAAAAACCTGAAAAAGTAGAAGAAGTTGCAATAAAAACAGATGTTGAAGGTGAAGAGGATACAACAAGAACATCAAAACTTCCCAAGGGCTTTAACAAATGGGATTTGAAAATGATAAAACTCCATGAAAGCAAACCCACTGATGGGAAACGAATATGGATTGAGTACTGGACCTTAAAGGGTATCAGCAACATAGGTGAAATACTCTATAACCCGACAAAAGACCTGCACTATTTCAGACCTCACCAAATATCCACCCCGTCGTTTGCACTAACAGAAGAACATGGTAGAAAAGCAACCACCCAGTCTCGAAACTACTACTTTAGAATATGTCCAAATCCACCGAACGTGGAGTAAGATTATAAAACTCTGATTTTTTCACCTAAATTTGACAGAACCCATTGATTGTAAGGTTTTATGGTGTTATTTCTCTCCTATTGTACCAGATACATAATCCCATTTACCTGTGTTGGACATTAGTAGTGGTTGGGCAGATTGTACAAAGTCTATAGTTCACCTTTATTTAGATTATTCGTGGCAAATAAGAATTGCACAGATTCGACAAATATCATTATCAGAACTCCCAATTGGTTAGGGGATCTGATGATGTCGACCGCATTTATCAAGGCGGTTTTGAATTTCTTTCCAACCTCAAAAGTTGATCTAATTGTTAAAAGTGGTTTTGAAGATCTTCCTCTCCCTCACAGAGGAGAGATTCTTCCCTTTGATAAACTCAAGACAAATGCATATCTTTACGGGAAAAGTCTGAGTGGACTTAAATGCGATCGGATCTATGTTTTGCCACCCAGTTTCTCTTCTGCTTTAATGGCATACTCTGCAAAAATTCCGGATAGAATAGGATATAAAGGGGGTTTTAGGGGGTTGTTGTTAAATAAGAACAAGTCCTACAATCAAAAACCCCGATCTCAACATCTTATTCAGGAGTACTTGCAGTTATTGGATGATTACCAGGGCAAGAACCATTATTATCCTGAATTAAAGGTTAATCAAAACTGGATATCAGAGCATTTGGGTGAGATTGAACCGGAGCTGCCGAAATCTTATATATCAGTTGCCCCGGGCGCTATTTACGGTCCTGCAAAGCAATGGCCGGCATCTCACTTCCGGGAGTTGATTTCAATGCTTGCAAAAGAGAATATTAATGTTGTGATCATAGGAACTCAAGCTGATGCGTCAATTGGGGAATTCCTCAGTGATGGTTTTAAAAATGCTATCAATCTCTGTGGAAAAACCTCCCTTAATCAGTTGATAGCCGTTCTGGCAAACTCCAGACTTTTAGTCAGTAATGATTCAGGCACCATGCATATTATGGCGGCACTGCAGAAGCCACAAATTGCCATTTTTGGTTCCACTTCAACAATATGGACAGGCCCCTTGAACAAATACGCCGATGTCATCAAAAAACCTATTGATTGTTCTCCCTGCTTCAAAAGAGAATGTCGTTTTGGACATTATAACTGCCTGAAGTTAATTGATCCAAAATGTGTTTTTGACAAAATCCGCCTGTTGTTGAAATAAACCCGCTTGTTCCACACATAGATATCTGTCCTTAAAAGCAGAAAGGAGAACAGGTGGATCAGGTCATGGATAAAGATAAAGATGTTGATTAAACGAGTCTTATTGGCAATTAATGTTCGGTGGTGGAATGCTGAAGCTGCCTATGCATTAAATCTCGCACGGGGTTTAAAAAACCAGGGGATTCAGGTTTGGCTTATAGTAAACCTGAATTCTCCGGTTCACCAAAAAGCCCGGGAAAGAGGATTGGAAGTCATCACCGATGTAGCTTTGGATTCTTATAATCCTGTTGTTCAATTGAAAAATCTGAAACGACTTTTTTTTCATATTGATCACAAAGGGATTCAACTAATAAACTCTTTTAAGTCAAACGGGGCTTTTTTATTCAGTATTGTCAGGTATTTCAGGTTAGGAATTATCTATATAAAAACCAGAGGAGTTGCATCCCCCCCCCGGAATAATATTTTTAATCGATATCTTTACGGCTCCAAATGCTGTGATGGTATAGTTACCGTAGGCTCTCCGGTCAGACGCTGGATGGAAGGATTATTTGGGGGAAATCGATTGCAGAACATTACCACCGTCCATTATGGTGACACCCCGGTAAGTCAGAATACTGAATCTAATAGGGAATCTTCCCGCACCAGACACAACATACCTGAAGAAGCATTTGTATTAACGCTTTTAGGGCGAACACAACAGATTAAAGGACATCTGATACTCCTGGAAGCACTTAAATTGATTGATGATCCCGTATTCCATCTGCTTTTCCTAATTAAGGACAAAGGAGAATATCCGGATGAGTTAAACAAAATAGAGCAATTCATAAAATCCAACAATCTTAACAAACAGGTTACAATGTTGGGATTTCAGGATGATTTGGGAGGCATCCTTTCGACAGTCGACTGCGGCGTTATCCCATCAACTGCAAGTGAGGTCAATTGCCGGGTTTGTGTGGAATTTTTTTCCCTAGGGATTCCTGTTGTCTCATTCCCGACAGGAACTCTACCGGATATTGTTGAGCACAAAAAAAATGGGTACTTATGCGCGGAAAAAACTGCAATGGAACTGGTCAGAGCAATAAAATGGATCTATGGAAATAGAGATGAATTCATAAAAATGGGGGAAAAAGCACTTAAAGATTATCAGGAAAAGTATACATTGGAGGCATTCACTTCCAATATGCTGGCTTTTTATGAAACTTGCTCCAATCGGGACTCGGAAGTGAATAGGGTAAAGAAGCCAGTTTGATCTGAACCTTATACTTGGGTAGGTATCAAAGGATATATTGATGTCTCTGATTCCAAAAGGCATGAATGATGAATTGATTTTAAGGACTTGAAGCAGATATTAATAAACCACTTAAAAAACGACGAATGAAGAAAAAGTTAATAAAAGTTAGTACGATAACAGTAATAGTGGTAAGTATTCTTTTGACCCAGAATCAGGCTTTTGCACAAGATGCCGGAAAACCGGCACTGCGATCGGTTGCTTACTACTCCATTGCTGGAGGAGCCGGTGGAATGGTAATCGGCCTTGCATACTGGATGTTAGATCCCTTGGCGCCAGGCGCCGACTTGCGTGGAAGTTTATTGCAGGGCTATGGTGTGGGCGTCTTTTTGGGATTTGTATTTGGTGTTCTGCAATTAAACAGGCAGGCTGTTTTCCCTTATCAGGAAGAAATAAATGATGAATTTAAGGGAGAGGTTTACAATACATCCCATCATAATCGAGAGTTTTTATTTGCTGAAAGTGAGATTAAAAAAATCCCCCCCAGTATGCAACTGATTAATTACGAGCTTAGATTCTAACTGATCAATCAAACATCTCTACAAAAAATGAATCCATTACAACGAGGATTCATTTAACCTTTCCATTTGCCACAATCCGAGTTTTGATCGGCAGCCCGTTGACAATCAGGTTTTGCCCGTTCATGCGCATATGGTAATCCTCGACCTTCAGGTCTGCTTCTGCAAAAGTATCTATTGTAATCTCAGCGATAGATGAGAAATCGGTTTCATTCTCCAGTCGAACCTCATCTCCAGGTTTTGCGTTTTCAACTTCAATAACTTCAATTTTTTTCTTTTTCTCGGCTGTCAACAGCATCCCTTCAGATTGAACGCCCCTGAGATTTGCGGGTGCCAGATTTGATACAATCAGCACTTTTTTCCCCAGTAGCTCATCCCGTTGATAGTACTTCACCAGCCCGGAAACAATTGTTCTGGGACTCTCTTCTCCACAGTCGACCTCTTCAACATACAATAGGTCAGCAGAGGGATGAACAGAAATGGATTTGATTTCACCGACTTTGATTTGAATTTGCGACCAGGCTTTCAAGGGGTCTTTAACCTCCGGTTGTTTACCGGAAAACCTATCACGATAAGCATCCACCGTTTTCTTTTCAAGTTTCTTGAATAACAATTGGGGTTTATCAAGTTTTCGTCCCTCAAAATCATTCCATTTTCCCAATAAACCAAAATCAACTTTATCCGGTCCGAACATGGAGAGCATTCTAGTGGATGTTTCAGGCATATATGGGGCCAACATGATGCCGGTATCTCTTAATACGTAAATGAGCGCCGTCAGGCTTGATCTTGCTTTTGGAGCATCCGATTTAATTGATGACCATGGCTCTTCATCTTGAAAAAACTTGTTACTGACCTTGCCCATTGCGAGAATGCTTTTTAGAGCTTCCTTAATTTTGACGGATTCAAAGAGATCAACAATATTCTTTTCTGCCTGCCTGATTGATTCAAGGAATTGTTTTTGATTCTCATCGAATTCCACCGGTGTTATTTCTCCACCAAAGTGTTTGTCAAAGAAGACGAGAACCCTGTTGAGCAGGTTTCCAATGTTGTCGATAAAATTGCTGTTTATATCTTCAAGGAAGGTGTTCCAGGAAAAACTGGAGTCTGATTTCTCCGGTCGGTTGAACAGCAGATAAAATCTCCAAAGATCAACAGGAATATTGGAATTGACAACATCTGTTCCAAACACTCCGATACTTCTTGATTTTGAGAATTTATCTTTCTCATAGTTTAAATATTCCGTTGCGTTTATGTGATGCAGCAAGGTCCAATTTTGACGTGTTCCAATCAAACAGGCAGGAAAAACTACCGTGTGAAACGGAATATTGTCTTTTGCCATGAACTGGTAAAGCTCCGTCTCGTCAGGATTGAGCCACCAGTCTTGCCAACTGTCCGGCAGAGCTCTTTTGGTTGTAGAAATGTATCCGATGGGCGCATCAAACCAGACATAAAAAACCTTGTTTTCATACCCTTCCCTTGGAACCTGGATTCCCCACTTCAAATCCCTGGTAATGGGGCGTTCAATTAAACCGTTTTCCAGCCAGCCATTGGTTAACGTTATGGCGTTGTTCGTCCATTTTCCTTTATCAATGGATGCTTTGTGAAATGCCTTTAATTCATTCTCCAGTTTGGGAAGTTTGATATAAAGATGCTTGGTACTTCTGCTTGAGGGTGCATTGCCGCAAATCTGACATTTGGGGTTAATAATTTCTGTTGGTTGCAATAGCTTTCCACATTTATCGCACTGATCGCCTCTTGCATCATCAAAACCGCAATGAGGGCAGATTCCGATGACATAACGATCTGCCAGGAACATCTGGTCATGATCACAATAGGTTTGTTCAGTTTCCAACTCCTCTATCATATTCTGTTTTTCGAGGTCTTTATAGATGGACTGTGTAACTTCGATATGCTCCGGGTGAGAAGTCCGTCCAAAGTAATCAAACGAAATATTAAAATGCTCATAGATAGTCTTATGGATGGCGTGGTATTTATCGCAGATCTCTTTCGGTGTAAGACCCTCCGCACGAGCTTTGTTTTCCGTGGCTGTTCCATACTCATCAGTCGCACAGATATACAAGGTTTCATATCCTTTCGCCCGGCAATACCTGGCAAAAGTATCTGCTGATAAAACACAGCCAATTATATTGCCCAAATGGGGTGCGTTGTTAACGTAAGGTAAAGCGGAAGTAATCAGTTTTTTTGGAGTCATAATACTTTGATGCTAGAGAATTTAATTTGGAAATGTAATCTGAGGGGGATCGATACTGCCTTGTTGAATACTAGAACAGGTAGGGGTTTAAGTCTATGATGAAAGTCAAAGCACTTGCGCCCCTACGGGCAGAGATTACATGGAAGCAATATCGATGAGTTCTGCCGGATCGAGAATAAGAATGATCTCACCATTCCCAAGAATAGTTGATCCGCTGATTCCCGGAATATTGGAAAGGTATTTTTGCAAGGGTTTAACAACAATTTCCTGCTGGTTCGATAAGTCATCAACCACAATTCCAATAATACGAGTTCCCGCCTGTAAAAAAACAACGCTAAGCACATATTCAGGATCATAGGGTTTTTGGGGCATCCCTAAAAGGTTTGATAATCTTGTTATACCAATAATATCCCCTCTCAGGTTAATGGCTTCATTATTTTTAAGAGTTTGCAGCTCTTCTTCTCTAATTTCGATGGTCTCTTTTACGGTTTCAAGAGGGATGGCGTATTTCTGGTTATTATCCAAAACCAGTAGGGCGTCAACAACGGCCAGGGTTAACGGTAAAAGGAGTCTGACTTGGGTTCCTTGACCTTTATCGGATTCAACGTCAACTGAACCATGGATCTTTTTAATGTTGGTGATGACAACATCCATACCAACTCCTCTTCCGCTAATATCAGTAACTTCGTCAGCGGTTGAGAATCCCGGTTGAAAGATATAACTGTTGATTGCCTTTTTGTCGAGACTCTCGGCTTTCTCCCTTGAAAGCATTCCTCTTTCAATGGCGATCTGCCGAACCTTGTCAGTATCAATTCCGGCACCATCGTCAATAACATCGATTGCAATCGCACTACCCAAATGACTTGCCCTTAGAATAATGTTACCCGTCTCCGGCTTACCCAGTTTTTTCCGTTCTTCAATCGATTCAATCCCATGGTCACAACAATTTCTGACAATATGGACCAGAGGATCACCAATCATTTCAATAATTGATTTATCAATTTCAGTATTTTCGCCAATTATCTGAAACTGGATTTTCTTATCTTTCCTTCTGGCAATATCTCTGATAATCCGCGGTATTTTCTGGAAGACAGATTTGACTGGCAGGAGGCGAATATCCATCAATGTTGCTTGAAGATCTTCCGAGATTCTGTTGAAGTTTGCTTCCATGGATTTAAGTTCCAGAATTATATTTTCGGGAACCTTCTGTTCATTCATCTCACTGATGGTATGGCTGAAGCTGTTTCTGGTAATGATCAATTCTCCAATAAGATTCATGAAGGTATCCAATCGACTTGAATCAACCCTCATTGTCTTAATGGTACTGTCTTTTATCAATGGCTGAGTTGCCGTCGAATCGGAAGATTTATCCTGGCCCGACAGTTTTTCAGGAACCGCGGGATTGAGAGTATCCGTTTTGCTTGAGTAGGTTGCGATTAGCTTTAAAATTTCGTCTTCAGGAGTGTCAATGATTCTGTTTACTTCTGAAATCAGGTCATCGCTCAAATTCTGGAAGGTTTCTCTTATCTCCTCAATGCCTGTTCTCCCTGAACTGACAGCTGAAATCATGTTTTCCAAATGAAGGGATTGTGAAACCACCTTATTCAGCCCGACTCTTCTGGCTCCATCCCTGAGTGTTTTAACAGAACGTAATAAAACCATCAACTCTTCCGGTTCCAGGATATCGTTCAAAAAACTATTTCCTAAATGTTGCACCACCAATATTTGTTGTGAACTGATATTTTTAAACGCATTGATGGAACTGGGCAAGGCTTCTTTGGGTTCGACCTTTATTGTTAAGGGTTGCTTTTTGAGAATGATCAGTTTTTCCAATTGTTCAATAATTTCACCTATTCTGATTTCAGCTGATGTATCGTCAGTCTTAAGCATGAAAATCAGGGTTTTTAAAATATCAATTCCTTTCAGAACGACATCGGCAATTTCATTGTTGTATTTTTGTGAGTCTTTTCTAATCTGATCAAAAATCGTCTCCAGTTTGTGGGAAATCTCGGTGATAGTTGCAAGATTAACGTAATCCGATGTTCCTTTAATTGAATGGATTGCCCTAAAGACCTCATTGATGGAATTTTTATCTTCCGGATTCTGCTCTAGAATTAATAGATTTGCTTCAATTATTTCCAGGTGCTCCTCCGCTTCAATCACAAAATCGGATTTTAGTTGCTGAGAAACACTTACAATATCTTCCCTGAATTGTAGTAAATGTTTATCACGAATGCTTTTTTGCCTTGAAGTCTCTGTTCTCCTTTCATCAGAGGAATCCAGATTAAAAAACGGGTTAGGTTCCTCTTTTTTTTCTCCTGCTGCGGCAGAAACGCGGGTTAGTATCTGTAAAGCAGACAGGGTTTCTTCAAGATTGTATTGAGATTTTTTTGATTCTATCAGTTCAAAGACCATGAGTTTCAACAGATCTATGGAAGGTAATAGGGTATCCATAATATCTGACGTTATTTTGAGCTCTTCTCTGCGAATCATGTCAAAAATTGATTCAATCTTGTGAGCGAGTTTTCCAATATCATCCAAATTCAGGAAGCCGGCTGTCCCCTTTATAGTGTGCATGACACGAAATATGCCATTGACAATGCTCAAATCTTCCGGATTGCTTTCTATTGTTAAAAGATCATTTTCAATATCATCAAATGCTTCGTGAGATTCTTCCACAAAACCTTGAATCATATCATTCAGATCATCAGCCATTTTATTGCCTGGACTTTAAACCACTAGTTAACGGAATTCACTGGAGTCTTGAAATCTAATCTTTTTGAAGTAACAGGTTAACATTTTCTATTAAAATTTCAGGTCTAACCGGCTTAATTAAATATAGATTTGCTCCGGCCTTAAACCCTTTCATTTTATCTTCCGCTTCAGATTCGGTTGAAACGATCAGAAGTGGTGTATCCTTATATTTAGTGCTATTTCTTATCTCCCTGCAAAAGGCAAACCCATCCATTTTCGGCATATTAATATCGACAATCATGAGATCAAAATCGATTTTCATTGCCTTTTCCAGAGCGTCGAAACCATTTACCGCATCTTCGGTTTGAAAACCGGCAGATTTTAACATTACGGAGTGTAAATTGCGGACAATAGGCGAATCATCAATGACCAAAATTCGTTTTGACATTCAAAACCCTAATTCAATTATTCAAGCTGACTGATGGCTTCCTCAACAATTTCAGCGAAATCAATATCTTCCGATTCCAGAAATGGTTCCAGATGTTTAATTATTGAACTATCACCGTGAGATTTAAGGTATTCTACAGCTTCGATTTTTACCCATGAAGAGTCATCGTGTAGCAGAGGTATTATGGAATCTACAACATTAATATCTTCAAGTCCAGACAAGACTTGTATCAATTCAACCTTCACCCTTTCCGAGGAAGCTGTTTGCAGAGTATGTTTGATGAAACTAATTATTTCATGGGAGAGAGGTAGTGACTTTAAAGTACGTACTGCTTGCACCTGAACCATATCAACCGGGTCTTGCACTCCTGTTTTTATTAAATCCAGATTTGCCAGTTTCAAATTTGCAATCGCTTTAAAGGAAATCATCCGAATTTCAACGCTTGGATCCTGCAATCCCTCTAAAAATTTATGGCTGATGGTTTCAGGATGATGAATACCAAAGTATTCAAATGCTGTTTTACGTTCCGATTTGCTGAAAGAATCCAGGTATGGCGCCAGCAAGGGGATTTCGTGATTCTCACCTATTTGAATGAGAGAATCATCAACAGCTTCCTGCACTTCAGGATTTTTGTCATTCAACTGTTTAATCAACACGCTGATGAACGTTTCCTGTTTCAAGCGACCCATTGCAGCCGCCGCGCTTACCCTGATTTCCGGAATTTCTGATTCTAATAATCTGGATATTTCTTTGACAGGTACCGGCTTGAAATCAGCATGAATTGCATCGAGTGTTATCCTGGGAAGAGTTTCATTTTTGGAGCTTAAGAAATACTTAATAATTTCATAGCGATGCTTACTTGATGATCTTCCGATGCATTCCAGGGCCGTGCATTTCTGTTCAAAGAGTGCTTCAGGATCTTCGAGAAAGCGTTTCAGTGATGTCAGGTCTTGAGGATCGATCTGAACAATTGAGTTGACGATCGTCTTTCTAACATCGATGCCATCACTGGAAATCAGTTTAATCAGGTCAGGAACAATCTTTTCTGCTTTTGAATATCCAAGGATTTCAACTGCTTTAATTTGGCTCTCGGTGCCACCTAACTTAGTAAGTTGAATCATGGCATTAAGCAGTTCATCATCGAACAGGTAAGAATAGTCAATGTCCGGATAGGCTTTGATAATCTCATGGGTTACACTCAGCGTATCAATACCGAAAAGCTCAAGTGATTCTTCTTTCAAAAGATTTAAAAGTTCTGGAAGGATATTGTAGTCAGCGAGTGTTGCCAGGGCTTGGATGGCAGATATTTTTACCATTAAGTCATTATCATGGATTAATGGCAGTATGGAGCCGATCGCCTTTTTATTGCCCAGAAATCCCATTCCTCTTAGAACTGAGCATCGCATCCATGATTCAAAATCCAAGTATTTTTTTAAAACCTCCAGATGATCCGGCTCTCCAACTTTACCCAGTCCAATTGCTGCGGCGGCGGCAACATTCACATTATCATCATCCAAGGCCTTGATAAAAGCTCCAATACTTTTGGGACTGCTGATGCAAACCAGGTTTTCAACCGCAAAGATGCGAACATCATGATTAGGCGATTCGAGTTGTTTAATCAATACTGGAACAGCGGATTCCCCAAGTTGATTCATAATTTCGGATGCGTGATTCCTTAAGCGAACATTTTCAGACGCCAATGCCGGAGCTATTCGCTCGGCAACCTCCTGACCACCAATTTTTATCAAAGCATCAGCACAGGCTTCAGACACAGCGATGGATTCATCCTCCAGTCCTTTTGCAAGATGGGGTACTCCTTCGGCATGCATACCAAAGCCTAAATCTTCGGCTGCATACCTGCGAATCTTTTCATCATCGCTTCGTAGGTCTTCTATCAGCTGTTGAATCGAATCGTTATCCAGATTTTCTAACCCATCCATTCCTTGTACCAGATTTTTCCTGCTTTTTTATAAAATGTGTTGTTTAATGTGACACCGTTCAAAGCAACAAAAAGACCAAAAACAGATTCCAGAAGCAAAACTGGTTATTAAAACAAAAATGGTTTAATAAAGAATGCGGTGATTGAGCAAAATACTGTTTTGAGTGTTGTAATCACCTGTCCCAATGAAGTTTGTTAATAAATCACCCGGATTCTATCCATTCAAATATTCAGGTGTATTAAAGAATTAAAATCTTATTTTTGATAAGAAAGAGATTTCTGAAACTTAACCAGTTTAAAAGTGGCACTAATTTTTCCTACGGATTCAGAGTGACCCAGGAAAATAAATCCACCCGGCAACAGGCAATTATAAATTGAATTGACCACTTGCTTTCTTGCCTTATCATCAAAATAAATCAAAACATTACGGCAAAACACAAAATCCATATCATTAATGGATCTCATTTCCCTACGATCCATTAAGTTGGCATAGCTAAATGACACCCCGGTTTTAATCTCCTGACAGATCTGGTATCTGGAGCCTATCTGGGTAAAATATTTCTCCAGGATTTCAGGGTTAACATCCTTTACGGCTCTTTTTTCATATAACCCCTCCCGGGCTTTTTTAAGGATTTGATAGTCGATATCCGTTGCCAGAATTCTTATATTCCATTTGGAGAGATCTTTTAAGTGTTCTCTCAGTAATATATTCAAGGTGTAAGGTTCCTCGCCCGAAGAACAACCGGCACTCCAAATATTCAGGTTATAGTCATTTTTCGCTCTTTTGGCACTACAGATCATTGGGAGAGCTTCTTCCGCAAATGATTCCAATTGTGGTAAATAACGGAAAAAATAGGTCTCATTGGTTGTCAGAGAAGCAACCAGTTCTTTCATCTCATCATGATTCTGCCCCAATTTTAAAAGCCTGAAATAATCTTTTGCGGATTGAGTATTGGTGGCCTTGATTCGTTTGGCAATACGCTTTTCGATGAAATAATACTTTTTCTCATCAAAGTGCAAACCGCACGTTTCAGCTATTAAATCTCGTATTGGGATAATATCCTCAAACGTAAATTTCTGATCAATGTCTATAAGCATCCTGAGCTTCCAATTAATTCGACAATTTTATTGGCTATTTGACTTTCGTTGAGAATGAATTCAGCACCGTTCATTTCAATAACTCTTCGTGGCATTCCATAAACAACGCAGCTTTCCTCCGATTCAGCAATGGTATGCCCCCCGATTTTGCGAAGATCAGAAAGTGCCTGCGCACCATCGCTTCCCATCCCGGTAAGCATGATTCCGAGCCATTGGTTTCCTGAGATTTCCAACAGGGATCTGAAGAGTATATCTACTGATGGTGTATAAGTATTGCTTAAGGTTCCATCTAACACGTCGATGAAAAAAAGGTTATTGTTATTTTTACTAATCCGTATATGTTTACCTCCTGGTGCGATATAAATTCTGCCAATCTGCAGGATCTCCCCATCTTTTGCTTCTTTTACTTTTAAATGACAGATTCCGTCTAATCGTTTAGCAAATGAGAGGGTGAACTTCTCCGGCATATGCTGGGCAATGACGATGCTACCGTGAAAACCGGCAGGTATTTGAGGCAAAATGGACATCAGTGCCCTGGGGCCACCAGTCGACACACCGACAGCGACAATACTCCCATTTTTTGTCGCTCTGAATTTCCTTGGAATTTTAATCGCGTTTTGCAGCTTGGCAACAGTTGAAATTTTTTTCTGAAGGTTTTTTATGGGATTTTTTTTGATATATTGGTCTTTTTTGACCCGGGCAGCAGCAAGGATTTTTTCTCTAATGGCCCTTGCTTGAATAGAGATGTCCAATGATATTGATCCGGATGGTTTCTGAAAAAAATCAAATGCTCCCAATGAAAGAGCGGTGATTGTCTCTTCCGCATTTTCGTGTGTCAAGGCACTTATCATAACAACCGGGCAAGGTGATTCGGACATAATTCGCTCTAAAGCGGTAATGCCATCCATTTTCGGCATATTAATATCCATTGTCACAACATCAGGATGGAGCTGTTTCACCAGATCGATTGCTTCAACCCCATTTTTTGCTGTTGCAATGACAGTAAGAGAAGAATCTTCTTCAATAATTTTTTTTATCTCCGACCGCATGAATGCTGAGTCGTCAACAACAATAACCTTATAGCTCATTGACTCTGCTGTTAAACGGCACTAGTAGTCTTCAATCATTGTTAGCTGCAACTTTTCATCTTCCATTTCCAGGAATTCCAACTCTTTTCTTATCTGTTCTAAATCTTCATCCTCCTCTTCAACGGTTTGTGCTTGCAGTAAAGTGGTTTCAATATCCATAAGAACAACTATCTCTCCGGATTCATCAATTTTGCCAATTCCTTCGATGAAAATATTTCCTTTCTGCTTGAGCAGATCCGAAGGAGGCTCAAAGGAAGATATCATTATCTTCCTGATGCCAATGACTTTTTCAACCATTAAACCTGCAGTTTCATTTCCGGAGTTTACAATTAGGATTCTACTGTCTTTTGTGGGTTCTCGTCTCTTTTTATCGACAAGGAGGGATAGATCTACGATTGAAATGACATCTCCCCTGAGATTGATAATGCCTTTTATAAACTGAGGTGCATTGGGAACGGGCACCGTGGTCGTGATCCGGATGATTTCATTTGTTTGGGCAACCCGGATTGCATATCTCTCTTCGGCGATCATAAATTCCAGTATCCCGATCACAGCTTCGGCTTCCTTTGTCTTTATCTCCTCCTGTTTCGAAATCTGTTCCAGTTCTTTCAAACGATCCTTCTCCTGCTCCGAAAAAAGCTTTTCCAGGTTTAGCAGCATAACGATCAGATTGGTATTTCCTCTTTTGTACTTAAAAACACCTTTAAGGTGTTCGCCTTGCACTTTATTAATATTAATGGGGGCATGAACCAGTTCATCTTCTTTGATAAAGAAAATTTCTGAAATATCATCAACAATTAATCCGATTTTTATGCCAAAGAGTACATTTTTCAGAATGATAACCTGGCTATCATCCTTTATTTTAACAGGGCCCAGTCCTATTTTTACACCCAGGCGAATAATAGGCACCATCGATTCACGGAGATAAAAAATTCCTTCCACGATATCATCCAAGTCAGGTACGGATGTAATCTCCGGAAGGAATATGATCTCTTCAACATTGCCGCTTTCTATTGTATAGTGTTCTCTTCCTATTTTGAAGCTTACCAGGGGGATTTCCCTGACCCAATCCTCCTTTTTCTGAATATGTGATTCAATAACTTCCTGATTAAACTTCATATCCTTATCGATGATGAAGTTTTTTTCATCAATCAATTTTTCATGGAATAATATCAGCAGAATCTTGCTATTGGCGAGTTTGAAAGATCCGGAAATGAATTTCTTTTGCTCAAGAACTGCCAAAGGAGGTGCCGACTGGATACTGCTTGGGGACAAAGCTTCAATGGCATTAATTTTGTCAACGACCATCCCAACCAGTATCCCATTCGTGAGAATAACCACAACCCGCGTATCAGCTGTGGGTTTCTGAGGCTCCAGTCCGAAGCGTTTCCTCATATCAACAATTGAGATAACTTCACCCCTGAGATTAATGATTCCTAGAAAATATTCCGGTGTTCTTGGAACATTTGTAATTTTTTGAAGGGGAATGATGCTCTCTACACACATAATATCAACACCAAAAACCTCTTCTCCAACATTGAATGTTACATATCTGATTGTATTTTCTTTCAGCGAATCGACTATAACAGGTAAATTATTCATTTTATCGGTTACTCCAAATCGTAGTATTAATTGACCAAAAACACTTAATCTTTCATCTTGGAAAACTACTGCCTATTATAAAGATAAAAAATGGCTAGCTCACTGGCATTGAACGTTTAATTATTATAAAGTAGTATATTTCGAGTGATATTGTCCTTGTACGTTTATCACGGAAGAATCGTATTATTATGCGCTTTAACTATCACAGAAGAGTGTATAAAACAATGGTCAACTTACAACGGGCAATAAAAAGAAACTGATAACAACTTCATTGTGACCTAATTATGGATGTGTATTTCCCCAATCCGTTTCCTGATGACTGTGTTTTTCATTGTGAAAAAATTAAATCATATGAGTTGGATATCCATCCTTATGAATTAATGATTTCTCAATCCTATAAATCGGATAAAAGGCGGAATGAGTTCTTGACAGGCAGACATTGTGCTCATCAGACTTTCAGGCAAATAGGTTTTCCAGATCTTCCAATACTTAAAAGCAGGAACCGCTCTCCTATCTGGCCGTTCAACATAGTGGGAAGCATCTCTCACGGGGCGGATTTGGCGGCTGCAATTATTCGCAAACTCCATTCTAACATTTGCGGTATCGGAATTGACATTGAAGATCTTTCCAGGAAGATTCGCACCAATATAACAGATTACGTATTGACTCCCTGGGAAGTGAACCGGTGGATAAAAAATCGGAAAGAATTGACCCTGGAAACGAGGCTTATTTTTTCAATAAAAGAGTCTATCTATAAATGTTTTCAGCCAATTGACAGAATAGCCCTCGGGTTTCACGATGCTGAAATAACAGATATCACCCAACAGTCTTTTACCGCCAGGCTGCTTAAAAACCCGTTCAAAACAGAATCAGGTTTACCTCTCATTGTGACAGGCAAGGTTTTTGTTAAAAACAGTATTGTTCTTTCAGCAATAAAGGCCGATATCTCCCTCTTAAACCAAAGAAAATAAAATATTATCCAAATGTGTTCTTTAGTGTTTCCACATATGGCGGATTGATAATCCCTTTCTCAGTAATAAAACCTTTGACAAGTCGGTTTGGCGTAACATCAAAAGCAGGATTTCCAACAGATACGTTTTGGGGAGCTACTCGTTTTTGTGCAAAGTGGGTAACTTCTGCCGGATCTCTTTGTTCTATGGGGATATCAGCTCCTGTCGGGGTATTGAGATCTATTGTTGAGAAAGGACAAGCCACATAAAAAGGGATCTTGTAGTAATCTGCCAGGATAGCCACTCCCAGGGTGCCGATTTTATTTGCGACATCACCATTTGCTGCAACCCTGTCTGTTCCAACAATAATGAGTTGAATATGCCCTTTGGACATAAAGTGGGCTGCCATATTATCACAGATAAGAGTAACATCCAGTCCCGCTTCAAATAGTTCCCAGGAGGTCAATCGGGCACCTTGCAGAAGAGGTCTGGTTTCATCCGCATAAATCTTGAACTTTTTGTTTTGTGAATGTGCAACATACATAGGTGCCAGGGCTGTTCCTAATTCGGAAACGGCCAAGCTGCCGGCATTGCAATGAGTTAACACTCCCATCCCGTTTTCAATCAGGGGTGCACCATTTCTTCCAATGGAATGACAGCATTCAATATCTTCTTCATGGATGCTGATTGCTTCTTTCTCTAACCGAGCATAAATGTCGTGAGAACTTAAAGAAGAAAAGGATTTTGCCTTGTTCAACATTCTATTCAAAGCCCAACTCAGATTGACAGCAGTCGGTCGGGAAGAGTCCAGGTATTCGGCTTGTTTTTTAATATAATTGATAAAGTCAGAAGTGGATAAGTTTTGTTGCTGTTTGATGGCAACCAGCAAGCCATAAGCGCCTGCAATGCCGATGGCAGGAGCTCCTCTAACCTTTAACACTTTTATGGAGTCCCAAACCTGCTGAGCCGTTTCCTGTTTTTCGATTATAACTTCGGTTGGTAACTTTGTCTGATCCAATAGATACAATTCGCCATCTTTCCACTCAGCCGCAAGAGGTATGTTTAATTTGATTTTTCCGTCGTTCTTTAATTCCATGATAAGTTATTTGATAATTTAGCTGTTAAGTGATTTATTGTATTGTAATTTTTACCTGGTTTCTTCTATCATGACTCATCGATTTTGGCCAAGGTGATTCAATGCAGGAATCCCTTTCCGGCCAACTATTCCCTTGGTTTTCCTTCACAAAGTTCAAGATAGGATTACTCCGGTAGACACGATTTACTTTGGAGTTTGATCCAAGTATTTGAATAATAAGAAAAAAATATGGAATCAAATAAGCCTGATAAAAAATCTCCAATTTTAAGACTCTGGTATGCATTAATTTATTCGCTGAGTGGGATGGCTCAGGCATGGAGAGATGAACAGGCTTTTCGACAGGAAGTTGTGTTATCAATTGTCCTGATTCCTTGTGCCTTTTTACTCCCAATCGATTTGTCAATCCGCTTGATTCTGATCTTAAGTATGATCATCGTCTTGATTGTGGAATTGATCAATTCATCGGTTGAGGCAGTGACAGATCTAGTAACAAAAGATCTTCATGACCTGGCCAAGAAAGCAAAAGACTGCACCAGCGCTGCCGTACTGATCAGTCTTGTATTCTCCGGTGCCATGTGGGCATTGGCTTTGTACGGATGGTTGCTAAACTGATCGCCGCGGTTATACTAGAGTTCTCCCATCTGAATACTGCCGGTCAATACCTTGTTTTCAAGAAGTGAATTATCAGGCAAGTTGAGCTCCCCTCGTTCACAAACCAGGATAACATTTCCCCGAAGTGTGATATTTTTCCCAAAATAAACATTGCCAACAATTGTCAACAGATCCAGATCCAGAATATCCGGAATTGAAGCAAACCTGTTTTGATACTCTTCGACGGTCTGAAAATAGTTACCCAGCCTGATCAGTGGAATCCCGCCAAACTGCCGATCCGGGTTTTTCTTTATAATCCCTTCTTCAAAGATATACAGGTTTGACTGAACCAATAAAAGATCATCCGTTTTTTTAATCGGGATAAAGCGAATCCTGGGAACCTTAACGGCTAATCCCCCTTCAAAATTATTTATTCCGGAACCTATTGCTGTTTCCAGTTGTATAATCGGCAAATGCTCCAGATTCTTCCGATTAACGATGATATCAAGATGAAGGGTATTGCTTTGAAGCTTCTTTTTGAGTTCAACCAGATTAATCCAGATGTTGTTGGTATTGAAGATTTTAAATTTCTTTACACTTTTAAAGTCTTCAATATGGTCCTTGGGAACCTGGGCTAATTCCAGCAGGCGCATTGATCCGTTTTTAGTTTTGATCAGGGTTCCGCCTTTAACATCAGCCCTTGTTTTATCGGTGACTTCCATAATGAATGGTGCACCACTTTTCTCCATCAGGTTTAAAATGTTAAGATCGACAGAAGCTCCAAGGTTATCTGCATTTGCAATATACATGTACTTCTTCCCATTTTTGAGAAGCTGATCTAAAACACCTGTTTTATCAATACTATGATAAAAGTCACCATGGCCGGGTGGATAACTGCACTGTTGACCGTATATCTGTTTTGATAAAGGCAATAAGGAATCGGTTCTCAACCTGGGAAATTCGTTCTGTCGAAATGTATAAACCGGAAGAATGTTGTCATATTTTCCGATTATCTTTTGGGTATCCTGGTCTGTGCTGTAACTATTCATCAATACCAAAGGAACTTGGGAACCATATTTCAGGTTTAACATGTGAATCTGTTCAACAATCAAATCAAGAATACTCAACCCATTTTTAACCTCAATGGCTGATTTTGGCCCGACACATCCCATTGATGTCCCCAATCCTCCATTTAAGCGGCATACAGCCAATTCTGACAATAGGGTTGCAATCTTGTCCTCTTGTATCTCTTCCAGGGATTCGTAATTAAGGATTTGATTATCTGAAGGAGTCGAGATATTGAACCAATCGATTTTGGTGTCTTTTTCGGCAATAAATCGTTTATATAGTTCGCCAAACATTAAAATCTGATCAGGAGAGTAATCCTGATCCATCATGATTTCTTCGATCTGTTTTAAATTGGATGTCATTTGAGTTGTGAGGTTTAGGGTGTTTAAAACACTATGACACAGAATCCAGCTCAAACTATAAAATCAGATTCCTTGAGCAATTGAATAAAAATCAGTTGATTTGGAATGCTCACCAATCTTAAAGTACAACCCTCCAAGCTTGTCAGCTAATTCTTTGACTTGATTTGTGTTTTCAGCTTTCAGGTTATAGCTGTAAATCCATTCCAGGTGTTTTACCGCTTTTGATAAATTATTGAGTTTTAGATTTTCGTTATAAAGAATCTCATGAATCTCCGATGCCTTTTCCATCTCCCTGGATTCTTCAATGAAAGGAACACTATTTTCAAGACACTCAACATACTGTTTTTTATTATTTTGTCGCAGATAAATGTGAGCCAGATTCAGCAAGGTTTTTACAAGCAGACTGTTGGAAATCTCAACATTAGGATCCTTCAGCACTTTCTCGAAGGACACTTGTGCTTCTTTGTACTTATTATTGTTGAACAACATATGCCCATCAATCAGCCACAGTTTGGTTAGATCCTCTTTATTCAGCAATGAGATATCGAAGTCGGCATTGGCCAACAACTTCATTAACCTGTCGAATTCCTCCAAATCCAAGAGCAGCATGGCAATGGCAATCAGATTTTGGTACCTGCTGGAGTAATTCTTAATATCGTTATTGAGCTTTGCAGCTGAGGAAATGAGTCCGATAGCTTTCTCTTTTTTATTCAGCCGGATATAGATTGATGCAATTCTGGCTTGGATCTCAGATACCAGTTGCCAGTTTCTATGCTTTGTTTCTATTTGAAGCAGCCATTCACAAATTTTGATGGTTTCGTCTCCAAAGGGCAATTGATCCAAAATCTCTATCAGAGAAAACAGGGTCTTTTGGATCAATTGCCCCTTTTGTATGTGAAGGGATAACTCAAGACTAATGTTTATATTCTGCAGAAAATTGAATGACCCACAGGCTTTTTTAGCCAGCTTTTTTCCAAATTGCAGGTTGCGTTGCAAAGGATTTTCGAAAATCCCAAGATCGATCAATTCGAACAAGCAGTAGATAAAGCCAATTTCGATGCGTTGCAGATCGTTGCTGCTATCATCAAGAATAACGATGATTTTCTGCAGTATCTCCTGCCCCAGATTTCGTTTGCTTGTTTCCGGAATTAGATGCAACCGGCTTAATTGATACCTGAGATGTGATGGTATCCAGAAATGTTTAAAAGATAAATCTGCGTCAATCAAGTGAAGATGAAGCAAGTATTCCAGATCGCCATCAATATTTTTTTCGTCAATCAGCTTCGTCAGCAACTCTCTTGAAATGATGGAATGGAGGAGATACAAGGCCACAAATATCTTCAATCGATTAGCGGTCAAAGAGTTTATAATGGTCGATATGGTATTCTCATAAAGATAATCAATACTGGGATTTTGGTGCAGTGAGGCAATAAGGGTTTCATCTTCAAATCGCTGAATGATCTTCAATAAACGCAAATCTTTCATGCACGGAGGAACTCGATTCTCCAGCAGATCTATCCACGACTCCGGCAATTCGTCCTCAAAATTTCTAAAAATCTGTGAAATGCTGACATTGTTTAATGTCAGAACCTGCGTTTTGAGAGAAGTGGAGAATGATACTTCGGTAATACACAAAACTGTCCACCCTGACTCCAATTTGTGATTTAACCATTGGTCCAATAGACTGTCTGTCTTGGAAGGCGGAGTCAAAACAATGAGGAATTTTTGTGCTTTTTTGTAATTACCGGACTTTGATATTTCAAAGAGGCTATCATCAAAAGCCCTTAATTGAAGGTCTTCATTTAACAAAAATGAAAAAAGATTGGAATACTTCGTCGAACCGATTCTTGATTTTATTGTGTTACTGAATCCCCACTTTTGATAATACAAAAGGGAAAGAGATAAATCTTCTGTGGCAGATAATCGTCTAAAATATTCAAGTATATAATCTTCAACCAGGAGGCTCTCATTGCAGTTGATGCAGATAACCGACTTGGATTTCTGTTCTACTATTGTTTCTCTGAATCTGCTGTAATCATCAAAGCAACCAGAAAATCTTCTGTTGTAAAAATAATTCAACCGAGAGGTCAGGTGTTCCTTTTTTGTCTCATCCTCGACATGAGATCGGTCAAAATGGAAGGGAGGAAGCGGTTGATCCGTCGCCGACCCAAGCAGTTGCTGATTTAAATGTAACCGAATCCATGACCAGTCCCAACTCAACGGCAAGGATGATTGAATGTGGTTGATTGCCAGACGGTGGGCCCTTAAAATACTCTCTTCTCGTATCAAACTATATAGAAAAACATTTAAATACTGATTAAGCCTCTTTCTGGTCACTCTACCGTGAATTCCTAGAACACAGGGAATATCGGAATCAAAATACGAGCGAATTGGATCGTAATGGAAAGCAGATGATTTTTCCAGAAAGGATGAAGATTGTAAGATCAGAATTCTTAATCCGTTTTGAACAGCTTCTTTCAATTTTGGCTGCAGTATATTTTTAGCCCAGTTGCTCTGCTTTTCATCCTTTCCTGCATCACTCAATGTCCATCCGAGTTCATCGCTGTATCCTGAAAAAAGAAATATGTCAGGTTCCTTTTCCAGGTTTTCAATGATGGAAGCACGACTACTGTTTCCGTCAAAATGTGCGTCAACCAGGATTGATTTAGGAATGGAATTCAGGTGAAGATCTTCAACGTAACTAATGAAATTTGAAGAGGGTTTCTTATCTTCCAACGGATGAAAGGAATTAAGAGATACCTTTAAAGCTTGTAACGGCTTGCTGGAGATAGAGATCGTTCTTCCTTCTTCTGCCTTGTGAATGCGCACAATACCTTGTGTTAAGGCAAAGAAGGATGAACCATCAAATAACAGTTCCCAAGGTAAATCAATAATTTCCCTGTCCAGGGAGTAAATAAAGATCCCCCCGGATTTATAGACTTGAGACCTGATATGCTCCGGTATAATCGCCTGATAAAGACCTGTTCCATAATGCTTCAACAGGGTTATAACCTCATCCCGCTGATCTCGCGAGGACTGTGTCTGCAGTACCTCAGACTGACGCAACATTTTATACGTTTCAATAGCTGCGTTTGTAAGTTTGGCAGAAGGAGGCGAAAAACGGAATTCGAGGTTATATTTTGATATAATTACCGTTTTAGTTGAAACGTATATAACCAGGGACATTCTAAATCCGGGTCTAGTGATCAGAGTTTAAATGTTAAATGATGAGAGAAATACAGAACAAACACTTTAACTATCAACCAACAAACAAACCGGAAACTGAAGGTTTCCGGTTAAACAGACCTTTTGCTTCATACTCTTCGACAATCTCTGCAATTTTATAAAGTTAATGAACTCTTCTATGCTGGTGATAATTATCAACTGATACTATCTGTTTATAGCCTGTCTTCTCAAGCAGATAAAGCGAATTTATTGTCCATGGTGCAGGATTCTATGGTTTTCGATCCTTCTGGTCAGATGTAATCCGTCAAAGTATTCCAATAATCCAACGGCATGTTTTCTCGATACTCCTAATAAATCTTTGAAATCAGCGACCGTTATGGTTTCGTTATTTGAAAAATGCTGTAGCAGTTTCTTTTTTAATTCTTCTATTACATCCGGAGGATACCAAATATCATCCTTTGCCTTGATAATCCATTTTTCTGAAAGTCCAATCTTAAGTATTTTTTCGATTTCCTTCACGTCAACAGCCAGTTCTTTGGATAGATTGACAAGACCTGGCGGTTGAAATCCGCTTTGTTTTAGAATATTCAGTATTCCGTCTTTTAATTTCTTCTGCTTTTCATTCAACCCTCCCTGGAAGTCAGGTAAATGGAAAGCCCCGTCGGTCAGCTTTATGATATCCTGTTTTACTGCCCAATTCAGTGCGGATATTACCTCCTGATGGGAGAAAGCCAAACTCATTTTACCAAAAAAGTCGGAACCCTGTGCCCCTGGTTTTTCCGGGTTTTTCTTGTGAAATAAAGCCAGATTCCGCACAAAAAATCCGGCAAGACGCTGGTTATGAAATTGATGAAGATATTTTTTCTTTTCACTATTGATTGATATAATTTCCCCCTTACTGGAGAGAGTCTGCAGTGACTTTTGAATTACTTTTTGGCTACAACCAACCAAGGGCCCCATTTGATTTGCAAATATCCCCTTGGTTCCGGAAAGAAACACAGTCTCCAAGATGCGTTTGGTCTCATCTTGCGAGGAAAGACCTTTCAGAGATTCCATTAGACGAAGCTTGTTTTTTCGGGTTCTGTTTCCGAAAGGCGCAATGATTCTTCCTCCGGCAATTGTCTGCACCGGGGACAGAGTTCTAATGATAAACCGATCTCCATATCGGCAGCTGATCAACTCTTCCAGTCTGATCTGGACGAATTGGTTTTCCGTTTCGTCAGGGTCATAATCATCAGACGCATAAATTCTGCCGGTCACTTCCTGAGCATTGCTGAAGAACCTGAGTTTACTCTTGTTTTTCAGAATCCCGCTTTTTTCCGGAATAATCCTCAATTCGACTTCCAGAACACTGGTATTCACCAATTGTCCCGGTACTGCAATCTGATTCCCCCTTGAAATCGATTCTTTTTGTATTCCCGTAATGTTAATCGCAGACCGTTGTCCCGCCGAAATCTGCTCCGCTTTTTCACCGTGGACCTGAAATCCCCTGACCCTGATTCGCTCATTTTGTGGATAAAGCATCAGTTCATCACTTAAATGTGCAACACCGTTTAAAACGGTACCCGTTACAATTGTTCCAAATCCCTTTAGTGTAAACCTTCTGTCAATGGGAAGCCTGAACGGTTCATTATGAGAACTATCGGGCAAATCATCACTGATTTTGGCGATCTCTTCCTGGAGTTCGTTTAATCCCATACCGGTTACGGCTGATGTTTTAATAATGGGTTTCCCTTCAAGAAAGGTATTTTCGATCAATTCATGAATCTCCTCCTCCACCAGATCAGTCATCTCTTCATCGGCTAAGTCACATCTGGTTATCACAGTAATTCCGTTTTTGATATCCAAAAGATTACAGATGTGAAGGTGTTCCCTGGTTTGAGGCATTACCCCGCCATCCGCAGCTATTGCCAGAATCAGGATATCAATGCCCCCCATACCGGCCAACATGTTATGGACAAAACGTTCATGCCCGGGGACATCAATAAAGGAGACATTGAGTCGATTTTGCCAAAGATAATGGGCAAATCCGATATCTATTGTGATTCCCCGTGTTTTTTCTTCCTCAAAACGATCAGGATCAACTCCGGTCAAAGCTTTGACCAAAGCAGATTTACCGTGGTCAATATGACCACTGGTTCCGACAATTACGTTTTTCAATTTAGCCTGTTTTTGTGAAAAGTTTTTGTAAGCCTTACCTAAACCTGATGGAGCATGTTTCTACCATGTAGAAGATCCTATTTTGATTAAGCCGGTAATACCAAAGATCCTACAATAATAATGATATTTTGTTAATACGGATTATGCCCCAAGAGGATAATCCAAACTTCCTTGTTTAAAGCTATAGGAATAGCATGGAAAAGTGAAGCGACAGAAATTGAGGTTATGGGTTTTGTATTTGTCGAATGTTCATCGAAGAGCAAATCAATATCAAGTCTGAGTGAGGACCTCACACCCATTGAGCACACAATTTCCGAAAAAAGATTCTTATCACAGGTGTGATGAATGTTGAGTAGCATAAGCAGCTCTTTTATAAGGCAACCCTGCTACTCAATCTTGGGGTTTTATACGGTTAGTCGATTGTGTCTTTCAGAAATCTAAATTAATTCCCAAATGAAACCGCTCAGTTTCGACCTGGTAACTTATGTCAGTCGATCCATACGGATTATAAAACTGAATTCCGAAGGCTGTATCATTAACAATATCCGGGTCTTCATAGTAATAATAGATGTTGTCGGCAAAAAGTTTGATGTCACTGGTTAATAGAAATTTAATCCCGCTACCAAAAGTCAGACTATCCAGATAAAGATTGTACAGGATGCCGATTGCCGGGATTTTCCCGGATATCATGGCTTGCATGGTTAATCGATCATACCTGTCATGCTGTTCATCTCTTTCCTGTGCTTCTAGATAGGCGTTCGAATTCATGTCACCTTCAACTTCATCTCTGGATCTAAAATCCGTATTATTAGCGTCCCACAACAATCTGCTCCTGATTCCGATTGCTAGACTGACAGGCATGACCTTTTCTCCGACTAACTGGTATTTCAATGATGCATATGTCGAATGATGTCCAAATTCACGGGCTAAGTTTGCCTTTCCAGCCACAGAGCTCTTCTTATCGGCAATTGCATACGATTGAACCCCAAACTGGAGCAATTCAAGCAGAGTGAGGTCATATCTGAATCTGGTAATCTGGATATCAACGTTCGATAAATCCTTAAACCATAGATTTAAATCCAAGGATTGTGACTTTGGATTTATCAGGGCGGTTGGTCGGAAAAAGATCCAGGAATCATTCTGATCAGTATCGAATTCCCTTGATCCAAAATCAAAATTAAAAGCCTTAAAAAAAGAGGTGTCAGAACCGGATGTATCGGACACGGCAGGTGCCGATTGATAGGTTACCTTCTCCGGTTCTTCGGGAACTATTTCAGTGACAATCCTTGAAATCTGCATATTGTCTTTGTTCATCAACCTGATATCAATAACCAGCGTGTTAGCCTTAGGTGAAAAGTCGACCAGTAAAACCTGTGAACAATCTGCCCTATCTGCAAATTGCTCCAGAATCGCTTTGTTATTGGTGATTTGAGCAAATTGAATATTATTATTTTTTAAAATCTCCTGGACGATTATTGGATCAGCAATATCAAAGTTTTTAAGAAGTTCATAGGATAGATCTTTTTTGATTCTGACAAGATTGTACTTGGTTTTGATTTGGGGTCTTTGTTCATTGTTATAGACAATCGCAATTTTATTCTTCGCTGCATAACCCTGCCACTTTTCCAGATCACGTGCCATGGAGACCCTGACATCGCTGAAATCATACGCGAAAGCGTGAAGAGGAAAAACAATCAATGATAGTAAGAACAAAATAGAAAAAATGCCAATATTCTGATTAGTTTTTAAATTCAATTTTTTCCATCGTAGATTTTTAAGTTGCATAATACATTCTCCGCTTTGGGTGTTTTATTGAAAGACTGTAACTGTTGTTTCATACTCTAGTCAAGACTAACTTGGTAGAAGTCACGCTCTTCAAGGCTTTATATAGGGACACCCTGTCCCTGTCACGCAGAAATGGAACCGCCCAAAAATCGGAATAGTTGGCATCAAATTCGATCTGTTAGAAAATATAACGCTGTTGATAATGTATACTAACCAAGCATGGCTACAACCTGTAGTTTTTATTCGCCCCCATAACCAGGAATTTTGAGCTCTTTTATGGTAATGTTAGATCGTTTGTATACTTTGTCAACAACGTCCCCTTTTTATGATGAAAGAGTTTCATCTGAACACAAAAGGGCTGCCAATGTGGATCAGGACAGCCATATACACATAATAAAGCAGCAGAATGCTCACCAGGAAGAAAGCCAGGGTTCTGAAACCGGATGCCGTGTTTTTCCTAAAATTGGCTCCCATCCGGATGAGAACCAGGGAATCGGAGACCGTGAGGATAGTAGCTGCTATTCCCAGGGTGGATATGCCGGTGTAGATATCGGCGAGGGTTCCGGTGAAGAGAATAACGATTCCGATCAGGTAAAGCAGCATCTGTGTTCTCGTTTCTGACGCTGGCTTGAAGATTCTGATGACCTGATAGAAGACTCCGAATAGAAAGAGTGCGGCGATTGTCAGGCTGATGAGGATAACGGTCATCTCCCCGTTTTGCATGATAAGGGTACCGCCGATAAAGATGTTGACCAGCAGAAAAAGGACACCAGCCAGGGTAACAAAGATGGAATCCGCTTTTTTTTCACCCTCGCCTTCCATTTTAGACTGCACTACATCGGATCCTTCCATTCCCAATTCACCTATACCCATTGCAACCAGAATCGCACAGGGGATGAGGGGAAACCCTCCTGTTTCCAGAATAACAATCAGAAGAGCAAGGAAAAGCAAAAGCGGAGTTGTAATTCTCTTGGCAGTGAAAAGGGAATGGCTTTTATCATTCTTGAAGTGCGTCCACTGGATTAACAGGTTCGCGGCAGCAAGCAACATCCAGAGAAAATGTAGTGAGAAAAAAAAGGAAGTGTTCATTTGCTCTCTCCTTTTGAATTTAAGCGAACCGTTATATTATCAATAATTAGTAGGAAGTATTCAACTTCACTTATCACCGACACGGTGAAGTGGTCAACACATCCGCAGCATTCCTGCCTGCAATACCGCCTTGTGCCTTAAAAGGTTTCACTCTGGGTGTGTACTGGCATAGTCGGTAAACTGAGAGCCGGATCTCAAATAATAACGATAAACCATTGTCTACCTGAAAAGGAGAAGTTTGCTGGAGTTATCCAAAGAATCTTTGTCTCACTCCAAAAGGTGCGGATGTCAATATACACTTGTTGCGAGGCATTGAGGGCTTGTCAGTAAAGTTGACATTTATTCGAGAGCCTTACTTTCCAAGGTATATCTTGACAGGGTTAACTTATGATCTGAAGATAAATCTGATTTAATGCAGGTTGAGAAACTGGGAGAATCGTCGAAAAGATACAGAGTAATCATAATTATGTTTAATTTTGCAGATGATAGCCAGGTAACAATAACTCTGCTGCTCCATTCTTATTTTTTTTTTGATCCTGAAAATAACCGAGAAATACTGATAATCAAGTAAAAAAAATGATCGATTTACGAAGTGATACGGTAACAAAGCCAACACCCCGGATGCGGGAGGTGATGATGGCTGCGGAGGTCGGAGATGATGTCTATGGGGAGGACCCGACTGTTAATAAGCTGGAAGCGATTGCCGCAGAAAAGACGGGAATGGAAGCGTCCATTTTTGTCAGTAGCGGAACACAAAGCAACCTCCTGGCCTTGATGAGTCACTGCCAGAGAGGAGATGAATACATCGTTGGACAGGGTGCCCATACATATCGCTATGAAGGCGGTGGTGCTGCCGTTCTGGGCAGTATTCAGCCACAACCCCTTGATTTTGAGGAGGATGGAACCCTTGCTCTCGAAAAGGTGAAAGGTGCCATCAAACCGGACGATTTTCATTTTGCCAAAACCAGGTTGTTTTGCCTTGAAAACACCCAGTCGGGAAAGATTCTCCCCCTGCAATACCTGTCCGATGCAGCCAAACTGGCTCGCAAACACAACCTCGGATTTCATCTGGATGGAGCGCGGGTTTTTAATGCAGCCGTTGGATTAAAGATTGATATTGGCGAGATCTCCGGTTTTTTTGATTCCGTTTCCGTCTGTCTGTCAAAAGGACTGGGAGCTCCTATTGGTTCGGTCTTGTGCGGAAAAAAGGAGTTGATTGATACGGCCAGAAGGTGGAGAAAGGTTTTAGGTGGTGGTATGAGGCAGGCCGGGATTCTGGCGGCGGCAGGGCTGTATGCCTTGGAAAACCATGTGGAACGACTTGAAGAGGATCATGCCAACGCCGATTACCTCGCTTTAGGGTTGTCCCAAATCGAAGAGGTAAGCGTAGCTTCAGGTTGTGCCCAGACAAATATGGTTTTTTTCTCCGTGAGTGACAATCACATTTTACCCCTGACAGCATTTTTGGAAAACAGGAGAATCCTTATCTATCCCGGTAGTTCGATACGGCTGGTAACTCACCTGGATATCTCGAAGGAGGATATCACGTCGGTTATTGATTCGATCAAGGCATATTTCAAGTCTGTGTAAGCAAAGCAAATCGGGTTACTTTTTGAGTAAAAAATATTTTGTGGCTTTTTTGGCCAATAATCATTAAATTACGGTTAAGGTTCCAGTTCTTTTATAACGCCTGTTTGACAATAATTCACAACCATTGTCTGAATTCAATATGTGAGATTTATTGCAGTTTGTTCGTCGCTCATTCAAGTGCGTCCAATGATCGAATTTTCATCAACCAGGAGAGGTAAAATGGATACTTCCCATATTCAGTTTAACGAACGGGAACTGAAACAAGTGATTTTTACTGCTGCTTTGATGTCTTCAATCGATAGAGATGAACATGAAAAGGAGTGGAATATTATCAAGTCATTTGGTAAGAGTCATTGGAAACAGGAATATGGTGACTTTGAAGAGTTTCAACGATCCAGTCTTGCCGAGATTCGTACTCTTCTGGAAGATGATACCAGCCTTTTTGAAAGGATTGAAATGCTGATTACTGATTTTGGAGCCCACTATACATCTGAACAGAAGAATATGGTGATCGATCTGTTAGGAGCCATCATGGAGGCGGATGAAGTTCTGGATTCTGATGAAACAAATCTGTTTGGCACTTTTCTGGAGCGCCTGACAGGGCTGTAATGGAGTGACATCCAGCCCAAAAGTATCAGTTTCCCTTAAAATCCGGCTTTCGCTTCTCAAAAAAAGCTTGCACACCCTCTTGAAAGTCGTTTCCGGAAATGGAGTATAATAACTGATCAGAATCCATATGCATGATAGCCCGGTCAAGTGCCGAGCTGATTGCATTTACACTGCGTTTAACCATCTGGGCAGCCATGGGTGCCTGGTTTGCATACTCTTGAGCCATGGATTTCGCTTTTTCCAACAGTTTCCCGTCTTCAATTATTTCGTCCAGGAACCCCCATTTTATTAGATTTTTCGCTGTCTCCCTTTTTGCAAGAATAACCATCTGTTTAGCTTTTGCAGGCCCAACCAGATGAACCAGAAGCGGAAGAGCGACCCAACTGAGATTCATCGCCAGGTTTACTTCAGGGTATCCAACCCGGCAGTTTTGTTCTCCTATTCGAAAATCGCAAGCCGAAGCAATGCAGGCACCTCCTCCCAAAGCTGTTCCGTTGATGGCGGCAATAGTAATCTGATCAATCTCATGAATCCTGCGAATCATTTCCGGTCCGATTTTCATGTGACGGATCTTCATCAATCGGGAATCTGTTTCGTAGTGCTGTGCCCGCAGTTCATCGGTCAGGTCTATTCCTGTACAAAAGTGTTTTCCTGCCCCGGTGAAGATAACAACCCTGGTTTGTTCATCCTCATTTAAGCGACTGGAAAAATCGCAGATTTCGTTCATCATCTCAATACTTAAAGCATTTGAGCGCTCCGGGGTGTTAAAGATGACGATTGTGACGTGGTCTTTTCTCTCAATTGATAGGGTTTTATGGATCATAATATATTGTTGTTAAAAGCTGGTTCAGGAAAATTCCACCATGGTTTTGATGGCTTTGTTCTTACTTTTTGCAAGATTCAGTTCTATCAGGTCTTTATACTGTTCCAGTTTAAACTTATGGGTGACCATGTTTTTCAGATCCACCTTCTTTGACTGAACCAGTTCAATAGCTGTTTCGAAGGCATGCTTGTTGACGCCATTGATTGTGTTGAAACCGCAGGCAAATACACCTTTAATCGTCTGGTATTTCAACCATAGTGGAGTCAAATCCAGTTTAACATCATGACCGATTCCCACAACGCTGAGCGTTCCACCGAAAGCAAGAGTTCTTAGGCTGTCATTAAGTGTTTTACTGTTGCCCACTGCGTCAAAGATTTTATTATATCCCCCCATCAAAATGGCATCACCCATCATTGGCTTATATTCTTTGGCTTGGGTCAAGCTGGTTGTCCGGGTTAACAGGTTTCCGTCACGAATCACGTGATCGGCTCCTTTTTTCTCGGCCATTTCGGCATGGAAAGCAGAGGGTTCTGATACAGTCACGTTGCAATTGGCGTTAAATGCTTTGATCGTTTGCAGGATCAGGTTTCCTATCACGCCTCCTCCGATGATTAAGACAGAATCCTGATCTGCTGGATAATTATCCATTACAGCCTGAATGGCTACGGAAAGGGGTTCAATCATTGCACCTTCTTCCAGCCCGACTTCAGGGGGAAGAGCAAAAACCTGGGATTCATGAGCGACGAAGTATTCGGCAAATCCCCCGCCCACGTCGCTGCAGATGCCTGTGAACATTCCCGGGCTCAATGTCCCCTCTGCAAAGTTCTCACAATTTCCAAACCTTCCTTCACGGCATGGTCTGCATGGCTGCTCAATCTCTCTTGCACTGCAGTTAAGAGCTGGCGCAATAGTCACCAGATCGCCCTTTTTGACCTTTTCCACCTGGCTGCCGACTGCAACCACCTCGCCACACATTTCATGTCCGAGGACACAGGGAAACGACGTAAAGGGACTGGCTGAGGGGGAGTCTCTCAAAAAAATAAGATTGAGATCACTCCCACAAAATCCGATCATGCAGGTTTTAATTTTTACCCAGTTTGCAGAGGGCAATGAAGGCTTGGGGATTTCCACCAGATTAATGGTGGAAACGGGTCCGCTATAATACAGTTTCTTGCTGAGCGTCCCCAGAGCTTTTAGTGCTACAAACTGGGGAACCGTTACTGAAAACTGTAACGCTTTCATTATTTTTCCATATTGAGGGAGTCCATAAAAAGCAGTGTCATGGGACTGGTAACGGTCGGGTCTGTAAGAACGTTAATACAGGCCGGTTTTCCCGATTGTACTGCCCGGTGGATGGCGGGAATAATGTCTTCATCCTTATCAACCAGTTCACCATAACCACCTAAAGCCTCGACCACTTTTTCATAATGGACGACACCCAGTTCCGATGCAACCACTCGATCACTGCCATATGTCATCTCCTGACCGTGCTTAATCATTCCCCAAGCCTGATCGTTGCAAATAATACAGATGAAAGGGATTTTGTGTCTGACGGCAGTGTCAAACTCCATGGCGTTTAATCCAAATGATCCGTCTCCATTAAAAACCACCACCGTTTTATCAGGATTGGCCAATTTAGCGCCGATGCCGAAGGGAACACCGGTGCCAAGACAGCCGAAAAGACCGCCAGCAGGTGAAAATACTGAAGCTTCACTTTTTGCCGTGAATCCGGTAGCTCCGAAATAGGAGGCATCTCCGCCGTCAACAAGGAATAGGGCATTATCTCCGACTGCCTTCTGAACCTGACTTACCAATCGTACCGGTTGAATGGGATGAGATGCTTTCTCTTTCAGGGCTATCTCCTCCTGGGCCATCGGCATGTAGGCTGATCTGAGTTCCTCCCGCCAGTTTCCCAGCTTCTTACTATTCAGATATTTTAAGAGTTGTGCGAGGGTTAACCTCATGTCGCCGACCAATCCAACGTCTGCTATCCGGTTTCGATTGATCTCGGTTGGCTCGATATCAACTCGAACCATTTTCGCCTGTGGAAACATCTCTCCGAACATCAGCAACCAGTTGAACCTGATACCCAGTGCAATGACCACATCAGCCATCGGCATTGCCGCCAGCAGTGAAGACATTCCACCGTCCCAGATTGACAAGGGATGGTCGTCTGCTATCACACCTCTCCCGGTATTCAGGAGAATAAATGGTGTTTCGGTTTTTTCTGCCAGTTCCCTCAATTCATGGCCACAACCATTACAACCGGAACCTCCAATAATCAGGGGTTTTTCAGCTTTGTTTATCAGTTCGGCAGCTTTTTGCAGAAGCGATTCTTCCGGTTGTACCTTATAGGAGACACAGCCGCTTTGCGCAGAAACAACCGCCTCTTCCCGGGTTTTGGTTCCCAGGATATCCGGTGGCAGTTCCAACAACACCGGTCCGGGCCTCCCTGATACGGCAAAGCGAAAAGCTTCGGACAGGTATTCGGGAATCCGGTTGATGTCATGACAGAGTGAATGCCATTTTACGCTGGATTTTATCAAATCGGCCTGGGAAATATCCTGCAAAGCTCCTCTTTTCCAGTCTCTCCTGGCTGCTGTTCCAGTGATAACCACCAACGGGGCGTTATCCATTTGTGCATTGACAATTCCGGTGATGGCATTGGTAAAACCGGGACCAGCCGTTACAATACAGACCCCCGGCTTTTTGCGGTAAAGTGACCAGGCCTGGGCCATCATCACTGCCGCCTGTTCATGGCGGACGTCGATGATTCTGACATCATAGTCAAGCAACCCATTATAGATTTTGTCTATATGCCCCCCTGACAGAGAAAACACCGTATCGACTCCTTCGACCTCTTTCAGATATTTCGCAACAATATGCCCGCCGTATAGTTCTCCCATGATATCTCCTTTTTTTGCAGTTCATCACTCCCGATATCGGGTAATTGCCTCATAACAATACTCTTCCATTTCGTGTTTCCTATTGTATCAGCAGATGACTGTCAAGTGGAAAAACAGATGATGCACGGCAAATTTGTTCTACGTAGCAAAGCCTTTACCAACGTAGATTCAAACATATAGCCTAAATATCTAGAAATAAGTGAGAAATCTTGAATATAAAAGCGATGTCGATAATATCTGTCATTCCGGGCTCGACCCGGAATCCATTGTGATTAATGAATATCTCTCTGGATGCCGGATCAAGTCCGGCATGACAGTGGTGATTTTGAGTATCCGGACCACGAAAACATGGTCTTTTAAGCATTAGAACAAATTTGCTCTAATAGATGATGAGTGGAGAGTAGTGATTGCATGTCGGAGGAAGAAACAAGTCTGGTAGTGAGGGTAAGGATGGAAGTTTAGGTTACTACTGATCTCCGATGAAGAAGGATCTGAACCGGTTTTCATCTTTGCTCAAAGCCAGATCTATTTTTGAGATCACCCGTTCCCTATCTTCGGGAAGTCTGCCTTCAACATTGATATAATTTGTGTAATGATCGCTGGTTAGATAAGAGTTACAGGTCAGATTTGCCACCAGGGTTTTCGTTTCCCGTAAAACACCATGAGGGCCAAGCATCTTAAACACTCCCTTCTGAACATCTTCAAGCAGCGGTGTGTTAACTTTGGGAACAAAAGTACGGAGTCTTATAAAATGAGGTTCAATCTGGTTGAGCGCCCTGGCTGTTGCAAGCGCGTGAGCTTCGGAACCCTCCAAGCCGCCAATTCCGAGGATGACATACAGGCTCAACTCCATTCCCGACTCAATAACCCATTTTCCAGCTTGAACCTGTTTTTCACTGAGACATCCCTTCCTTATTTTTCTCAAAATCTTATCATCACCGGATTCCAATCCGACGTGAATTCTGGAAAGACCCGAATCAGCCAGATACTGGAGAGCTTTTAATCCTTTTTGATGGATATATTGGGATGAACCGTAAACCGTGATACGTTCCAGATTGGGAAACTTTTTTCTGGCATGTCTGCAGATTTCAGCAAGTTGCCGCGTGTCCATGGCAATGGTGTTTCCCGACGGAAAAAACAGGGTTTGAATTTGAAAACCATGGTCTTCTGCTGCTTCATCGATCTCCCGCTTGATCTCAACGACATCACGAACCCGGTACTCGGGTCCGTTTTTATACACCAGGCAAAAGGTGCAGCGGTTATGGGGACAGCCGATAGTCGCCTGAATCAGCAGAGAATTGGCTTCACTGGGAGGGCGATAGATGGGGCCTTCGTATTTCATGGTAAGTACTTATGAAGAGCTATTCAAACAGGGACTCCGAAAAAAGACGGGCGGAGAAGGGTTGCAGATCATCAATGGCTTCACCGACTCCCACATAATATACCGGAATTTCAAATTCATTCACAATTCCGATAATCACCCCCCCTTTTGCTGTTCCATCAAGCTTTGTCACGATTAATCCGTCCAAACCGGTGTAAGCTGAAAACTCCCTGGTTTGTAAAATAGCGTTTTGACCGGTATTGGCATCCAGGACAAGAAGAGAAGCGTGGGGGGCATCCGGGATCACTTTCTTCAACACTTTTCTCATTTTTAATAATTCGTCCATCAAATTCTTCTTGGTATGCAATCTTCCCGAGGTATCACACAAAAGAATATCATAGTTTTCTTCAATAGCCCTGACAGCCGCTTCATACATTGTAGCGGACGGATCGGAGTTGATCGCTTTTTTGACGATATCAACGCCAGCCCTTTTTGCCCATTCATCCAATTGTTCAATAGCTGCTGCCCGGAAAGTATCTCCGGCTGCAATTAATACTTTTTTTCCTTGTGCCCTGTAGTTCGCTGCGATTTTTCCGATAGATGTGGTTTTTCCGACGCCGTTGACTCCGACAAAGAGGTAAACCGTAGGACCTGATTCGGCCAAAGGCAATTGCAAATCGCCTTTATCCAGAATTGTCGAGATGGTATTTTTAACCACCTCAATGGCTTCGGATTGGGTGCGGATTTCAGATTTGCCAACCTGTTTCTCAATAATCCCGATTATTTTTGAGGCGGTCGTTACACCCAGATCGGCGGCAAGCAGACTGTCTTCCAGATCTTCCAGGAAATCATCATCAATGGGATCATCAACTGCCATCTCCATCAATCCACCCACAAACATCTGTTTGGTTTTTGAGATCCCTTTTTTAAATTTCTGGAAAAACCCTTTTTTCTCCTCATCCTTAACCGGAGCCTTGATCTCTTTTTCCAGCAGGGACTCTTTACCTTTTAGCTCCTGCTCGGTTTTTGAAATCTCTTCTGAAAACTCACGGATTTTTTGTTCGTATTGTTTCTTTTTTTCCTTTAGTTTTTTTTTCTCTTCTTTTTTCTTCTTATTAAAAAGCATTCTATTTCTTCACTAAATATAATTATGTGCAATATCGCGAGTTGGGTTTGCCAAAAAACAATCTACTGATCACAATCTATTTCTTCAAGACAAAGATGAAAGATGATCCCTTTTGAAAAATTAGAATCAACGATCAGCATCAACATCTTCGGCAACAAAGTAATCCTTTAACAACGTTTCTGTATCAATGCTACCACTACAACCTGCACTTTTGAATCATTAACTTATGATAAGTTATATTGCTGTTATTTTTGGTTTATTTTTCAATGAAAAAAAACGAGAGCATCGGGATAAATGAACAATCCTAATTCTTTCGATTAGACTTATTAAGAGCAAAGATTCATATTGGACATAATAATATAGTCTTGTGAATCTTTGTCATTTCCAAATATTGATCATTTTCCTTATTAGCTAACAGCCAATCGCTATCAGCTATCTACTTAAAAACCTGTTAAAGGCCCTGAATAGGTTTAACCCGGGATTTACAAACACTTAAAAACTGACTAATTTGTGTTTTTGAGAGAAATAGGATAATTCATATTTTTAAAAAAAAAGCAGGGCACCGTTCAAACAGGAAAAAATGTATCTTAATCTCATAAACCAGATTGGCAAGCTGTTAAACTCTGATGGCGACCTGATGCGAAGCATGAATATGGTTCTCATCATGTTACAGGAGTACTTGCCGATCAGGAATCCCTGCCTTTTGATTCGAGATAATGTTATTAATAAATATTTTATTGATCTGGGCCCGGAGATTTCTGAAGTTGAGAAAAACCAGTGGAACCAGAGAACTGCTAAGCTCCCCAGTTTGCCTGCTTTGAAATTGCAGCATGAGATGATTCTTTATCCGGATGAACCCGACCACCTTCAACTCCCCTGTCCGTCACTGGGAGAAGGACAAGCCTTTGCTACCATTATTCAACCGGTTACTTATCAACAGCAGCACCTGCCTCTTTGTATTTTCAGCGTTATTGTTACGGAGCTGGCTGTAGTCAACGATGTCGGAAGAATCATCAAATTCATTGCTGACATGCTTGCCGTCAGTATGATTGCCCGGGGATTCCCGGTCATTGAAATTCAGGATTCTTTCCAACAGCAAAAGCAAATCCCTAAAATTATTGACAATATTGTTGGGCAGAGCGAAAAGCTCAAGCAGATTGCCGATATTATAAAACGAATTTCGGCGAGTAAAACCAATGTTCTGATTTATGGGGAAAGTGGAACAGGCAAGGAGTTGATTGCCAGTGCCATTCACAACAATAGTTTACATCGCAAAGCTCCTTTTATCAGTGTCAATTGTGCTGCTTTGTCTGAGAATCTGTTGGAGAGTGAATTGTTTGGTCATGAGAAAGGAGCCTTTACCGGAGCTTCCAACACACGTAAAGGACGATTTGAGCTGGCTGATGGGGGCACCCTGTTTTTGGATGAAATTGGTGATACTTCCCTGGGATTTCAGGCAAAAATATTGCGCGTAATCCAGGAGGGACAATTTGAAAGGCTTGGAGGTTCCAAAACCATCAATGTGGATGTCCGAGTCGTCTGCGCCACCAATGTCTTATTGGAACAAGCGGTCGAAAATGGAACTTTCAGGGAAGATCTGTATTATCGCCTGAATGTCATAAGACTTGAAATTCCACCCTTGAGAGAAAGAAGGGAAGATATTGGGCTGTTGATCGACTATTTTATTGATAAGTTCAATGAACAGACCAGGAAAAACGTCAGAATCAGACCAAAAGACAAGGAGTTTCTGTCCGAACTTGACTGGCCCGGAAATGTACGGGAACTGGAAAATACTATCCACTCCGCTTTTCTGATGGAACAGAATAATTATCTTAACTTTTCCGGAAAATTCAAAGAGCTAAGCCGTAAACGGGCTGTTACCAAAAAGCCAATACGATCCGAATCTGTTTCGACTCCGGTTGTAAAAGACCAGATTCAACTTGAGGAGCTGGAAGCAATAGAAGATGCATTAAAATCGGCAAAGGGCATCCAGATAAAAGCTGCCGAAATGCTGGGAATCAGCCTGAGACAGCTCCGTTACAGGATTAGAAAATATAATATCATTGTTCGCAAGATCAATATTAACGGTTAATACTGATCTAACGAAACATTCTTCAATAAAGAAAACATGCTGACACGGTTATTTATCCAAAACCTGGCTACCATCGAAAAACAGATCATCGAATTTGGACCGGGTTTTACAGCTTTGACCGGGGAAACCGGAGCGGGAAAATCAGTTATGATTAAGGCACTGCGTCTTATTCTGGGAGAAAAATGCCCAAAAGACCTGATCCGCGCCGGTGAAACATTTCTTTCGATAGAGGCTGTGTTTTCCATTGAAAGCATTCAACCGATCAAAGAGCTATTGGAGGAGATGGATATTGATCACGAGGAGGAACTGGTGATTCGCAGAAAAGTCCATCAATCGGGGAAAAACACTATATTTTTGAACGATTATTCCTCCAATCTTTCCAAGTTGGCCCTTTTTGGAAATTATCTGGCAGATCTGCACGGTCAGCATTCACAACAATCACTTCTATCTCCTGCAACCCATATCAATTATCTTGATGCCTTTGCCGGTTTAAATGAGAAGGTTCTGGCATTCAGCGGTCAATACAGGATGGTGCAGCAGTTGATCACGGAAAAACAACAGCTGCAGCAGAATGCTTCCGATCGCAACAAGGAGATCGATTTTCTTCGGTTTCAGATTCATGAAATAGATTCAGCCGGATTCACGATTGAGGAGGAACTGTCATTAAACGAAGAGATCAGAATTCTTTCCAATAGTGAGCAGCTAATCTCTGCCCTGGCACCCATCGCTGACTGGAAATCGAATGAACCCTCGGCCCTGTCAACCATATCATCAAGCCTGGCTGCGTTGGAAGGTGCAACCAGATTGGATTCAAAACTGGAGCCGATATTCAAGGAGATCGAGTCAAGCTTGATTTCGCTTGAGGAAGCTGCCGGGGAAATTGCTGCCTATGTTTCCAGGCTCGATATCAATCCCCAGAGATTGGAAGATGTCAATAAACGTCTTTCCGAGCTGGATGTTTTGAAGCGAAAATATGGTCAAACCATGGACGATATTCTTGAATATCAAAAAGTAAAGGAACAGGAATTGGAACAGTTGCAAAACCAGGAAATCAGTTGTGGAGAGCTGGAAGGTAAAATTAAAAAATTGGTGGAGAGTCTCAAAAAGGAAGCGGAAATCCTTTCAAAGGCCAGAAGGGAGGCAAAACAGAGGTTTGAGGAGATTATTTCAAAAAACCTTCAGGAATTGGGAATGGAAAGGAGTGTCTTTGAGATCAGGATGGAAGCGTATCCCAAAAACGAAAACACAGGTCTGGCTTTTTCATCCAAAGGTTTGGAACAGGTTGAGTTCTTGATCGCCACAAATCCAGGCAATCCGTTACGACCGCTTACCAAGATCGCCTCGGGTGGAGAGCTTTCCAGAATAATGCTGGCCATCAAAACCTCGTTAAATGAAGACATCTCCCACGGTTCGATGATTTTTGATGAAGTGGATGCGGGGATCAGCGGCAGAGTCGCAGAAACCGTCGGGTATAAACTGGAAAACCTGGGCCATTCGCGGCAGATCATCTGCATCACTCATTCACCTCAAATTGCATCAAAAGCGAAAGATCATTTTAAGGTGAAAAAAGTAATCGAAAACGAAAGCAGCAAGACGTTAATAACCAAACTAAATGCCGATGAGCGAATCGAGGAGATTGCCCAGTTCCTGGGAGGAAATGCCATTTCCGACAAAACCCGCTCTGCAGCCCGAGAGATGTTAACCCCTTCAAATTAAACTGATGCAAGTTCTTTCACTGGAGTTTTTAGCGTTTCTGATCGTCGCCATTCTTATCGTTACCTTTATGGCCCGTAGAAAGAGAAAGGGGCCTGTGATTGTTTATGGCAAACAGATCTCATTCACCGGTCAGAAATTGGTAACACCAATCTCGGTCGAAACCCCGCTTGTCTGCCTGTTGGATGAGGGGAAAATTTATGGTGAAGATTTTAAGGAGAAAACACCCCCTGATTTACCCCACAATGAACATTGCCAGTGCAGACTTGAAATCTCCATAAACAGAAGTCGGGATTGGTTCAGTGAGAAAAAAAAGGTGATGGAGGATTGCATCAATTCCGATCTGGGAGAGTTGAGCAGAACCGAATACCGTTATTATAAATATGCCCTGCTGGCCCACCACAAAGAAGCCGATGAACAGACCAGGAAGGAATATAAGGAATTGCAGGAAAACATATCAATCTCCGACGAGTTTAAAGAGAGAGTCAAGCTACAGATTAGCTGAGATAAAAAAGGGGACGTTGTGTACTAATTGTACAAACTTAGTGAGTATTTTTTTATGAAATCATATTTATTAAAACAACGATTGAGAAGCTGGAGGCTCGATTTTTAATATCAGCTTATCCATTGAAGAAAGGATCAAAATGAAAATTTACTATGATGAAGTTGTTGATGCGTGATATCTCAAAATAAGTGATGAATCTCCAGAAGGTGTTACTGAAATCCAAGAGGGATTTCATTTAGATCTTACAAAAACTGGAAAGCTGGTAGGTATATAAATTTTAAATGCTTCCAAGAAAGTTGATTTAAATACCTTTCTCATATACAGCATTGAAGCGGGGTCTTCCATATTGAACAAAGGTTTAGGACAGTGATTTGTTTAGGGTGCGGGGTCAGGCTTGCGTAATTGCGTTAAGATGATTTATAGCGGCATCAACTTCTTATTGAAGAGTCGAATCTGCAGCACTTTTGTTTCAAATAAGAGAGAGCATCCTTAAAGTTCTTAAATAACAGTTCATTTTCCAGGCGATGTTCATCGATCACTTTCCAGGTGTCATCCAACTGAGATTGGAATCGTTTTAACTCTTCACCTTTTAGTGGCGGAATCCCACCTTTGCAGGGGATGCATTCTTTCATCGACAGTTTTTCCATTGCTCACTCCGTTATGTACCTCTAGATGTGTCAGATCAAATTGTGGGTTGACTTAAATTAAATGAAGACATAATATTCCAAATAAAGGAATACAGCAATAATGCATAATAACTGTATGCATTATTGCTGTATTCTTTAAACATTGTATAGCAATTTGGCTAAATGCCAATTTTGATTTTGAATTAACATGAATTGAATGCTATATGTAACTGCAATTTGCCGGAAACAAATAAGATCATACTTGATACTATGTTTATTAATCGAAAAAAAGAACTGATGTGGTTAAAACAGTTGTCATTGGCTCTTCAGAGAAAAAAGGGAATCAATGGGGCAATATTGGGCTTAAGAAGAATCGGTAAAACTGATCTTTTGCTGGAGTTTAAAAGAAGAAATAGATCCAATAAGCTAATAATACCATATCTGAATATTCAGAGTTCAATATCATCGCCCAAACGTTTCTGTCTCGATTTTATTAGTGTTCTGCTTGAAGAAACCTGCATTTTGCAAAAGATCAACCTTCCCCTCAAACAAACCATTGAAGAGGATTTGCCTGTCATTGCCGGACGTCTAAGCGAAACACTCTACGACTATGTCATCAAAGTGATCAATTTATTAAACAAGAGTGAATTTGAGGAATCATTACGTTTGATGTTTAAACTTCCTGAAAGGGTGGCTGAAACATTTGGAATCAATATTCTGTTTTTTATTGATGAAATACAAGAGCTTGACAACCTGAAACATTATAAGATCGATCCCTTCGCGCTAATGAGAGTTACAGTTGAAAAACAAACGGAATCAAAATATGTTGTTACCGGATCATTGGTTTCTTTTATGGAAGAGTTGTTCATGGATCCAAATAAACCGTTTTTTAATCAATTCAGTTTATTAACGCTTAGTTTATTTAGTAAAGAGGATACCACATTGCTTGCTCGTCATTTGTGGGAATATGATTTTATTGAAGTCGAAGACAATTCTTATTCCAAACTGTTTCAACTCTCATCAGGCCATCCGTTTTACACAGTAGCCATTTGCGAAAGAGCTTTTTTTGAATCAAAATACTGTGACTTCAAGATAAATGCAGATTTAATTGAATATGCATTTATAAAGGAGACCCTTTCTCATGAAGGCAAGCTGAATATTCTTTTTGAGTACATTTTCAACCATTCCTTGGAAAAAGTTGAACGAAAAGGCTCGTTGAAACAACCTCTTCTTGTTTTGGCAGATGAAGAGGGGCTGACACTATCAGAGATATCCAAAAAGCTGAACAAACCTTCCGGGCAAGTATCAAATCTGCTAAAATCCTTATTAAAATCGGATTTAGTTGTTAGAAAGGATAATAAATATCACTTCAGAGATTCAATATTAAGGTTCTGGCTTGCAAAAACCAGTCTGGGAAAGGATCCAAAGATTTCATTTGATAAAAATGTCATAAATAATTATATCAGTGATCTACAGGAACGATATATGGCAAAATCAAGTGAACATGGAAGAGCCAAAGAATTTGAACTCTACTATTTCATCAATGAAAATAAAGGAAAAAATATTTGTGGAGTTAAACTACCACGTTTTAATAAAATCATCAAAAATTACATAACGCCTGAAGGGAATGAGATAGACCTCTTTGCAATCAATACCGCCTCATGGGCTTTTGAGCTAAAATGGAAAAACAAACGAGTAGGGAGAAACGAGATCGAAAAATTTATTCAAAAGATAAATGCAAACACCTACGTCTATATTTCAAAAAACGGATATACTGAACAAGCAACCAGATATGCGATAAAAAACAATGTCACTATTTGGCAAGGATCAGACTTGTTTTGATATTTCCAAAGAGAATTTGAGACTGCTCAGACGGGGGCTAAACTAAAACTCCATAAAGGGGATCGGGATTAAGGTCTGGAGACCCATGCGACAAAGCTTCCCGAAGCATTAGTATCCTTTGTTTATCGTCTTTCCATCTTTGTTGAGCGTCAAACGAAAGTCGATGAACAGGATCAAAATAGAAAAATGCCTTGCCCGGTTTTACAGCGGGTGATCTCCAAACGCTGATTCCTGTTTCTTCGTTGTAATAATCATATGAGGAAACATGCTGTTTTCCCCCACCTGTCGGTAAGTCACAGGCAAAATCCGGGATGTTGAATCCGGAAGTCAAACCACGCATCGATTTTTCCATTTCAGCGGCATCTCTCAGGGTTGTTCGCAGGTGTTCTATCCCCGGTACCATATCAAGCAAAAAAACGTAGTAGGGTTGCACATTCATGTAACCGAGTTGTTTGATGAGCAGTCCCATAACATCGATCCTGGTATTAACACCCTGTTGAAAAACAGTCTGATTACGGACGATCATCCCTTCCCGGAAAAACCTTTCAGCAGCCTGGGGTGACCACTCCGAGATTTCGCAGGGGCTGGAAAAATGGGTGTGGATACAGACCTGCTTATCACGTTTACGACCCATTTCATTCATTTCTATCAGGGCGCGAAACCAGTCGTCATCGCTCAATATCTTCATTGGCAAAACAGCCAGAGATTTGGTTGCATAACGGATCCTGCGAATATGGTCTATATCCAATAAAGTCTTACCGATCAATCGGATAAGATCGGAACTCAACAGGGAAACGTCGCCGCCTGAAATCACCACATCTTCAATCTGATTGTGGGAGCGAATATAGTCAAACATTGTTTCGAAGTCGGATAGGCCCGGAGAAATGGATTGTTTTCGCCCGTTCCTTGACGATCCACCGATCAACCGGCTTCTGGTACAATAGGAGCAGTAGAGGGGACATTTTCCAAGAGCTAAAAATAATACCTTATCCGGGTATCGATGAACGAGATGGTTTATTGGAGAATCTGCTTCTTCAAACAGCGAGTCTTTCAAGACAAAGGGATGATTTTTTTGGAATTGTGATGCAAGAGGAAGAAATTGTCTACGTAATGGATCATCAATGGGATTGTCCCAGTCGATCAGGGAGAAGATGTAAGGCGTAATTCTGAGATCAATGGGAAAGAGATCAAATGCCCTTTTACAATCTTCGAGAATCTGATCACTGATGCGATGCTTCAGGAGCTCTTTTATTTTATCGATGCTTGCAATTGAATTTTTCAGTTGCCACCTGTAATCACCAAACTGGTCTGATGTAATTGATTGCCATCCCGGAATTGATCTCCAAAACTCATCATCTCTGAAAAATCTATGATTCTGTGTATGATTAAGCTTATCCGTGGTTTGATTGTATGTTTCCATTCTATCGATTGCACTTCTTGGTAATGGGGTGGAAAGTCAATTGAAAAGATATTATTAGTATGAGTTCTACCGACCGTTTAATCGATGTTCATTATCAGCAGTTCCCAAAGTTCACACACAGCTGATGGGCTGTTTAATCCCAGCAATAAAATCAAGCAAATCGATACACGATTTTAAAATTCAGATGCCAAAGTATTAACCCGAATAACCCATATGCCACAATATTTTGATGACAAAAACCTTAAAAAATCTAGGAGGAGATGAAAGAATAAGTGCTTTCTGATTACCGAATGAATTGAGAAACTAAAATGTTTAAAAGAGAAAAGGATGAATGTGATTTCTCATATCTTTGAAGTTGTCGGCGGCTTGGGAATCTTTTTTTATGGAATGAAACTTCTGAGTGAGTCTATTCAACGACTGGCTGGCACAAGGCTGCGTAAAACATTGAATATGATGACTCAGAATCGAGTCGTAGGCGTTTTGACCGGCTTTTTCGTAACCGGAATCATCCAGTCTTCCTCAGCAACCACAGTAATGGTTATAAGTTTTGTTAACGCTGGCCTCATTACGTTAACAGAGTCTATTGGCGTTATAATGGGAGCAAATCTTGGAACAACCGTTACCATCTGGATCGTTTCATTACTGGGATTCAAATTTAATATCACTTCATTGTCATTGCCCATTATCGCTGTCGGAATTCCTTTTATATTCTCAAAAAACAGCAAATGGAACAGTATCGGGGAGATGTTGATCGGCTTTGGGTTGTTGTTTTTAGGATTGAGTTTTATGAAGGATGGGGTTCCCGATATTAAAAATTACCCTGAATTGCTGAGATTTTTTGCACAGTATTCCGGGATGGGGTTTGCTTCTTTTGTCATTTATATTGCCCTGGGAACCTTTTTAGCAGCTATTATTCAGTCATCCAGTGCTGTTGGCGCAATCACCGTAACCATGGCCTTTCAAGGATGGATCGACTTCCCCAGTGCAGTAGCGATAATGATGGGAGGAAACGTAGGAACAACCATCACCGCTACCCTGGCTGCCGTTGGGGCAAACATCCATGCAAGACGCGCTGCCAGAGCCCACTTTTTGTTCAATGCCATTGGAGTGACTTGGATACTGATTCTTTATTTACCTGTTTCAAAATTACTAAACCTGATCACCAGTAGTAGCACCATGACAGGTACAAATCTGACCGTTTACATTTCCGTTTTTCATACGCTCTTTAATCTGATTAACATTATTGTCCTGATTTCGTTTATTCCACAGTTGGCTGAACTATCCAAAAGGCTGGTCAAGAGAAAACCGGGGGAGAAAGAGGAGGAATATAAACTGGAATACATCAGAACAGGAATGATGAAGACTCCGGAGATGTTTATTCTGGAGGCTAGAAAAGAGATCATTAAAATGGCCATAATGGCGTTTAACATGTTTCAGACTTTTACCGATGTGTTCTTCCATCCGGACAAAAAAATGGGAGATACAGTTGCCAAAGTCAAGGAACAGGAAGATCTGGCGGATAAAATGAAAGACCAACTGACACGGTATCTGGCAAAGGTGTCCCAGGAAATTCTGGATGAACAAAGCGCCTTTAAGGTTATGGCAATGATGCGTATTGTCAATGAAATCGAAAGTATTGCCGATTGCTGTTTTCAGCTGATACTGTCCACTCAAAAAAGGTACGATGAAAAGATGGAACTTCATCCCAATGCCGATCAGGAAATAAGGGATTTTTCAGACGAAGTTTTAGAGTTTATGCAGTTCAATATCGAAAATTTGCTGAACGCCAGACTTTCCGATGATGATCTTAAGAAGGCTATTGAATTCGAGTCTGAAAACGACAAAACGAGAAATACCCTAAGAGAAACCTCAGTTCAGAGAATCAGCCAAACCGGACGGGTTGCGCCGGAGATTCTGTTCATGGAAATCATCAAAAATTTTGAGAGAATCGGGGATTACTCCCTGAATATTTCACAAGCGTTGGTTAGAATGGTTGAATCCTGATTTTCGGAGAATGCGCGAAAAAGAAATGTTTCTCTCTTTGCCAAGCTTCTCCAGACTGCAACTGATACGATTGGTGTCATGCCAGGCGGCATAACACCAATTTCTATCTATTCTTTTTCCAAGGCGGTTTTCATGATTTTCCCCACCGGTGTCATCGGCAGTTCCGTACGGAAGACAATCTGTTTCGGTACCTTGTAGTCTGCCAGATGCTCCTTGCAGAAGGATTTTATCTCTTCTTCTGTTGGCTCAGCGCCGGGAGCCGGTACGATAAAATACCGACCGACCTCACCCAGCACTTCATCCTTCACCCCGATTCCTGCAACCATCGCTACTTTCGGGTGACTGGCAATCAGGTTTTCCACTTCAACGGGGTAGACGTTAAATCCGCCCTGGATATACATCTCTTTTTTACGTCCCTTGAGGATGATATACCCCTCTTCATTCATAAAACCCATGTCTCCGGTAAACACCCAGTCATCTTTAAAGGCTTCCGTTGTTTTCTCCGGCATGTCAAGATAACCACTGATAACCGCGTCTCCCCTGAAACAAAGTTCACCGATTTCCCCTTGAGGAAGACTATTCCCAGTTTCACCCACCACTTTGACAACCACATCGCCGATCGGTTTTCCAATGGACTGAACCGTCATATCAAAATCACTTTCCCAGGGGCTCATAACGACCATCCCGGATGTCTCGCTCAGACCGTACAAGTTCATCACTTTTGCATTCTTGTATGTTTCCGACATCTGCTTGAGTAGAGTTCCATCAGCATTGGACCCACCTACAACGACAAGGCGGATCTTGCTATGATCCAACGCCATATATTGTTCGGTCATCAGCAGAAGCATATGCATGGTTGGCACACCGGTCGCCATTGTCATCTGATAGCGTGAAAGCTGTTTTACGATATAGTCGGGGCTGAACATCGGAATCAGAACGTATTTGGCTTTCCCCAGCAGGGCTGTCAGAATACCACAGGTGATCCCACCGACATGATTAAACGGGAGTGCCATGGGAAACATGTCATCCTGATTTATTTTCGTATGATGTGCTTGTGCCGTTGCCGAGGCGAGCTGACTTCTATGACTGATAACAGCACCTTTAGGGGTGCCGGTTGTTCCTGAAGTATAGATGATAATCATGGTATCATCCGGTTGAACACTGGCCTTGGCTTTTTTAAGAGCTTCCTGATCGATCTCCGTATTCATCAGGTCATTAAAGGAGAGGCACCCCTCAAATCCGTTTTTCCCAATGAATATAAACTCTTTGACCGATGGAATTTTTCCTTTGAAATTATTAAAAAATGAGACATAGTCCATTTCGCCCAGCGCAGCCAGACATAAAACCGCACGAGTTTTACTCTGATTCAGAATATAGTCCAGTTCCGTATCCCGATACCGTACACTTAATCCGGTAATGACAACACCGATCTTTGCTGCGGCGAAGTATGTATACAACCACTCCGGCTGGTTAAGGGCGATAATTCCGATTTTATCTCCCTTGTTGAAACCCAGTTTTAACAAGCCGGATGCCACCCGGTCCGATATTGCGTCAACCTCACCAAATGTGATTTCCCTTCCTTCATAGATCATCATGGTATCACCAGATGACTCTGCTACTGCTTGTTTCAACGCATCCCCTATTACCTTGGCCTTAATGATAGCACTCATATATCCTCCAATTTTTAACAGATTGTAGATTTTAAGCGGCTGCAAAACTCAAGTAAAATAGTATAAGAATTGAACACACTTCCAATGATCATTCGCGAAAAAACACAATTAAATACAAAAACAGTTTACATGAAGATTTTAAATCTTTAGAACGGGGAAAATCTATCCACACTGCTTAACAGATTTTGGATTAATACCAAATGATCATCGTTACTGAGTGTTGGCTTCCGGGTACCAGACGTTGAACGGAAAAGGAATTGTTACCCACGGAGATCTGATCACAACGGCTGAGGAAGAACCTGGAATATTTTATCCAATGCTTTTAATCCAATGTCTCAGTAAGCTGGAAGGGGCTGGATAACAGCCCCTGGTAACGATCTAAACCATTCTAATTGGTAGCCTCAGCTGTTGCTGGAGAGGGTTTCCATCTGGCGATAAACCACAGCGCTGCGAACATAATCAGCGTATATAAACCATAGATGGCCACAATACTCAGATGGCCATAAGTCGGTAATGCAAACATGATCGGCATTACCGGCAGCATGATAAAGAATATGGCCACGTTGAAAAAAGCAAGCTCCAATCCGACACTGGTACTGAAATCGGCATCCAGGACACGAAGTAACAACAATCCACTGGCTGTCGATCCGCAGGCACACCCAAAAACGGTAACTGCCCGTTCCGGTGAAAGTTCAGTCAAGCGGCTGGCAAAAATCCGAACCATGATATAGGTTACCACTGTCACACCAATACAGACAGCAATGATAACACCGAGATACTTGGTCAAAACAATCAGGGAAATTCCCATAATTGAAGACACCAGCAGATAGTCAACCGACAAACCGGTAATCCGTTTTTGCATGCCGGGATCCGTTAGGTGACCGATACCGATGGAGTCCATGACTTTTCGGACTATCAAACTGATATACACGGCGTGAAAAAAGAAAGTCGGATAAGCAAACATCATTAAAAGCGTCCGATTGGTGGTGTTATCCCGGACAATGGCAATCAAGGCATACGTCAGGATATAAACGATACCGATGATCGCCATATGATACGCCAGGGTCTCGACAGATGAGGAATGGGTTGTTTCCTTTCCGGCAACCAGTTGCTGGTCCTTTTTAAGAAGACCGGACAGGAATTCTTCATTTATTTTCGATCGTTTGTTGCTGTTCAATCCTTTGTTAACATAATTTCGGGCCATGGGGATACCGATGAGGTATGCGAATAAAAACCCGAATGCCGCCCAGATCAATCCCATGGTCGTTGCATCTTGTATCCCTGCACTTTCCCATATTTTTCCAATCGCAAAAGCCTGACCCGGACCCTGGGTAAAGCCATGAGTTACAAGATATCCGAGAAAAACACTGATGTCACCCCCGGTAATCATGTCATAGAGGAATACGATACCGCCCCCGACAAGTGCCTGCAATGTCAGACTAGCACACCAGGCAAACGACAGCCACAGGCCGCCTTTGATAACCTTGGAGCGGGGACCGGCATTATCATTACGTGTCAAACACAGTGAAATAAAGCTGATGTTGAAAGCATGAAAGGTAAACGGTAGAAAATCGGTAGCCATCATGGTAACCCAGGCACCTTCCGGGGAGTAGTATTTCAGCCAGCCGAGGCTGATAAGAATAAAACCGATGACACCACCAATCAGAGCCGCCGGAACCATGGTGGATTGCAGAAACTTGATTTTTGCCCGCAAAAACACTCCCAAAAGTAACATGACTGACATGGCCCCAAATATTAAAAATCCGGGAAATGAAGCTGTCATAACCTCTTCCTCCTTTAATCATATTAAAAAAAGACCCGGATACTACCGCTTTGAGTGCCCGCCCATTTTTCAACAGGAAATTTTCGGCGATCAAAGATTTCCGGGATTGTGATAACAATAGGTTTTATCACGCCGCATGCAGCGTATTTCAGTTGATCTATTTTTTATAAACCGTTTTTCCGCCCACAATTGTTTCCAGTATTTCGGTTTCTTTGGCGGCGGAGCGACTCTTTTGGGGATCTTCCGACAAAATAACCATATCGGCATATTTTCCTTTTTCCAAAGATCCGCGGTTATGTTCTTGAAAAACCTGCCAGGCTGCATCGATAGTCACCGCCCGCAAAGCTTGTGTGGGAGTGATGCACTCTTTTTCGCCAATAATATTACCACCGGCAGAGAGTCGATTAACAGCGCTCCAAACAAGCAAAAGAGGATTGATAGGGGTTACCGGCGTATCCAGGTGAATGGTAATCGGGATTCCCTTATCCAATGCTGACTTTGCTGGATTTAACCGAAAAGCCCGCTCCTTTCCCAGGAAGATATTGCAATGACGATCTCCCCAGTAATATGCATGTGCTGAAAAAAAGCTGGGTGTTATCCCCAGCCGCTTCATCTCATCCAGTTGGTCTTCCCTGGTAGTTTGTGCATGGATCGCAATATGCCGGGTGTCCTCTCTTGGGAACTCCATTTGAGCTTGATCCACGGCATAAATTATATCATCGATGGTAGCATCTCCATTTCCATGAATGGCTATCTGCATTCCTGCTCGATGAAATTTTTTCACCCATTGGGTCATTGTTTCCCTGTCAGTTACCGGATACCCCCGATAAGCCGTATTTCCCTTGAACGGAATGTGATACGGTTTTGTCAGATGGGCGGTGTATGCCTGTATTGAACCATCACCGATCAGTTTTGCTGCTCCCACCTGAATTCTATTTGAATTCAAAGCGGCGACATCAAAACCACCGTCGATGATTTTCTCGGAAAATTCCGCATCAGGCCAGATAATGGCGCGGAGTGGAAATGATTCTGAAGTCAATTGAGGTTGCATAACAGCCATCAACATTTCGGAAACAACACCGCATTGAACTGTTGTCACTCCGTGTGAAGCATAGTCCTGAACGGACCAGTTGACGATATCTTCAATCTTTTCCAGAAAAGACCCGAACACTGCATAAAACAGCTGCATTGCTGCAGTTTCTTCAAGGACTCCGTTCGGTTTCCCCGATTCAGGATCTTTGCAGATTACTCCCCCCACCGGATCAGGTGTATCCTCGGTAATGCCGGACAATGAAAGGCCCAGACTGTTGGCATAAGCGAGATGCATGGAAATATGGGTAATACAAATGGGATGATCTGTTGAAATCTCGTCCAGCAGGGTGCGTGTTAAGTGCTGTTTTTCCGTGATCGATGTATCATCAAATCCGAAGCCAAATACCCATTTCCCCTTTTCAGTTTTTTCGGCCTGTTGCTTCAAAGCGGTGATAATGTCATCAAGGCAGGTCAGGGTTCCAATCGGGGGGCTATTCAGATTCACACCGACAGCGTTGAAGCCGGAAAAAGGAAAATGGCCATGAGCCTCTATAAACCCAGGCAACATCGTTTTTCCTTCCAGGTCAATCACCCTACTGAATTCAGTAGCGAGTTGTTGAATATCCCCATTTTTTCCGATAGCCTCAATTTTGTCATCTTTGATGGCTATTGCTTCGGCTACACTATTGGCTGAATCCATTGTTAACAGATTACCATTAATGAAAATGAGACGATCCGCAGATGGTTGTTCTTCTTTCATTGCTAAATTTTTATTTATTATTGTTAGTTCAGTCAGATTTGACAGTATTTATCCGTACAGAGGTTTTAGCCACAATTTTATACATCAAAAATCATCTGGAAAATTTAAATATTTTGGATAAATTTACGTATTACGCAAATTTATCACACAATACTTGGACATTTATCAATTTATCGAATTTTTTACATTTATGAGCCATAATGGACACAATTGGTGGATTCCAAAAATGATATCTCGTGGCAAAAAGATATGAATTCGTTGCTACAAGGTTTTTCATTCGGTAATTTGTATTATAAAGGCTACTAACAGCCTTTTAAAAACAATCCGGCAAACTGTTGTTGGCTATGGGGAAGAGAAAACCGCAGTTCCGATCTGTTTGAAGAATGGAACTCATTGTTTTTGGGAAAGCTTAAGAAGAGATCTCAGGTTAGTCTGCTATTAGATGATTTCGATACTGACCGGGGCTTTGTCCATACCACCGCTTAAATGCACATTGGAAAGCGCTGGAATCAGAAAACCCAAGCTGATAGGCGATTTCCGATACCTTATACCCTCGTCTTAAATATTTATTGGCCAGTTTTTGCCGGGTGTCGGCAAGTACATCGGTAAATGAGGTTCCTTCTTTCTTTAATTTGCGATGTAAGGTTGTACGATCCATATTCAAGATGCAGGATATTTTCTCAATATCAACAGCTCCTTCAGAAAGTCTGTTTTCTATCAGATTCTGCACTTTCTCTTTATAACTTTCCTGAATGATGAACCGCTGCAAAACCTCATCGGCCTGATTCTTCAAAATCTGTTTCAAAAAGGAGTTGGCAGAGGCTATGGGTTTTACCATATCGTCCTTATTAATAACCAGTGCATTCTCACCAGCATTACAGATGACCGGACACTTGAACAGCTTTCGATAGGCCGAGATATACTCCGGAGCCGGGTGTTGAAACCTTACTTCAACTGGCGTAAAGGTTTGTCCTAAAAACATACGGCTATTAACAATGCACCCTGCCAGATGGTATTCGGGAATCCAGATGTGTTGTTCGGAAAAATCGTAGTCAAAACAAACGACTACATTTTCTTTATCATCAAAAACTTTGATACGTGTATTGCCCGATTCGAGCCCGGCGTAGAGCGACCAGCATTGAAACATTTCCTTTAAACTGCTGCAGTTGAGAAGCAAATGAATTAACAGGGTTTCATAACGATAGCAATACTTGGGAAATAGATGAAGCGCCAAAGCGGGATCACCGGTTACCTGATAAGCAATAGCAGCCAGTTTTTCCAACTGTGCGATCTGAAATCGAACTGTTGGCTTTTCGAGTCTTTTCAAGATGATACCGGTTTCCTTTTCAATTTCATCCAGTTTCAAGCCTTGACAGCAAGCAGCATTAAAAAAAAGACGAGCTCCTAACCCGCTAGTAGTCTCTTTTGAAGCCATAGTATATTCTTATTGCTGTTGAAAAAACAATGAGGTCCGTATTTTTTATTCATATGACACTCAGTTCTCAAACAATATCTATCACTATCTTTATGACACCCGTAATATCAGTATGTTATAATTTTCTTGGTGTTTCAACCCGTCATTTTTTTATACTCTCAGACTTCTTTTTAATCAAGACGCATTTTGATGACAACCAGGGTGAATTTGTTCAACGCTGCAAAACCTTGATCAACAAGATCCCGGATCGGGCCTGTCCTCAGCTTGACTGGGGATCCGGGATGACAGATGACAAACCTTGTAGCAACGAATTCATATCTTTTTACCACGAGATATTATTTTTGGAATTCGCCAATTGTGTCCATTATGGCTTATAAAAGTAAAATAGTGTGACTTGACGTCTGTTTATACTGGAAAAATCTTCAATTTTTCTATTGTGACAATCTGTTGATCCGGAATCAATTGTTATTATGGGATATCTCTCCCTGTATGCCGGATCGAGCCCTATAAACACTTACTTAAGCAAATATTGCCAAGAGCAAGGATTACAAACGCCTGTTTTTAAAGCTTTTGAGCGCATTTAGCCGAACTGGGGCTGCCATTTGAGTTCTAATCAGACAGATTCAATGGCAAAAACAAATAATTGGAGGATGATAGATTATGAACTCAAAAACCACTCTTTTTCCGGCGAGAAAGATCATCACCATGAATGCTACCCGGCCTGAAGGAACAGCAGTGGCTGTCCGGGATGGCATGATCCTGGGCGTTGGATCCCTTGAGGAAATGAAAAGTTATGGGCCGTTTGAAGTCGATAACAAATTTGAAGACTTGATTTTGATTCCGGGACTGATCGAAGCCCACAGTCATATTGGTGAGGGAACCCACTGGGGCTTCCCTTATATTGGGTATTATGATCGAGTGGGTCCGGATGGCAGAAAATGGAAAGGTCTAAAGGATTTTGAAGAGGTATTGACGACTCTCAAAATGTTGGATCATACCATGACAAATCCCGATGAACCTTTGGTGGTTTGGGGGTTTGATCCCATCTTTTTTGAAAAGGACTGGTTAAATGTATCTCATCTTGATCGGATTTCTAAAAAGCGACCGATTTTTGTCTTTCATATCAGCGATCATCTGGCAACCGTTAACACAGCCCTGATGTCATTAATGAATATCACGAAAGACACCGCTGTGGAAGGCGTAGATATTGGAGCAAACGGTGAACTCACAGGAGAGTTGCGAGAACCTTATGCACTACGATTGGCTGGTGACATCTACCTCAAAGTTGCTGATGGAGCTCAGATTGACCGAAACTGGCTGACTTATGGTATTCAAGCTAAAAATGCCGGCTGCACAACGATAGCTGAAATGGCCTATGGCAGTCCGGGCGATCAGGCAGCCCTGAACAGATTGAAGCGGTTGATTGATGCTCCGGATTACCCGGTTCGTATTGCCCAGTTGTACCTCCCGATGCTGCATGATGTTAAAGATCATGATGAAGCTGCACAATGGGTGATAAAACAGGGACAGCAAAGTTCAAAAAAACTCCGACTGGGCATTATCAAATACTTTTTGGATGGCTCTATTCAGGGATTTACCGCCAGATTGCGAAAACCCGGTTATCATAACGGGAATCCCAACGGCATGTGGCTGACACCTCCTGAAGAGATGGTCAAAACGCTGCTGTCCTATCACAGGCATGGTTTAAACATGCATTGTCACTGCAACGGTGATGAAGCTGTGGATGTGTTTTTGGATGCAGTGGAAAGAGTTCAGGCTGAAAAACCTTGGCTGGACCACCGCCATACCATCCATCACAGTCAACTAACCAGCCCGGCACAGTACAGGCGCATGGCCAGATTGGGAGTCAGCGCCAATATCTTTTCGAACCATATTTACTACTGGGGAGATAAGCACTATGAAACCACGGTCGGACCGGACCGGGCCCATCGCATGAACGCTTGTCAGACCGCAAAGCAAATGGGGGTTCACTTTTCCATGCACAGTGATGCACCCATTACTCCCATCAGCCAGATTCACTCCGTATGGGCTGCAGTTAACCGTCAAACCTCTTCCGGACGAGTGTTAGGTGAACATGAAAGACTCTCTGTGTATGATGCTCTATATGCTGTGACTCTGGATGCGGCATATACTTTGAAAATGGATCAGGATGTTGGTAGTATCGAACCGGGTAAACTGGCCGATTTTACAGTATTGGAAAAAAATCCCTTTGATGTGGATCCATTGAAAATTAAGGACATTCCCGTCTGGGGAACAGTGCTGGGCGGAGAACCCTTTCCAGCTGCCAGATAAAATAAATGATGTCAACCCCGGGTTATGAGTTGTTGGTATAATGTGCTGGTCTCTGTGCTCGGGGCTTCATCAAAACCGGATTTAAGAAAATTTGTACAATTTTGATATATTTGTTTAATTTTGCGTTTGTTTCCGTAAAATGAATGATATTTCATCAAAGCACAATAGAGGACTTCATTATAGGGGTCGCAGGTGAGAGACTTCTCCACGTATTCAATACATTTCTCATAACCTGCTTCCGCGTCGAAATGCCTGATCAGGTTTTGCAGCACCTGCAGATACTTTTCCTTGTAGAACTCCCTTTTGCTTTCAAAGATCTCAACATAGGGTTCCTCCTGCATATACTCTCCCTGATAGAGGGTTTCAGCTTTCAGGAGATGGACAACTGCAGTTTCTGGATTTTGTTTCGATAGTGTGACTTCCTCCAGAAACCGGTCGCAATCTATCCAGCCGTTTTCTCCCGGGGTTAAAAGATAGGCATTGCCGTCTCTTTTGATGTATTGATCCGATGCGCCTTTCTTATGGGTGGTTGAACCCAGAATCTGCCTCAGTGTTGATAAGGCCACTTGAAGTCGATGTGAAGCTTTGGATGATGAAGATTCAGGCCAGAGAAACTCGATAAGAAGCTCTTTATCGATATAGCCCTTTGTCCTTTGTTGAATCAGGTATTTCAGCAATAGTTTGGCTTTCTGGCTGGACCACCGGTTTTGGGGGATTTCTTGTCCGCCTGTGAAAACTTTGAATGGCCCCAGGCAATAGATGCTGAGATCGCCCAGCTGCATTCCAACCGGGATAGCGGTGATGGGAGAGGAAATTTCAGGTTTGACTGTTGACTTACCCGCACTGGAAAATTCCTTTTCCCCTACTAACCGTTCGATATCGGATTGTTTAAAGCCGCTTCCATCTATCCCTGGCAATACAATCAATAACCATTCTCTTTCCTGATGGAGGCAAAAGTGGTATTTTTCAAATGTATCTTCTGACAGGCACGCCTTGAGCTTTTTTTTAGCCAATTCAAGTTGATCTGTTTTGAAATAGTATTTTGCCAACCAGACTTCAATCTGAAACGAGAAGAAGGTTGCCTTGCCAACAAGCTTTCTGGCTTTTTCCAGAAGAGGAAGCGCGGGTTGATAATTGCCTGTTTCCAGGTACAGATTGGCCAGGTGCGAACCAAACAAACTATCTTCAAAGGGAAGACTCAGACCATCAATTCTTTCCAGGCTCTGCTCCCCTGCCTGTTGAGCTTTTATAAGGTTGCCTGTGGCCATATAGGCCAATTGGAGAATATGCAGCGAATAGGCTTGACCCCATCGATTTTCCATTGACTTGAATGCTTCCAAAGCTTTAGAGGCGTGTTCCAGCGCTTCATTTTCCCTGGTCAATGGAATTGCGTTTAGTGCCACATCCATCAACAGCCAGGCGTAGGATGAATCCCGAAAGTCAAGTCTCCGGGTGACCTCCAGACCCTTTTGAGCATTTTCATATCCCTGCTCATATTCTCCCAGGTAATGACTTATCCATGCTATGAGATGGTGATTAAATGCCAGCAGATGATGAAGCTTTTCATCCTTGAAGGCATCATGTGCTTTCCAGGCAAGTTCCAGGGCCTTTTCCAGATCGCCGGAGCAACCATATCGAAATCCCTGGTTAAGATAAAGGCTTTCCAGCAACCCTTTTTCATTAATGATTTCAGCCAGATTAACGCCTCTTTCAAAGTATTGGTCGGCTTTTTCCATCTTTCCCAAATGAGAGGAGATAAAAACCAGGTGGGTCAGAATATTTAGCGTCACTCGATTGTCTTCCCTAAAAGAGCCCAGCACCTCTTCCAGCTTTTTTTCCGCTTGATGAAAGTTCCCGGTTTGAAAGTAGTTATTTCCCAAGGCATTCAGGCACAATCCCGCACCTTTTTTGATATCCAATTCCGCAAACTTCCCGTGGGCTTTTCTGTAATAAGTGATAGCCATTTTGGGTTGTCCGGACAGGTCATAAATTCTCGCCTGCGAATAAAGCAGCCAGGGCTCCTTATCAAGGTATTGTCGGGGAATTGAGATTAGATAGGATTCCAATTGCCTGAATTTCCCTGCTTTTAGCAGATCTTTTCCGATTTGATTTAGAATAGTGCAACACTCCTGATATAACCGGGCGGACAGGTAATGACCAAGGGCGTTTTCCTCTAACCCTTTGTTGTGGCAGATTTGGGCAGCCTTTCTATGGAACTGCTCATAGTCGTTTTTATCACACTCCTTGATGAATCGTTTTTTCAGGAAATCCTGAAAGAGGTGATGGTAAAAAAAGGTTGATCTGTTCTCTTCCAAGGGGAATGTAAACAGGTGATTTGTCTCCAGATATTCCAGGATATCAGCAGCATCATCAATTTCCAATACTTCATTACAGAACTCCACATCCAATTGCGGAAAAAAGGAGGTTCTCTGCAGAAAATCCTTAATCTTCTCCGATTGCTGAGAAAAAACGTTCTCCTCCAGATAGGACGCAATAAACCTGTTTGTCCCCTTTGATTGATCGAGAAGACACCTGATCTCTTCGGGGGGTTTTCCCTTTAAAGTATGATAAAACAGAATCACACCCGAGATCCAGCCTCCTGTTTTCTCTAATAAAATCTCAAGACTTTTTTCCTCAAGTGGCAGTTCAAAGAGTTGTTGAAACATCAGCCTGATTTCCGAATTGGTAAATCGTAAATCACTTTCAGTAATTTCCGTTAACTCCCTTATTGCCCTGTATCGAGCCAGAGGGATTTTTGGTTCGGTTCGGCTGATAATGATCAGATGAACCAGGGGATTGATCCTTTCCAGAACATACCCGGTCAGTTCATTGATCTCATGATTTTCCTGAATGAGGTGATAATCGTCGACCACAACTAAAAAGTTATCATCAATGTAATGATCAATCTCGCTCAGAAAAACAGTTAAAATAGACTGCCACTCCTGTTTTAACGATCTTGTTTGTTGAATTCTGTTTAAGGTATCCTGGCCAAAATCGGAATAATATTTTCTAAAGCCCGTAACCAGGTAGGATAAAAATGTAAAAAAATCCACATCCGACTGATCCAGCCTGTACCAGACGTGTTTAAATCCCAGCAGGTTTATGATTTGGGTTGCCAGCGTTGTTTTACCGAAACCGGCACCGGCTACAATGGTGGTGATTTTCCGTATGGGAGAGTTTTCCACTAAAGAGAACAGGCGTTGCCTCTGAATAGTTGAAGGCAGACGTGGCAGGGTCAGTTTTGATTTAAGGGGTATAATCATATCCGCATCCGTGCAGTTTTTGATAGATGATTTCGAATACCTGTAAGAAAGATACCGCAAGCATCTCAAATGTCAATCCGTGTCTCTTTTGGATTCCGCCCAAGTCATTCGGGTGGAAAAACAAATAAAATACTTGGCAAAATTGCTCTATTCCTGCAAAAACGCAGAGTTCAAGATTTCAGCCTGTCTTCATTTGCTTTTCCCAATATCAATTTGATTCAATTGACTTTTACTGACCAGACACGAACTTGAATCGGATTCGCTAAAGGTTTACTATTCCCCTCAGTGAGGTTGGCTCATGTGATCCGATCCTACATGTCCGGCATGAGTTTCCTTTAAGGGCTACACATAACTGTCAACTCCTTCCCCATGTACATGGCTTTCCCATGCTCGGAGTACTATGAGTTGATCCGACTTCCTATAGATCATCGTTCGCCTCTTTCCTCACTTTAGCTGCCCTACCCAGATATTCCAGGAATCTATAGGATCTCCCAAGTTCTTGTATACCTCTCTTCATACATGCCACAGCCTGAGGACTCCGGTGCACCTCCACATTCTTGCCATAGCGGATGCTCCCGTGTTGCCTTCGGTGCGCGTAAAACCCTCGGCATCCATATTGAGCATTTCGATGCTGTACCTGCACTCCAGAGCCTGCCCCGGGCTTGATCCGGGGGAGCGCGTTCGTAGCTGCAAGCTTCGCTTCTCACCCCTGCGGCCTAAAGGATTCTCTGCCTACGCTTAACCCATTTTGTTGGTCATATCTCTCGACATTACTCCGCCATGAGTCCAAGGCTCGATACGGGTGGGTGGCTCGCCCTTACACAGATGCTTCTCAGCATCCATTCCCAACAGGGACTTTCACCCTGGCCAGATACACCGAGCTTTCCCCGGCGCGATAAAGCCGATCTGAGCAGCGGCTATGGCCACCTTTGAGTGAACACGACTGGTGCTATAATTGATAAACCCACACCCATCGAGCGTGCTATGCCGTCAGCTTCAGTTATTTGTTATCTTTTAATCTGGATATTAATACAAAGACTTGCTGTAGTTTTCTAAGACCGTTTGATCCTTTGTTACCAAGTAGTCATCGTTTAATGAGGCATGTGCAACGATTATCCTATCAAATGGATCCCGTGTCCATTCAAGTTCCATAGCAGAATTAATTACATTATTGAAATTTTTATCACAAATTTTAAGTCCAATGGAATTTGAGAGATCTGTAATAACTTCACTCGCAGGAACAGTGATTCGATTGATCTCATTTAAATATTGAAGCTCCAATCGAACGATGGGAGAAATATGAATTTCATTATCATTTAATAAGTCTTTAGCTTTGTTACTTAGTTTTTCAGTTTGACCAACAAACAACCAGACGACTATGTGAGTATCAAGGTAAATCAAGATTGACCTCCTTTTCCCATGTAATATTAACAAGATCATCAGGACTCCCAACAATGATATCTGGCTTTGAATTCAAATTTGCTAACTTGTTGCTTTTTGCAACGGGGACAATTCTAAGAAGCTTTCCTCCCTTGTTGATCTCAATGGGAACTCCGCTGTTGAGCACCTCATCTAAAAGCTTATATATGTTGCTCCTTAATTCTGTGGGGCTAACGGTTTTCATTTTGATCTCCTTTAAATACGTACGAAATAGATATTACATACGTACATCTTAAGCACTATACCCCCTATAGTCAAGCAGTATTTGAGAAGAGAAAAAATGTGTAATTTCAGAAGATAATGCAATGCTCACTGGCCGTAGCTGTGTGCCGAAGACGCGCGGTGGAGGTCCGGTGTAGCAATTTGTTCGTTTTATAATTACAAATGCACTACACTTTAGCCTGCTTTAAAGTGTTTTCAGAGATCAAGTAATTTGTTGTGAAACTTAACCATTTTTCAATAGCCTGCCAATCTCTGTAATCACCCGCTTCAAGATCATTTTTACTTAAAATCGACCACATAACCAATTTAGCAGGTAAACTACATTTATCATAATCAAGTACCCCTGCAAAGGAACCTATATGAGAAGGAGACAGGGTTGGAAACAAATCAGCCATAGCTGATTGGTAAGAAGACAGTTCATCCAGTGTATCCTTTGAAGGTGGTTGCTTTGCTTTAGACATACAAGTATAGAAACATGCAAAAGGCAGTTGCTCTAATTTTTTGCTGTGTTTCTTGATATATTCTTCAGCTTCGGTCATCCACTTACCTCGATGAATCGGTGCCCCCATAATTATTCCATTACAAGCAGTAAAATCAATATCATCATCGATTGATTTCACTGAAACTGAAATTCCGATTTTTTCTAATTTCTTACCCATATATTCAGCGATTTGTGCTGTTGATCCGTGAAAACTTGCATAAATGATTTGGATTTTACTCAATTCTGTATTCAGTGGAACCAAAGGCCTATCTTTGCTTTTACCAGACAAAGATAATGGGTTAATCCCAAAATAAAATAAACTGCAAACTAAGCTTTTAGTGATAAATAAGAATTCTTTTCTATTCATAAGTTTCATAAGATTTGACCGCTAATTTTGTAATTACAATCCGACTATTAAACATAAAAACTCTTTGGGAATCTAAAATTTCGATGTTATATGCAAACCAACACTGGTTTAACCGGCTTTTATCGCTAAGTGCAGAGAGCGTAGCGACCGAAGCTGCGCGATAAAAGTCCATGTTTATGCATTTATTAACTGGCAATCTTGCGAAACAACCACTCAAGTGGACCAGATTTGAAGAACCTTAGCCAGATGACACTAAACACGACAGCAATTAGACAAAACAAAAGCGCGCTAAGTAATGAGAAATCGATTGTCTGGTTTTCAAGTCGACCTACTCCTTCCAAAGTTCCCATGCCAATGATAACGTGAGCAACATAAAGCGAAAGCGACAACTGACCTGTACTGACTCCTTCTTATCAATACTCGATCTCCGGATAACCTTGCTTTTGAAGTCAAAAATGTGAGACCAATGCCTGCAAGCTCCACGAAAAGAGCCGATGCTCTCCCCTCAAAAAGCCCTGAAAACCAGAGAAGTACCTGGTTCCCTTTCTCTGCATTCATTGCAATTTTGAAATTCACAATGACCATCCCAAAAATTGCAATCGCTCGAGCAAAATCGAACCCCATAATTCGCTGTTTCAACTGTATGTTCCTTCTTTTAAAGTTAACGAGACTGTAGAATAAGTCCTTCCGATTTCAAGGTCTCCAAAATTTGTCTAAAAAACGTGTTGCTACATATTTCTGGGACTAATTTTCACTTCCAAATTGATTTAACAGGCTTCTAGACACAAAAAAACTGATGTTTAAACTCAAAATAGACTGATTCTACAACCTCAACACCAGCATCACCAGCCAGGCCCAGAGCGACGAAGAAGCGACGGGGTTGGCTTGTGTATGCATTCGTTAGCTTTTCCTCTTGGGGACAATTACCCGGTTACCGATCGCAAATAAAACAGGAATTGATCCAAGAATTCCAATAGTAACCACGGGACCTATGTAGTAGAACTTATTTAGATCAATATACCCCTCAATAGTAGCATGGTATAATAAGCCTGCAGTAATAGGTAGATTGAAGAACAAAGCAGTTGTTAACCCAGGCGTATATTTTTTTAAGGCAATTGTTGCAATAAGATGAGGAAAGATCACATTCAACAACATTGCGAGAGCATATCCCGTAACCAGATATGCTCCGAGACTCTGTTTTTCTCCGACTAATGCCAAAATAGCAGAAATATAAGCAAATATTGTTAGGGTCAAAACCGCGAATCTAAATACTGCAGGTTCTACTGGATGATGCCAGCGTCCCGCTGACATCGACCACTTCGGCAGCCAAATAGCTTCTTCAAGATTATGGACTGTGATTGAAATGGCAAATAACCAACTGAGAACAATAAAATTTATCTGAATCATTTCAATATTTTATATTAAATTCTACTTAAGTTAATGACCGGGGTTAGTGCCTGCGTTGCCCAATGAGACGAAGAAATGCGAGTTACGTCAGCTGGAAACAATCGTTGGACGAAGCCGCTTCGCGGAGAAAAAAAGTCCGAAATTTAGAGTCACCTCATATAGTTTGGTCTGAGCTTCAGATAAGCTGGTTTATTTAACACGGAAATTCCGATCCCCGGTTTTTCCGCCACTGATTGTTGATAGACCCCAAAGAGGT
>Ga0180009_10000149_pt1 | contig 107186 bp, 83 predicted proteins | sample OS_PC_MetaG_FD_123537 | JGI IMG/M metagenome (GOLD analysis project Ga0180009, IMG submission 123537) | Groundwater microbial communities from the Aspo Hard Rock Laboratory (HRL) deep subsurface site, Sweden - OS_PC_MetaG | ecosystem: Environmental > Aquatic > Deep subsurface > Groundwater... | reverse complement strand
GGGGCTCAACTTCTTAACAGCATAAGACGATGCCTTGAACATGGCATTATAAGAGACCCGCTGGTTGCTGCGGATCATCCCCCGGATAGAGTCCGGCACTGTGAATGTGACCATGAAATGGTGTCCCGGCATCTGCCGGCCGCATTGTGCTTCAAGCCAGTCCCGGGTTTTATGATTCTGGCAGGCCGGGCAGTGCCGGTTGCCGCAGGACCGGAATACAATATGGTCCTTGCCGCATTCTTTGCACGTATAGACTGTCCATCCTTTATCACGGGTACGGCAAGACAATATGGCATTGATAGTTTTGAGGTGATTGGCCGGGATATTGGGTGCGAACCGCTTGACGTACTCCGGGGCAAAATCGGTAAAGATCTCCTTTATGGTCGCCATGATCACACCGCCTGCATCAGGTTGTCACGCTGTCGAGAAGAAGGCGGATTTCATCCAGGCTTAATACCGAAGGCAGGCTTTTCTCTCTTTTGGCATGGACCATGGCAAGGGTGTGCCAGTCCCGTTTAAGCACATTGATGAAAAAGAACTTGATGCCGCTGTAATAAATCCGTAAAGTAGCAGCAGGCCAGTTGTCTTTGTTTTTCCGGTGCAGGAAATAATCCTGCAATTGTTTCTCTGACAACTTGTCAGGGGTTGTGCCATAAAACTCAGCAAGCAAACATTGACATTGCAGCATCGCAACATTATAATGCTGTTATGAAGTGGTTTAAGTTATATATAAGGAGTGTTAGTCATGTCTGCTTTAACAAAAAGGTCTACAGTATATTTTGACCCAACGATTCATAATATTTTGAAAGTAAAGTCATTAGAAACGTCTCGTTCAATTTCAGAACTTATTCATGAAGCCATTTTACATGAATTGGCAGAAGATGCTGACGACTTAAAAGCATTTGAAGAACGGATTTCAGAGCCAACGATATCGTTTGAAGAACTATTGAAAGGGCTTAAGGCTGATGGGAAAATATAAGATTGAGGTAAAAAAATCAGCTGAAAAAGAACTAAAAAAAATTCCCAAAAAAGAACTAACTAAAATAATTCAACAAATCGGAAGCCTCGCTGATGATCCGCATCCATCGGATTGCAAAAAACTTACAAATCAAGAAAAATACCGAATCCGTGTCGGGAATTACAGGGTGTTATACAATGTCGAAAATGATATTCTTACAGTTTTCGTAGTTCAAGTTGGACACAGAAAAGAAATATATCGCTAACATCTGCTTTCACGGGATCGCGGCAAGGAGCTCGGCTCCCCGTGAAGCCGGTCGTTAGCCATAATTGGAGATGTCACCAAAACTGCATTAATGAAGGCTTCCGACGCAGCAATCTTCACAATGAAAGACCTACCCGGAGAATCATCGTCAAATAAGCGGATGCAAAAAAAAGCACCGCTTATTTTGGTGTTTTGACTTAGAACAGGAGAAAAAGAATGAACGCATGCCTGATTTTGGTTGACCTTCAAAACGACTATTTTATTGGTGGTAATATGGAGCTTGTCAATATCAAACAAGCTGCAGAAAATGCACAGCAGCTGTTAGTGAAATTTCGAAGCAGGAATTTGCCAATAATCCATATTCAACATATATCAGCTCATCCCGGTGCCACTTTCTTTTTGCCAAAGACAAAAGGCGCAGAGATAAATGAAATGGTATCTCCTGTAAAGGATGAAAAAGTGTTGAGCAAATTCTATCCAAACAGCTTTCGTGAAACAGCACTTTTAGACATATTGAAAAAGACTGAAAAAGATACTGTTGTCATTTGCGGAGCGATGAGCCACATGTGTGTTGATGCGACAACCCGCGCCGCGTTTGATTATGGTTTTAACTGTGTTGTCGTTGAAGATGCCTGTGCAACAAAGGATTTAGTATTTAAAGAAAAAACCATAAAAGCATCAGATGTACACGCATCCTTTATGGCTGCATTATCTGATGCTTACGCACGGGTGATGACGACCAGTGAAACATTGAAAAATATGTCATAACCATGGCATTGTGACACAAGCAGATGCAATCTGAATATTTAATGTGCAGGAGGAAAAATGACAGATCAACGCCTAAGAGATAAACGGGTGCTGATCACCCAGGCGGATGCGTTTATGGGTCCGACGCTTTGTGAGGTGTTCCCTGTGTGTGGCGGCTGGGTGTCCAGATAATACAGTATAGGAAAAGGATTCGCTCAGATTATGGCAACAACGAATATGAAAACGGTATCTTTAGTTCTTGGAAGTGGCGGTGCTCGAGGTTTAGCACATATTGGAGTAATTCATTGGCTTGAAGAAAATAATTATGAAATACGATCAATAGTCGGTTGTTCAATCGGTGCAGTCATAGGGGGGATATATGCCGCCGGAAAACTGGATGTATATGAGCAATGGGTGCGTTCCATCACGAAAGTTGATATTGTCACGCTGCTGGATCTTTCATGGGAAAAGGGTGGGCTGGTACGAGGCGACAAACTTATCAACACCCTTATAAAGTTAGTGGGAGAGCAATTAATCGAAGATCTTCCCTTTGCATTTACAGCTGTTGCGACCGATATAAAAGCCCAGAAGGAAATATGGATAAAATCGGGTAATCTCTTTGATGCTATGAGAGCGTCTTTCGCAATACCGCTTCTGTTTACCCCCTTCAAGAACAAAGGGGGAGAGCTTGTTGATGGTGGGGTTTTAAATCCTGTACCGATTGCGCCAACGTTTGGTGATGAAACCGACATTACAATTGCCGTAAATCTGGGAGGCAGGGCACAGCATCCGGAAGAGCAAAAAACCTTGAGTATTGCACCAGCATCCACTCCATCTGCATTACGTGGCAAGATTAATCGTTTCATCAAGCAACTCCAGCAATCCGTGACAAGCAGGGGCAATGGAGATTGGGGGGCGTACAATATCGCTATTCAGGCATTTGAGACTATGCAGAGTACCATCGCACGCCAGAAGCTTGCTGCCTACCCGCCGGACATACTCATAGAAATTCCCAGGAACGCATGTCATACATTGGCGTTTGACCGGGCATCCGAGATGATTGAACTGGGATACAGGCACGCGAAAGAATGCCTGTCAAAAGCTGAATGATGAACGTTAACAAACCACGATCTTATCCGGGGTTTATAAAATTTGTTAAATCCGTGTAAGTCGGATCGTTTCATGGTATACTTCTTGTTAAATTAACTGGATAATGGGCGACCGGTATTTAAATATTTAAAAGGGAATGAAAATGCTGACACTATCAGAATACCAGGCATTAATCGAACAGGCGCCCATACTGATATGGAGAGCTAATACAGATGCCCTCTGTGATTATTTTAATGATCGCTGGCTCGCATTCAGAGGCCGAACAATGGAGCAAGAGTACGGCAATGGTTGGGCTGAAGGCGTGCATCCTGAAGACCTTGATCGTTGTCTGAAAATTTTTACTGATAGTTTTAATAAGCAAGAGGTGTTCGAGATGGAGTACCGCCTCATGCGATATGATGGAGCCTATCGATGGATATTTGATAGAGGCGTGCCGTTTCAAGAAGATGCAGGAGGCTTTGCAGGTTATATCGGCAGCTGTATTGATGTGACTCAAAGAATCGAAGCTCAGGACGCTTTAAAATTTAAATTAGAAGAAGAACTGCGTGTACTCAAAGGAATTCTCCCGATTTGTATGCATTGCAAAGAAATCAGAGACGACAAGGGCTATTGGAACCAGCTTGAAAAATACATTTCGGAACATTCAGAGGTCCAGTTCAGCCACAGCATTTGCGACAAATGTTTAAAAAAACATCACCCGGAATCTGCAGCAGATTAAAATTCAAAACGGTAAATACAAGACCCATGGCAAAGATATGCTCTGGTTTAATTATCCGCAATTTGCGGGTCTGGGAAACAGCATAAAGAGCGATCTTAACGATATCTTTGTTGCCAAAGGATTCAGCGTCCGCGGACCTTTTGATTCTCCCGGCCAGATACCCTATTCTGATAAGAAAACCATTGATATGTTTATCGTTTCCCAGGTGGAGTTCCAGATCAATGTCGAAGAGATGAATATTCTCAAGAAGCAGTGCCAGGAAGTCAGAATGGATAAGGGACTGCAGCCTGGAAAATGACCCTTGCAAGTGCAGGGCATTTTTCGGTGGATCAGTCAAATTGCAGCACACCAAAGGATTGGGGACGATGAAAATCCGGAACCGGGTGATCAACGGGTGACCAGGTCAGCCAGTGAGGGTGAGAGGTGTTATCTGCGCATTTGTAGAAATTGGCCCGCCAGACTGTCTTGGGGGCAGGCCGGTCTGTCGGGCAGTATTTTTCCAGCAGGGCAACCGGGACAGTATAAGCGACCGTCCAGGTGACCGGGTCTGTGATTTCCGGATCGATAATGTGCGGTAATGAATGCACACATGCTATTTTCCGGCAGTCTTCCTGTGGAATGATGATTCTGTTTTTTCCGGGCGTTGCCTGGAAATGAAACAGCAGGGTGCCGCCGCAGTTCATTTCCAGATTGAAATAGCCCTTTGACGGGTCGGCTCCCGGTGTGAAGAAAAATTCAACACAGCTGTCTTTATAAACATCATCCTGATGGGATATGGCTGTGGCTTTGATATACCTGTCTTCAACCCGGAACATCACATAGACAGCGTTTTCGTCATAGGCCAGTTTTACCCGGGTTTTTGGAAAATGAACAGGCTTTTCTCCCATATGATTCAGCAGCGGCACAGAGGGCAGATCTCCCCATGGAGGAGTATTCCAGTCAGAATGCTGTACGGGAAAGGAGCTTATTTTCCGGATATTGATCATGTATTGAATTTTCATATTTCTTCGATTAAAATGCAAGCGCTATTCTGACCGCTTTGGGAAACTGAATATAGATTTTAAATGCAGCGCAGCCAAAAGAAGGAAATATGAATAAATCAAAAAGAATTGGATATTCAAACAGGATTCATGATCCGGCCTTTGCAAACTATGTGGAAAACAGTGCTAAATACGCATGGATTTTTTCTTCTATTCTCGCAGGTGCAGCAACCCTGGGATTTTATATTTATGGTGAAACAAGCCATGAGATGGAAAATCCCCAGGCGCTGTACATAGGACTTGTGATCGGGACGATGTTTATGACGATAGCCTTTTTAACAAACCGTTCAAAGCAAAAAGGCTGGACCTGGGACGGCACGGTCTGTGACAGGCAGATTGAAAAAAAACAGCGCAAGGTATATAACACGGGCAATGACTATTATATGCAGGACTATCAGCTGTTTAAAGTGGTTATCCAGTCAGATCACCGTAAAAAATATGAACTCACGGCAGAAAATGACGACACGGTTTATAATTATTATCAGGTGGGGGATAAGGTCCGTCATCACGGCAAGCTTCGTACGTATGAAAAATATGATAAAACAGGGGATACCATTATTTTCTGCAATGCCTGTGCAAGTCTGAATGAAATGGATGATGATGTCTGTCACCGATGCGGGTGTCCGCTGCTTAAATAATTAAAGAGTTCAAGACATTTCCTATGACAGGAAAATGAGGAGTCCCGGGTCATGAAAATTATAAAGAATTTTTGTGTGTCAGGTTTTTTCTTTGTGTTGTTATCTGTGTCGATATTTCATGTCCCTGCTGCCAGTTCTTATGCTTCACCTGTTTCTGACGGGAGCGATCAGCTTAAACCCGCACTGGAATTCGGTGAAGATGTCAATATCTCAGGCATGCTCAAAATGCTTAAATTTCCGGACAAGCACAGCAAACTGGCCCGAATGCTGTATGACGTGCGCCGGGGCAGATTGAATCCCCAGGATTTTTTTAAACAGATGGCGGATCTGGGTGCGAACAAGGATGACCTGATTGAAGTAAAAAAACAGCTTGAGCAGAACGCAGTTCGTAAGGGTGATAAATCGCTGATGAACAATATCCTGGGTGCAGGCTTTGCCGAAGGGGGCACTCCGGTGGAAAAAACCCTTTATTCCTGGCGAAGGACCCTTACAACAGATGCGATCAATGAAACCATCAAACGGTTTGTTGATCAGGGGCGAATTCCAAAACACGGCTTTGGCATGATGATCAGTCATGTGGGCAAGTGGGCCACCCAGTCGGAAAAGGCCATGACCTTTGCCGGTGATATCGATTTCAGTTTTGTGTGCAACGACACAGATCTGGCCCGGGCCATGAAGGCTGAATTTGAAACGATCATGCGCAAGCAGACCGGGCTTTCAACTATTGCCATAGATGCAGTTGCCACTGTGCATGGCCGGGCCGGGCTGGAAGTGTATATCGGCAAGCACGGCATGCAGTTTGCCGAAATGCAGATGAAAGATAATTTTTATGTGGATATGATCACGGGTGAGCAAAAGAAAATCGGCCCGGAAGCCATGACGGGCAGGCTGGCATACGAACGGGCCATTGCCGATATCCAGGGCATTGAGGTTCCAGAGCCTTCCTTTACTTCAGAGCCGGGGCTTTCCATGGAAATGGTGCGGCATTTTGATCATGATATTGTAAAAACAGGGGTGTACGGCACCCTGGATTCTGTTCTCAAGGCTGCCAAATATCTGCACCGCAGCAATGAGGCCCTTGCCAATACAAAACAAAAACCCACAGATGCGTCCCTTGCCACTCTGGCGTTTGTGGCCCATGATCTTGATCGGTTTGATCCCCAGACCAAGGAGATCAGGGATTTGCTGCTCAAGGCCATTGCCGGGCATTTCGGCGTGGAACCCAAGGTGATCTGGGATGCCGGTCAGCAGCGGCTGGTGCTGGATCTTGATCCGGGGACCATTGCCAGATTCCATGAACAGGTAAAAGATGCCATGTGGGATAATGTGCAAAAAGGGATGAACGCGCGCTACAACGATGTATCCAAACGCCAGTCTGATCTTCTGGCCAGAAAGCGCAATGGTGAAAATGTGACTGTTGAAGCTGAAAACATGCGCAAGGAGCTGGTGGAACTGGCAGATATGGTGGAGGCGGAACTGGATGCCTTCGGGGAAGAAAAGGTGCCGGATCTGCTCCGGCAGAAAGCAGCCCAGGTCAGGACACTGCTTGAGCAGCTGGCCAGGGAGACCGGGGTGCGCAAGCTCAGTCTGGAGGAGCTTAAAGACAAAAAGCTGGTGGAAGAAATGCTCAAGTCCAGGACTCCCCAAAGCCGTAAAATGGTGGCGGCTTATGTTATGGATCGCGCGGTTGCAGCCGCTGAATACACAGTGAAAAAAGGCGAACAGGTAAACAATATCCTGGATTTTATTGATGACGGTCTTTTGGGTGAACTGCGCGGAGAGACCGGTTTTGCCGCCCTTGAGGCTGAAATAAATGATTTGAAAATGGCCCGGATGCATGGAAAAGCACCCAAGGATATCAGTACCCGTCTGGTGGGCATGAAAAACCAGGTTAAAGGTGCCATTGCCAGTACCAACAAAGCTTTGAATGAAAGCCTGCAGGCAACGGCAGCCGGGCGGCAGGGAATGAAGCTGGTTATGATCACAGGGCTTGTGGATGAAATGAAATCCTATGGGAATGCACTATGGGAGGGGGACTGGGGCGGCTTTGCAGCTGAAGTGCTTCGCAGGCGGGTTCCCTTTGTTTCTGCAGCGGAAAAAGCCTATATGGGCAATACCTATCTTGCGGTCTGGGATGTGGTCACCACCCTTGTGCCACCGCTGGCCCTGCCGGAAGCGGCCTGGGGATTGGGCCGGGAAATCGGTAATAAAACCTATGGGATGTATTGGAGTGAGCAGCTGGCATTGTTCAGTGATGCATTATATGCTGATGCCGTATTCGAGTTGATCAACGTTGAAACCCATGGCCAGGGGGATCAGGCCAGCAAGCTTGGGGTGTATCGACTTCAGACAACCTATTATAAAAAACTGCGCCTGGATCTGTCAGGCTTTGCCGCCATGAGAAAAGAACAGGTGGAGGATTTGCGTGAAACGGTTAACACAGGACATATTGACTGGAAGGCTTATAAAAAGAATTTTAAAGGGTTTACAGAATGGATTGATGTCAGCGATACCTTGCGCAATACCCTGACCGCCACTGATCCTGCCCTGATCCTGCTTGAAGAAATGATCAACCATGAAGCAGTTGGGGAAAAATACAGGGCTCGGCTGGCCGAACTTGGACTTACCCGGTGGGAAGAAATCAAGCTTGGGTATATTCTTAATCTGATTGATCATCTGGAAAAACGAAAGCAGGCAGAAGATGCACTGGCAAGAGGACAGTTGCCGGATCTGTTTGCCGAGCTGCGCAAGGTCGTAAAGGCATTGGACATTGAAGAAGTGGTGCTTAATTCCCTGGATGCCGAGGCAGATACCAATAATTACAAAGCGTTGATCGGTGTGTTGTGGGAGGCAAAACGAGACATTTCAGGACAACCGGCTTCCGAATCTGAAATCAGCCGTGCTTCCCAGGCGGTGTTGCGTTATCTGGATATCTATAAACAGGTGACAGCAATACGGGCGGCCGGTGTGAACAAACTGCCCCAGACCTGTCAGAGTGACGGTTCCCAGAAATGGCTGACCGGCAAGGTTTTTTTGCGGGGTCAGCCTGATGCGGATCTTGATGCGGCCAAAAAATGGGATCAACATATTGATCTGTCCCGTAAGTCCGTGATCAAAGCCATGCTGGAGATTAAGCATGAGTTTCTGCCCAACACCAAACTGGAAACAAAAGAAGAATTTGAGATAGTGGGACTTGCCTGGCGCCATGAATTGTGGATGAAACCGTTTAACCAGGCAGGTCAGGCTGCAAGGAGTGATGCCTGGCTGGACCGGTCCATAGCGCACGGAAAAAAACGCAATCAGATGTATGATGAATACCGGGCCAGTCTTGAAAAAGATGCCCCGGTGCAGCTGACGTTGATACTTACGGACGCAAAAAATCCAAAAACAAAAATTAAGACGGCCCGGGCCGAGGCTGTTCCCACGGATGAACTGGGCAAACCTGCGGTAACTATTGGTTCGGATCATCTGGTGCTGAATCTGGTCAAGGGGCGATACCGGATTTTAATCCAGGCCAGAGGATATCTGGAGCATATCCAGAGTGAGACCCTTGGCAGTAATCTGGATAAGGCGCCGAAACGCACCATTGCGTTGAAGTCTTCCGGGGAGATTATTCAGGCGGATGAAGAATCGGACAAGGATGACAAAAAGGATACAGACAATAAAAAGAAAGATAAATCTGATGTAAAATCTGTGGCCAAAGACCCGAAACTGGGTATGGCCATTGAAAATCTGTATCGCAGCCGTGACTGGCAGGGGCTGTTGGATCTGCTGGCCGCTGAAAAGGCAAAGCGCCTGACATATAAGGATCCCAATGTATATCTGGAACGTACTGGTGCCATTGGAAATGCCTTGAAGGGATTGAAAACAGAACAGTTATCCTGGCTGGTCAAGTGGAAAGCCTACCTGACCGCTCTGGAGCGAATTGGCGACAGCAAATGGAGCAGAATTTTTAATGAAATGGAATTCAAGCGCGACCAGTTCCAGTCTGATTGTAATGCCAAATGCAAAGACTGTCGGGATAAATGCAGTGAGCAGGCCTATAAATATTATGATGACTGTGTGGGACAGTTAAAAAAAGATCACTGGGCCGAAGGTAAACGTATCCGGGCCTCTATAAAGGAGCTGCCGGAAAAAGTTGAGCAGCTGGAATCCGGGGGATACAGTTATGGAGACTGGTTCAGGCAGGTGGAAGCGCTTTCCAAAAAGCATCGGCTGCCATTTCCTTATCCGGATCCTGTAGTTCCCCAACTGGCTTATGTGACCCAGTGTATTGATCCTGTTCCCGAAGACAAGGTAGTGGATAAAGAGGAAAAGAGGGATCAGCTTGAAGTTGCTGTTCCTCCGGAGCATGTAACGGTAACCGTCAGAGGACTTGAAAATCAGGTTTTTTACGGCAGCACAGTCCGGCTAAATGCCTGGGACATGGGCCTGTCAGACAGTGAGTATCGTGTAATCTGGCAGTCAGAACCCAGAGTCAAGTTTGATCCTCCTGACAGTCCGGATGGCATTACCACGGTAACATACGAGCGGATGGGGGAGATCAGAATCTGGTGTGAACTGCATAAACAGATTAATGGTGTATTTCAGACTGTGGGAGAAAGTGAGCAGAAGGGTGTCAGTGTTACAGCCCCTGAGTTCAGCATCAGTTTTGATCCTCCTGATGGTCAGGCCCGTGTGGGTCAGGAAGTACGGGCAGCCATTAATGCTTCACCCGGTATTCCACAGGATCTGGTGGATTACCGCTGGTTTGATCCGCCGTCTTCCAATCGGTTTGAGATGGATAAAAATGCCACTCGTATTTCGTTTGTGGTCAAAGATACAAAGCCCATCAAGCTAAAAGTGATGGCCCGGATACCTGTTCATGGAGATGAAATCCAGACAGTGGAAGCTAGGTATACTGGTGTGTCTTACAGCGTAAAAGCCTGGATGGTGCAACCGCCCAATCTGCCCATGACTTGGGATCCCAAAGCCGGCGGCCTTAAGACAATACCTGCGGGTCAGCGGGCGACAGATGAACGGATTACGCTGATGGCTGAAGTCCAGGGAGACGAGTCGCCTGACGGTGTGCGCTGGAAATGGATGGTGAATGAGGGGTCCAGCATCAGCAATGAAAATTCTCAGAGCCCTACGGTTTCCAGAAATGAACCCGGCACCATTACTGCAAATGTTCTGGCGTTTGATAAAAACGGTATCGGGCTGGGAAGGGCGCAGGTCTCAGTTTCAATCATCCGGGTGGTCAGTCCTCCGGTAAAGAAGACAGACAAAACTCAGGATAAATCAGACAAACTATCTGATAAAGATCAGGCCAAAGCCAAAATGTGGATCTCCCTGGCCCGGACCAAACTGGACCAGGGAGATCTGCCCGGTGCTCAGAAGGATTTGACCAAAGCCCGGGGATATGACTCAAAAGCGGCGGCTCCTGTTATTCAGCGGGTTGTTGCGGCAGCTAAAAAAAGCGGGTGGCAGGCCAGTCATGATCGTAATTTTCCAAAGGCAATCCAGGATTTGAATGTAGCGGCCAATCTGGCCCCTGATGATACCGATGCCAAAGACAAGCTGGAAAAGGCACAGCGATTTTCTGCTGCATGGCCGCAGGTTGAAGCCCGGGCCAAAGAATTTGACGCATTGATTGCTCAGAATAAAGTCTGGTCTGCCCAGAAGGTCATGTTGCAGATGCAGGATTTGCAGCTTGATATGCCTGGTCAGATGGCCAATCCGCTTTCCAGGCGGGTGATGGATGGGTTTAACCGGGCACTTAAAGCCTATGATGTGTTTATGCAGCAAAAGAACGCAATTCATCAGCGCACCTTTGAACAAAAAGACTGGCAGGCTATGCTGGACAGTGCTTTGGATACCCAGGCCAGAGAATTGAGTCCTGCAGACCAAAAAGAAGTGAAAAGCCGTATTGCCTTAGCCCGACAGCAGCTTAATCAAAAAATATCCCAGAGGTCCGGGCAATTCAAGCTGGTGCTGACACCGGAGGGTATCACCTTTGAGCAGGCCAGGCAGCGTGCCCGGCAAATGGGTGGTGATCTTGCGGTCATCACCAGTGCTGTTGAAAATGAAAAAGCCTTTGCGGTCGCCAGCGCTGATGACAGGGTCTGGTTTGTTGATGGTGCGGCAAACGGGATCGGCCCATGGCTAGGTGGATATAAACAGAACCCGAAGGCACCACCAGCTGAAACCTGGTCATGGGTAACCCTTGAACCATTTGAGTATCGAAATTTTGCTCCGGGCGAACCCAATAATTATGGTGGAAATGAAAGCCACCTGCATTTTTTTGGTTCAGGAAAGCTTAAAGGACCAGAGTGGAACGATATGGATCCAGATGCAAAATTAAAAGGATTTCTCATGGAGTATTAGCGTTACATGTAAAAACGGGTTAATGGCTGGCGAATATAACTTCTTCTAATTGATTCACAACAGCCCTTGCCTCTTCACGTTTTCCTTCGGGAACCGGCACCCGGACAGTGGCGGCCTGCCGGTAAAAATAAAAATTGCGTCCTGCTGATGTCCAGTAGGTATAGGTGATATTGATCAGGGGTGATGGTTTCAAGACAAGTTTTGCATCTTCAAGCCGCGCTCCGGCAAAGGACCAGGTGTGGATGGCACCGTTTAAATACAGACAGTTTTTTCCGATATAAATATCACCGGTCTGCTTCAGGTTTCTGCGGTAGGTCAGCCAGGGAACAATAACCGCAACAAATGCGATGATCGCAATAACACCCAGCAGGACCAGAAATACAATTCCCGCAGCCTTGTCCCGCATGATCAGCCAGAAGATGCCGCCCACCAGCAGGATGATTCCCGAAATCACCACCAGCATCAGGCGTTTTTCGTTTTTTTCCGTGCTGTATTCTTTTTCAGTGAAAATCCGCCATTGCTCAGGATCAAATGTCCAGTGGGCAATCAACTGCTTTCCATTGATCAGAGCGTATGCTGCAATCATCTGGTATCCGAACATGAACAGACCGATGATGCCCAGAATTACGATAAATCCCCCGACAAAGACAAACGGCGGAGAATCATTAATCCATCCGTAAAAAAAAGGCAGAAGCATTACGGTGGTTCCTGCTGTAAAGATGCCCATGAATACGCTTGTTCCGGTTGCAGCAGTGCTGTGAGCAATGATATTTTTTGAGCCGGGTAAAAATTTTGCCATAAAAAACCAGACCAGGGTGAGGCCCAGGATCAGCAGGGCCAAAGTTCTGTGCGGGAAACGAAGATGGGTTGGAATATTCTTGTTGGAAAGTTCATCGGGTTCCAGCCGGTTGAACTCAAGGTAGGCTTTCTGGGTATGGTCTGAAATTTCAATATAACCAAAGGGCAGATGAATATCCGGCAGCATGGGATGAGTTGTGTTTAAAAACACAGGTTTATCCGGGTCAAAAAGCGGGTCGGATAATTTTTGGCGCAGCCAGGAGGTTAAGGCATCAGAAGTGGAAATAATCAACCGGTCTCTTGTCTGCTGATGGATAAATTCCTGAAGGGTTGGTTTCGGATTGTCAGATGAGGTTATGCGTTTGGCAAAGCCCGTGATTCCAAAATAATTTTTGGGTGACACGATTTTGTTTTTGTATTCTGCCGACCAGTTCATCGGCTGAATGGAAACTAAATCCGCAGCAGGCCACCACCAGAATAAAACAGCAGCACAGATTCCGGCGCTGATTATAAATGAATTCAATATTCTTGGCAAAATCAGTCTCCTGAAAAATTTCAGCAACACCCCGGCCATAAAGATCTGATCACTCCGTTATATGGATTTTCCAGCTTTGTCTGGCCACAAACTGCTGTGTTTTTTTGTCTTTCATCCAGACAGTGACCTGACAGGTTCCTGCGCTGCCATAGGTGAAGCGCAATTCAGGCTTGTCTGTCCATGCAGTGGGCTGGGGCGCAGATTTTGGGTCTGCCGGAACGTCTCCGGACATCCACCAGGTGTAACTGGCAGACTCCGGCGGATTCACCACCTCAATTTTGAACACAACGGGTTCCTGCTTTTTGGGGCGCGCCGGGACATAGCGCAGGGCGGTCAGTTTGGGCCCGCCTTTTTGAGTCGGAGAAGATGCACTGTCATGCATTGCTGAAGCTGTTGCGCCGGAGTTGAAATTAATTTTTGGCTGTTTGACCGCTCCCTGGTATGACGGGCTTTCCAGTGTCTGCGCAAGCAGTTTTTGCTGATCCGGGTCTAATTTTTTTACAAACCGGTAGGCATACATCTGTCGAACTTTTCCAGCCGGGGTCTGGGCTGTGAGGATAAAAAATTCAGTTGGCTTTCGCTGGCCGCCGGTCATCGAATCCCGCCAGGAAGGCGCTGCCAGATAAAACTGGATAATTGCTTTTTTTGCTCCGGCCTGTCCGGCCCGGATCTGCCCTTTTCCGGAATTCAGCAGGCCCGAGGATGAGACAATTCCTCCGTCAAGGGTGGGGCCCTGGGTGGAAACCGCTTCTTCATGCCGATAGTCAATCTGAAATTCACCATGTCTGGGGCCGGGAAAAGCACTGGTCATGCCTGAGGAAATCTGATAGCGGTTCGGGTCATTGACTTCTGTGCTCGGTTTGCCGCTGGATTCGGTTTTGCCCTGATATTCCATTGCCCATCTGCCGCCTGTGGGAATAACCTCGGGCATGTCTCCCCACTGGATTTCAGACTGGACTGAATAGTTAATCAGCTTGGGAATTTGAATATTGACGCTGCCGGAAATTTTGTTTTTACCGGGCTCATGGGTGGATTTTGCGCCATTGCCGTGCCATTTGAATTTTTCATCAGTTTCCTTAATCTGGGTAAAGACCCAGTACCCGCAATCTTCTGTCGGGGCAATTGATCCGGACTGGATACGGATGCCGCCCATATCCAGAGACATGGAAACTCTTGAGGATGCCGTAAGAGCCGGTTTTTTTAATGGGCTCAGGTCAACAGAGATCTGATTGTTTTGAATTTTGAGTTTATACTGGTCGGCAAACAGCTTTTTCCCGTCCACGTAAAGTTCATGAAACCGGACCCATTGACCGCCTTCGGGCAGATTAAACATCAAGGGAGTGCTTTGGGGATGAACGCCGTATGGGTGATGCCGGATCATGCCGGTTAATGTGGCCTTATCCAGGTTCAGGCTGTCAAGAACGATTTCCAGCCGCGGCAGATACCAGTCAATGAGTTTAGAATTTGCATAAATCGCAATGGGCAGAAGATGTTCTGCCATGGCCTGGTTCACCAGAGAGCTTGCGGTGAAGCCATTGTATTGAACGCTTTTTTTCCCGAACTCAAACCATCCCTGGGAGACAGTCCAGGAAAGCTGGGCCACAGGGATTTTTTTGATTTTATTTGTCTGGGTCAGGCTGCCCATGGGAAAATCCTGATAGTAAATGGTATCCGGCCACAGCAGGCGGTCCTTTGAGACCACCGGATTACATAATGCCAGTTTGGGGTCTGGATAGGCATTCTGCCCGTTGGCATTTAAAATCTGGACTTTCTGCCCGCCATGCTCAACCGTGCCGCTGACCGTATCTGCTGAAAAAAAATGGCTGTTGGTATAGGTTGCCAGACAATGAAACAGGTCCGGGGGCTGAATGGTTTTATCCATATCCTGGAGCATATTCCAGCTTACCGCATCCCGAAGGGCCGGGTCGATGCTTTTGTTCCCGATGATTTTGTTCCATACGGACTGGATCAACTGTTCTGTGACAAAGGTCTCGTATATATCCGGGGCCATCCCGGCATAATCATACACACCCGGATGGGAATCATTGCGGACATGGGCCGGTACGGTCATGTCTGCCAGCAGGTGCATGGTTTCACCCAGTGCGCGCCATGCAATGACAAACTGGGCATCCCGAAGCTCCGGTGATCTGGTCTGGGCCAGCGCTTTGCGCATGGCTTCGATTCCCTTTTCCCAGCTCCAGGGATTGGCTGCAAATTTCTGGTCCGCAGGTCCGGTCAGGGCCCAGGTTCTGGCATCCATATCGGGTCGGCCCAGTACTTCGTTGACCGCGACATTCCCGGATTCGGTGATCAAATCATGCGAAAAATCAGTAAGTCCCTTACCCGTGGTCGGGTCGTAAAAATGGCGAAGTCCCATCCACACTTCCGGTTCATCTGCCGTAAATCCGGCCTCGATCAGCCAGTCCGTAAATTTAAGTTTTTTGTTGCCGGTAAGGCAGAAATAGGTGGGCCCGATTCTGGCACCTTCCTTGAATGCGTCATTGGGATAAAAATATCCGCTGCGGTAAATGCTTTCACCCTCCAGTATTCTTGCAGATTGTCCAACAGGGTTGTCACGGAATTGATATCTGAAAACAGGGTCAAAGGTGACATTGGTTTTTAACTGCTTTTTTTCAAGCATTGACTGATACAAAAGCAAAGACAGAAAATTAATCTTCCCGTGGGGGCCGTCCACGCGGTTGGTTGTCTGGTCCGGCTGACCCTTGCTTTTGTTGGCGTATGCCCACAGCTGCTGATTAAAACAGCTAAAGATCAGTATCAGTGCTACCACTGAAGTCAGGATAGACCGAATTATATAGTGGGGCATGGATGATTTAGAAATGGTACAGGTACCATTTTCCGTCCAAAAGGATAAAACTGACAGCATATGTTTTTGCTCCATCTGTAATTTCATATTCAACCAGATCTCTGCCCATGGCGATGACACGGCGTGATTTCAGTGCCTTGCCGAACAGGGCAAGTTCCCGGGGGCTGGCGTTTTCAATGGCAATTTTAAATGTCTGCTGCTGACCGGGCAGCATGGTGCTGGACAGGCCCGCTTTGTCTGCATTTTCAAAAAAATCGCTGACCGATGTGACACGGTTGTCCAGTGCCTTGAGTTCAGATTCATTGAACTGTTCACTCAGGGACGGCGGTGGCAGCCGGGGTTCTGTTGCAGGCTCAGGCACAGTCTTTTCCGGCGGGAGTGCGACCTGTTCAGGGGATACCTTTCCGCCATGATGGTTAAAACTGATGCGCTCCAGAAAGCCGACAATATACAATGGCAGTGGTTTTTCCGGATAAGGGTCCAGATTGACAATGATATTGTAGATGTATCCGTCAATCATGGGCAGAAACTGATATACCGCCATGGTTGATTTCCTTCCGGTGGCCACAGGGCAGTTTTTGTGCCCCAGTAAAGTGATCGGGCCTTTTTCCAGGATGTCGGAATTTGAAAATTTAAAGGATATCCATTTATCCGTGTACGCTTTGAGCCAGGCAGCAGAATCGGTAACCGGTTTTTTGTTCAGGGGTCTGAACGACAGCTTGACAGTGGCATGGATTCCCTGTTGCTCAGATACCAGCGTAAGTTGAGAAGAGGTATTGTTTTCCAGATCTTCTGCCTGCCAGTCTTCAGTCAGGGGAATAACGTATTTGTTCCAGCTGATTTCACGGGCATGGAGGGCGGTTGCCAGAAAAAAAAGCAGGAACAGCCCTGAAAATGATATGATTTTTTTCAAAAAGACGCCTCATTTTTCAGTGTTGTATAGGTGATTTGTTCCCAGGATGCAGCAGGATTTTCTATCCTGACCATGGGCTCAAGCCCCCTGGTCTGCCAGGAGGTCCCGTTGGGGCCTGAAAGACTGCCCCGGCTGATGATCAGAGCCGAAGCATCAGACAGTTCTATTACATTCTGGGTCATGGCTTTTCCGTAACTTGTGGAGCCGAAGCTTATTGCTGCATCATGGGCCGTAAGGCCTGCGATTAAAACCTCGGAAGCGCTGGCCGTGAATCTGTTCTGCCAGACGGCAATTTTCTTGCCTGTGTGCAACCGGCCCCTGGCAGTGTAGGTGGTTCTGTCCTGATTTGTGTTCACTGTTAAAATCTTGCTGCCCGGGTCAAGAAAAAGCCCTGCGATATCCACTGCGGCAAACAGGTCTCCGCCCGGGTTGTTTCGCAGGTCCAGAACAAGGGGTTTATCATCGGATATGCTGTGCAGAACAGTTTTTATTTCTTCAAATGTCCGGGTGGAAAAATGGCTGATACGAAGGATATTGAACTTTTCCGACGGGATCGGCCAGACAGATGTATCCTTGAGCGGGCTGCGGCTGATACTCAAGTTTAGCTGACCCTGGCTGTTGCGGATGGTCAGGTGAACGGTGGTGTTTTCCCGGCCCCTGATCCGGCTTCCCACCCAGAACAGGGATCTGTCTGCAACTGTTTCTCCTTCCACTGCCAGCAGTTCATCGCCCTGTTTGACTCCCGCAGTCCAGGCCGGTCCTTTGGGGTGCGGCAGGCAGTAAACGCGGTTATCCCGTTCGATGATTTCCATGCCGATGCCATGGTACCTGTAATCCTGGGCCTGTTTCCACAAACGGTATTCTTCCGGGGATAGATAACTGCCATAGGGATCATGCTGTTTCATATAGGCTTTTATAGCATCTGTTGTGATCTGGCCCGAAGAAGGGGAGTCAATGCCATGTTTTTTAATCTGGGTTACGGCTTCAAAAAAAAGCAGCATGGCCTGGTCATTGGTCCAGACCATATTCTCTGCTGCAGCCCTTCCGGGCAGTGCGGGCCACAACAGAAAAACAAGCAGTATGACAGATATCCGTCGCATGGGTTATAAAGAACTCAAATCCGCAGCTTCTTTCAGAAGGGTGTCCATTTTCTGCTGAAGCTGTTTGATTGTTTCCTGTTTGGCACTGTCCGATGCACTGGAAGTATTGACTTTTATTGTATCGGTGCGCAGGGCAGCCACTTGATCCTGCAGACGTTTGAGTTCCTGCTCCTGCCGGGCATTGGCGGTTTTTGCCTGTTCCAGCTGTTGCTGCAGTTTGCCGCTTTCCGAATACAGGGCAGCCAGTCTGGTTTTCATGGCCTCATATCGGGCCTGTTTTTCCTGTCTGGTTTCATCCAGTTTCCGGCTTTCCAGTTTGGCGCTTTGGGTATCTGATTCTGTGTCAGCCAGTATGGCCTTGCGTTCTTCAATCCGTTTTTCATAGGCTTTGGGATTATACCCGAACAGCCCCCCTTTGCGGGGATCAGTTTCTGTTGAAGATGAAACACAGGCGTTCAGGCTCAAGAGCATGAGCAGACATGCTGCGGTGCAGATAACGGATTTCATGGTATTAAAACCCTCCTTCATTAAACCGACATACGGCTGGACAGGTTGGCCAGATCTTTACTGTGCTGTTCCAGTTCAGCGATCAGTTTTTCCAGTTTGGCAATTTCAGCATCCAGGGCTTTGGAGCTGTCTGTCGGCGCTTTTTTATCCACCTGGGCAAGGGCCTGTTTCTGGGAATCCAGCTCAAATTTTGCCCGGTCCAGTTTCTCTGAGGTCAGTTTCAGGGCAGCGTCAATGGTTGTTTTTTCTGCCATAAGGGTCTGTTTATCCGTTTTTTTGGCTGCGTACTGTTTTTGCAGCTTCTGGGTTCGGGTATCCAGCAGGGCAATATCCGTACGGATTTTTTCATTATAGATCCGGGTGTCCTGATTGACTTTCTGTGCGCTGACAATACATTCATCCAGCCAGTCTTCTTCCTTTGCATATTCCGCTTTTTTGGATGCCACATGGTTTCCATAGGCATATCCTGCAGCACCACCGGCTGCAGCACCGACAGCGGCTCCAATCAGGGCACCTTTAGTATCCCCTCCGACCAGCGCACCGATTATACCGCCGATCAAAGCGCCGGCGCCCGCGCCGACAGCGGTGCCTTCTTTTTTGGTTTGCTGTTCATCCGAGGTTGTTCCTGTGGTGACACAGCCCACAGGCATGCTTAACATTGCCAGTATCAAAATAACGGCAGTAAAACGAAACTTACAAGACATGATCATACTCCTTTTTTGTACAGCCCTTATCTCTTCAGGGGACTTATCGTTTCAGTGGAAGGATAAGGGATTCATTATTATCAAAACTTAACACAAGCTCCAGTTCTTTTTTCCCTGCGGCAATGACATGGTTGTCCTGGAGCCACAGATCCAGTTTTTCGTTTCCAGCGCCCAGCGTATACTGCAAGGTTCCGTCCGGCTGGTTGAGGACTTTATTTTTTTTTGTCACAGCCACAAGCCACCTGTCATTGCCCGCTGTCGTATCCCATATGGCATTTCGGGTGCCTGTCTCTCTCAGGCAGATGCCGGTGATGGTTTTGTTGGGCGCCTGGATCGCAAGTTTCAGATGGGTGTCTGAAGAGCCGTCTCCCTGAAGGGTTTCACTTCGGCCGACAAAATCACCGATTCCTTTTATCAAGGTTACAGTTCCGCTGTCTGTATCCTGCCCGGTCAAGGCGGTTTGTTTTTCAGGGGGGATATTTACCTTGGTGTCTGCAGGTTCTTCTTCTTTTTTTGCAGGTTGTGCGGATTGTGCCGGTTCATATTCAGCCTGGGGGATATTCTCTGAAGAATAGCTGTAATCGCCTTTACCAAGATCAGACAGTTCCGGTATATGGGGCGTGGGAATGGCTGCCATGTCCGGAGAAGGCGCCTTGCCCTTGTCTACGGTCACGGATGTCAAAGCAGCCTCAAGGATTTTTTCATATTTATCATCGTTGAGAACGGTTGCAATGCCAAGATCCTTTCCATCAGAGGGTTTGTCTTTGAAAAGAATCAATTTTGCCCTGGCTTTGCCGTCTTTTACCAGGCCGTTATACTCAATGGCATCCAGCCCGCTGATTTTTATTTTCTTTTCGGTTTTTTCTTTTAAGTATTGGATCATTTTTTCGCCGCCTTCTTCTCTGACCACCGTGATGCCTGCGATTTCATTGCCCAGTTCAAATTTGGCATTTCCATCCTTGACCCGGCTATCCCAGTTGTCCGGAATCTGAATGCTGACAGCTCCCAGATCATATTCCTTCCATGAAGGACCTTTGGCAATCGTGGCAGGACAGGCAATGGGCTCATCGTCTTTGCCGAATTCCATGCCGCAGACCGGCATGGCAATCCAGGCCACGCGTCTTTCCACCCATCCTTCCTGAAAAAATCCACCCAGGTATTTGCCGTCTAAAATGGACTCAAGTCTTATCTTATATTGCAGATTGATTTCCAGAACAATGGGGGCGGTCAGCTTCGGTCCTCGTTTTTCTTCGAGCAGGGAAGGAATCCAGCTGATTTCCAGGGCATCGTTATTTTCAACAAATTTTATTTTTTCCTTATCTTTGTCAAGGGTCATTTCCCCTTCCCGGTCCAGAATTCTGATGCTGAAAATCCGTTTGATCGCCTTGTATCTGACATTTCCGGCTTTCCCGCCGGTACCTGCAAGAGGCATGGTAATCTCGTCAAGGGCCGGGGCCAGTATTTTAATTTTGACAGGGGTTCCCACGCTCTGGACACCAACCACCCGCATATATGGATTTTGATAATCTTTGAGTGCGCCTGGATTGTATTCCACAGCTTTGCTTATGCCAGAATCCTTGAATGTTTTCCAAAAATAGTCGGCAACCGGATTGTCCAGGGGCAAAGGCCCTTTCAGACCCTGGGTTTCAATGGCCACAGGGAGATTGAGTTGATATGTTTTGGGGCCTTCTTTTTTCTTTAGGTCATATTCAAAAAAAGGGATGTCTTTCAGGCTTAAGGTGTCCCGGGGTTCTCCTTGTTCCAGTGCATAGGCTGTTGCCAGAGATAACAGGATGAACAGGGCACTGATCAAAATTATTTTTTTAAACATTTTTTCAAAACCTCCTTATATGCCTAATGTGCTTAAGTCATTTTGCCATTCTTCCGGGGCAGTGCGTTTTGTTTTTGTCAGGGTTTGAAGATGCCGGGTTACCAGTTTTGCCGCGCGTACCTGCTGGGCTGCATCATTTTCCAGAAGAAATTTTAAATAGCGCTGTTCTCCGGTGTGGACAGCGGCTTGTCCCAGGGTGTCCAGCTGGCGCAGGGACGCAGAATAGTTTTCCATGGCCTGGCGGATGTTTGCCTCAATCTCGGCCTGGCGGGTCTTGAGTTTTTCAATCATGTCCTGGCGCTGACCCGCAGTTGCAGCTTCAATCAACTGGCGCACCGTGGGCAGCTTTTTGCTTTCCAGGTGGATGAAAAACCCGCGCTCTGCCGCAATTTTAAACCAGGCATAGGCGGTTTCAGCATCTGCTTTGGCCTGAATAAACTGAGCATCAGCAATAACACGTTTAAGGCGGCCCAGATCCTGCTGCATCTGGGAATTTCCTGCAGCCAATTTTTCCAGCCGGCCCAGATACTGTTCTGCCTGGTCGATGGTGACTTTGCTTTTTTCACTGGTGGGGGCGATGCTTACTGCGGCCGGGGTGGCAGCTCCGGCCCCGGACCGGTATGTTTCCCAGGCATCTTCATAGGACTGGGCTGCGGCCCGGTCACTGAAGACCACTGCGGCAAGCACCGGACGCAGGCCCATGGTGTCTTTTTTATTGGGTTTTGGCGGGGCGCTGCCGCCTGAAATATAAAACGGTTCTTCGGTGCGCATGCTGGAGCGCAGCTTGTTTTCAGAGGTCAGATAATGCCCGCCCCTGGCAACAAATCCGCCCGGACGTCCCTGGTAGTATTCGATCATATACAGGCCGCCGGTCATTTCAGACACATTTCCCAGCATGTCGTGCAGGCCCAGAGGATTGGGCGCAAGGCGCCCGATGGATTTTAATTTGCCATGGCTGGATTTGGGTCCGGCAAACCATTCACAGTTGGTGAGCAGGTCTTCATACGGCACTCTGCGGTCAAAGGCATCGGCGGAAACCATGGCACCGCCGCGGGCGGCAAATTCCCATTCAGCTTCCGACGGCAGGCGGATAAATCCGGGGCTGGCACCTGATTTTGGCAGTCTGTCCAGGGCGTTGGCAAACAGCCAGAGGTTCAGCCGGTCTGAAAACTGCTGGGCCTCAAACCAGGTGATGGTATTGGCAGGTTTGTCATCAGCGGATTTATCCGGTGCAGGCAGGCCCATGACCGCAGCCCATTGGCCTTGATTAATTTCATATTTTGCCATGTAATAAAACCAGTCTTTACCGGATTTGCCCTGTCCTTGAAAAGAACCGCTCAGGCTGACTTCCGTGGGATGTTCCTTGAACCCGCCATCCGGATCACCCATTCTGAAGCTGCGCTGGGCAAAAGGAGACTCGCCCTTGTTGATAAAAACAGGCCTGAACACGATTTGCCGGTTATCGGGCAACGGCAGAATAAAATCATCTTTATCCGGGCTCGGGTTGTCCACAGTCTTTTGGGCATGTGCTGTAAAAGCGGTAAAAAAGACCAGTAAAATTAAAAAAATCCGTACTTTCATGATTATTCGTCCCTTAATGCTTCGGCCGGATCAATGGAAATGACCCGCCGGGCGGCAAGGGCTGCGGCAAGCTGTCCTAAAAGGATAACGCCTGCGGCAGCATAGGCCAGATGGTCAAAATTCATGCGGCAAAGGCTTTCACCGGTTGAAAGCTGTGAAGAAAAAAGCCGGTTGATCAACGCTGCCATGCCGGTGTAGAATCCAAGGGCCAGAATCCACCCGCCCAGAGTTAAAAAAAAGGCCTGATACAGCGGAAAGCACAAAAGGCTTCCCCTGGTGAATCCGATCAGCCCCAGGACACCAAGATCCCGGCGTTTGCGCTCCACCGAGGCATACAGGCTTGCCATCAGCGATCCTGCGCCGCCCAGAAGCCCGCCCAGGGCAATGAGCCAGAAGATCATCCCCAGATGTTTATCCAGCTCCCTGATATCCCGGATGCGTTCAGCTTCTGTGTGTACGGGGATGTCCTGGGCTTCCATCTGCAGTTTTAAAGGCTCCACATCATCCAGGGTATTTGCGTACATTCTGAAGGCAGCATAGCCCCTGCGTTTTAATATAAACTGATCCGCCTGCGGCAGCCAGCTGATATTGCGCCGCAGGCTCAGGTTGAGAATACCGGCAAGCTGCGGTGGAATAAGGGCAAACTGTCCCGGAGAAAAAATGGTGTTATTCTGTGTTACAGGTATGTTAATACGGTCTTCTTTGACCAGTGTTAACAGGCTGTCAGGGGTCAACCGGATATCTTCGGGCAGGATGATCTGCCGCCAGTCCGGGCCCATTGGCAGTTCCTGCGCCCAGGGGACAGTTAAGCCGTCTGCTTTGGGCAGAGCAAATGCCAGAAGCGTTATGTCCTCTCCCAGCTGAATTTCCAGGGGATGAACCCAGGGCAGCACAAGGGCGTTTTTACCCCGCAGGCGGTTGCTGACAGTGGTCAATACATCCTGGCCCACTGCGCGTTTGGTGCTGATCAACGAAATAAATTTTTTGTTTTTTAATACATACCCCAGCCGGGTCAACTGCGCATCCGCTGTCAGGGTTTCCAGGCGGCTTAACCCGGTGCCTGAGGTCAGCTTGATTTTAAGCACCGGATCGATGGGGGTGTCCGTACCGATGACCACACCATCAAATACCGGTTCAGCCAGGGGAACAGCGCCTTTCCAGTTCAGTTCCGGAACCGCCTGACCGTCCTTGAACTGCTCGATGTTTTCCAACAGGCTTAAATGAAAATATACCATATCCCGGCCCGTGGCCCTGGGGTCCAGAATTCCGGATATCTTCAGTCTGGTTTTTCCCGCTTCAAAGCTGCTGCCTTTAAGGCGTTTGACCGTAAGTTCCAGTTCATCTCCGGTTTTTGCACAAAGCTTTCTGGCTGCCTCGTCTGACAGGACACACTGGTTTTCTTCAGGCGGGGTTGCATTGTTTTGTGTCAAAAGCGGATCATTCTGGGCGCTTGGCTGGGCTTCCAGAGTGAGACTGCCTGCAGTGGATGTCAGCTCCACGCTGGCCGAGATACTTCGGGTGGTGGGCACCAGAAACGCAATTTTAGGGTCTGCTTTCAGTTTGTCCAGCCATTCCGGAGTAAAGGAGCGGCTGATCATGGGGCGGATTTCCCGGTTTCGGGGATCCTGCAGCAGGCGGGAGCGCAGGGTTTCTATGGTGCCGGTTTTAAGGCCGAACAGCAGCAGCAGCGGCCCCACAACAGCTGCGACTGCAAGGCACAGGCACAGACTGAGGACCCATTCGTGCCTGAGGTCAGCCCATGCCAGTCCGGCAATCAGCCCTGTGGGTTTTTGGGGGCGCTTCATAGGGTTTTCACTTCCTGAAGGGTGGAAAGCGTCAGCTTTCTGGTTTTACGCTCTATATTAAAGCTGAATATCCGGTCCACCTGGCCTTTAATCAAGGATCGATCATGGGTCACCATAATGGTGGTGGTGTTGAGTTTTTTGGAAAGGGTTTTGAACTGATCCCGGATTTCTCTGGCAGTCAGTTCATCCACGGCAGCCGTGGGCTCATCTGCCAGTACAATTTCAGGTTTATGCACAAGCGCCCTTGCAATGGCCACTCTTTGCCGTTGTCCGCCGGACAGAAAACTTGGCAGTTTGTCCAGTTGTTCTTTTATTCCAAGGGTTTGGGCAATGACGTCCACCGGGCCAAGATCTTTTTGCCGGTTCAACCGCAGGGGAAGCGCAATATTCTGGCGAACCGTTAAAAAAGGCAGAAGTCCTCCGGTCTGCAGAACATATCCGATATGCTTGCTTCTGACTCCTGCAAGTTCTGCATGGCCCAGGGCAGTCAGATCAATAGGGCCTGTATGATCAGTAATGCTGAAGCTTTCGATTTCCTGGGGTTTGAGTGTAAGACCCAGTATGTCTAAAAGCGTGGATTTCCCGCATCCGCTGGGGCCGACCAGTGCAACAAACTGCCCCGGGGCCAGGTTCATTTTCGGTACCATGAGCTGAAAATGAACCCCGGCCTGGGAGCGCAGGTGGGTCAGCCGTCGAACGGAAAGCACATGAGCGGTTTTGGGTATCATGAAAGCACTTATGGAAGCAGTTCCAGGCTTACCGGGTAAACATGCTCATCCGGGTCATCCTCCGAGGAAAGGGCGATCCATCCTTCGGGCCGGTCATGAATGGATTGATAGGCCTGCATTTTGGCTTCCAGTTCATTTAAAAACTCATCCTGTTCATCCACGGACCAGCTCATCCACAGGTCGTTGTTCATGCTCATCAGACTGCTCTTGTAAGGCAGGCCTGAAAGAAATTCGGGAATCAGTCCTGTGGCAGCCATGCTTTTTGCATTTTTGATCAGGTTGGGATCACGGGATGCAGCCGCAGAGGTTGCCTGCAGGGCGCTGAAAAAGTCTTCTCCTCCGATCTGGCCCCTTCGTCCTGCAGCCATGACTTCTTTTAATATGGTGTTCAGAGAATCCAGTTGACGCTTATTGACTAAAAGCCGGACTTCCATGGACTGAATGGCAGGTTCTGTCAGATCCTTGTCTGTGGCCCAGGCAACAATATCTCTTGGTGCCTGGGCACCGCTTTGTTTTCCGATCCAGTCCACCATGGCTGCTTTCACCATCTGGTAGGCCAGCTGCTGGGCACTGGGGTTGCTGTCGTCCTTTATTGTCGGCGATACCGTTGCCGGTGTTTCGCTGGCAGGTGGCGTGTCTGCCGGGGGCTGGGCCTGGGCTGTCTGGCTGATCGGCTTGTCACGGTCTGAGTTCCATTTGAAAACAGTTGTTGTCCCTTTCTGGGTAAAGGTGCCTTCAAATCGCTGGGTGCCTTCCGGTCCGGCCTGAAGTTTGCCGGTATACACTTGTGTACAGCAGGGAATGGGACGGGTGAAAACAAGGGTAGAACCGTCAAAGGACATATCTGTCATGGTTTCCAGTTTCCCGCCCAGAGAAAGGGTGGTGCTGCCGGGTTCAATATGCAGAATGCCTTTATGACCATTGGCTGTGATTTTCCAGTCGCCATTGATTGTTTCCACCGGTGATGGCTGCGAGAGTGCGGCTTCTTCACTCAGGTGACCTGCTGTGCCAAGATTTTTACTGATATTTCCCTGCTTAACATTTTTGAGCATCAGGGTCAGCGCAGATGTGATATCAGAGGCAACCTGTGTGAAGCCCGGCATGTCTTCAGAGCTGACAGAATAATATGCGCTTTGTCCCTGCATGCCCGGATTGGCGCTTAATTCCGAAAACTGGATGCGGGCAGGTTCATGATATTTTTGCGCTCTCGGGGCTTTGACATGTATGGCATACAGGTAAATGGAGGCATCATCTGAAATCGCTCTCAGGGTCTGGGCAGACTGACCGGATGCATTATATTTGTGGCCGGTTTCATGGCCCGGCGCATCCCCCAAAAGAATGATGACACGGATAGCGCCGTCTTCCCATGCTGTCTGGGCAATGGCATCATTGATCCCGCTGAAGACATCTTCAGCATAATCATCGCTGTCGATTTTTGTGACATCCACCCGGGAAAGCGCCTGGACAAATTCATCAGCCGGAAGAAGTTGCGGGGTATAATTATGGGTGGTATAGCCGATATCCGGAATTTTATCCACAGGGTCACGATACCCCCACACCCCGAATTTTAAACTCCGGGCAGTGGCCGGGTCTGAACTCAGATCTTTTGCGACCTGTTTGATAACATCCAGGGTTGCTTTGATGTAAGGCCGCATGGATACCGTGGTATCGGAAACAAAAACCACATCGATTTTCATGTCTTTTAATACGTTGGGTGCAACATCGCCGGCGGCCTGATTGGCTGTGTTCAGATAGTCCTTGTTCTGGCTGATATCCGTGGATTCTCTGGCATTGGGACCGCCTGCCGTGGCAGCGGCAATCTGCAAAAGTCTTCCTTCCCGTCCGTCTATTTCCAGTTCTTCAAAGGATAAAATCGGTAAAAGATAAAACTGGGTGGAGATATCCACTGCCTGTTTGGGCTCAATTGAGCGGACGGGAAAATTGTCCGGTATCTGTTTTGTTTCTATGGCAGTATAAATGCTGTTTACATCTGACACACGGGCCTGGGCGTCTTTCTGGATAATGTCCGAAAGAGGGGTTCTGCTGGAGAACATGAGAACCGGCCTGCGGCCTTCCGGATGGGTATAGGCCAGACACATGGTCTGTTTCCATTCAAAGACATCTTTAGCCTGCATCCATCCGGCTATATTGCCGCGGTTGTCTGCACCCACTTCATACCACCCGTCCTGCAGCTCAATATCTTCCGCACTGGGTCGGGTATACACATAATACGGCGCAAACGCCGGAATATTTTCCTTGACCGTTGCGCTTTTCAGATCCGGACTGTTGTAAATATTGGAAAACGGCCTGGCCAGAACACGAAGGGGTAATATGTTTTTCCCTTCTATGGGAACAGGCTTTCGGCGGTCTTCTGCAAAGACGGACACAGCAAGACTCAGTATGAAGAACAGCCAGAAACATTTTTTTAACATGAGACCCAACCTCCATTTTTGCTGAAATTGTTTATTCAGCGTTGTTTTTGACAAGAAAATATAGTGGTAATTTTTGTAATCTGCAAGGATTATACCGTTTAAATTGCTTTTAAAAATAGTTTCTTTTCAGGCGGTTAGCTATTGTTTTGTGTCTGGCTTCATAAAATTTTTAAACGCCGGTGCATATGCACCACCTGTTTCGGTGCATATGCACCGATCTGTTTCTATAAATACTGATCAATAAAGGATTTGACCGCAGCAGGATAACCTGGCGTCTGGCTTGAATCACTATGACCGGCATTTTTGGCAAAATAGCTGCAAACCTGATCAGGTTTGAATTTTTCTTTGAGTTTTTCTGCAAATGTCAGGGGAAATCTTCTGTCGTTCTGGCCGTGAATGATCATCACAGGCATCTGAATATGTTCGGCCAGACATCCCGGGCTGTATTCATGAATAATCTTGCCGTAAAAAATTCTCATCCACAGGACAATCATGGGACCGAACAGGTTTCCGAAAACCGGATTCACCCAGCGGTAAAGACTGAGCAGGGCTTCACGGGTATAGGCGTATGATGCCTCCAGAAACAATAGCCTGACCATGGACGGGTTTTTAAATGCAGCAATGATGGCCCCGGCAGAGCCTGCAGAATGGCCGTAAAGCAAAACCGGTTCATTAATCCATTTCATCACCGCTTCAATGTCTTCAGAAAAGCGCAGAGCATTCATTAATCTTTTGGGGCTGGAATTTCCATGATCCCGGGCACTGTGGATCACGGTTGTAAACCCCCATCGGGCAAATTGTCTGGCCCGCTCCACCATCCGTCCGCGGTTTCTGCCCCAGCCGTGGGCAAACACGACAATGCCCCTGGATTCCGCATCCGGTTCGATTCGCCAGACCTCCAGGGATCTGCCGTCAATGGCAGGAATGATGGTGTCTGTAACATGCCCCCAGTCAGGAATATCATCCACAGGATTTCGGGGAATCTGCTGTACAACATAGGTCAGAATCAATGAGAGCAGCAGATATGAAAAAACAAGTCCGGGCAGAAGCCAGGTCAGAATATTCAGCCCGGCAAGAAGGGTTTCCATATATTTTTTTCCTGAATGGTATTTAAAGTAAATATATCATTTATTAAAAAAATGGATATAGAGTCAAATTATATTTTGCTTTTTTAAATATTGGCAGAAATTTTCTGTCATCCACAGGGAAAACACAGAAGAAATCCAGTGCCGGCACCGGGTTCGGTTTCCACTGAAATATGTCCGCCCAGACCGGAAACAATACTGTGGACAATGGCAAGTCCAAGTCCTGTGCCTTCTCCCTTTTTTTTTGTTGTGAAATACGGATCAAAAATATTGTCCAGGTCGTGTCTGGCAATGCCGCAACCGGTGTCCCGTATTTCAAGCAACAGATAATGTCCCTGCTCCCGGTATGACGCAAGACTTTTGTCTTCGTCTGTATACGGGTTTTCCGAAAGCCGGATGCTGATTTTGCCTGTCCTGTTTTTGATGGCATGGTTTGCATTGGTGATTAAATTCATGACCACCTGGTGAATCTGGGTTGGATCAGCCTTGATCGGCTGGCAGTCCGGGGCAATATTCAGATCAATTTCAATGGAGGACGGCAGTGCCGGCCGCAACAGCTTCATGGCTTCTTTCAGGATATCCTGTATCCTGACCCATTCAGTTGCCTGTTCAGTCTGCCTGGAATAGGTCAGAATCTGGGAGATCAGGCTTCTGGCCCTATCTCCGGCTTCAAAAATCCGGCTGACATAGACGCAGGAGCGCTGGTTCGGGTTAATATCGTCTTTAATGATATTTGCATACCCCAGGATCGAAGACAGGATATTATTGAAATCATGGGCGATTCCGCCGGCCAGTGTACCAAGGGCCTCCATTTTATGAATCTGCCTGATCCGGTTTTCATTTTTCTTTTTCTGGGTAATATCCTGTGCAATTCCCTCAATGGAGACCACCTGGCCCTGCGCATCAAAAACAGGATCTTCTGACACTTCAATTTTTCTCGGGGAGCCGTCTTTGTGTAAAAATTCCATTTCAAAGGGCGCACGCTTAATCCCTTTCAGGCTGGATTGTTTGTATTCCATGGCTTTTGTATTGACGCTGTGATCAGATAGAAATGCGTCAAAAGACCCTGCAAATTCTGCAGGGGTATATCCGAGAATGAATTCAACAGACGGGCTGACATAGCTAAGCACACCGGTTTTATCCAGAGAATAAAAGAAATATTCCTGGCGCAGGGATTCCACAATCCGTTTGTATTTTTGTTCGCTGAGTTTGAGCTTTTCCCGTTCAAGTTCAAGATCCCTGATTTTTTTATCCAGTTTCTGGGCAAGCACATTTGTATACTCCTGTTCAAGGTCACAGGGGTCTTTTTTAATTGACGGTGATTTGGGCAGTTCGTCGTTGTTGATTTTTTTCAGGGTATTTTTGATTTCTTCTAAAAAAAGATCCATTTCCATGGGTTTTATGAGAAAAGCAGTGGCCCCGATATCCATGGCATACTGCCGGGCTTTGGGATCCGTGTAGGTGGCTGTATAAAAAATCAGCGGGATGGATGAAAACCGGTTGTCTGTCCGGATATTACGGCACAGTGTATAACCGTCCATTTCCGGCATCAGGATATCCGAGATAATCAAATCCGGTGTCTGGTTTTCAAGAATGGCCAGTGCCTGCAGACCATTGCCGGCAGCAAGCACTTCATACCCGGAAGCGGTTAAAACATTTTCAAGAAGGACTCTTGAATTTTCATCATCTTCAGCAATCAATATTTTCATTTTATACTCCCAGCACTTTTTTTATCTGGTTTACAAACCGCATGGGATCGATGGGTTTTTCAATATATCCGTCACATCCGGCAGATAATAATTTATGCTTGTCTCCGGCCATTGCATAAGAGGTTACCGCAATCACCGGAATTGTACGGGTGAGATGGGATGCTTTCAGGTGTGACAGCACATCGGTTCCCGGAATGTCGGGAAGCTGGATATCCAGAAGAATGGCATCCGGTTTCAGGGTACAGGCAAATTCAAATCCTTTTTTTCCGGTTTCAGCCTTGATCATTGAAAAACCGTTGTTTTCAAGGATAAATGAAATCAATTCCATATTGTTTTCATTGTCTTCAATAATGAGTATTCTTAAATTGTCCGGCATATTTTCTGTCATATCTCCGGGTCCTGTGCAGCCTGGGTGTCCAGTTTCCGCGGAATGGTGAACCCGAACACACTTCCTTTGCCCGGAGTGCTTTTCACCATGGCCTTGCCCTGTAAAATTTCCGTGACCAGTTTTCGGGTCAGATAAAGCCCGAGACCGGTTCCCCCGGCTGTTATTTTCAAATGCGAGTCAATGCGTTCAAATGCATTGAACAGTTTGGGTATATCCTTTTTGTCAATTCCAATGCCTGTGTCCTCAACTTCAATGGTGATATCAGAAGATGACGGGATCACCCTCAGAAAAACCCGGCCCTGTTCCGTGTATTTTGCAGCATTGCTCAGATAATTGATCAGACACTGCAGCAGGCGTTTCTGATCGGTTTCCATAATGATATCTTCCGGCACATCCAGGGTCAGGGTGATCTGTTTGGTATCCAGAAGCGGTTGAATATTGATAACGGCCTCGTCCACAACATCCTTTAAATTAAAGGATTCCGGAAACACGTCAATTCTGCCGGCCTCTATTTTTGAAATATCAATGACATCACTGATCAGGTTTAACAGATGTTTGGCGGATTTGTAAACCCTGCCAAGCTGATCTTTCTGTTTTTCGTTTAATTCGCCGGTCATGCCCTGGAGAATCACGCCGGTAAACCCGATGATGGAGTTCAAGGGTGTTCTGAGTTCATGCGACATGGAGGCGATAAACATGGATTTAAGCTTATCCAGACTCTTGAGCTCAATATTGGCAGCCTTGAGTTCTTTTGCATATTTTTTAATCTTTTCTTCGGCTTTTTTGCGTTCATTGATCTCTCTTTTCAGGCTGTAACTCCATAGAAGCGCAAGGATAAAGAGGATGGCAGAAATAAAGATGATTCTGCGGGCATACAGCCAGAGTACGGACGGATCAAGGCCCGGATCGTATTTTACAGATATCCAGTTGTTTAAGAATTGATTTTCCTGTTCTGTGGAAATGGAAGCAAGTCCTTTATTGATAATACTGGCAAGTTCAGGCCAGTCCTTTCTGACGGCAAAATGCAGGGTCTGGGGTTCATAGGTTGCAGGTGCCGCCACTTTCAGGTTGGTCAGATGGAGTTTTTTAATCCAGAACATGGAGGAGGATACATCCCCGACCATGGCATCTGTTTTTCCTGCGGAAAGATCCATCAGTCCTTCCTGAAGTTTTTTGTACAGTACCGGGGTGATGTCTGTCCGGTCCCTGAGAAATCCTTCATGGAAAGTATCCTCACGCACGGCCACTTTTTTGTTTGCCAAATCTTCTGTCCGAAGGATTAAAGGGGCATCTGTCCGGGTGATAATCACCACATATCTGCTGATATAGGAATCAGAAAAGTTTAGAAACTTGAGCCTTTCCCGGGTGACCCCGATGCAGGGAAGAACATCAATTTCTTTTTTCCGGGATTTTTCCATGGCCTCAGGCCAGGACAGGTTCGGAACAATGGTCATTTCTATTCCCAGTCTTTTATTGAGAAGATTCACGTAATCACTGGCAATGCCGGAATATCTGCCCTGTTTGTCAAAAAATTCAAACGGGAAAAACTGGGGGTCGCCTGCAATGCGAATCACCGGATGATTCCGGATAAAGTTTTTTTCGCTTTGGGTCAGGTTAATGTGAATATCTGTGTCAGACCTGGATGCGGAGGTTTCACTTCCCGGCATTTCGATGCGGACCCATCTTTTCCGGATGGCCATGTGTTCTTCCGGGGTAATGGCAGCCAGAGCCTTGTCCAGTATGGATGCCAGTCTGGGGTAATCGTTGCGAACGCCAATGGCCAGTCCCTCGGTTTCCAGTGGGGTCCGGGCATTTATTTTCAGGTTGATCAGGCTGTATTGCTGTATCTGAAAAGAGATGGTGGCCACATCCCCGATATAGGCATCAGCCTTTCCCAGCATCACCGTCTCCAGACCCTGGTATACCGTATCCACAAATATCGGAACAATATCTTTCCGGTTCTTAAGAACAAGTTCTGTGGACGCATAATTCCGGACAAGGGCGGTTTTAATACCGGACAGGGATTCAAGCCCTTCCATGGGCGGGGTTTCTTTCCGGGTGGCAATGACAATGGGATATTTGAGATAGGGTTCTGTGAAGTTTAAAAATTTTGATCTTTCAGGGGTTTGCGTCACGGCAGACAGCACATCCAGTTTTTTTTGTTCTGCCAGGGATGTGACCTGCTGCCAGGACAGGTCAGGTGCCACATCAAATTCAATATCCAGCATTTTTTCAATCAGGGCTAAATAATCTGCAACTGCACCGGAATGAAGACCCTGGGGGTCGATAAATTCAAAGGGATGAAACTGGGGATCAACGCCAACCTTGAATTTTCTGTGGGTTTTGAGCCAGTTTTTTTCTTCAGGCGTTAAATTCACCGGAGAATTAAGGGTATGGTAGTGCCCCTGTTCAGGGTCTTTAAGCCATTTGTTTTCCAGTTTCAAAAATTCACTGGTCGGGATGGATGCAAGTCCCTGGTTGATAAAATCAAGCAGGGCTGTATTTGTTTTCCGGGTCACCGCACTGATGGAAGATGTGACTGAAAAATCAGGTATGGCACCAAATTCATTCTGGCGGCCCTGGCGAAAAAACAAATCTTGTGCAACCAGGGTGTCTTCAATAAATCCCTCAATTTTTTGTTCAGTGAGTTTTCCGAAAATATCATCAAAATCAGTGGCAATAACCATCTTCAAGGCCGGGTGTTTTTTTTTGAGCTGTTCAGCATAAAAGGCGTCAATGGATGCAACACCCTTGTTGTTCAATTCAAATATGCTGGTAAAGTCTTTTTTTAAAGGAACAAACACGGTTGCGGATAATTCATAAAAAGGATCTGATCCTGCAAGGTCATCATAGCTGTTTTCAAAGCCTGCATGAAAATCGGCAAGACCTTTTTCCACAGCCCGGATACTGCCGTCCCGGTTATCAAATATAAATTTGATGTGGACCCCCTGTTTTTGGGCCCACAACCGCCATATATCCACAAACAGACCTGCGGGCTGACCTTTTTCGTTCAGCATGGTCAGCGGTGAGTAGTTGCTGTCACAGGCAACGATATATGTTTTTTTTATATTTTCATTGTTCTTGAGCCAATTTTTTTGGATGGCTGTAATTTCATCCGGGTGGATCTGTTTGATTCCCTGATTCACGGTATGCTGTAAACCGGTATTTCCTTTCTGCACAGCGCCCAGATAGACGCGCTTATACACAGGCCTTGCAGGATCATAGCGAAAGGGGCTTGTAATTTTTTGGGTCTGAAAATAATAGTCGTGGTTCATGACCGGAGATATGAATATCTGGATTTTCCGGTTGACGGCAGCATCAAAAACCAGGGGATAATCGTCGTATACAGACACGGCAGCACCTGGCAGGTTTTCTTCCATGAACATCCGGGTGTAGCCTGCGGGAACACCGGTCCGGAAAGGAAGAAGATCCTTGAGTGTATTGATTCCTTTCAGGGACTCGTGATGATAGATAAAATAATCAATATCCATCAGCGGCAGGGTGTAATCCAGAAACAAGTCCCGGTCTTCTGTATAAAAAAGACCTGCATGAATGTCAGCCCTGCCTGTTTTCACCATTTCTATTGTGTCGGCGAAACGGGCATCTTTGAAGATCACGCGAATGCCTGTCTTTTTGCTCCACAATTTCCAGATATCAATGAGGATTCCATCTGCCTGCTGCTGGCTGTTTTTAAATTTTAACGGCGGGTTGTCAACATTATAGGCAATGGTAACCGTGTGAGGAGGTTGTTTGTCAGGCGGGTCCAGGGCAAGGGCTGCATGATCGCCTGCCATAATGAGAATCACCTGGAAAACCAGGAAGAGCATCACCTGTTTTAACCAGACGTGTAATATCGTTTTCAACCGATTCGCCATAAAGCCAGCAGCCTTTATAATTGCGATATTTTATTGAATGAACCCTTGTATTATTCATTAAAAAAAGGACAAAGGCAATAAGGAAAGAAAAACCCCGCAGACAGAACAGTGTAAAATTGCTTGAAATCTTTATGTCCGGATGCAATAACCCATCATACACTTTTTTTATAAGATCAAGGAGACGCATGATGGAAACATTGGAAAATAAAGTGGTTATTATCACCGGTGCGTCAGAAGGTATCGGCAGATCATTGTCTTTCAAATTTGCACAGCGTGGGGCAAAGATCGTGATCTGCGCCAGAAATGAGGCCCGCCTGAATGAACTCAAAGCCGAGATTGAATCCTTATTCGGCAGTCATGTTCTGACGGTTCCGGCAGATCTGACAGATAAAGATGCATGTCAAGGGTTAATAAACCAAACCCTTGACGCATATGGCCGGATTGATATTCTGGTGAATAATGCAGGCAGAACCATGTGGACCCCGTTTGAGGACATCAGGGATCTTTCAATGTTTGAGCAGATCATGGATCTGAATTATCTGGCAGGGGTGTATTGCACGTATTATGCATTGCCATATCTTAAGAAAACAAAGGGCCGGATAGTCGGGATAGCCAGCGTGGCGGGCTTGACAGGTGTTCCCTGCCGGACAGCCTATGCGGCAAGCAAACATGCCATGTTCGGTTTTTTTGATTCGCTGCGGGTGGAATTAAAGGAGACCGGAGTCAGTGTCATCATGATTGCCCCGGATTTTGTGTTGTCCCAGATACACAAAAGAGCCTTGGACGGTTCAGGCAAGGCACTGGGTAAAAGTCCGCTCCAGGAGTCAAAGATCATGACCGCAGAAGAATGTGCGCAGTTGATCATCAGGGCGGTTGAAAACCGTGACCGGATTTTAATCACATCCTTGAGAGGAAAACTGGGCCGCTGGCTGAAACTGATTGCCCCTTCGCTTATTGATAAAATTGCAGCAAAGGCAATTAAAGAAGCAAAATAAAAGCAGAAAATAAAAACAGAAAATACAGATGGGCCTTATCTGGTGGTGATCCTGTTGATTTCAACGGTGATATGATCATACCTGCCAATGGTTTTCAGCTTTTCATAATAGTGTTCCGGCGGCCTGTCAGCCGTGGATTCAATACTGAGAATCAGCGACCGCTCATTTTCGGAAATCTTCCACAAATGAACATCCTTGACATGGGTTGTGTCAGACTCAATCTGTGACCGGATGGCTTCAATCTCATCAGAATAGTCCCCTTTGTCCAGCAAAACACTGCTGGTCTGCCTTAACAGACCGATGGCCCATTTTGCAATCACAATGGCCCCCAGAATTCCGACAATGGGGTCTGCCCAGATAAAACCTGCAAATTTGGCAATCAGCAGGGCAAAAATCGCAAGCAGTGATGTCAGAGCATCGGTGATGACATGAAGATATGCGGCTTTCAGGTTATGATCCTGATGAATATGATGGGAATGATCCTGGCCGTGGTGATGTTCATGGTGATCGTGAGTGCTTTTAGAGCTGCCATGGCCCAGAATATATGCTGAAACAATATTCACCATCAGGCCGATGATGGCAACGATGATGGCCTGGTCAAAAAGGATATCCACCGGATGGATAATTCTTTTTATGGATTCAACTGCCATGGCAAGGCCTGCGATCAGCAGAAGGATGGCATTGGTGTATCCTGCAAGCACACCGATTTTTCCGGTGCCGAAGCTGTATGTGGCATTATGGATGTGTCTTCTTGCAAAAACATAGGCGATCAACGTGATAAACAATGCAACCGCATGGGTTCCCATGTGAATCCCGTCAGATAAAAGCGCCATGGATCCGCTTATAATTCCTGCAATAATCTCCACAAACATGGTCACCAGGGTGATGACAACCACAATGAACGTGGCTTTTTCGTTTCTTTGTGACGGCAAGGCGTGTTTTTGGGTATGGCAGTCGGTTTTCATTTTAATACACCTTTCTTTGTGAGAACCCTTTCCCAAGAACGTTAAACGTGTTTTCAGTAATTAAAAAAGCGTCCGGATCAATGGTGAAGACGATTTCTTCAACCCGTTTGATCTGAAAAGTGTTGACCACGGTCAGTATGATGTCTTTGGGGCGGCCGGTGTAAGTGCCTTCTCCTTTTATAAACGTGGCGCCTCTTTTAAGATTGGTCAGAATCTGCGCTGCTATTTCTTTGGGTTTGTCGGAAACAATAAAGATGGTTTTTCTCTGGTTGAACATGGTAATGCAGTATTCAATCACCTGGGATGTGATATAACTCATGGTCATGGAATACAATATCAGTTCTGTGTTCAGTGATCCGAAACTGCAAAGAAAAAGAATCAGATTAAAACAGAAATTGTAGGTTCCGATCCGGATACCGAATTTCTGATTTAATATAATTGCGATTATATCGTTTCCACCGACAGATCCAAGGGATCTGAAAACAATACCGGCTCCGGCGCCGAGCACAGCGCCGCCTGCAATTGTTGCCAGCATCAGATCCTTAAGTGCAATTTCAAACTGGATAAGATCAATGGCAATGGTGATGATCACCGCCCCGTAAAGACTGTAGAGCAAAAAGCGTTTGCTGACAAAGATCCAGCCCAGAATAAAGATGGGAATATTTAACAAAAGATACCAGATACCTGGCGTAAAAATACCGCTGTAATAATAAATAAGGATTCCTGCGCCGGAAAAGCCGCCGGTGATCATGCCGTTGGGAATCACAATGGCTTTAAGCCCGATGCTGAAGATAATGCTTCCCAGGGTGATCAAAAACAGATTCCAGGGGATAGAATAGGTGATATTTTTAAATTGCATAGTGTTTCCCAAATAATTTTAAGATGAATTCATCTGGGTAATACCAATTTTATGAATCAAATTCAATGATAACAGGAAATCCGGTCAGCAGTTTTTGCGCCGGGTCTTTCAGTTTTTTTGAGGAAAGTGAAATATGAACCACCTGGCCTTTTTGGGGATTGTTTTCTGCGCTTAAGGCTTTTGCATGGATGCCTGCTGTTTCCAGCACATGATTAACCGCATATTCTGTGGCCTGATTGCGCAGAACAGGTTTTGAAATTTTTCCAACAGCTGTCAGCGGCATTTTATCAAGCAGGATCACTCTTTTGGGAACCGCCGCAGATTCTGAGATGTGCTGCCGGCAATAGGTCAGCAATTCATCTTCTGTTGCACAATGACCGGCTTTTAAACAGACATAGACGATGGGAATTTCTCCGGCGTGGGCATCGGGCTGGCCCACAGCAATTGCCTGGGAAACTGCCGGGTGTTTTTCAAGGGGAATTTCAATACCCTGCGGGTCAATATTATGCCCGCCCCGGATGATCAGGTCTTTGGCCCGGCCGGTAAGCTGAAGGTACTGGTCTTTATCAAGAATGCCGATATCTCCGGTATTAAACCAGTCTGTATCTGTCCATGCTTTTTTGTTTTCCGCCGGGTTCAGATACCCTTTGAATATATTGGGGCCTTTTACCAGCACCACACCGGGTTCGCCGGGCTCGCAGATGCTTTCAATGGTATTGCCGATGATTTTTGCAGTAATGAGCCGGGTGTACGGAATTCTCAAGCCCACAGTATCTGCAGGGGTGTCATACCCGTAAAGACATCTGGAAATAAGGCAGCTGGATTCTGTCATCCCGTATCCGCTGACCACGGTGACATTGAATTTTCTGGCAAAGGTATTTTTCAGGTTGACAGACAGCGGCGCTGATCCGCTGTTTACATATTTAAGGCAGTCAATATTATGGTTGCCCACTGGAATTTCAAGAAGTGCATTCATAATGGTGGGCACGGTGGCAAACCAGGCAACCTTGAAATATTCCACAAAATGCCACCAGTTTTTGACCACATTGGGGTTGCGAAACCCTGTGGGGGTCATCATGACCACACACCGGCCCTGGAGAAAAACCGCAAGAGATGCGGCAATGGTTCCAAATACATGAAACAGGGGCAGGGCATTCAAAGAGGCGGACGGTCCATGATGGTGATTGAAATCCGCATAAACCTGAGCAACAAAACTGACACTGGCATGGGAGAGCATGGCAATTTTGGGCTTGCCCGTGGTGCCGCCGGTATGAAAATAAATGGCAGTATCTGTCGAGTTTATCGGCATTTCCTCCGGCAAAGATGTATCTGCCTGTTCTTCAAGCGCCTGGCTGAAATCAAGAATTTGAATCTCCGACCCCATATTCAAAGGGTCCAGGCAAAGGTTTTTAAATTCCTGGATATCAACTGTTTTATCCGCACGGTCTGTTGTCAGAAGGACATGGGTCAGGCCCGGAACCTTTGCAATGATTTCAGATGCTTTTTTGCTCAGGTTCAGACTGTCTTTGGGCGCAAGGGTGATCAGTATTTTTGAGTTTACCTCATTCATGATGTCACAGATCAGATCCGCATCCAGAAAATGGTTGATCGGATTTGCAATAGCCACGGCCTGGCTTCCCCAGAATGCGATATGATTTTCCATGAGGGTGGGCAGCAAAATGGTAACCGCATCATTTCGTTTCACCCCCAGTTTTTTTAAGAGGCCGGCCATCTGCCGTGTTTTCCGGGTGAACTGGTCAAATGTCAGGTATTGAGGCATTTCATCCTTTTCTGCAGTGTACAGCTGGGCCAGGGCAAAATTTTTTCCAAACTTATGTTTTGTCTGCTGGATTAGCTGGTAGGTATTGGTGACGGGAAATCTTTGGCCAAGCGCTTGTTTTTCATAGGTGGTAATTTCATTGATTGCCTGGTCTGCGGGTTTGTTGCTGGAAGAATTCGCCATAAGTGTTCTCCATTTTGGGAAAATTTATTTTGCTATGCAGAATTATATTTTGCATTTTTATATATTTGGCGGAAGGTGTCAAGTCTTAAAATGCAAATCGTTTTGTTGCAGACAGCAGCTTTATAAATTTGTATTGTTGCGAAATGTGAAATGCCGTGATAGTATCGTCAGCCATGGATATTCGAAACTTGAAATTGTTCAGACATCTTGCAGGCACCCTGCATTTTGCCAGAACCAGTCAGGCCTGCTATATTACACCATCTGCACTCACCCGTGTGATTCAGCGGCTGGAATCAGAGCTGGGTGAAAAACTGTTTATCCGGGATAACAGGACTGTTGCGCTGACCCGGGCTGGAATTGCATTTAAAAAATATGCAGATGATGTTCTGCAGCGAAGGGACCAATTATCAAATGAACTGTCTTCAAAAGATGTTCTGGATGGTGAATTGACGCTGTATTGTTCCGTGACGGCCGCATACGGAATTTTCCCGGATATCATGGCGCAATATCGCAAACGTCATCCCCGTGTCCGGGTCCACCTTGAAACAGGAGATGCGGCAAGGGCACTGCAGAAACTGGCTACCCAGGATGCAGATGTGGTGATTGCTGCAAAACCGGACTTCCTGCCTAAAAACCTGCAGTTTAAAACCTTGTCCAGCACACCTCTGGTTTTTATTGCCCCGCTTGCGCAGCCGGATGTGATTGTGCGCAAATCAGGGCAGATTGACTGGGAAAAAACACCCTTGATTATCCCTGGACACGGCCTGAGCCGGGATCGGATAGATCAGTGGCTGGCCACTGAAAATTTTGTTCCTAAAATTTATTCTCAGGTCGCAGGAAATGAAGCCATTATTGTCATGGTCACGCTTGGGTATGGCATCGGCCTGCTCCCCCGTCTGGTTCTGGAAAAAAGTCCGTTTTTGAACCAGGTTGAAATTCTGGATGAAACACCTGCGCTGCCGCAGTTTGTTTTAGGGCTGTGCACCCGCAGAAAAAACCTTTCCAATCCAAGAATCAAAGCCTTATGGGATATTGCAGATGAAAAATAGTCAGATTTCTTTTCTTGCGATCCTTTCTTAAAAACGGTACTAATAAAAGACAGTGATGATAAAGATCTTGTGACTATAAAAGCCATTTGGCAAAGGAATCCATGGTATTGCCCCCGATAAAATTCTGCACAGCCTGCGGGTCTCCGGTTGAAGAGAAAATTCCCGTTGATGATGATCATATCCGTTCAGTATGTACCGATTGCGGCAATGTTCACTATATTAATCCTAAAATGGTGGTGGGGTGTATTCCTGAGCTGGAGGGGCAGATTTTATTATGCAAAAGAAATATAGAGCCCCAGAAAGGCAGATGGACTTTGCCGGCAGGGTTTCTGGAAGACAAAGAATCTGTTCAGGATGGCGCTTTGCGGGAAACACGAGAAGAGACAAGAGCAAGGGTTGAGATCATAGCGCCCTACCGGCTGTTTAATATCGCATTTGTCAGTCAGGTGTATTTCATGTTCCGGGCAAAACTGGTTACCACGGATTTCGGGCCGACCAGTGAAAGCACAGAGGTTCGTCTGTTTGATGAAAAAGAGATCCCCTGGGATGATATTGCATTCAGGGTGATCAGACAGACCCTTGAACATTATTTTGAGGATCGCAGGACAACCGGTCAATATCATTTCAGAATCTTTGATATTAAATAGGGTAAATTTTTGTAAAGGATAGAAAAATGGAAGACATCAATCTGGATATGCCAATTTTAATTGTGGATGACAGTGCTTCCATGCGGCGCATTGTCATGAAATTTTTGGAAAATGCCGGATTCAACCGGTTTGTCGAGGCAGAAGACGGGAATGAAGCGCTGGCTGTGGTAAAAAAGCAGAAAATCGATCTGATTATCTCGGATTTGAACATGCCTGATATGGATGGCATGGAATTTTTGCGTATTGTCAAAGCCGATGCACAGTTTAAAGACATTCCCTTTGTCATGCTGACGGTGGAAGCGATTCAGAAAACCATGAACACAGCCCTTTCCATGGGGGTTGACAGTTATATTGTCAAACCCATAACGGAAAATCTATTTGTGAATGAACTCAAGCGGGTTATCTATTCTAAAAATAAACAGGGTATCGAATAATTTTTAACGTAAAATCTGATTTAAAATATCAAACCGGTCAAAGGGCGGCATGACACAGGCGCCTGAAAACATCTGCCGGGCCAGTTTGAGCATCTGCTTTGACTGATCAATCCCTGTGTGAACCGGATCCTTGCTGTCTTCCATCTGTTTTCTTAAATTCTGCGGCACAGCAATGCCATCCACCTTGTCATGCAGAAATACAGCATGCCTGAAGGATAATAACGGAAGGATTCCCATGAGAATCGGAACGCCCAGATGTTTTGTCGCAGCATGAATTTTTGTTGCCGTGGTTTCATCATACACCGGCTGGGTAACAATGAATTGAGCGCCGGAGGCCACTTTTTTTTCCAGTCGTTTTGCTTCATGTAAAAGACCATTGACCTCCGGGCGGAAATCCAGCACAGCACCGGTATAAAGGTCGGCATTCCGGGCGGTTTCTATCAGTTCAAAAACACTGAGATCACATACGGTTGAGGTTTGCAGATCCGCTTTTGGCGCAGAAGGATCTCCTGTTACAACAATCACGGTATCAATGCCCAGGGCTTTTGCGCCCCACAGTTCACTTTGAAGGCCCAGCCGGTTGTGATCCCGGATGGTGAAATGAAGGATGGCCGGTTTTTGCGTCGCTTTTTGTGCCAGATGGGCAAAGACCATGGCAGACATTCTGGGCTTTGCCACAGGGTTTGAGGCCACACTGAAGGCATCAAATTTTGACCCGTCAAGCTGGCACAGTTTGTCCAGCAAGGGGTTGGGATCATTTCCCAAAGGCGGCACAACCTCGATGGTGATGATAAATTTAGATTTGTCAATAAAAAGCGCAGTCATTTTGTACTCCTGAATAAGGTCAATATCGTATTATTTTTTTTAATGGGTCAGCAGTAGAAGGCATTGGCCATTTTTACGGCAGTAAAATACATTTCCGGAAACTGTGCCTCAATGGCAGAGCCGGCCATTGCCTTGAATATGGCATTTTCCCAGTTGCCGGTTTCAAAGCCGATAATAATATCCAGCATCCGGCTGAATTCCCGGTCATTTCCCATCAGGGCGTTTTTCATCTTGTCTGAAAAAGAAATATTTGAAAGAATATCTTCCATTCTGCAGTCCAGCAGGGCATCCATGAGAGAAAAAAGGCCCAGTGTGAACAGTTCGTCCACGGTAAATTTGGTATTGAAAACCGTACTGAATTTTTCACACATCCTGGCTCTGACAATGGATGCTCTGACCAGCTCATTGGGTTTGGCTGCGCCTAAGCCTGCAATAACAACCACGTTGATAAATTTTCGAAGCTCATCTTCTCCGATATAGGCGATGGCGTCTTTAATCGTATCAATGGTGATTTTCCGGTTAAAATACACAGAGTTTACATATTTCATCAGCCGAAACGATACCGGAGCATCATTTTTAATAAAAGTTTCAATCCGTCTGAAATTTAATTCTTTCTGGCGGATTTCGTTGATCAGTTTGAGTTTTGTTATCTGGTTGGGCGATATTCCCGTGGTGGACAGAACCTCGGGTTTTGAAAAAAAATATCCTTGAAAATAGTGAAATCCCATTTTTTTTGCGGTGTTAAATTCTTCATGGGTTTCCACTTTTTCAGCCAGAAGTTTGATTTTAAATTTAGATTTAACCTCATCAATGATATCTAAAAGATCATCCAGAGGCGTTTCCCGTATATCAAACTTAATGATCTGGCAGAGTTCAATCATGGGATCAAATTTTTTATGATATACAAAATCGTCCAGCGCAATGCTGTATCCGCTGCTCTTGTAATTTGACAATGCCGATAATATATCTTCTTCAGGCATGACAGTTTCTAAGACTTCGATGATGAACTGATCTTTGGGAAGAAATGACGGAACTTTCTGCAGGATTAATTCCCTGGTAAAATTGATCAGGCCCTTTTTATTGCCTAAAATCTCATTGAAGTCAAAGGGGAAAAAGATATTTGATATCAGATTTGATGTGGCGATATTGCCGTCGATATTTGGAAATACATTCTCGATTCCGGATCTGAATAAAAGTTCATAGCCGTAAATTTTTTTGTGTTTTGTAAAAACAGGCTGTCTTGCAACGAAAACTTCCATGTTTCTCCGCACTCAGGCTTGCAATAAACGGGTCAATTCTTAAACTGCTGTATACACCTTTCCAGGGTGAGAATGAGATGTTCCAGGTTCAGGTATGTTTTATTATGCTACGCAGCGCCGTATGTTTCAAGATAATTATTTATTTTTGCAAGCATTTGATCATCAATCAGGATCTGACCGTTTATTTTTTTGTTGTGCAGACAGGTTTTTATATCTGTTATGGTGACGATGGCATGGATGGGGATGCCCAGAATTTCCTCCACTTCCTTTAAGGCATTTTTATCCGTATTGCCCTTTTCCTGGCGGTTGACACTGATGATAATGCCGCAGACTTTCGGGTTGCTGCAGGCCTTGAGAATGTCAAGGGATTCTCTGATGGCCTTTCCGGAAGTGATGACATCGTCCACCAGGATCAGCCGGGTCTCTGAGGTCAGGGGCATGCCCACAATCACACTTTTATCCGCATAGGTTTTGGCTTCTTTCCGGTTAAAGACATATCCTTTGTCCATACCCGAATCCGCAAGTGCCTGGGCCGCAGAAATGCACAGGGGGATGCCTTTGTAGGCCGGGCCGTAGATTCCATCAAAATCTGTTGAAAAATGGTCCTGGATGGCTCTGGCATAAAACTGGCCCAGTTTTTTAATTTTCCGGCCGGTATCAAACATGCCGGTATTGATAAAATAGGGAGCTATCCGGCCGCTTTTGAGTTGAAACTCTCCGAATTTGAGTGCATCACATTCAATCAGATATTCTATGAATTCTTCTTTATACGTCATTTACAACGATCCTTTTCAACCTCAATTATTGACAGCGCCATGAGAAATACAGGGAAAGATCCACTTCTTTTCCGGATTTGAGCAGGGCTTTTTTATTAAAATCCACCATATCACGAAGGGCAGTTGAATTAAAAACCGGCCCGTCCTTACACACGATCTGACTGCCGCACACGCAGGCGCCGCAAACCCCGAATCCGCATCTCATATATCTTTCCAGAGAAACCTGGCAGGGGATATGATGTTCTTCGCAGAGATCAAAAACAGCCGCCATCATGATTTCCGGGCCGCAGGCATATACATGGTCAAATTGTCTGCCGGATTCAATCTGCTGTTTGAGCAGATCAGTTACAAACCCTTTGTACCCGAAGCTGCCGTCATCTGTGCAGAACTGTCTTTGAATATCAAAGCGGTCCGGGTACAGAATATAGTCTTTTGATCTGGCCCCGTGGATGAAGACCGTGTTTTTTCCCAGTTTTTCCACAAGGGTTGCCAGAGGTGCCATACCGCATCCGCCGGCAATCACTGCAGCAGATGAGTCCGGGTAAATATCAAATCCGTTACCAAAGGGGCCTCGAATACCGACCAGTGCGCCTTTGTCCAGAGAAACTGCCTTGCGGGAAAAAAGTCCTTTGGCCTCAATGGTAATGGCAAAACGGGTTTTGGAATGATAGGAAATGGTATAGGGTTTTTCATCCATGCCCGGAATCCAGACCATGATGAACTGTCCGGGTTTAAACGCCAGGCAATAGTCAAAAAACAGGGTGGCAAAGGCCGGACTTTCCCTTCTTTTTTCTTCTACCCTGAGCATGATATGCCGCTGGTCTGTTATGTTTTCCATCAGCCGATACTCCTGTGGGCAGCGCCCCTGATGTCGTCAAGGCAGGTATTGTGTTCGACCAGCCATTGGTGGATTTCATCGGCCACTTTCTGAAAAACATCCAGTCCCCGGTAGCGGACCGCACTGCCGATACCCACAAGGCGGGCACCTGCCATGATGATTTCAATGGCATCTTTTCCTGTGGTGATTCCGCCAAGGCCGATAATGGGCAGTTTCACGGCCTGGAAGATGTCAAAAACACAGCGGACTGCAATGGGTTTGATCATGGGACCGGAAAGCCCTCCTTTTTTAAATGCCAGAACAGGCTGCCGGGATTCAATATCAATCACCATACCCGGTCCCGCAGTGTTGATGGCACAGATGGCATCTGCCCCTGCATCTTCACAGGCCCTGGCAATTTCTCCGATATCCGGGGCCTGGGGTGTGAGCTTGGCAATCAGCGGCACCTGGACGACTTTTTTGACAGCGCTGACAACCTCATGGGTGGATACGGGATTCACCCCGAAAATCATGCCGTGTTTTTCAGAATTGGGACAGGAGATATTGATTTCAATAAAATCCGGTTGTTTTGAGGACACATATTCGGCCACCATCTGGTATTCATGAACAGAACCGCCGTAAATGCTTGCAATCAGGGGAAAGGAACGGTTCTCAAGAGCCAGCCATTCATTTTCCATATTCAGATATCCCGGGGACGGCAGCCCGACCGCATTGATCATTCCATGCCCAAGGTCAATCACTGTGGGATTCTTATGTCCGTCTCTGGGCTCAGGGCCAATGGATTTCATGGTGACCAGAGCGCAGCCGTTCATATATACCCGCTCCAGGATGTCCCTGCTGTTGCCCAGAATGCCTGATGCCAGAACAATGGGATTTTTTAATGGTTTTCCCAGAAACTCAATTGTCATGCCGTCTGCCCTGTTGTTATCGGTTCATTTTCTCTGGCATGTAGTATCATACTCTGTTGATGTGAAACAATGACGTTTTTAAATATTTTTTTGATATCGTTCTTAATTGTCCAGTATCTTTCGAACGGTCCTGGAAAGAGTTGATAATTTCATGGGTTTGAGAATAAACCCGCCTGAACCGATTTCCCGGGCGGTTTTTTCATCGATCTTGGAGCTGTACCCTGTGCAGATGATGGTTTTTATTTCCGGGTTGATGGTTAAAAGTTTTCTGATCAACTGATCCCCCCTCATCTGGGGCATGGTCATATCTGTGATGACCAGATCAATTTTCTGATAGGACGCTTGAAAAAAATCAAGGGCTGTTTTCGGGTTGGTATGGGCAAAAACCTTGTATCCCAGACGTTCGAGCATCCGCTGGCCGGTCTGGACCAAAGCGGTTTCATCATCCACAAGCAAAATGGTTTCAGTCCCGTATTGGAGATCTTCTTTCCGGTCAGGATCAGTCTTGGATTCGGGGGCTAAAATGGCCGGAAAATAACATTCACAGGTTGTGCCCTGGTTGATGGTGCTATAAATCCGGATGATGCCGTTATGGGCTTTCATGATCCCGTGAACCACTGCCAGCCCCATTCCGCTGCCTTTATCCACAGATTTGGTGGTATAAAAGGGATCAAATACATGGTCGATGATATCTTCAGGAATACCATGGCCGGTGTCGGAAATAACCAGGCAGACATAATTGCCCGGAGGAATGGCGCTGTCCTTTGAAATCAGTTCCTTTTCAAGGGTTTTGTTCCGGACGGTCAAAGACAGCGTTCCTCCAAAGTCTTCCATGGACTGGACCGCATTGTTGCAAAGATTGATAAGCACTTGATGAATCTGTGTCTTATTGCCCATGACCGGATAACAGTCCGGATCAATGAATTTTTTTAATTCAATGGTTGACGGGACAGAGGCTTCTAAAAAATGAATGGTTTCGACAATGGTTTCTTTTATTCCCAGAAGCTGTTTTTTGGGAGAATCTTTTCGGCTGAAGCTCAAAAGCTGCTGGACAATATTTTTACCCCGCAGGGTTGCGGTTTTAATTTCTTCAAGAAAATCATGGGTTGGATTCTCCTCTGGTATATCGTCCATGGCAAGCTCTGCATTACCCAGGATAATGCCCAGAATATTATTAAACTCATGGGCAATGCCGCCGGAAAGGGTCCCGACAGCTTCCATTTTATGGGAATGGCGAAGCTGGGACTCCAGTTCCTGTTTTTCTTTTTCAGCCTGTTTCTGGTCGGAAATATCCAGGTGTACTGCTGCAAAAACTTCACCGTGTTTTGAATGATTAAATCCAGTTACACTGGAAAAGGTCCAGAAAATGGTTCCGTCTTTTTTTTTGTTTTCGATTTCTCCCTGCCAGTTATTATGGGTTTCAAAATAGTTTATTATCCTGTTCATTGTATCGTGGGAATTCTTCTGGAGGATGCTGGCATGCTGACCGATCAGTTCTCCGGGTGAATATCCGAACATTTCTTCAAATTTGGGGTTTGCATACACAATAATACCGCCGCGGCGCACCAGGTAAACCCCTTCAGACATTCTGCTGATGATCTGGCTTTGAAGGCGCATTTCATCTGCGATCAGTTGTTTATGCGAAAGATCAATGACCACTTCCAGGGTCCCGATAATCTGATCATAGGCATTCAGCCTGGGATGAACCGTGTACAGGGCAGGAAAGGTACTTTTGTTTTTCCGGACCATCATCGTCTGGTCTGAATACCCTTTTTTGTCCGACAACAGTTTTTGATGCATGTCAAAGAATCTTTTTTTGTTTTCTTCAGGATGGAAATCAAGACTGTCCTGACCGATCACTTCTTCTCGGGTGCAGTTGAAAATGTCTTCAGCACCGGGATTGATATCGATAATTTTTGCATGTTCGCCTTCAAAATCTGTGGAGATAAAAGCGATATTGTCTGCGGTATCGTAAATTCCCTTTAACTGCTGCTCGCTGTTTTTCAGATTATCCAGGGTTTTTTTAAAATAAATCATTAAAAGTCCCAGCGCTGCAACCATTCCAAATGCAGCCCCCAGCAGATATCCCCAGGGAGCCAGCCATTCAATCGGCCGGATAAAGGGATAATTTGCCTTGTGCAGGCCCCACAGGATGAATGTGACCCCGACGATACGCCGTTCTGTTTTTTGAGAAGACGAAGATTTTAAAAATAAAACACCTATCCAGATATTAATGACTGCCAGCAGAAAAAAGGTTGGAACAGCGGTAAGAAAAAAAGACAAATTTAAAAAGACACTGGTGAAGATCCAGGCCGTGCCGCAGGCAAAGATAAGTATCAGATACGACGGGATTTTTTTATTAATAAACTGAAAGGCGCCAATCAGCAGTAGCGTTCCGTTTATCAGGGCAGCGATTTGATTGAGGATGAGAAAACCGGTGTTTTGTTCGCCTGAAACCATGATGAGCATGAAAACATATCGAAGGGTATGAACAGCCCAGGCAAGGGCCCATGTCCGCATAAAGGGTTTTTTATCCTGAAGGTAAAGATAAAAATAGGTGCCTGTAAGAACTGTTGCCCCGGATAGGGTTGCAATCACCGATGGTGCTAACCATGTCATAAAAAAAATTCCTGTTGGATGGTGATGTTAATCAAAAATTACAGGGATAATAACATGTTATCAAATTATGGCAATGAAAAAATGTGGTTTAGAATTTATCGTAAAAGATCATATCATCCTCCACCCCCAGATTGTATAAGGCATCAATGATCGCATTGATCATGGGAGGCGGTCCGCACAGGTAATATTCAATTTCTGTGGGGTCTTCATGGTCAGCCAGGTAGGCATCACACAGATAGGAGTGAATAAAACCTGTTTTACCCTCCCAATTGTCTTCCGGGTCCGGGCTGGAAAGCGCGATATGATAGGAAAAGTTTTCATAACGGCTGTCAAGGTCTTTGAATATATCGTCATAGAACAGTTCTTTTTTGGACCGGGCACCATACCAGAAGGAAATTTTCCGCTTTGAATGGATGCCGTCCAGCTGGTGGAGAATGTGGCTGCGCAAAGGTGCCATGCCCGCACCGCCTCCCACAAAACACATTTCCTTGTCCGTGTCCTTGGCCAGAAAATCGCCGTATGGTCCGCTGACCTGGACAGTATCTCCGGGTTTCAAGCCGAAAATATAGGAAGATCCGAATCCCGGGGGAATATCTTCTGTTCCCGGGGGAGGCGTGGCAATCCTTACATTCATCATCATTATCTTGTTATCATGGGGCGGGTTGGCAAGAGAATAGGCCCTGAATCCGGGTTTGATTCCTTTTGCGGTCAGTTCCAGCAGATTGTATTTTTTCCACTCGCTTACAAATTTACTTTCAATGTGAAAATCTTTAAATTTCAGATCATATTCAGGCACGTCAATCTGGATATAAGCGCCTGCCTTGAAATCAATGGGGGTTTCCGGTTGAATGGATAATTCTTTGATAAATGTGGCCACATTATGGTTGGAGATGACCGTGGCTGACACCTTTTTGATACCGAAGATGGATTCGGGAACCTTTATCTTGAGATCGTTTTTAACTTTAAGCTGACAGGACAGCCGTTTGCCGGAAAGCTTGTCTTTGCGTGTCAGGTGGGACAGTTCTGTGGGCAGAATACTGCCGCCGCCCTCAATCACTTCGCATTTGCACATGCCGCAGGAGCCTGATCCGCCGCAGGCTGACGGCAGGAAAATGTCCTCCCGGGACAATGCGGAAAGCAACGACGGATTGCCAGTAACCTTTAAGGGGTCATCGGCATTGTCATTGATAATTATTTCAAAGTTTCCTTTGGTGGTCACTTTGGATTCAACAAAGAGCAGGACAGTTACCAGAATTAAAATCACACCTGAAAAAATGATGATGCTGAGAAGATAAAACAATTTTTAACACTCCTTAAATCTTTGTTTTTGTCCGTTTGCGGTATTAAAGGGTAATTCCTGAAAACATCATGAATGTCATGGCCATGAGTCCTGCAACAATCATGGTAATACCAAAGCCATCCAGCCCTTTGGGAACGTCGGCATATTTGATTTTTTTCCGGATGGCTGCCATGGACACAATGGCCAGCATCCAGCCGGTTCCGGAGCCTGCCCCGAAAATAATGGATTCAATGAATGTATAGTTTCTTTCAACCATGAATAAAGATGTTCCGAGAATGGCGCAGTTGACGGCAATCAGCGGCAAAAAAACCCCTAAAGACGCATACAGCAGCGGAGAATATTTATCAATGATCATCTCAAGAGCCTGTACCAGGGCGGCGATGACCGCAATAAAGGTGATGAATTTTAAAAAACTTAAATCCATGTCACCGAAGCCCGCCCATGAAAGTGCGCCCGGGCCCAGCAGGGTATGATAGATGATCCAGTTGACAGGGCTGGTTACCGTTAAAACAAAAATAACAGCAAAGCCTAGGCCTGTTGCAGTTTCTATGTTTTTAGAAACCGCAATAAACGAACACATACCTAAAAAATAGGCCAAAAGAATATTGCCGATGAATACTGAATTTATAAACAGATTGAATAAATCGCCCATGGTGTTTTACCTTTCTTCTTTTGATATGCCCGGAAGGCTGTTTTTCAGCCAGACCAGCAGGCCGATGATAAAAAAAGCGCCGGGTGCCAGAACCATCAACCCCATATTCTGGTATCCGATGTCATACGCTGCCTGGGGGATGATCGTGAATCCGAAAAATTTTCCAGACCCTAAAAGTTCTCTTAAAAACGCTACAGACACCAGGACCAGGCTGTATCCCAGCCCATTTCCGATTCCGTCAAAAAATGAGGCCAAAGGTTTGTTTGCCAGGGCAAAGGCTTCGGCCCGTCCCAGAACAATACAGTTGGTGATAATCAGACCCACAAAGATGGACAGCTGTTTGGATATATCATAGAAAAACGCCTTGAGCACCTGATCAATCACAATCACCATGGATGCGATGATGGCCAGCTCTGCGATGATTCTGATATTGGAAGGAATTCTTTTTCTCAGGGATGAAATCAGCAGGCCGGAAAATGCCGTGACCAGGGTCAGGGCGATCCCCATGACAATGGCGGTGGACATTTTAACGGTAACGGCAAGGGCAGAACAGATCCCCAGTACCTGATACGCCACCGGGTTCTCCTTCCAGATGCCTTTTGTAACGATTTCCAGGTAATTGGTGTTTTCTTGTGACATCAGAGGTCTTCCTTTTTTTTATCTATGGTTTTGCTTTTGTGTTCATGTTTTTCGGTTTGAGTTGTTTCTGGCGAAAACTGACAGATATTTTATCATATTTAATCAGGGTTTTTTCGATCCCTTCTGAAAGATAGTTGCCAGTGAGGGTGGCGCCTGAAATTCCATCCACAAAATGAGCGCGCTTGTCTTCCGGCAGGTTGGATACTTTACCCTTGGCAACACCGACAGATACAAATTTGTCCTGGGAATTCAGGATTTTTTTGCCTTCAAAATTTTTTGTGAACCAGGCGCTTTCAATTTCCCCGCCAAGTCCGGGGGTTTCGGAATGACTGAAAACTGAAAACCCCAATACAGTCTGGCCATCTGTTTCAAAGGCCAGGTACCCTTGTATTTTCCCCCACAGCCCCTGGGTATTGATGGGAATGATATAGCCTTTGATTTGCTCTTTTTCCTGGTAGAAATACAGTTGAAGAGAATCTGAAGCCGGTGTATCCAGTATTTCCCCGTGGCGGTCAACCACCACTTCTTTGATGTGCTGTTCATAAAGATTATTTATCTGAGTTTTGCCAGGTTTGTTTTCAGTGATCAGGTTTACGGCCTTGAGAATATTTATTCTCTTATCCAGCTTCATGTTGGCATCCTGGAAATCTTTAAGCCCGACAGCAGAAACCGTGATTAAAAGACTGCAGATTACAGACAGTATCAGGGAAAAGACAATAACATTCTTTTTACTGTTTTTATCTGTTGGATCAGACATTGGGTATCCTTTTTGCTGTAGTTTGTTTGAGTATGATATGATCTAAAAGCGGAGAAAAAACATTCATGAACAGGATGGCAAGCATGGTGCCTTCAACAAAGGCTGGATTTGCAACACGGATAATAACCGTCAGGCATCCGATAAGCCCTCCGAATATCCACCTCCCCATATTTGTGCCCGGTGCACTGACAGGGTCGGTTGCCATAAAGCAGATCCCGAATAAAAATCCACCGGCGCACAGATGATATAGCGGGCCTGCATTCATCCAGGTGCCCGGGTTGCCTGAAATCAGGTTAAAAATCAAAGTGGTGAGGATCAGGCCTGCAATTCCGCCGATAATGATCCGGTAGTTGGCAATTTTTGTGATGATTAAAAAAGCTGCGCCAATCAGACAGCAAAGGGCGGAAGTTTCTCCAATGCTTCCGGGGATAAGGCCGAAAAACAGACTGGATAAATCAAACCCTGCCAGGGAAAGGGCTGCGGTTATTTTTTCCCCTTCCGGCGCAACAATGGATAAGGCGGTTGCACCGCTGACACCGTCAACCGTATTTTTTGCAGCCACCCAGATGTCTCCGGACATGGAAACCGGATAGGAGAAAAATAAAAACGCCCTGCCGGTCAGCGCCGGGTTTAAAAAATTTCTTCCTGTGCCGCCAAACACTTCTTTTCCGATAACCACGCCAAAAGAAATGCCCAACGCCACCTGCCACAAGGGAATGGTTGCCGGCAGGGTGAGAGGAAACAGCAGTCCTGTCACAAGAAGTCCCTCACTGATTTTGTGACCGCGAAGGGACGCAAACAGGGTTTCCCAGAAAAACCCCACAGCATAGGTAACCAGAATAATGGGGACGACATATCGGGCGCCCAGTAAAAAAGCCTCGAGAAATGAATAGTCCAGGCCTTGTGAACGCCCGGCCTGAAAACCGGTATTATAGATGCCGAATATCAAAACAGGCAGTAACGCCAGAATGACAAAACTCATATAGCGTTTCAGATCAATATGGTCCCGGATAAAAGGCGTGTGTCTGTTTCGGGGCGAAGGCAGAAAAAAGAAGGTTTTTGTGGCATCAAAAAAAGGTTCTAGTGATGAGAACTTTCCTGAGCCTGTAAAATGTTTTTCAGTGGCATCAAACAGTTTTTTTAACGGATTCATAATCTATTGTTTGTCCTTGTAGTATGCATCCATCCCCTTGGACAGAATTTGGGTCAGTTCAATCTTTGACGGGCAGACAAATGAGCACAGGCCGCATCGGACGCAATCCCAGAGGCCATAGCCTAAGGCATCTTCAATATCGTCACTTGCCAATGCCTTCATGACAAAACTGGGAGCAAGATCCACAGGACAGATCCGGGTGCAGTACCCGCAATTGATACAGGCCCTTTCCTCACCGTGCAGATTGCAGTCAAATTTTTTTGGAGTCCGGATCAGACTCGATATAAAGGTTTTTGAGGCACTGGGTGTGGAAAATCCGGGACGGATAAAGCTGAACATATTTTCATTGGGGATGTCCGGGATGACATTCAGGTGGGTTTCAAAAAAACCGATATGGGAATCCGGGTCCACCTGTCTGCCGTTAAACTGTCCTGTGGTAATCAGGGTGTTTGCTTTTATCTGGCCGATGATATCTTTTACAGGAGCGCCCTGCCGGATAAGCATATGGGGTTTTTTATCCTGATTGCGGGTGACGGTCACCACTTTTGTGACCGGATATTGTCCGGTTAAAAGAAGTTGAACAGCCCATATCAGGTGCTCGGCAGATATGCACCAGGACTGATTTTCCGCTACGCTGGTTTTCAGCTTGTAAAGCACAACTCCGGGGTCCCAGGAGGGGTATGTGTCTGATACGACATGGGTGACGTGCTGTTTGAGTTTGCCAAGTGTTGCCAGGCTGTCAGACCGTGCGCTGATAATTATTTTCGGGGTAAAGCATTTGAGCAGCTTCAGGCCGGATTCAAATAAGGCTGCATTTTTTCCCAGCGCAATTCCGGGTTCAGGTGAATAAGGATCATTCCCGTTTAAGGAGACAATGATCATGGGCGGCGTATGTGTATCATCTGCTGTGTCTCTGGATGGAAATTCCCTGAAGCACTGCCAGAGCCCGCCCTTTTGAAGCCTTTGTATGATATCGGCTTTTGGGAAGGTTTCAAACTGATCTGAATCAAATGCCTCAAACCGGACAAAATCATCGCGATTATCCAGTGCAATGACAACTTCCTTAAGCCGTCTGCGTTCTCCAAATACAATTTTTTGGACTTTTCCAGTTCCCGGCGATACATACTGGATCGCTGAATTTCGTTTGTCAAAAAACAGCGGTGTACCGGTTTTTACAGGGTCGTTTTCTTTGACCAGCAGTTTGGGACGGATATAAGGGATATCCATGGCGGAAACAGCAACGGTTTTATGTGCCGGAAGCTGGATAAGGCTTGCATCCGGCATCCGGCCATATGTGAGTTTGAATCGGTTTGAGATTTCGATTTTTTCCATAAGTTTACAAACCCGTAAATATTAAAAATCAGTCTATTGTAAAAAATACAACTGTTCATCCGGTCATTTTAAGGAATGTCATCCGGCGCATATTTGTTTTTGAAAAATTTAAATCACTCTACCATAAAATATTTTGGGGTTCAATCCACGATTTCACACAGGAACAAGGAAAGCAAAAAACAGAATAACCTTGATTTTCCATACTGTTTCCAATAAAAATTGGGTTTGTTAAAAAAACGTGTATTAAATAATAGCAACAAGGATAAAGATTATAATGGATCAAAAAGAAATAGAACAGCGATTAACACAGGATTTTCTTGATACACTGATGCCGCCGGAAAAAAGCGATCAGTTTTTTGAAGCCTTGTATGGAGATGCGTCAGAGGGGGCATACAATATCCGGCTTAAATTTAAAAAGGCGGATGAAAAACAGATTGTTCTGATGTTTGATCTGACCAAAAGACCTGGCAAGTGTCTGGTATGCAGTCTGACATATGGCCTTCCAACAGTTTTTTCCCGTCATCCGTTGATTAATATTAAAAATCTGGTGGAAAAAATCAAAGAAAAAGGGATTGATGTTGCAGGATGGCGTCTGGGAGAAACACAGGAGCGAAATTCATCCAACCATATGATTCCGTTTTATCTGGATCTGGTATAGCATCTGATCAGCAAAAATCACAAACTGAACGGCCGGAATTAAAGAGTATAATTCCGGCCGTTTTACTGTTAAAAACCTGCAGATGTTAAATGGTTTATTTGGGAAGTTTTGGAAATTGTTTATTGATCACTTTGTTCCATTTGTCGATATCATCTTTGACTTTTTTAAATAATGATCCGGTATTGCCCTTAATGGTAATGCTTTCTATGGTATCTCCCTGGACAATACTGTCTACAACTTTCTGGTCTTCCTCACTTTCAACCACCCCGAAAACAGTGTGCATTCCGTCCAGATGAGGGGTCGGGCCATGGGTGATGAAAAACTGACTGCCGTTTGTTCCGGGACCGGCATTGGCCATGGAGAGGATACCGGGCTTGTCATGCCTCAAGTCTTTTTTGAATTCATCCTTAAATTCATACCCGGGTCCGCCCATTCCATTGCCATAAGGGCACCCGCCCTGAATCATGAAATCGGAAATAACCCGGTGAAATTTTAATCCGTTATAGTATTCTCTTTTTGCAAGGTTCGCAAAATTGCCGCAGGTAAGCGGCGTCTGATCAGCAAACAGTTTTATATTAATGGTTCCCTTGCTTGTTTTCATAATGGCAGTTAAGTCCGGCATAGTGTTCTCCTTTTTTTGATTAAAAAATTAAATATCAGGGAATCTAATCGTTTAAATTAAAATGTCAAATATAAACCCGACAGATTTATATGTTTATATATAAATGTCAGCTTTTTGTTTGAATGATCACAGATGCAGAATATCCTGTTCTTCCGGATGTTTTTTTGCTAAGAATTATGCGGTTCTTTTTTAAAAGATAATGAGGGTGACTATGCCTGAAAACCGTGTTGAAAAACAAAAAAACAAACTGACCAATCGAGATCTGCTTCTACCTTACGCCATTCCCTATCTGGCGTATGTTGCCATTGTATCTTTAGGTGGCGACAGGCTTTCGAGCCAGATAATTTATATTCTGGAAATATGTATTGTGCCGGGGCTTTTATACTGGGCATGGAAATGGTATGTGCCGTTTACCGGACCTGAAAAAATAACGGGCTCTATTGTCTGGGGAATAATTTTCGGACTTGCAGGGCTTGCGATCTGGTGTGTTTTGCTGGCACCGTTTATTGATATTGCAGGTGAACCCTGGGATTTTTCAGCTTTTATCCTCCGGCTTATCGCTGCCAGTTTAATTGTTCCGGTTTTTGAAGAAGTATTTATCCGGGGATATGTGCTGCGGGCTGCGCTGCAGTGGGATCAGAACCGGAAAAATACGCAGATTTCCTCTCCTCTTGGCCAGATGCTGGATCATGATACGATTGCAGATGTGCCTCCCGGGGCCTGGAGCGTCATGGCCATTGTTATTTCAACCCTTGCGTTTACTGCAGGGCATCTGCCGTCTGAATGGCCGGCATCAGTGGCGTATTCTGTGCTGATGTCAATATTATGGATCATGAGAAAAGATCTTTTGTCCTGCATGGTTGCCCATGGAATCACAAACCTGGCACTGGGGATTTATGTGTATTTCAGCGGGAACTGGGGATTCTGGTAAAATCGGATTCTATTACAGATTTGGCACAACTTCTGTAAGCCTTTCTATGCAGCTTCATATGGATGAATTGTTTCAAGATTTGAACCGATTGCGAGTTTGGCAACATCTAAATCATAGGCTTGTTGCAGGTTTAGCCACAATTTAGGTCCGGTTCCAAACCATTTGCCGAGCCGCAATGCCGTATCAGCAGAGATTGACCTTCTCCCGGTAATTATTTGAGAAATCCTGTTTGCGGGGACTTTAATCTGTCTGGCTAATTCAGCAGATGAAATCCCTAATTCCGTTAGTTCATCGAATAATATCTCGCCAGGGTGTATCGATTTGTGTGACATAATATACTCCTTAATGATAATCAACGATTTCAACATTTTTTGGACCAGCATCTTCCCATTCAAAACAGATGCGATACTGGTTGTTGATTCGTATGCTGTGTTGTCCTTGTGGGCATAAATAAAAGGGGAATTTGTACCTAAAGTTTAATGAAGCCCAAAATAATCACAAGGCCTCCCGGATGTTTTCAGGAGGCCTTGTGCATTCGATGTCTATAAAACTATACAGCGGGATTGGGAATCAAATCCCAGATGCCGCATGGGCAGGCACCTTTGCAGAACCCGCATCCGATACATAAATCCGGGTCAACGATATATTCAAAACCGCCGTCAGCTGTTTTTGAACGCTGGATTGCAGCTTCCGGACATACAGCAACACAAATGCCGCAGTCGCGGCATCTGCCGCAGGACGCACAGTCGGCTCCGCAGGTGGAGATATCTTCTGCGACTTCCCTGGGGTTATAATATTCCAGATGAACCCGCTGCTTGTTGATTTGAGGCAGGAGCCTGCCACGATCCGGGGTTTTGCCCTCAATGATCATATCGATCACTTCTGCTGCATTTTTCCCGGCGCCAATGGCATCGGTAATCAGGCCGATGGCGACAATATCTCCAATGGCAAATACTTTCGGGTCAGATGTCTGGTTAAAGGAATTTGTTTTTATAAATCCGTTATTGACTTCAATGCTGTCATCCAGAAACCCGAGATCAGGCGCATCACCTATGGCAATCACGACAGTATCGGCCTTGAGAAGTTCTCCATCCCTTAGAACGACCCCTTTATCCGTAATTTTCTGGGTAAAACAGGGCCATCTGAATGTGGCACCGGCAGCCTGGGCATCTTCTTTTTCTTTTCCGAAAGCTGCAGGTTTCTGCACATCAATCATGGTGATGTCGGTGGCACCCATTCTATGGGCTTCTGTTGCCACATCGCAGCCTACATTTCCGGCACCGATGATAACCACTTTTTTACCGGGATTGGCCTTGTTTTTTTTGGCTTCTTCCAGAAAATCATTGGCAAAGACCGCTTTTTCAATCCCCTGCACAGGCAGGGTTCTGGGTTTTTTCGCACCTGCCGCAATAATGGTAAAATCATAGTCTTTTTTAATTTTTGCAAAAGATTTCTTATCAATTGTCTGATTGAACTTGATATCCCCGACCATTTCTTTTACCCGGGCAAGTTCTGCTTCAAGGGTTTCTCTGGGCACCCGGGAACTTGGAATAACAGAAGAAATTTTTCCGCCAAGGGTATCTCCGGTATCAAACAGGGTGGCGTTATGGCCTTTGAGTGTCAAGTGCCATGCAGATGAAATGCCGCCAGGGCCTGAGCCGATAATGGCAATTTTCTTGTCGGTCTTCTTTTTGGGTTTCGGCAGGGTGATATTCTGGGCAGCCTTGCCTAAAAGCCGGATATCGATAGGTGTCATATAGTTCAGATTCCGGGTACAGGATGCCATACAGGGGCTTGGACACAGATATCCGCATACGGTTGCAGGGAAAGGGGTATATTCCAGACCCATGCTGATGGCCTCATCAATATTGTCCTGGCGAACCATATTCCATCTTTCCTGGACCGGGATTCCGGTGGGACAGGCTGCCTGGCAGGGGGCCATGTATTTGCCCTGTTCCCAGACAGGGACATATCGCCTGAGTTGTCCTTTGGTAATCAAAGGGATGGTGCCTTTTTCAGTTTCCTGCAGGTCCCCGATCAACCCGCCGCGTCCAAGCTCTTTATCCCAGACATTATTTCTGAACCAGGACATGCTGGTTTGATCCGGCCCGCTTGATTTTTCCTGGGGGGTTTTTGCAGCGATAAGGGTCCATTCGGAACGATTGGAAAGTGTATCCAGTAAATGGCTTTTGTTGATTTTTTCAAGAAAAATTGTCAGGTTGCTCAAAAGCCAGTTCCATTCCAGATCTGTTACAGGAGAAATTTTTGCGTCTTTTTCTGAAAAATCATCAACAGTGCCCCGAACAAAGATTTTTCCGCCAACCATTCCCACAAGGGGCCTGTATCCTAAAACCGGTGTCTGGGGGTTGATCTTATATCCGCAGAGGACAGCAATTCCGCCTGCCATGAATTCACCGAAATAGTCACCCGCCGCTCCCAGCACCCACAATTCAGGGGGCTCAAACCGGGGGTTTCTTTTGGTCATGGTCATGCCCCGGGCACCAATGGAACCTGCAACATAGACTTTTCCCTGGGCCGCACCGTTCATGGCACCGTTGGATGCATGGCCATGGACAATAATTTCAGCACCGGCGTTCAGCCAGCCGATATCATCGGAGGCCGGTCCCATGATTTCAACTCTTGTGTTTTCACACCCAAGAGAGCCGGTTCGTTGTCCTGAGTGCCCGGTGATTCTGATGTGGACGGTTTCTTCTCCGGCATCCCAGAGTCTTCCGCCAATACCGTGCTGTCCCAGGGCTTCAATTTCAAGGTTTCTGTGACCGGCCTTTATATGCTGATGAATGGTCTCCTCCAGCACCCTGGAAGGAATTCTTTTTTCATCTTTCTGGCCGGATATTTTAATAAATGTATCTTTATTTGTCTGTTTTTTCATTGTTCATACCCTCTTAAACCACATATTTTATACTGAGGCGTTCTGCTGCAGCTTTGTCGGAAATTCCAAGGGCGTCTGACATACCGATGGGCAGGGATGTTGATCGTCCCAGCGGGGCCATGATCTTTTTAAGTTCCGTGTCAAAGGAAAGATACAGATCCACAATTCTCCGGGCCACATCTTCCGGGTCAAGACGTCTGTAAAGCCGGGGATCCTGGGATGTGATGCCTTTGGGGCAGATTCCCACGTTACAGACATTGCAGCGGTCTTCTTCTGTGCCGACACAGCCTGCGGCAGCCTGCATGACATATTTACCTGTCTGGACACCGCTGGCACCCAGCATGATCAGCGCGGCTGCATTTGCTGCAAGGTTTCCGTTCTTGCCAATACCGCCGCCGGCAAATATTGGAATTTCATTTTGTTTTCCGATTCTGGCCAGGTTCAGATAATTATCCCGGATACAGGATGCAATGGGATGTCCCATATGATCCATGGAAACTGTATATGCAGCACCTGTTCCGCCGTCTTCACCGTCAATGGCAAGACCGCCTGCAAATTCATTCCGGGTCAGGTTGTTCAGTACAGCAAGAGAGGTGGAGGATGCAGAGATTTTCGGGTATACCGGAACCCTGAACCCCCATGCCATGGACATGGATAAAATCATTTTTGCCACAGACTCTTCAATGGAATACTGGGTCTGGTGCGTGGGCGGGCTTGGCAGGCTGATCCCTTGGGGAACACCACGGATGGCTGAAATCAGCTTGTTGACCTTGTGCCACATCAAAAGGCCGCCGTCTCCGGGTTTTGCACCCTGGCCGTATTTAATTTCAATGGCGCAGGGATCTTCTTTCATATGGGGAGTGGCATGAATGATTTCATCCCATCCAAAATATCCTGAAGCGATCTGGAGAATCACATATTTTAGAAATTTTGAACGAAGCAGTCTGGGGGGGCATCCGCCTTCTCCGGTACACATTCTTACCGGCATTCCCATCTCCTCATTTAGATAAGCAACCCCCATCTGAAGCCCCTCCCACATGGTGGGGGACAGTGCGCCAAAAGACATGCCGCCGATAATCAAGGGATAAATCTCTCTTACAGGGGGCATCCAGCCTTTTTCTTTCAGTTGTTTCATGCTGTCTTCAGGGGAAAGCACTCTGCCTAAAAGCGTTTTGACTTCAAATTCATGGCGGCCGGCATCCAGCGCCGGATCTGTCAGCATGGAAATTCGGGTGAATTTGATCTGATCCAGAACAGATTCTGAAGAATTCCTTCTGCCACCGCGTCTTCGGGGAACACCCTGCTGGTTGATATGAAATTTGAGCCGGTCAAGTCCGGGGTTTTTTACCGGGGCTATGGCATCGTTTGGGCAGACCATGGTGCACATGGCACAGCCGATACAGGCATTTTCCACCCGGGTTTTCTGCTGAATACCGTAAAAGGTATCATACTGGTTGGTATGTTGCTGATCTTTTTTAACAGATGTTTTAATTTTTCTTTTTCTGTATACTTTCAGTTCAATGGCCTTGACAGGGCAGACAGCAGTACACTGGCCGCACAGGGTGCACCTGTCATTATTGTACCTGATCTGCCAGGGCAGATCGTTCAGGCTTAGAGCGGAAGGTTCAAGGCTTCGGTTTGACGACATATTTTTACCTCCTGGCGGTCAGGGCTGACAATCGCTGTATCAATGTGCATGGGTTGTATATCTTTTGTTTTATCACGGTCCGGGATGACAGCATCAAGGCCGCATATTTCAGAGGAAAAGGCGAACATGCCGGGTTTCCCGCCAACAACACCTGGACGAAGTTTTTTCCTGTCCTGGGCCATAAACATGGAATGATCCGGCAGTGTGCCGATGACGCAATTGGGGCCGTCAATAATTAAAGGTCGGCAGGACTTTTTCAAATGGGATAAAAATTCAGCATCCGGATGGGAGGAAAGTGCTTCATCCTGCAAGGGGGTAATAATATGTTTGTAGGCATCGATCCCAAGGTCAAGGCCTGCCATGGCATAATGCAGGATATGGGCAAACACTTCAGAGTCTGACTGGTATCCCATATATCCGGGAAATTTTCGGGTTGACAGAAAATCTTTTATGGGAATAAAAGCTGTGTTTTCTCCATTGGTCATGGTGCAGAACCCTCTGATGAAGAACGGATGGCAGGCATACAGATTGATGGCATAATTGGTGTTCTGTCTGCCCTGGGCCATGATGATTCTTGCATGCAGTTCTTTCCGGTCAAGATCCAGATACGTGCCAAGCGTCATGGGGTCACCGATTTCCTTGATCATGATGGTATCCGGCCAGAATGAAAAAACAATCATGTCCTGTTTTTCTTCTCCCATGAGGCGGATCTGAATCCGGATCATCATCAGTCTCTGGGATATTTCCTCCTGGCTGAGATCTTCCCATCCTTCCGGCAGTTCATAGGCCCGGATCAGGTATATATCTCTTTTAGGCGTGCCTTTTACCGGCTCTTTCGGGAGCTTCAGTGTAATTTTATATTTGGTCAGAAATCCTTTTTCCATCATAAACAGATCCAGACGTCGGATTCCTTCTTCGGTAAATATTCCGGAAAGAATCGGGGCATCCTTCATCTCTTCAAGCGGGCCACCCAGACCTTGAAGCAAAAGTCCCACGCCCGATCCGTCGTGTCCTTCTTTCATCACATCAAGGGCTTTGATGGCCAGCATCGGGGAAACCGGATCCTTGCTGGTGAGTGCAAACAGGCGACACATTGTAATTTCTCCTTGTTTTTATTTGCTACGGCATAGTGCTTAAATATCTTTTACCTGTTGGGAACACCCCGCCAGGGCTGACTTTCCAAAACTCCAGCTTAATTAAAAAGGACGTTTATGTCAATGAATTTATTGGATAAGATGGCCTGAGGGAGAAGTATATCAGTGGTGATGTCCGCAACCGTCTTCTTTTTTATTTTTTTTGTTCTGGCAGATATCAAAGATATGAAACGGTTTAAGTTCATTGTTTTCTAACAGGGTCAGATTTTCCTTTACAGTTTCTTTTAGAGCCTGAAATATCTGTATATTTTCTTTGGAAAGGCTTCTTTGTGAACCATCTCCCATGCATTTGGTGATGACAGCATCAATGTTCTCTTTTTTTTCAAATACGCTTGTTTTGCATTTGACCGCATCTTCTAATAACTTCTGATTTTTCTGCATTTTAAAATCCAGGGTGTCGGTATCCACAATTAAAAAATTCGGTGCTGTTCCAAAATGTGGATCAATCAAACTGTCCAATCCATTATTTTCAGTGACCGGGAATGCTATTTTCATAATATTGCTCCATAATGACCATTGATTATATTTGTTCCATCATACATAAAATTATTTTAAAAGATAAGAGGAAAATAGGTGAAGGCAAGCTGAAGATGGATTTTTTTAGAAAAAGGGAAATGATGAAAATAAAATATTGTATAATTTCAGGAAAACCGGTTTTTGTTCTGGTTATGGCCCTATGGTTTGTTTTCTGCCATTCACTATATGCCGAAGATATTCAAAAGGTGCCTGTATCAGAATTTTTTGCCCGGAAAATGCAAGGCTGGGAGCCTAAAAAATTTGTCGGAGAAACAGTGTATTCAATTTCTTTTTTGGAGAATGAACCCGTGTTAAAAGCCGTGAGTAAAAACGCTGCTTCCGGACTGATAAAAAAAATCCGGGTGGATCTGGATAAAACCCCTTTTTTAAACTGGAAGTGGCGCATTGAAAATAAACTGTCCGGTGATTTTGATGAGACACTGAAACCCGGAGACGATTATGCAGCAAGAATTTATGTTGTGGTTTCCGGCGGGTTTGCTGTCTGGAATACTAAAGCGATGAATTATGTCTGGGCAAAACATTCATCTAAAGGGGATATCTGGCCGAATGCCTTTGCAGAAAAAAATGCAGTGATGATTGCGCTTCGTTCATCTGAAGCGCAATCATCTGTCTGGTATGTTGAGAAGAGAAACATTCAGAAGGATTTTAATCTGGCATTCTCAGAGCAGGTCCGGTTTATTGATGCCGTTGTCCTGATGAGTGATACAGATAATACCCAGAACAGTGTAACGGCTTTTTACGGGGATATCTATTTCTCATCCGATTAGATCTCCTTTATCAGGCCGGAAGCGCCTGGGCTCTTCTCCTGCGGATATAGTGTCCTGCAAGTTTGAATGTGGCAAATGTAAGGCCGACGGTGAGCAGAAGAAGGATCATCTGTTCAAAGGCAGACATGTGAACAACAGCGTATCCGAAAATGATCAGCGGAGTTAATCCCACCCGTACAAGACCTCTCAGCACAGCATGTTCTGCGATGAAATCGGCAATCGGGGGAGAGTATTTATAGTACGTGTGTACAAACCGGGTTCCCAGATGAGTTTTGAGAAGGTAGAAATCTCTGAAATCTCTAAGGATTTTAACATGTTTTTCCATATATGATCCAAAGGCTGCTGTGGCTATAAAACATCCGCCGCCACCGCTGTCGCCGCTGACACTGCCGGCTGCTGAGCTGAGACCTGAAACGAATGCGCCAGGACCTGACGGGTCAACAATAACTCCATTGGCAACGCCATCACTGTCTCCGGCACCACCATCAACCAGTCTGAGGATTACTGATTTTCTGTCTGCGCTGAACTGGACATTGGCAGGATAATCATTTGAATATTCTGTCCATCCGTTTGCAAGATCATATTTATACCATTGGGTGCCCACAGCTTCCGAGAAATAAATTTTCAGTTCAGCAGTATCTCCCGGGTTTACCACAGAGATTCTGAATTGAATGAGTCCAAGGGGTAAATTTGCCGGCTTGCCGAAGGTGTCTGTAATTTCATCAGGGTCAACCGCTTTCAGGCAGTCAATGGCAGAGATGTTATTGGATGCTTCCAGACTCAGTGATTTGGTTTCGTAATGTACCATTTTATAGGTGTCCGATGCATAATCCAGCACGCCATCATCATTCAGATCAATTGTTCCATTCTGCACCATCTGCGGAGGAGTACTGTCGGCCACGGTTGTGAATGAAAAAGGCGCAGACCAGGAAGAACCGGCACCCAGAGCATCAAAGAACCGGACTCTCCAGTAGTAGGTCTGGTCGGGATCAAGAACAAATTCCGGAACAGTCAGTTGAGTGAGGCTGTCATATGTTTCCAGTTCAAATACAAAGTCTTGAGAGTCTGCAAATGTCTGCTCTGTACTGATCTGCCACTGGGTTTTTGCATGGGCGTTATTTTCGTTGTCATCATAGGCTTGAGTTGTCAGTTGGGCAATGAGCTGGATATTGACTGATGCGTTTGCCGGCAGGCTGAGAACCGGTGTGTCAGGACCGCTGTTTGGCGGCGTGGTGATACCGTTATATTCATCGATATTGCTGATGCCGTCATTGTCATTGTCTGCCAGAGAATCATCTGTCAAGGGATTAAGGCTGTGCTGGATTTCCCAGTCGTCATCCATACCGTCACCGTCGGTGTCTGCACTGTTCGGGTTGGTTCCTGCTGCATATTCCTGGCTGTTTAAAAGGCCATCTGAATCCGAGTCTGCTGAAGGGGATGTAATCCCGTAATCACTTTCCCAGTCATCTGCCAGGCTGTCATTGTCGTCATCATTCAGGGTGAAGGAGTTGGACAGCAGGGCATGTCCCTTGTTGTCCGTGATGCCGTTCATGGTCAGTGTAAAAATGGTGTGTGCCGGGATATAGCTCAGATACAGTCTGTAAGTTTTGTTGATACGAAGAATACTGCGGTCTGGATCAAAGGTGACCGTGGGGCTGAAACTGTAACTGGCTTTTATGTCGGCATTTACCATATTGCTTTCATTAAAGGTAACATCAATTGTATTATCTGTATAATTCACTGAAGGAATGCCAACAACATTCGGGCTGTCCATATAAGGAATCGGAGAGGATGCAGGGCCCTCCAGGTTATCTGTTGAATAGGCACTGACTGCAAAATAATAGGTGGTTGCTGCCAGCAAGGTTATAGAATCCAGATCATAGGAGGTAACATGGGTGCCGTCGGGAAGGTTTGGAACGGTAATAATATTATCAAGCTGTTCACTGTTTGTCCCATAATGGACTTTATAACCTGCTATGATACAGGTCTGTGTGTCCTGAACCGCACTCCATCGAAGTTCTGCTGCAAGGGAGACAGAGCTGATTGATAAAATGAGAAAAATAATAAAAAGTTGAAAATAATTTTTTTCCATAACGTTCTCCATAAAACGGGTTTGCTTTTTGCTGCCTTTAATTGCGAAATTCGGAATGGTATGTGGTGTGTGTGTTTGCATATTTATTTCTTTTAAAGGTGTCATTTCGATATCTTTAATAACAAGAAGCATGCCACAAACAGTTTTTATGCTAAGTATTTGATATTATAGGATTTTTTAAAAAAGCAGCGGTGCTGAGCCGGGGTGATATGAATGAAATTTCATACATTCGAAACTTTTATTATTTTTCAATCTTTTAAAAATGTCTTATTTATCAAGCGTTTGAGGGGAATGGATGGTTTTTCATACATCTATTTTCAGGCATGAAAATTCGATTCTCAATATTGACAGTTGAAATTTCCCTTTATATAGTAATCACGCCTGCTTCAAATAGATCACCGGGCATCATTATAATAATCGTACCTGGGAAATAATCAAAAAGGAGATATTGTCATGAAATTTAATCGGATTTTTTCTGTTTTTCTGGTGATCATGTGCTGCTTTGCAGTTGCACCGGCTATTTCTGCGCAAGAAGACAGCGGTTCAGGTTCAGAAACATCTAATCCCTTGATGGATGGTTTGATGACGATTCTTCAGCAGGGTATTGATGAATTTATCGGAAATTATAAAGGCCGTCTGGGTGATGTCAGACTGGTTGAAAGACGGGGTAACAGGGTTGTTCTCGAAGTCTCCTATGATAATGTCAAGCGCAGCGATAATGTATATGTCCAGGGAGAAGTCCGTCAGCTGGGAGCCCGGCTTGAAGGATTCAGCAATACATTGAGTTCTGTCAGTGGAAGTCATGGAAAAGCCACCCTGGTGATTGGATGGACGTCTCAGGGAGATGACGGGTGGGGAACAAGTGTCTCTGAAATTCAGTCTGATCAGATCCGGCTGTTTCTTGTCCGCGGATCAAATCCGGATCGACCTTTTGGTGAAATTATTTATGACATGGCTAAAACATGGAAGGACAGTGATGCACCGGATGAAGAATCCATGGTTGCGGACAATGGTGCCATAGAACTGGAAGATGATCAGACGGCAGCCGAAAGCAAACCGGCGCCTTCCATATTTATCAAACCCGGAACCGTCCTTAAACCGTATACCCCTGCCCGGACAAGCCCTCCTGTCCTTGCAAAACCTGTGGTACAAGATCAGAAGACGGTTCAGCAATATGATTTTTATGAAAACGCAAAGTCCGCACAATGGCGGACGGGTGCAGGTGCGTTATCTTTTCCCGGATCAGCAAATGATACCAAAGGATTTGTCCGCTGCCTGCCACAGGGAACCCTTAATTCGGGAAATGCTGCCGTGAATCTTCTCCAGACCCATCCGGAAAGGAAAAACGGTGGCTGGATTGAAGGCCAGTTCCCACTGATGGTTCTGGGTGATAATCTGCATTTTAAATCTGTTGCGGGATTTTTAAAAGGGGCTGGCAAGAGTGATGGTGCTGTTTTTCAGGTATATGTGAAAGAAAACAGCAAATATTACAGAGCTGCCAGCAGCCGGGTTGCAGCAAATAAATATGAGACCATAGACGCAGACCTTTCAGCGTGGGCTGGAAAAACAGTACAGCTTTTACTGCGTATTCGGTCAGGAAATACCAGTGATCAGGACTGGGCTGTCTGGGTGAAGCCGCGTCTGGCCAGATAATGTTTTTTGTCCGGAGGATACCTATGAAATTTCTTTTTTGGATCAAACTTTTCTTTTGGGGCGTTTTTTTTATTGCCATGATGCCGGTCTGTTCCGTGTTCGGTGAAGACGCAAAACCATCCATCCGGACATTCCGGACAAATACTGTCCTTCAGGTGAAGCCGTTCAAGCCGGTAACAGCGGTCATGATAAAAAAGTCGATCAAGCTTAAAACATCCTTGCGCCCGCTTGTGCCGTCAAGCCCTGTAAAGCCCACCGGCCCTGATCCGGAAGCGGCCATTGATCTGTCCGACATGATTGACGATGCTGCGCTTCTTGAGGATCTGGCAGTTGTATGCGGGTGGGACCCTCATTTGATCTTTCAGGACAAGACCGCTGGAAATGTTTTTTATTATCTGCCAAGGGCCTTTTTACTGGTTCATGATCAAGGGACAGGTTTTGGTCTCAATGTTCAGTATAATCATTTAAAAGAAGACAATACACCTTCGGTAATGCTGACAGCGCAGCTTGCAGCGCCGCATCACCCCGGGGATATCCTTTTGCTTAAAAGTATTTTAAAGCAGGCCTTTGATCTTAAACCCGCTGATACACTGACGCTTAAATCAATTTCAGGCATTGGTGCAACAGCAGATATTCAGTCAATTACTGCAGGGTTGTCCCTGCCGCCTGAGCGGGTCAGTGTGGTCCTGCCGTCTCATCTCAAACAGTCTTTCAGATTGATTTTGTCTTTGAATCAGGATGAAACAGAAGAGGTGCTTGCCCAGATTGCAAGAGAAGGGCTTTCAGGCACCTTGAATGTGAAGGTGGGAGAATCCTTTGTTCCGGTTCCAATGGTGTTGAAGTATTTTGATTTTGCCGGGGATCGGGTGGACGGTTTCAGTCAGTGGGTGGAGAATCGCCCGGCAGGAACGCTTCAGAATATCACGCCTTTTCCTGTGAAAATAGAATCTGTCAATTGTTATAAGGTCAATAACGGGCAATTGGAAAGGATAACAAAGAATCTTAAACCCTCCATACTTGAACCGGGAAAGAAAAAAGATTTCAAGCTTCCGTCAGTCAGTCAGCTGTTGGGAAATAATGTCATGCTGGCCTGGCTTGCGACAAGCCTGGATTCCGGTTGTCAGGACTGTATAAAACAGGTGGATAAACAGGTGCGAAAAGGGGTTTCCACAGCGCTGTCCACGTCAATTAAATTCGAGGCAATCCCTGCAGTTTTTTCAGATTTTGAGATGTATAAAATGATTGTTCAGGTTCAGTCCCCTTATTTTAGTGCTGAACCCGGTGCGGTTGCCACAAAAGAAATTGAACTGACTGAAGATGCGAATATCAACCAGGATCTGGTGATTTATCCGCCCGGGGGAAAAGGGGGCCAGCCGCTTTTATACCGTTACCGGATCAAGCTGGTCATGTCGGACGGGAATGCGCTGATTGAAGAAGGCTGGCAAGACAGTCAGACCACAAGCCAGTTTTTCGGCACCAGTCAGATTGAACCGATAATCGGGGAAAAACCCGAAGATACGCCTGATGACATCAGAGAAGAAGAATGAAACGATTCCTTTTTCTTGTCAGAACGGTTTTTGTCATTGGAATATTCTTTGTGACAGGCCATGTGTTTGCTTCTCCGGATCTGGGAAATTACAGGGATATAGACGGCGTAAGGGTCTATACGGATCATAAAAAAAAAGATATTTTTTATATCACCCCGTCACCACCGGCGTTGGCCGTACAATCGGATCGACTGCCGGACGCATCTTTAAAAATTTATCGATATCTTGGGCGCAAAGGAACCGGAGATTCAGGCAAGTTCTGGGTCAGGGGGCTTTTAACCATCGGCATTCAGCGGGAGCGTGAAAAAGAGCAGTTGAATACCATAAAAAAAGCCATTTCAAAAGCCGACAAAATTCAACACCCTAAACTTCGGAGCATGCCGGTTTCCGGAACAACCGGGCGGCTTGTTTTTGCAGACACAGATGTCAAATGGTCCCAGGGCAGCCGGTGGTCAGGGAAAAAAATCAGTCTTTCTCTGGATGAAACCATGAGCCAGATTTTGTGGGATGCCGTAGCTGCCGGGCAGACATTGATCAGCATTGAAATGGAAGAAATGCTGCCCGGTGTCAGGAAAAACAAAGACGGTCAATGGGAGGATGCTCAAATTCCTTTTGGCTCAACCTTGCCGGTTACGCTGGATATGAAGGCGTATCCCTCTCTTTTTTCCAAAACAGATCTGGGCGGGAATATGGCCCGGGGATACACGGGAATAGATGTGTTCTGTTTTGATTTTCTTGAGAACCTGGATGCAGATTTATATTCAAAAGTGGTGGAAATAGCCATTCCGACACCTGGCGAACCCTTGATTCAAACCGTTACATTTCGTCAGGACAGTGAGTATCGAACCCGGGTGGCATTTAAACTGGCCAAGGATATGGATATGCCTTACAAAGTCAGAATCACCCGTGTGCTTCTGGACGGCAGTTCTCAGGCCGGTCCGTGGATGGATCGAAGGGGTGAGGCCCTGCTGGATGTGACTGCGTATGAAAAATCAGACATTGATTTGAAAAACGAGAAAAATCAAGATCTTGATGAATAAAATAGTTGATGATCACGGTGCGTCATGGATATAAAAAGGAGTCGATAATGAAAAGAAGCGTGCGTTTTAAACTGTTCATCCTTTTGTTCTTTTTGATTTTCATGGTGGTTTTTTCAGGCAGCGGTGTCGGCCAGGAAATTAATCTGGACAAGATGAAAAAGGCCGGGGATCTGGTCTGTTATCCATCTTTAAAAGACCCGAATACATGGTATTACCTTCCGGATCAGCCAAGGCTTGCCACAAAAGATGGAAAGCCCCAGTTTTCCTTCATGAAATACAGCCGCACCTCCAAAACAGGCAAGGCCGGAATTAATGATGCTGAAGGCGGCGGGATCGTCCATTTTCTGGTCACCTACGGAGCCGGTAAAAATCGGGTGGATGAGGCGCAAAGAAGACTTAAGGAACAATTCCCGGATGCGCATATTGAAGGGCCTATTGCCTATCGAAAAGGCAGTTTTGCCTTGATTACCTCTTTTAATGAGGGACAGGAATCGCTGGTAAAAACAGTTGCTGTGGGGAAAGCACCCCTGATGGAGGGTCAGAAGGCAGCGGTTTCCATGGCCCTGTCAAAGGAAGGCGCAGCGCTTTTATGGGAATCTTTCAAAGGGGACACGCCGGATATTTCCCTTGTCTTTGATATGGAATTTGCAGGTGTAAGAGAACCTTACGAGGCAACCATTGAAGCGGACTGGTCCCAGGTCAGCAGGCATAAACGCCTGCAAGCCGGCATGAAATATTCCTGGTTCGGCGCAGACGTGGACATGCTGTTTCAGGAATTGCGGCAGACCGGCGCAATCAAAATCATCACCAAGGGTGAAGATGCCACAATGGATAAGATCATTGAAAGCGCTAACGCCAAACTGCTTCAGGTCATGTTTGACCCGGCTCCTGTGGATGATCTGGCCAAGGCGTCTGCACAAAAAGACTCGTATTCCAGTCTGAACCAGGCCATGAAGATGCTCAATGACTCAAAGGCGGCGGGCGCAAAGACATCCGGACTTGAGATGTCTGTTCCGGTTATGGATCTGAATACACCGGGATTCCGGCAGCTGATCAGCGCCATTATTGATGCAGTGATTCCACAGGCCATGGCTGAAGAAAATTCAGGTTTGACAGATACAGTAAAGGGGGCAGCGGATCAGAGTGCCCAGCCGGAAAGTCAGCTCAAAAACAAGGAATCAGAACCCAACAGTGGCAAGACTTCTGATTCAATCTCCCAGGCGCTTTCTCAATCTGCTTCAGAAATGTATAACCGGGCACGGCGGCTGGATGAGGCAGCCCGTAAATCAGGGTTCAAGCAGGAAGAAACTCTGGAGGCGTTAGACGCCTATCAGGAATATCTGGAAAAGTATCCGGAGAAAGGCCCGCGGAGAACGGAAATTGAAGGCCGCATCCGTTCTCTGGAAAAACGGCTGGCCGATTTAGGATCACCTCCCCCTCCGCCTGACCCTTCATTGAATCTGCTTCCGGATCTGCTCGTTGAAAGTTCGGAAAAAGGGAAGCCCGCAGAGGCCCCAAAAACTGCCTCCACTCCAAAAAGCACAGATACACCCGCTGCACCCCCGGCTGCAACAGGCTCCACCACCCCGGCAAAAACAGATGCAGCCCCGTCAGCTGCTTCTCCGGCAGCTCCTGCAAAGACAGCACCGACCGCTGCAGTCAAGAAAGCAGTTGAAAAAGCACCCGGATTTTCCCTTGTGGCTTCTTTTCAGATGAAAAATATCAAGCGAAGCGGCAAAATGGTATATCACATGAATCATTTCAGAACTGAAATGCAAAGTTTTACCATGACAGAAAATATTGGAAATCTTTACAGCAGATATCAGAACGACACTCAGGTTTTCAAGGCTGTCACCATTGATGACCCGGTATTCAGACAGCGTGAAGTTTTAGTGACACTGGATGGTCAGGATGCGTCAACCTTTACCCGGTATTTGAATTTTGTAACTGTAAAGATGAAAAAACAGCATCAGTCCGGGGCTGTTACACATGATGAAATTGTGATTACACCTGAAGCATTCAACACCAGCGGAAATTCATTCAGCCTGAACTACGGATATAAGGATGATACTGACCGGGATCAGTGGCTTGCGTATCAATATCAGGTGATATGGTCGTTTCATGGTGGTCTTGAAATCCGGTCGCCGTGGAAGAGTGAAAGCAGTCCCATGCTGGCGTTACGCCCGCCATACCGTTATCGAAGCCTCACCATCGAGGGAGAAGGAGAAGCCCTGGATCAGGCAAATATACGCCATGCCGTGATCACGGTCAGCAGCCGGATCAACGGCCAGCAGATCATCACCCAGGCCACGGTTAAAAATCAGGGGCCGGTCTCTTCGCTGCATCTGGATATTCCCGAAGATGTGGAGGCGGATCAGGCGGATATTTCCATAAAATGGTTTCTCAAAGGCGGAAAACAGGTGGATTCTGATGTTCGCAAGCTGGATGGTGACATTATTTACTGGGATGAGCTGCCTTAAAAGGGAGGATATACCGAATGAAAACAAGGTGTGCGAAAAGAATATCCGGGTGTCTGGTATGGCTGGTGTTTGTACTGATTCCCATGCAGGCGTCGGCACTGGTGAATTATGAGGCCGGTCGTCTTGAGGTGGAGGGAATTCTGCTGCTGCAGGATGCGGCAGACAAGAATCAGTATTATTATCTGCCGCCGGCTCCCCGGGTGTCGGTGCGGGCAGATGGCAATCTTGAGCTGTCTGTCATTAAATTTGTAGATCCCAAAGGCGATACCAGCGGCGGTCTGTTCCATATGCTGATTTCCCTTTCCCTGCCGGCCGAAGATCTGGAAGTCCTTCAATCCGGGTTGAAAAAGATAAAACCCGATGCGAAAATTTCAGGGCCGGTTCCGCTGATACAGAACGAAGACGCGGGATTTTCCATCATATCAGGAACGCTGACGGACAAGAATTTTACCACCAGTATCATCAGCAGCGGCCGGGCCCCGGTGACCCCGGGATCAAAGGCTGCCGTGGCAGCAACCCTTTCCCCCCATGGTGCCACTCTTTTATGGGAATCGCTGCAAAAACCCACATCTGATGTGTCCATTGCACTTCGAACCTATTATGAAGCCAGCCTGCCCTCTTTTCAGGCAAAGATTCATGCCCAGGTGTCTACCGTATATACGCATTTTTCAAAATTGAAAAATGTACAGTCCGGATATGATAAAAAACAGATCCGGGATATTGTGGATGAACTGGTTCGAACCGGAGATATTAAAATAGATGTCATGGACAGAATGCCTGAAGAGGCGGCAAACAAGGCTATGCAGTCGATGGTGGATCTTGTGGCCGGAAAATTGACAGAAGTGATTTTTGATCAGAAAACCGGATTTACAGCCATTCCGGAAAAGGAAAAAGCGGTTGAAGAAGGCCAGATTGCCGGGCGCCAGAAAAAAGGCTGGCTGTCTAAATTATTCACCAGCACCGGAAATCAGAAATATTATTCAGATAATCAGTATGTTCTTAAAAAAAGAGAAGATATCAACCGGGCAGTGTTTAGTATTAATCTGAACCGCCGGGCAGTGATCAAGGTTCCCGTGGATACAGCGGGAAATATTTCAGGGCTTTACAAAGAATTCAGTCAGAATCCGGATATGTTCCGGGTGGTGAATCTGTCAGATCCGGCTTTCCAGAAAAGGGAACTGTTTTTCAGAATTGACGGTGATTATACCGGCGCATTTGAAAATATCATGAATTATGCCGGAATTTCCATACAGAAGACATATAAGGGACAGGCCGATGCCACAGGTGAGCTGGTGTTTACAAGAGAAGATATCCGGGACGGGCGCTTGAGCAAAAGCTGGACCTATGCCCGTCTGGGAGAAAAAAGCACAGACTGGCTGGACTTTGATTATTGCACCACCTGGAGTATTCAGGGTCAGCACAGGATTCGTCAGCCTGAAGATCCTGAAAAATGGCTGAAGAGTGCAGACCCGATAATTACGATTGCCCCGCCCCTGGAAAGAATGGATCTGGAGATTGATGCAGACCGCTTTTTATTTGAAGATGCTCAGATGAGAAGTGCAACGCTTGAAGTCAAATATAAAATTTTCAATGAAGAAAAGATACAGCGGTTTGCGGTTATGCGGGCCACCGATGCGGAATCTGTGGTAACCCAGGTTCTGTTCCATGATCCGGGAAAAAAGGCGCAGTACCGTGTGAACTGGTATCCCGTGAAAGGAGAGCCGCAAAAAGGGCAATGGATTGATTTGAATGAAACCTACCTGGTGCTGACACCGCCCGGGATCTAAAAATTTTACGCTAAGGAGGACGATAACGATGTTGAACCGATATTCTCTTGTGATAATGGCACTGTTGTCCGGCCTGTTGATGCTGGCATTTCCGGCAGCAGCCGGGCAGGCCGATTATATGAAACAGTTTAAACCTGTTCATATCAAACCGGCTTTAAGCATTCCGTCTGCGGATACCGTAAAAGAAATTGGCGGAATACGATATGGGCAGCATGTTGATGTAAAACTTGCAGACGGAACCACGGTCCGATGTTTTCCAGCTGCCACAAAAGATCCGGAAAAAAAATCCGGTAATTATTATTATCTTCCGGCCAATCCCCGGATAGCCAAGGATAAGGACGGAACTCCCAAATTTTCAATGGTCCGGTTTGTTACCGATAAAACAAAGGACGCAGGCGGAACCGAAGGCGCAATTATTCATTTCCTGGTTGAATACGGATTGACGCCTGAGCAGCAGACGGAAACAGAAAAACTGCTGAAGCAAAAGGAAAAAGGCGCATTGCTCAAAGGTGCTGTTCCTTTGGAAGTCGGTGCAGAAGGAAACAGTTTTAATGTGGTCTCTGCAACCTTGAATGACAAGGGGTTTACATCCACTTTGGTAACCACGGGCAAAGCGCCGGTCATGGAAGGTCAGCAGGTGGCGGTGGCTGCCCGGCTGGATGCATATGGTGCAACGCTTCTGGCAAAAAGTCTTGAACAGCCCACCACGGACATTTCTGTGGTGTTTGACCTGAAATATGTGGTCAAACTGCCCGCCTATGATGTGCAGGTAAAAATCAATTATGATAAATATCATGAGATTGAAAAAGAATATACCGAATCCAGACAGATAAAGACAAAAACCAGGAAATACTGGGATCCCAAATGGTACAATCCGTTGAAAATAAGTACCGGAAAAACCACCACGATTACTGAAGAAGAACAGACACAGGCGCTGGATTTTCTGCAGGAAACAGGGGTGGTGTCCTTTGATTATGTACAGCATGTGCCGGATGCGGACAAGGAGATCGTTGAAAGCGGTCTGCACAAGATTGTTCTTGAATCTTTTTTTGATATGCAGAAAAGACTGGGAGAGCCCACGGAGGAGGAGCTCAGTGATGAAGGGGATTCGGATGCAGACAAATCTGCAGCAGAAGCCAGACGAAAGGCTGCAGCAAAGGCTAAAAATTATTCCTACACGGTATTTCAGCGAAAAGAGATTCAGCGCAAATCCACCCAGACCCTGAGTCTTAAAAAAGTAATCGCCCGGTATGAGCACCATACCATGACCGGAAATGTGGGAACCTGGTATGCAAAATACAAGAATAATCCCAAGCTGGTGGCAGAAGTCAACCTGGATGATCCGTTCTTCCAGCGAAGAGAAATGCGCTTTGTCATTGACAATGAGGCCTATGATATTTTCAAGGAAATGGTCAATTATGCTACGGTTCAGGTCCGGGTGCCCAGAAAGGATCAGCGTCCCTTTATTGATGAGCTGACCATTGATAAAAAATATCTGGAAGCCAATGGCCAGACAGCGGTTTTAAGTTATGCCCGCATGGGGGATGACAAGCAGGTGTATGATTATGCAGTGCAGTGGAGCTTGAGGGGCGGACATCTGTATCCCAGGGAGCCGAACTGGACAAAAGGGGAATTGATGGCGGTCACGCTGTCTGCACCGGTTGTGCCTGTTATGCTTGAGGCTGAAGCAGATCTTGATGAACTCTCAGAACTGGGTGTGGCACGGGTGAGTGTGGAATTACGGTATAACCAGTTTGGAAAACAGAATACGGATTCAAAAGGGCTTTCCCTTTCTCCGGCAGCGGGAGAAGCTGTTGTGAACAAGGTGATATACCGGGATACCCGGAAGGATGCCATTGAGTACCGGCTGATCTATCACCATAAAAAATTGGGAAAGATAGAAAGCGATGAATGGAATAAAGTAGAGGGAAATTATATTTATTGTGCGCCCACCGAAATCCTTCTGAATAAAGTCAAAAGCCTGCTGTAATATTTTTTTAAAAGACCAATAAAAAGGGGCTGCGTTTATACGCAGCCCCTTTTTATTGGTTAACAGGCTGGAAAAAAACCTGACAGGCATCTGCCGGGTGTTTGATTCTTTTCAAAATCAAGCACACCAAACAATTCTTATTATTTCAAATGGTTATAAATTTTATAAATTTGCAGTGACCAGCGGCATCATAGTTGCTCTTAGCATCTTTCAAAGCGTGGAATACGGATCAGGAATCCCTGATTTAAAAAGAAAGGTGTGACTATTGTGGAAAATAAAATATTAAAAAAACAAAAAAACAGAACCCGCCTGAAACATAGTATTTTGACCCGTATGATCGTGGTGCCGTTTATCCCTTTTATTTTAGCCCTTGGCGTCAGTTTTTATTATTTCACCACTGCGCTTGAAAATAAAACGGTCAACAGTCTTACGCGCATCGTTGAAGATCATCGTGAAATGATAGAGTCCTTTTTGATGGAGCGGACATCTGATCTTGCGCTGATCACCAACACCTATGATTTTCATCAGATGAATTCCACCAGTGCGATGAGCGCCATATTTGAGAATTTAAAACAGCGTTCCAATGCCTTTGTGGATCTGGGTATTTTTGATTCAAAAGGGGTTCATATCCGTTATAGCGGCAAGTATCCGCTCACAGGAAAAGATTATAAAGATGAAGTCTGGTTTAAAAAGGTTATGAACACCGGATATTATATCAGTGATGTTTTTCTGGGATATCGGAACGTTCCTCATTTTATTATTGCCGTAAAGCAGACCAGCCGGGACGACTCCTGGGTATTGCGGGCCACGATTGATACCCAGTTTTTTGATCAACTGGTTTCAAAGGTTCGGATCGGAAAAACCGGGGAAGCCTATATCCTGAATAAAACAGGTGTTGCCCAGACCCGAAGACGCTCCGGTGATATTTCCGTTTTGGAAGAAGATCCTCAATACTCCCAATTTCCGGTATTCAAAAACAGCATTCATACATTTATCCAGTCAGATAATCAGCAAAACAGATATTTATATGCAGCAACCGGGCTGAAAAACGGGGAGTGGCTACTGGTGGTGCGGCAGGAGAAAAAAGATGCATATGCTGCCTTGTATAAAGCACTTTACCTGAATTTGATGATTATGGTGGTTGGCGGGGCTGTCATTGTTATTATGGCCGTCTACATGACGGAACGGATTTTAAAAAACATTGATCAGCTGGGTATGGAAAAAGAGGTTCTGGGGCATCAGCTGATCCGGGCGGCACAGCTGGCTGAAATCGGTGAGATGGCAGCCGGGTTTGCCCATGAGATCAACAATCCGCTGCAGATTGTTAAAAGTGAGCATGCGCTTATAGAATCCTGCCTGTCCGAGTTTCTGGACACAGAAAATATTCAGAACAATGACAATGTCAGGGAAATTAAAGATTCCCTGGATCAGATCAAACTTCAGGTTAACCGCTGTTCAAATATTACCCAGGCGATTTTAAAATTCGGACGGAAGAATGAAATTAAAGAGCAATTGTTAAACCCCGGGATAGCGATCCCTGAAATTATCGCCATGGTGGAGAAAAAGGCGGCAGTTAACGGAATCACCATCGAAAATGATATTTCCCGGGATATTCCCGGATTTATGGGTGATCCGTCCCAGTTTCAGCAGGTGATGCTCAATCTTTTAAATAATGCATTTGATGCAGTGACAGATCGGCATGGTGCTTCAGGCGGACGCATTGGTATCCGTGCCCGTAAAAATAATGATCACAGGATTGATATAGAAATCAGTGACAATGGTTCTGGGATTTGTTCTGAAGATATGGGGAAAGTCTTTTCGCCTTTTTTCACGACAAAGCCTGTGGGTAAAGGTACAGGGCTTGGGCTTTCTGTCTGTTACGGGATTATAGAAAGCTTTGGCGGTACCATGCAGGTGGAAAGTCAGCAAAATGTCGGCACAAAATTTATTATCAACTTGCCGACCATACATTCATAAAAAAAATAAAGGAGAGGAATTGTGGAAAAATTGAAAATAATGCTGGTGGATGATGAAGAGCGTTATCTGCAGACAACCGGAAAACTGATTGAAAAAAAGGGATGTACGGTTTTTACCGCTCAAAGCGGGCGGCAGGCGCTTGAAATGCTTAAAACACATAATATTCATGTGGTGGTATTGGATGTCAAAATGCCGCAAATGGACGGAAATGAAACCTTAAAAGCCATTAAAACACTTTATCCGCTGGTGGAGGTCATCATGCTGACCGGTCATGCAACCGTGGATTCAGCCATTGACGGGCTGAAATCAGGGGCATTTGATTATCTGATGAAACCTGCGGATGTTGAAGAAATCATGGAAAAGGCTTTGGATGCCTATGAAAAACGCCAGCGGCTTGAAGAGAAGATTCGGGTAGCCCAGGCTAAAAAATATATGAAATCCCCCCGTGAAATTATCAAAGGCGATGAGGACCAGAATTCTTGATTACTGGAGGTTGATATATGAAAAAGGAAAAAAAAGTCACCGGGTATGACAAATACATTAACTGGAAAATTTTTATTATTCCCGTGGTGTTGTTTTTTGCCCTCATCCTGATGCCGACACCCTATGGAATGAAGGATGTCGGCACCGAATATCAGATTGGATCAAAAGCGGTTATTCATCATATTACCATGGAATTATTTAATATCGGCAGCGCTGATGCGGAACAGTGGCAGCTGCTGACAGCAAAGATCATGGAAAAAAATATGCAGATGGGCGCGATGAGCCGGGAGCGGTTTTTGAAGCGTGATTTTAAGTGGTGCCAGAAAAATAAAATTGAATCTACGCAGAATAATTTTGATAAAGCCCGGGATTATATTACAGCCCGGGTGGATTCTGAAAAATTTCTGGGAATCATGACCGGTGCATTAACGCTCAGGAAAGAAGGGCTTAAATATGAATTACTGGGGGATAAGGACAGGAAGGCGGCAGACAGGGGTGCCTGGCAGATCAAGGTTGCCATTGCCATGGGCGCTTTTGTTGTGGCCTGCTTTCTTACTGAATGCATTCCCTTGCCGGCAGTGGCTTTTTGTATCGGGCTGATCCTTGTATTTACCGGGGTGGTTTCACGGGAAGAAGTGGCCATGCTTTACTGGAGCGATGCCTGCTGGTTCATCATGGGCAGCCTGATGTTTGCTGCGGCATTTGTAAAAACAGGGGTCGATAAGCGGGTGTGCCTTGCGATGTTTAAAAAACTGGCAGTGCCCAATACCCGGTGGATCACCCTGATTTTTTTTCTGATTATCGCCCCTCTGGCGGCATTTATTTCAGATCATGCCCTGGCTGCCATGTTTCTGCCCATCGGGATGCTGCTATATCAGAACAGTCTGACCCGTGAGGTTCCCGAAGACAAGGAACTTGCAAAGATGCTCATGATCACCATTGCCATGGCATGCAATATCGGCGGTCCTGGTGCGCCTTCCGGCGGTGCCAGAAATGTGATCATGATGACATATCTGACAGATATGTTCGGGTTGGATATCGGTTATTTTCAGTGGATGACCTACTGTTTTCCCTTTGTTATTATCATGATTCCGATCACCTGGTTGATGACCAATCTGCGGTTCAAACCCAGAATAACAAGTCTTGCCCCGGCCATGGATCAATTGAGGTCAGAAATTGATAAAATGGGCAAATGGAACAGAAAGCAGATCTGGGCACTGATTATCTTTATCGTCATGGTGTTCGGCTGGTTTACGGAAAAAGCATTTTTTACCATGGGAATTTATCCTGTCCGGTTAGGGATCGGTGTTATTGCTGTGGCCGGTGCCATTGCCTATATCCTGACCGGTGTGGTCAACTGGCGGGACTATCAGGAAAAAGTGGACTGGGGGGTTGTCTGGCTGTATGCCGGTGCCATTATCTTTGGCAGAACCCTGGATGAAACAGGCGCAGCCTACTGGATGGCGCGTTCTGTGATTGAATTTTTATCCCAGTTCGGCATGGAGGCCGGTCTTCCGCTTCTGGCGGTCAGCAACGGTCTGACTTCAATTTTGACCAACCTTATGGCAGACGGTCCTGCGGCTGCTTCTGTCGGCCCCATTGCACTGAATATGGCCGGCATGGTTCATCCTGGAACCACATATCTGCCGTTCATGGCCATGGCCACAGCCATTGCATCATCCTTTGCCTATTGCCTGATTATCGGCACACCTCCAAATGCCATTGTGTATGCCAGCGGTTATCTGGAGCCCAAGGATTATCTTAGGGTGGGCATCCCCATGTTTTTTGTGGCCAATATTATTCTGCTCCTTATGACGGGTATTTTCTGGTCATTCAGGGGATTTGGCGGGCTGCCCGGGTTTTAATTACAGCTTAAAAGGAATGCGATTATGAATAAAAATTTAAAACTGAAAAAAAGCGGTAGGTGGTATTTCAGCAAAGAGACAGAACGCAGCGTTTTTTTTATCCTGACAATGATCATGCTGCTTGTCGGCATCATAGTGAAACTGGCACAGGTCTGAAATGGTTTCCCCCATTGACTCAGGGCATGCCCCCAAAAAGGAGAAGACGGTGATTTCGGGATCATTTTTAAAAACCGGGCAGTTTTATGCCAGTTCTGTGATTCAGCTTTTGATTGAGCCTGGACTGTTTTTTTGGGAGCTTCCGGAAAAGATCACATTAAAAAGAACATTGGGGTTTATGATGATCTGTTCTGTATTCTTTGCAGGCGCAAGTCTTCTGACAGGAGACTATTCCCGCTCTGTGTGGAAGATGGCCGGTATTTTTTTTATCAATGCATTCGGGATGATGCTGATTTCATCTTTTCTGGGGTATGTCGCAATGGTTATGGTAAACGGTCGACAGTATTCGTTTTCCCTGGTGCTGGGCATTTATGCATTTTCATGGGGATTGACCCTGTTTTTATCCTGGCTTCCTTTTTTCGTATGGCTCACAGAACCATGGAAATGGTGGCTGATTTATACCGGATTCAGAAATACCTGTGGAATAAGCAGGAAAAAGAGTCTGATTATCCTGGTGATTTCCATGACAGTTCAGTTTTTTTTAATTTATTCAGCACTTTTAGCATTCGTCAGGTAAAATAATAAGGAGAAACTATCAATGGCAGATCAAATAAAGACAGATCAGATAAAAGTGTTAATGGTTGATGATGAAAAGCGGTTCAGAGACACGACAAAAAAGATACTGGAAAAAAAAGGATTTGAAACCATTCTTGCAGAAAACGGTGAGGATGCACTTGAAAAATTAAGTCAGGACCCGGACGTGGTGATTCTGGATATTAAAATGCCGGGAATAGACGGCCATCAGACTCTTGCCCAAATAAAAAAACGCATACCGGATCTGCCGGTCATCATGCTGACCGGTCATGGAGATAAACCGTCTGCAAGGGAAGCGCTTGTCAAGGGAGCGTTTGATTATTTGAGCAAGCCCTGTGACATTGACCTTCTTGCTGCAAAGATCAAAGAGGCATACCAGATCAAAGACAAGTCAGCCATCCGGGAGGAACGTTCGGTTGCTTCGGTCATGATTCCAATCAGTGAGTACACAATCATTGATGAATCAAAGACCATACAGGAAGCGATCAGTGAACTCAAAAAATCCTTTGTGGTAAAGATGGCCACCAATCATTTGATGGAAACAGGTCACCGATCAATTCTTGTCATGAATCAAAGAGATCAGATAGAGGGCATACTGACGATAAAGGATCTGCTGGAAATGATCATGCCGCAGTATCTGTCTGCCCCCAAACCTTCGCTTGCAGATACGATTGAGTATTCTCCCATGTTCTGGAAAGGAATGTTCAGTTTCGGGGTCAGGGATATTGCAAACAAACCCATCAGTGAAGTGATGTCACCTTCTCCTGCTGCCATTGATGGCAGAGCCAGTCTGATGGAGGCAGCGTATCTGATGCTGTATCAGAATCAAAGACGCCTGCTGGTGAACATTTTGAACAGACCCGTTGGTATTGTAAGGGAACAGGATTTGTTTTTTGAGATGGAACGGGTTTTAAACTATTGATGCATGATGTTTTTACCGTCAAACGACAGGAGGTGAAATATGCTTATAAGAGAATGGATGAGCAAACCCGTATTAACCATAGATCATCAGGCATCCTTGAGTGATGCTGTCAACATCTTCAAATCCCGGGTGATTTCAATGCTTCCAGTGATGGAGGCAGGTGAAGTGGTCGGCGTTGTAACAGATGGGGATATCAAAAAAGCCAGTCCGTCTGATGCCACAACCCTTGACCGGTTTGAGATGATTTCTCTGATGGATAATGTGAAAATAAAATCGGTCATGTCATCTCCGGCTATTTCCATCCAGTCGGATCACACCGTTGACGAGGCAGCCAATATCATGCTGGGCAAGGGGATCTCCGGAATGCCGGTTACTGACCGTCTGGGTAAACTTGAGGGGGTGATTACCAAAAGTGATATATTCAGGTGCCTGGTTTCATTTACCGGTGTTGCCAATAAAGGGCAGGTTTTTGCCTTCAGGCTGCAGGACAAACCCGGTGTGATAAAAACCATAACAGATATGATCCGGAACAGCGGCGGTCGCCTGTGCAGTGTTCTGACATCCCATGATGATATTGAAGATGGATTCAGAAAAGTGTTTGTTCATGTGTTTGATATTATCCCCGAGGAATTTGACAGATTAAGAGACCAGTTTCTGAGGACCGGAGATTTGTATTATTTTGCAGATCTTTCAAGAGATTATCGGACAATTTGTTAATAAAAAAAGGACAATGATCATGAAAAAAATAAATAAAATTTTGGCGTGTATCGATTTTAGCGAATACTCTGTGATGACACTGGAGTATGCCCTTGAGATTGCCAGAGCGACCCGGTCGGAAATTGTTGTTTTTAATGTGATTAATCAGCGGGATCTTTCCGGTCTTGAGATGGCGAATATGTATTTCCCGGAAAAATTCAGCATGGATGATTATATCAAGGATATGAAAAAGGATCGTCTTGCCAGACTAAAGCAGCTGGTGAAAGCGCATTTTCTGGAAGACAAACTGCGAATGATTATCAGTGTTGATACGGGCGCTCCTTTTGACTGCATCCTGAATGCGGTCACATCCCACAAGGCAGATCTGGTGGTTATGGCAAACAAGGGCCGGGGAAGTGTCTCCAGGGTGCTTTTCGGAAGTGCGGCTGAAAAAGTATTCCGTCATTGCCCGGTTCCGGTACTCAGTGTGAGGGATATAGCAAAATTTAAACGGGAAAAATAAAAATTTTTATACAGGAACTGATAATGAAATTATTTTTTAAACTTCCCAATATATTGTTTTTATATGAAATATCCGGTTTTGGAATCATCATACTGTTTTTATGGCTGGATGAGATTTTTGACATCCCTGCCCATCTGTTCGGCGGAATGCAGACGCCTGTAAATATACCTGAAAGTATTTTTGAAACCATCTTTATCCTGATTGTGGGCGTGCTGTGTATCTGGGTAACACATGGTCTTTTAACTAAAATAAAGGTGCTGGAGGGACGGCTGCCTATCTGCGCTTCATGTAAAAAAATCAGGGATCATAAAGGCGTGTGGCAGCATCTTGAAAAATACATTGAAAGCCGTTCCAATGCGACCTTCAGTCATGGTGTATGTCCGGATTGCATGGAAAAATTATATGGTCATCAGGCCTGGTACCGTCAGTCAAAGCTGGCAAAAAAGCAAGGAGAGAACCTATGAGTACATTGAATTTACACCGGATGTTCAATCCTGTATCCATAGCAGTGATCGGCGCAAGTGAACGCAAAGGCAGTGTCGGGTTTACAATTATGAATAATTTACTGAAAAACGGTTTTGGCGGGACGATTTTTCCGGTGAATCCCAATCATAAGCAGATCATGGGGTGCAAATCCGTTTCAGATATAAAGCATATCGGGGCAGGATTTGATCTGGCCATTATTGCCACACCCATGCATACGGTTCCTGAAATTGTTGAATCCTGCGGAATGGCAGGTGCTGCCGGGGCTGTAATTGTTTCATCCGGGGGGCGTGAGATCGGAGAAAAAGGACGGGTCATTGAGTCTCAGATTCTGGCCATTGCGGGCAAATATAATCTTCGGATTCTCGGACCGAACTGCCTTGGATTTGCCAATACGTCAAAGGCGCTGAATGCCAGTTTTGCCCATGTATTTCCCCTGACCGGAAAAATTGCCTTTTTATCCCAGAGCGGTGCGGTGTGCACTTCGGTGCTGGATCTTGCCATTCGCGGGAAAATCGGTCTGAGCCATTTTGTGAGCCTGGGCTCAATGATGGATGTGGATTTTGCAGACATGATCGATTATCTGGGGTCCATGAGTTCAGTCCAGAGCATTGTCATCTATATGGAGAGTATTACCCGGATTCGAAAATTCATGAGTGCGGCACGCGCGGTTTCCATGGTGAAACCGATCATTGCTTTAAAATCCGGAAGATCAAAGGCGGGTGCGCTTGCCGCAGCTTCCCATACCGGTGCGCTTGCCGGAGAAGATGCGTTTTATGATGCTGCATTTCACCGTGCCGGAATCCTGCGGGTGAATGATTTTGAAGAGCTGCTGGAATGTGCGGGATTTCTGGCTAAAATCGGTCAGCCCAAAGGTTCCGGCCTTGTGGTGATTACCAATGCCGGCGGGCCCGGAGTCATGGCTGCGGATGCCCTGGATTCCCATGGTCTTGAACCGGCGGTTTTAAGTCCTGAAACCATTGAAAAACTGGACAAAATCCTGCCGGAAAACTGGAGCCGGTCAAATCCGGTGGATGTTCTGGGCAGTACGCCGCCTGAAACATATGTGGAAGTGGTGAAAATATGTGCCCAGGCCCCGGAGACAGATGCGCTGCTGCTGCTGTGTTCCCCGGTGGGGACAATGGATACGGTGGGTCTTGCCGATTCTTTGTGTGCCTGCCTGCCGGAGCTGTCCTGCCCTGCTTTTACCGCCTGGATAGGTGGCGGGGATATTGATCTGGCACGGGATGTGTTCATACAGGCCGGGGTTGCCACCTATGATTCTGCGGAAAGGGCTGTCCGGGCATTTAAAAATCTGTATTCATACGGGCAGCAGATTCAGACGTTGATGGAAATTCCGGTGAGAACGGATCAGAAACTTTTGATAGACCGATCAACCGCCCGCAAGATTATTGACAGCAGAATGGCTGAAGAAAACTGGAATCTTTCGGAGATTGATGCCAAAAATCTGGTCAGCGCCTACGGGATTCCTGTCAATGATACCCGGCTGGCAGACAGCCCGGAATCGGCAGTTCAGCTGGCGGATCAGATGGGATATCCTGTGGTGCTTAAAATCTGTTCACAGCAGATCCTGCACAAATCAGACTGCAACGGTGTGATGCTGGATCTTAAAACAGCAGATGCGGTTTCCCGGGCCTTTGAGCAAATCCGGCAAAATGCAGTACAGTTTAATCCAGATGCACGGATCGATGGTGTCTGTGTCCAGCCCTATTGTGGATCAGCAGATTTTGAACTGATCATCGGGGCGAAAAAAGATCCGGATTTCGGACCGGTCCTGGTGTTTGGTTCCGGTGGCGTCATGACGGAGATTTCCAGGGATATCTCAATGGGACTTCCGCCTTTGAACCGGCCGCTGGCAAGACAGATGATCGAGAACACAAAGATATCCAGGGCCCTGAACGGATTCAGACATTTTAAGCCGGTCAGCCTGTCTTTTATCGAAGAACTGCTGATTCGCATCGGCCGACTGGTAACCGATTTTCCCCAGATCAGCGAACTGGATATCAATCCTTTGATGGTGAAAAACGGTGTTCTGACAGCAGTGGATGTCCGGGTGGTATTAAAAAAATCAAAAAAACTGTCTCCCAATCATCTGATTATCAGTTCCTATCCCTGGCAGTATGAGACAACCGCCCGAACAACAGACGGGCATGAATTTTTTATTCGTCCCATTCGTCCCAGTGATGCAGGGATGCTGGTGGATCATTTTAATTCACTGTCGCCCAGAAGCATTTATCTGCGGTTCTTTTCGCCGGTAAAAAAACTGTCAAACGCCATGCTGGTAAAGCTGACCCAGGTGGATTATGACCGCCACATTGCACTGGTTGCCTTGATGGGACCTGCCGGGGATAAAAAAATGGTGGGGGTGTGTCGTATCATCGTTGATCCGGATGAAACCCTGGGTGAGTTTGCCCTGGCAATCAGTGATGAATGGCAGGGGCACGGCATCGGGTCTGCACTGCTCAAGCAATGCCTGAAGGCTGCAAGGGAAAAAGGGATTAAAAAAATTGTCGGGAGCGTGCTGGCAGAGAATACCCAGATGCTGCTGCTGGGCACAAAGCTGGGGTTTTCCCGTAAGCGGCTATCCGGCCAGGGAGAGTATGAGCTGAATATCAATTTTGAAGAGATTACACAGGATCAATGGAAAGCATTGGAGAATTAAGGTGTTTTATTAACTAAAAGGAAGGAGGATCACATGAAAAAAATGAGTTTAATATTTAATGTTGCAGTGATTTGTCTGATGGTGATGTCGGGTGCTGTATTACCGGAAATGGCAAAGGGTGAGCAGCTTAGGCTGCAATACAGCTGTTCAGCCCAGATATATGAGGCGTTTGAAAATTCCAGGCTGGATGCCTTTACAAAGGAAACCGGCATACAGGTTGACCTGTTTGTCGCATCTTCAGCATCTTGCGTGTACCGTGTCATGCAGGATATGACAGAAGTAGCCAGTACAACCCGCCCCATCTATAACCGGCATAAGGATTATGGATTGGTTGAAACGCCGTTCTGCCAGGACCCGCTGGCAGTTATTGTTAACAAATCACTCAAGATCGATCAATTGACAACTGAACAGCTTCGCCAGGTGTTTTCCGGTAATGTGACCAACTGGAAAGAACTCGGCGGGCCAGATCTGCCTGTGACACTGGTTATCCCGGGTAAAGACACCGGCGCTTATCAGAATTTCAGTCAACTGGTCATGAAACACAAAGACATTCAGTATGATTATATTACCTATACATCCACCCGGGTTATCGATGCCATTGAAGCGCTTCCTGCCGGTGCGATATCCTTTATTTCAAGGGGTGCCCAGATTACCCATCCGGATATCAAGATCCTCAGTATTGATGGCATGAAACCCGGAGATAAAGCATATCCGTATTATCAGATATTTTATCTGGTAACCAAAGGAGAACCAGAAGGAACCACTAAACTGTTCGTAGATTTCACAAAATCTGAAAAAGGCAAAAGCATTATCCGCAACCGCGGCATGCTGCCGATTGAATAGCGGCAAAAAAACCAAAAATCAGGCCGCAGGCGGTGCAACATGTCTTACCCCGCCTGCGGCCTGATTGCTCCAGTAAAACCTGTATGCCCTTTTGAAATACATCACGGTCAAGCCTCTTTAGGGCATTATGTCAAAGATACCCGGAAAAAATTATGCAGTGGATAATCAGTCCTGGCCGTCATCAATAGCTGAACTTTTCTTGCAAACTATTTTTGGACAAAATTGTACCCTTGGACTTTTAATAATAATAGTGTTGACCTTTAAATCCAACCTTGTGGGACAACATAAATAGACAAAGTCTGCACTCCACCGGCATGGTTATCGCTCAACTTTTTCTCCAAATATTTATAGCAATTTTTTTTAATTTGGCCCCCAGTTTTTTCCATATATTTGAGTTTCAAATCTAAGACCCTTAAATAATCAATGTGGAGTTTTCAGTAAATGTTTACTATGTTCTATGTATAAAATATCTCATATTATGAAAACATTGTTATAAGCATCTGATTCACTTTTATGGAACAAGTCCATTTCACAAGATGCTTGAGGTTTTTTATCAACGGAATGATTTTTGCTTGTTGAAATGGGAATTATAAAGATTAAAACTTTTAAAAGAGCCTAAATTGAAAAAAGAGAGGTTAGAACAATGAAAAAGAGACTGGCAACGTTAGCGGTATTTTGCTTAATCCTTGGCATTGTAGCGAGTGCCGAAGCGGCTTTGACTTTGACTGATTCAACGAATGGTATTGTTTTTGATGACAACACTGGTCAGTATTGGATTAACAATCTAAATATGTTCACAAATCAATCCTATTCAGATCAATTATCAAGTATCGATGACTTCAATGGCAATGTTTATGGGGGTTTTAACACTTGGCATGTAGCTGATATCGGTGAGATAACATCATTGTTTGGAAACACGTGGCAGTATATAGACGAAGTGGTGAACGCATTCGTAAGCAATACCACGGCTAATATTAATAATATAGAGTATGAAGCCTGGGCTGGAAGGTTTGCGCCTGGGTCAGATTATTTAATTTTAAGTCGTAGTAGTACAGTTAATGGGGTAGCTATACACCCCATCGATTCAACATATGCACGTGAATGGATTGGAGCATGGGTTACTACAAATGTGGTAGCTACCCCCGTTCCTAGTACTTTCTGGCTCCTGGGTTCAGGTCTTATCGGGCTGGTAGGGATTGGAAGAAGAAAATTGAAATAAGCCTGCTGAAATATAACATTCAAAAGGCAGGACTATGGATTTAGTTCCTGCCTTTTTTATTTACATTACCCCTTTGCTCTTAAATCAGATTAATCTATATGAGCCAGAGACGGCATCAAAACTCATTCCCTCAGATTAAACGATATATAATATATTCACCATTCTAAAAACTTTATCCCGGGATCTAGACAAAAAAATAAAAAAATTTATCGAGAGACCGGAACTCAATCTCCAATATGCTTGAATGAAATTTTGATTTATTTTGTGATTCGCTTTCCCATAAAGTGGAATCCATGCTGAAGAAAAATAAAGTTTAAAATACCAGATGTTGTGGTTTGTAATTTTTTAAAAAACACAATATTGCCTGACATAGCTCACCTGTTAAAAAGCAACCTTGTCCTCACCTGGTTTAAATGATATGATTTGAATATTGCAGCTATAAATACATTTCCAATATCCCACTTGTCTTTTCGTTGAATGCCAGATTTGATGGAGATGATAATTTTTTAACACAAAAGCATATCGAAACTTGATGTGTAAAGGGCACCACTATGATAGTCGATCAAACGATCTCTTTGTCCGAAGAGATCGTAGATACAATACGCGAACCCCTTCTTGTACTGGATTCTGACTTAAAGATTCTCGTTGCAAACCGAAGTTTCATCAATTCATTCAAGGTAACGCAGGAGGAAACTTTAGGTGCTTTTATCTATGATATTGGAAACCGGCAGTGGAATATCCCCAAGCTGCGGGAACTGCTGGAAATAATCCTTCCTGAAAAGACCAGTTTTGACAATTATGAGGTTGAACACGATTTTGCCACCATCGGCAGGCGCATAATGCTGTTGAATGCCCGGCAGATTGAACGAGCGATGGGTAAGGAACGGATTATCCTTTTGGCCATTGAGGATATTACCGAGCGTAAGGAGATAGAAGCCGGCCTGGAAAAGACCCGAAAAGAACTGGCCATTATTAAAATAGCAGCAGACGAAGTCAGTGAATACGCTGAGAGCATCATCAACACAGTGCGTGAACCTTTGATCGCTCTGGACCAAGATCTCCGGGTGGTTACGGTCAGCCGCTCCTTCTATGAATTCTTTAAGGTAAAACCCGAAGATACCGTAGGGCAGCTTATCTATGACCTGGGCAACAAACAGTGGGATATCCCAAAGCTGAGGGAACTGCTGGAAAACATTCTCCCCCAAAAAGCAACCTTTGAAAACTATGAGGTTGAACACGATTTTGCCACCATCGGCAGGCGCATAATGGTACTGAATGCCCGGCAAATTCAAAGAGCGTTGGGTAAAGAACGGATCATTCTTCTGGCCATTGAGAACATTACTGAGCGTAAGCACTTGGAAGAAGAACGTGAGAAGTTGATCAAGGAACTTCAAAATTCATTAGCTCAAATTAAAACGCTGAGTGGTCTTTTACCCATTTGTGCATCCTGTAAAAAGATACGAGATGATAAAGGATATTGGAACCAAATTGAAGGTTATATCCAGACGTATTCTGATGCAAAATTCAGCCATGGGATGTGCCCTGAATGCTCAGACAAACTATATGGCAAAGAAGATTGGTATATAGAAATGAAAAGCGAGGAAAGCCAAGAGGAATAATGGCTATATTGCTATCTTTTCAAGGCTTTCAGGAATTACAGGATGGCATGCATATTATACTGATTTTTAAATCATGGCATGATCCCATATTTTGTGCTTAGGAAGAAGATTATTCAGATACGGGCCATTCAATTATATGATCCAATAAATCTCAATAAAATCCGATTTATGATGATGTTGTTCATAATATAAAAAATTGAACCGAGTCAGGAAGAGACTTCTGGCTATAGGGTTTGGGTATCCAGGGGCAAAAAATCCCCTTAGACTATTCTTGTCAGTCCTTATTTTTTTGCAAATCAGATCTGGACAGTAATAATAGACAAAAGGCTCTCCCAAATCCTACCCTTGATAACCGTGAAAACAAGAAATATCAGAGGCATGATTTTGAATTCAAATGATCGCAATTGAATTCGTGTAAATAAAACCGCTATTGTCGAAGTCCTTCCTTTCTGATATTTATCCAAGCTATCAAATTTTATTGTCTTATTGGACTTTCCTCTTTAAACAAAGGAGCGATCATGAATGAGAAAAATGAATTTCATTTAGAAAATAAAACCGGTGAAATAGATTCCTGGAAGGGCTGGATTTCTGTCGGTTGTGCGTTTGCTTCGATGTTTATTTGTTTCGGGATTACTTATAGTTTTGGCGCATTTTTCGATTCTATGTCCGCAGAATTTAATACTGGACGAGGTGCGACTTCAGCCGTTTTTTCGATCACAATGTTTATTATTTTTACCGGAGGGATTGTAAGTGGGAATGTCACTGATCGATTCGGACCGAAACCAGTGCTCATTTTCGGCGGCCTTTTCTTGGGTTTAGGGCTCTATTTAACGTCACTGGTTAACTCAATCTGGGTCGGGTATATTACCTATGGATTGGGTGTGGGGATAGGTGTCTCCTGTGGATATGTACCAATGTTAGCGGTGGTAGGTGCCTGGTTTGAAAAACGCCGTGCAGCAGCAATCGGCGTGGCTGTTACTGGAATTGGTTTTGGAACCTTGCTGATGGCACCGCTGGCAGCGGATCTGATTAACAAATATGGCTGGCGTCAAACCTATGTCATCCTGGCAATTCTCAGTATCATTGTTATAGTGGTTTGTGGATTTATTATTCCCCGACCTCCCTTGTTATCAAACCAGGAACCGAAAAAAAACATTGGTGAGTTGGTCAAAACACCTGTATTTCAGTATATGTACTTTGCAACTTTTCTGAGTTCACTATCGCTTTATTTCCCATTTGTGTTTTTGATCCCTTATGCCAAGACACAAGGAATTAATGAAATGGCTGCGGCTTCACTGATAGGGATTATTGGAATGGCCAGTGTGTTCGGTCGACTGGGGTTTGGCGTCCTGGGATCAAAAATAAATTGCATGCATCTGTTTCAGATTACATTTATTATTACCGCATTTAGTTTTATCTTTTGGCTGCTGGCCTCAAAATCATTTGTCATGCTGGTGATATTTGCCTTATTACTGGGTACGGGTTATGGGGGGTTTGTCGCTCTCGGGCCGACCTTGGTCGCAGAACTGTTCGGACTCGTCGGCCTGGGCAGCATCCTGGGGACTCTGTATACTGCTGTTGGATTTGGAGGACTGCTGGGCTCGCCAATGGGAGGATATTTGATTGATACCACCGGTAGTTATACAATTGCCATTATTGCAGCATTGGCAATCTCATCTCTGGCTTTTCTCTTTTTAATACCTGTAGAACGGTTCATGAGGTCTCGAATTAAATAATGGTAAGAAAGAAATGACCAAAATCCTGATGTGCTTGAATTCTTTGCGAGGTTAGTATTTCAGTACACCTCCAAGCCTTTCTTTAATCTGATCAATAAACGATCTTTTCTTTGGTCAGGCGTCTGACTTCATCCGGATTCATCTTGAGTAAACCGCACAGAATTTCTTCATTATGTTCGCCGAGCAGCGGTGAGCACCGCTTGATTTGTGCCGGGGTTTCAGAAAGCCTCCAAGGCGGTGCAATAATCCAGTCCTTACCAATAACAGGATGCTCCACTTGCTGATAGACACCCCTGGCCTTCAGGTGGGGATCTTTGAACAAGGCTTCTCCACTCATGGACGGGGCTGCGGCAACTCCTTTATTCTGCAGTTTTTCCATGACAATGTAATAATCCTGGTCACAGGTCCAGTCACTGATAATCCGGTCCAGTTCATCCAGATGCCGGAGTCTGTTTTCAGCACAGCTAAATCTTTTGTCTTCCGCCAGTTCGGGTTTTTCCATGGCGTCGCACAGCCCCTGCCATTCTGCATTATTTCCAACCACAATACTGATCCAGTTGTCGTATCCGCTGCAGCGATAGCAATTATGCGGGGCCATGAATTTATCTTTGTTTCCTGATCTTTCAGGACTCTGGTTATTAAAAATATAATCCAGGAAAACATCACCACAAAGCGCTGCGATCACTTCCTGTGATGAAAGATCAATATACTGCCCTTCACCTGTGTTTTGATGGTGTATCAGGGCGGTAAGAATAGCAAACGCAGACATGGTAGCGCTTCTCAGATCAATGGATCCCATAAAATTACTTGGAGGCGAATCTTCATATCCTGTGATATGCGGGAGTCCTGCCATGGCAGCAAATGTCGGTGCATATCCCATAAATTCCCGATGCGGCCCGGTTTGGCCACAGGCAGACGATGAAAGATAGATAATATCCGGTTTGACTTTCCTGGCTGCATCATAGTCAAGCCCAATCTTCTTTATGACTCCCGGTCGCATGTTTTCGATGGTGACATCGCATATCTCCAGAAGTCTTTTGGCGATCTCAACAGCCTCCGGCTGCTTCAGGTTCAAAGCAATGCTTTTTTTATTGAGATTCAGCGTATTAAAAACCGATGACTCATTGGGTGTGGCAAATTCCGTTCCTGTACTAAAGGAAATATATCGAGAATGGTCAACATACGCCAGACTCTCCACCTTGATAATTTCAGCGCCTAAAAAACCCAATAAGCATGTTGCATATGGCCCTGCCCAGGCAGAGGTGAATTCTACAATTCTGATTCCGTCCAATGGTCCTTTGGTCATTTCTTTCTCCTTAAGCAGTGCGTGTCCGCAGATTGGCTATTTTGTGGATAGACATTAAACAACACCATTTTCCTTTAATTTTGCAAGGGTTTGCTGATCAATCCCCAACCGTTCGCAAAATATTTCCTTATTGTGCTGTCCCAGCAGCGGCGCAGGGCGCTGCAACTGCCATGGGGTTTTATGAAATTTAAAGGGCTTTGACGGAAATTTATCCAGCTTTCCCACTGCAGGGTGCTCCATTGGGACAAAAAATTGCCTTTCCATCATCTGTTCTGAGTTGACAACATCTTCAGCTGTATTCACCGAAGACACCGGGACGCGCATTTCCTGACCCATTTTAACAATTTCTTCTCTGGTATATTTCATCGCCCATTCCTCGACATTCCGCTTCAATCTGATCCCGTTTTGCATTTGCACTCTGGAAGCGCGTTTCTTAAAGGCCTCCTCTTGCGCCCATTCCGGATTGCCAAGGAGTTTAACAAATGCCTCCCATTGGCGTTCCTGGGGCGTTATAATATTGACATACCCATCTTTGCACCGAACAATTCCAAAAGGATTTCCCTGCCGTGACACACTCTCTGCGCCATTGGCATAGGTGACGCTTTCCACCCGCTGCATGGACAGCAGTGCTTCCTGCTTTGATATTTCAATATACTGGCCCCGGCCAGAAATCCTTTTATGAAACAACGCCGCCATCACAGCCACTACCGTTACCAATCCTGGATCATAGTCACTCAGATTCCCTCCGGCCTTGACAGGGGCGCGCGAAAGATCCAGCGAGGGAATGGGAAGCACATAGCTTTGTCCGCTGGCATGACCGGTATTAAAGGAATATGCTTTGTAATTTTTATATGGACCACTTTTTCCAAAGGATTTGATGGCTGTCATAATGAGACCTGGATTGATCTGCTTCAGGGTATCATATCCAAACCCGAGAGTTTCCATCTCTCCGGTTGGTTTATTCTCAATGAGAATATCTACATCTTTAACCAGTTTATAAAATATCTCTTTTCCATCCTCGGTGGCAGGATCAAGAGTAATCCCGAACTTACTGGTATTCAAATAGAGAAACAACCCACTTTTTTCCGGATGCGCAATGTTTCCCGGAAACGGACCTTTTTTTCTGGCAAGATCTCCTTCCCCCGGATGTTCTATTTTAATCACTTCGGCACCCATATCTGCCATAAGTTTTGTGCAATATGGCCCGCTGATCATGTTACAGTATTCCAGGATCTTTACCCCTTCCAGTGCGTTTCGTGTCATTTTTTCCTCCGTCCTTCCAATTTCACAGACTCTTCAATGGGTATAACCCGCATCATCAGAGGCATTCCTTTACTATAAAAATCACTCTCCAAAAAATAGAACATTTGTTCTATTTTAACGGTCGGGTTTTTATTGTCAAGAAAAAACGAACAATCGTTCTTTTTCGGGAATGTGCAAATTATTATGATGGTTCGCGAAAAAGGTTGTTGGTGGACTCGACAGAATAGCATCAGTTTTTTTTCATTCGAACATTGACTTCGGTTTCCGTCAAGTGAATTAGGATCAATTTATGTATGTATTAAATTGACTCAAGGATTCGGATAATTATTTTTTTGGGGTACAAAAATTGGAGAATGTGTTAAAATAGAATAAAAACAGTATGAAAATTGCATGGCATATTTTGTGACAACATAAGACCCATAAAGAAACAGGGAGGACTTATTCCATGAAAATCAATTCAAACACATCCAGCATGTTTGCCAACAGGCAATTAGGCGATGCATATAAATCTTTTTCAGATTCGATCAACCGCCTGTCAAGCGGAAAAAGAATAAACAAGGCGGCTGATGATGCATCCGGTATGACCATTGCAAACAGATTAAACAGCCAGGCAACAGGCATGGGCCAGGCCATAAAAAATGCAAATGATGCGATCTCTGTGATCCAGATAGCAGACGGTGCCCTTGAAGAAGCTGCAGGGCTTATCAGTACCATAAGAACCAAATCCATACAGGCATCAAGTGACGGTCAATCACATGAAAGCAGAGTAGCTATTCAGGCAGACATTAACAATGCTCTGGAGTCACTGGACCGAATTGCTCAGACCACATCATTTAACGGCCAGAAACTTCTTTCAGGTGCCTTCACAGATAAACAGTTTCAGGTGGGCGCAAATCCTAATGAAACGGTAAAAATATCCATCGGATCATCGGATTCGGTACATCTTGGCTCTGAAAAGAACGGCAGTCTCTCCAGCATTGATGTCACAACTTTTGAAAGCAGCCAAAAAGCAATTGAAATTGCAGACGCCGCTCTGGAACAGGTTAATATGATACGGTCTTCGATTGGATCAACACATAACCAGCTTGCATCGATGATTAACAACCTCTCAAGTTCACAGATTAATATTTACGCTTCAGAATCAACAATCCGGGATATTGATCTTGCTGAAGAATCCATGAATATGTCTCGACTGGAAATGCTTACAAAGTCACGTACCTTTGCGGCTGCTCAAGCAAATACCTCGAAAAAAAACGTAATGGCACTGCTGGGTTTATAGCTGAAACAGTTCCAGACCCAATTCCTTGCAGACCAGGCGAACCCCTTTTTCGTTCTTTTCCTTCATGATCGGCTCCGGGTTGCTGTTCACTGCATCGTAAAGCAGCGCTTCTACGGCCTCTCTATCATCTTCAGCTTTTACGGCTTTTCTCGGTGTTTTATTGTTCAAGGCCGGCACAGGGATATCAACCCAGTGTTCCCAGCCTGGAGATGGTTCCCTTAAGTAACTGCCGGGCCTCAGGGAGTTTTAATAGCTCCTCATTGGGCTTTACAGGGAAAGCGGGCATTCTCAAAATGACATAATCGCATTCAATCAATACAAATATTGACAATGATTGTATTTTAACTATTATGGTATGTAGTTGTTTTTTAGATAAGGAGGGTAATATGCATATATCATTGACACCTGAGCTTGAAAGCAAAGTTAAGCAAAAAGTAGCATCAGGTTTTTACAACAATGCCAGTGAAGTTATTCGGGATGCTTTGCGGTTCTGGGAAAAGAATGAAGAATTGGTACAGCATATGAAACTCCAATTGTTAAGAGAACGCCTGGCGATCGGTGCGGATCAAGCTGAACAGGGGAAATTTTCGGCGCAATCCGTAAGCGAAATTATTGCTGAGGTCAGGAATGCCTGAATACCGCCTTACCCCTTCAGCAAAATCAGATTTAATTGAAATCTGGAATTATACTGCTGAGACATGGGGTGAGCAACAAGCTGAAAAATATCTTCAAGATATCGAGGATACGCTTAATGAACTTGCTGCCAATCCGGGGCTTGGAAAACGGCGAACTGAAATCTTTCCAGGATATTATTCGTTTCCAGCACGGAAACACATCATCTTCTATCTTAACTCAGGTCGTCACATTGATATCATTGGTGTTTTACATGGAAAAATGGATGTTGATAAAAATTTAATGTGAGGACTACCCGTCGGCCAGGCCCAGCTTTTCGGCCGGACAACTCCCACAGACTCTCCTGTTCATCCTGTTTCAGAATCAGATTTATCTCCAATAAAATTTACAGCATCCTTTTGAAATTTGGCTTCAGGTTATCCCATATAGTTTAATTTTAAATCTGAGGATGACAAATTTGCCCATACCAGATATGGTATTCTGAAGATACTTAAAAAGCTCGGACTGGCGGATGAATCGCTCGGTAAATTGGGGAGTTTGACTCCTGACACATAATACCATTATTGAACACCATGACATTACTCATTTTGCCCAACGATATCATTTACACATAATTATTTTGATCATCAATATTGATGCAAGCATTGTTGAGTTCCAATTCAATTTGAAATTATAATATTGTAGAAAATTTTATTCAGTTTATGTATGTATAATTGACAATTACATTTGAATTTTAATGGTACTAACTTTCGAGAGGTCACCAATTGAATCTGATAAGACCCCAATTTATCTATATAAATTTATTAGCAATAATCTGTTTTTTATTAATCCTATTTACAAGCTGCCAGCAAAATGTTGACAAAATTGATGATCAAAACAAATTGCATAACATTGCAATGAATAGCGAAAATGCAAACATCAGATTTAAAGCATTAAAAAAAATTAATGATGAAAAACTTATCGTAGATATTGCTAAAAACAATTCATTTATAATTGTGAGGTTAGGGGCTGTAGAAAAAATTTTAAATCAAAAAATGTTGGCAGATCTATCATTAAATGATCCAGATGCCGGTATAAGAATTGCTGCTCTTTATAATCTAACTAATGAGACGATAATCTCTCAAATTGCCTCTAATGATCCAAATGATGATATTCGTTTATTGGCATTTAAGAAAATAGACAACTATAAAGTCTTCACAGCTATCATTCAGAGCGAAAAGAAAGATGAAGTACTAATAAACGCTATTGATGAAATCGCAAATAGAATTAACTATGACGATGGCCAGTGTCCTGAACAATTGTTATATTTAATTACTAAATATTCAACGGATGATCAAAATCGGCAGAATGCAGCTTATATAATTACTGATCAAAAATTACTATCCAAAATTGCACTAAAAAATTCTGATTCAAATGTGAGGAGGGCAGCTGCAGAAAATATAACAAATCTCAAATTATTAGCCGATATTGCTCAATCTGAGACTAATTCCTTCGTTCAACGTACTGCAACTATACAATTAGGAAAATTATATTATAAATCCTGTTTTAAAGAACGCCCCATTCTCAATTGGAAGTATTATAACTTTGGTGTATTAAAAAGACTTCTATTAAGCCATGAGCTAGAAAAATATTATGGGAAGTTAACGACAGAATTTAAATATGAAAAAATAAAGGCAGAATATGGATCTCAAATGATCCCCATCCCCCCACATTTAGGTGGAGGAATTGATTATGGCCCTATTACTGCGACAATATGGAGTGAGCTTGTTCATCTATCCATTACCGATAGTAAAAATTTCAGAATCTTTAAAAAAAAATATTCGGGGAAAGGTTTCTTACATAGTACCACAGAAGCAAGCGGTACTGTGCATCGAGCTGAAATAAATTTTAAAGAAATCGCCACTCACCTTTTAAAACCATTTGAAAAAAGCGTCCAAACGAAATTATTGGAAAAACACTCTTTTATTGATTAACAATGATACCATAAATTGAATATCCTTTGATATTTCGCCTTAAAGCCGAGTTGTAAAATTTTCTAAATAGATTTTTTACTTATTGACAAGATTTTGGACACTCGATATCCATTAGAATAGGCTAATAGATTTAACAATACCCACATATAAATTGAATTCTTAATTTTTTATTGAGGAGATGCTGTCTTGATCAATTTTTTCAAAAAATTTATTAATTTAAGCACTCCCAAAGAAATCAAATGTAATTATTGTGGTAAGATTATCAATTCTTCTATTGGTTTTACTAATATAGACTGTTGCCAGAAATGTTCTAAAGAAGACTTGTCCCAATTACAATCCAAGGAAAAAGAGTGGTGGATAATTTTGCCTGGAAGAGGACAGCGCAAACAAGGACCATACACGATTTCTGAACTTTTGGAATTTTCAAAGGACATCCCAACTGAGGTCAATCCGGGAGAGATAAATTATATTTCGGTACGCCGAGGTAAAAAAAGTGAATGGGTAAGAATGGGGGGAAAAGATTTTTATCCTAAAAATTTATTTAATTTAGATTGCAGAACAGAAAAAGAATGTCAATGTAATCACAATGTTGATCTATCTGAGAAAAAAGACATCATTATCTGTACGGAGTGTAACCTGAAACTACGAGTTCCTACACTGGAAAAAGAAATTCTTGTTTCGTGTCCCTGTGGAAATAAAATCATCTGTTTGTCAGGAAAAATAAAGCCCCAAAAATCTACTTCAACAAAGCCCCCCCCCGTAAGTGATAGAAACAATGTTGATTTTAAAACAGATGAACGATTAGAAAATCTAGTTAATCGATTGATCTTTTACCAGCATGAACCCACTTTTCTTAATGCTTTACGGGAAGCAACAGCCATGGCTCCAAAAGGAGATGATCTCGGTGTCAGAGCATTGAGTGAGGCAATACGACGTAGGTCTGGAAAGAAGGACATTGTTTTTTATGCCCCTTCTTTTGGAGGTTTAACAACACGACAAAGCAAAGAAATCCTGGAGGCAGAAAGCAAATTATTGGAGCTTGCCAAATCTGGCATATTAATAAAAGATCCAGCTAAAACCCAAAATCTTATTTCAGCAGCTTTGTGTGCCTCAGGTGACGATCTCAATAGCTTTGTAAAGGATATTTTCATGGTGGCGGGAGCAGAGCAGGGATATGATTTTCAACTTTTGTTTAACCAAATAAATTCATCAATCAAACTCAAGTATGCTCATGGTGAACGTTCTTGGACCCAGAAAATGATGAACGAGGAAAATGAAAAATATTTCGAAGTACCTGTCCAGGTAACTTCATTTCGTTGCTCTGATAGAGAATGCCTTTGCGCCGGAACAGATGAATTAATTCCCGGAAAAACAGGATATTTATTAATCACAGAGGAAATCATTCAACTAAGGAAGGATGCTTTAAAGTGGGAAGAATTAACAACTAAATTAAGAAAAGTTCAAGCAAATACAGATTCAATTATCAGTTTCCACAGTTTCCATGTAAATCCTATTTTTATGTGCAAGGAAAGTGCTCTTAATCATGGGATCAATTTGGAAATCGCAGCCTCAGATGCAAAAAGATGGGCTGATTCTGGATTATGTCCACTTCGTGCAACACCTATAAATACCTCACTTAAGGAAAAAGAATGGACTCCGGAGATCATCAATGTCACATCCTCTGAAACACCTTACGAAATACCAGCGAATAAAATAGGATTAAGTGTACTTATTGCCAATGAGGGAAAATCGGCATTGTTACTCAATGAACTTCAATTAGCAGCGTTTGAACTGCAAAAAAAGCTCGAGCCAGAACTGTTTGATTCAATGTCACATCATAACATTAAAATATTTCTCGTCGAAAATGCTGAGGATCCTCAAAGCCTGTACTTTGTTTTTGATTTACTTAAGCTTGCTTCTCCTTATTCAGCATATGTCAGAACACCAATCGTAGCTTTAAGAGAAGGTGAGCCAAGGCAAACAATATATCTTGTATGGGTTTACAAAGATTCATCTGAAAAAATTATATTTTCTGATTTTCAAGCCAAATTCTCCGAAAAAAGCTTATAAAATCGGGGGGACACAATGCGCCATAAAGTATTTTTCACAGGACAATTAAAAAGGATTTTGGGGAAATTTTATGCATCGGAAATGTTGTCCAGAATATTTTGGTGTTAAAATTTATAAGCTGAATACAATACCGCCCAAAGATTGGGCTCCAGTAGTGCTGGGTTAGGATCTGAACTTTTGTAAAAAATCATCTAAACCGACAAAATTGTTTTAAAAGGAGAAAAGTATGGCAGGTCAAATTTGTCCTATCTTTGAAAGACTTTCAGATGATACAATAACAATCATCGGTGCATGGATGCAACATCCGATTAATATACAAATTATCCCAGATGAATATAATTTTATAGAAATCCAACACATCTCGCCAATATTATCTTCTTATTTGAAAAATGAACTCTGTCGATCAATTCCAAATGATTCAACAAATGTTGGTCGTGGTTGCCGATTTGAAACGGGTGCCTTCATAATGGGGTGCAACCATCCAGCACCAAATGAAAAGGGTGGAATTTATGGTAGGGACTTTGAATATAAAATGAAAGATAACCAAGGTGTGACGATTCTTGTTCGTGAAAAAATTTCAGAAAATCCATTAACCACAAATGTGCAGGACAATTTCCATTCGAATGATTCTTTATCGGAGTCAAATAATCATGTAACTAAATCTCAAAACTGGTTTTTTGCTGAAAATCAACAAAAAAATGTTCGGCAAATCATAACGCATGATCAGAATATGGAATACCAGGATTCTGAGTTCTCCAACCTGGCATTAAGCGGTAAATATGAAAATTTAATGTCTCAAAAATGGGTTTGCGGATATTTTCGAACTGATGATAAACCTGGTCCATATTTGCTGGTCAGAGCAGATGGTCACATTAATTATTTGAAAGATTGCCCTATTCGAATTGCATTTTCATTTTATCGGAAGCCCTCGGCTGGATTGTTTGGACTCTTTGTAGCAGCTGATACCAATGATGAGTTAAAAAAAGTGTCACCCCATGGCCACGCGGTTTTTGAATGCATTTTCGGTCTTGACAATGCCGATGCGGTTCAGCGAATAAAAGATGCTTTGTCAAAAGAAGAGGTCCGGTTATGCTTTGCTGATAAATCCGAATCTCTAAGTCAGGAAGTAATGGACGAAAATGGCAATTTTATTGAAATGAGCCCACCGTGTTGTCAATTTGATAGAATATTTAAAATAGACGACAAATGCCGGCAATCCCTTTTGAAAGAATTTAAAGCATTACTTGAATACCACGAAACCACAAATTGCGATTTTCAAACTGGAATGCAAGAGCTAAGTGCTGATTTCCCACCAAGTGATTATCCAATTCTTTCAAAAAGTTCTACAAAAAATAGTTTGAGTGAGAAAGAAAATACCATTCCAAAACAGGAAATAGAACCAACTTCTGAAGAAGATGAGCTATACCAATGTGGAGTATGTCAAACCTCTTGGAATAAACAAGATATCGGAGAATATCTTGTTTGCCCAGACTGCAATGGGCGATTGTCCTATTCCCAATCAGAAAATGAGATTGAATATGCAAATATTAATAATAAACCAACAAGTTCAAAAAAACAGTTTATGTCAAATTCCAAGACAAAATCCAATATGGTGAATTTATTGTTCTCTTTTAATGGGCGAATTTTACGCTCTGATTATTGGCTAAGAGGAGCTTTAGTCCTTGGTATGGTAACATCATTGATCAATATATCTGTTTTGTTTGTTTATTTGCAGACGACTGATTTTATGTTGGATGGTATTATACAAATCGGAGCTGCAATCCTGCTATTATGGCCAATATCAGCTCTTTGGACAAAACGGTTACATGATCGTGGACGAACTGGTAAACAACTTCTTTTTATATTAATTCCAATTATTGGTCAGATTTATTTTATTTGGCTTGTCATTCAGATTTGTTTTCTTCCTGGCGATCAAAAGGAAAATCAATTTGGACCAGTCCCAGTGCCTGAGGTATTTTCTCCATTATCAAAATTTATGCGAATTGGTATAATTATTGTGCTTACATTGGCGAATATGTTATGGCCATTTTTAAAAATCGAAACTATAAGCGACCCGATCACCCCCGTTGTAATACCTCTTTTTGGCACTGCAAACAATATCGAAGTGATATCCCCAAAGGACACACCAGAAAAAATGGATTCCTTACGGATGACTACTAAAGATCTGCTTAAAGAAAAATTGGAATCCTCAAGGAAAGCAGGTAAAGACATGATTGAAGAAGAGCTCAATAGACAACTAAAAGATATCGATATAGAAAATAAGGTGAATGTGAATCCAGAACACCTTGATAATTTAGGCGATTTATTCAAGACGGAACAGTCTGAGTAACAAAGGGAATAATCAATTAAATTCCAATATTGACTATCTGAATTCAAAGCAAATTATATAGTGCTTAAAAGACCATTGTGAAATAGATAAAATTAAGTTGGAGATGTTAGATGATCAACGACAATTATTTTTTCTCTTCGTATTGCCTCCTTAATTTGCATTATAGAGGCTTAACTCAATGTGCACAATATCGGGGGAGGATCACACTATATGTTTACAAATTGGCAAATGAAATGTAAGTTTTGCTAAAATACTGACTAACTTATAATTTATGAGGATCAATTAAAATGCAAAGGAATCTTAAATATCTTCTAATTGTCCTTGCGATTGGAATAATTGCTAATGGATGCGTCATGCAAAGTACAAAACCTACTTCAGAAAAAGTAGAGAACACAAATGATCCACGTGTACTAAAAAACATCATATTGCATGATATTGACAATCCTCAAGATAGCTCTGACATTGGCGATACAAAATTAAGAGAACTTGCTTTAAATAGAATTTCTGATCAAAAAATATTGGAAGAAATCGCTTTAAGTTATGGTGGAACAGACCCAGGCAATAACAAGGGGCAATCATCAAAAAGAAGTTATTTTATCCTAAAAGCTATTGAAAAAATAAACGATCAAAATATATTGTTCAACATTGCCATAAATGGTGAAAAGCATAATACAATAGCTGTTTCCAAAATTGAAGATCAGAAGTTGCTTGAAAAAATTATTCTAAAGACTGATAGAGATAGTGCGCGTGAAATTGCAGCAGGGAAAATAACAAATCTGAGACTTTTAGAGAGTATTTTTTTTGATAAAAAGGAACCTGCTGAAGTTCGAAACGGAGCGATAAATAGTATTGCAAGACTTCATCATGATGAAAATATATTGTCTGAAATTGTTCTTAGCAATGGAAGCCACTGTGTGACAGAACGCTTATATGCAATTGCCGGAATACGGGATACAACAATTTTAAAAATGCTGCTTAATACTATGGGGGCACCAGCTTTTCAACAAAACAGTTATTATCAACTTTTAGGTAACTGTGCCAATAGGATGGAAAAATATTATCGCTCGCAATACGATTTAGGGCTATCAAAAGGAATAAAGTCCTATGACCGACTCAATTCATTATCCGACATCAAGAATTATACAATTGCTAGACTTATGGCCGTTGAGAAATCAAAAGGTTCTGACAGAAGAAGTATTGAATCAATCCTTAAAGAGAATATGCGTACTAATTATAAAGAGGGTCGTGTAAGAGTTCTTTCTGATATTCTATACATCTTTGAAGATCCTCAGTTAATAAAAAAAATGGGTATATCAAGAATTATAATGCTTACTTCTAATGAACAAAAAAGATATGGGAGTAGTGGTTTCGGACAAGGTGCTATAGTAAAGATTGAAGATATCTATTTTAATATTATTTTTAAAAATCGCGCTTCAATCTATTATTTAAAAATAAAAAGTAAAGAAAGAGGTAAAAGTAAAGAAACTTTTTATATTACCCCAGGGGTGATTACGCCTAGCAAACTGTATACAGCAGAGTTATCATTGGATGAATTCTTTGATAAGTTCAAGGTTAGGTTAAACGACCCAGTATTATTTGACGAATTACAAAAAAGTAATCATTATAAAAAAATTATGACCAATTAACATTGAGAAAAAGCATGAAAACAAATTTCTTGAATATTTTTGCTGTTGGTTTAGTAACACTCTATGCAATTCTTATCCAGGGATGTGCATCGACCATTATCAATGCATCTTATGATGGGGATCTTTCTAAGGTAAAACAGTTTATTTCTGATGGTGTTGACGTCAACACAAGACATAAAACAGTGACACCCCTTCATAATGCAACCTATAAAGGACATCTTGATATTGCAAGATTGCTCATTGAAAATGGAGCAAATGTCAACGCTGCGACAGACAATAAAATCACCCCTCTTCATAATTCTACAGCTGACGGTTACGTTGATATTACAAAACTGCTTATTCAAAAAGGTGCCGATATCAATCCAATTGGTCACAATGGCATGACACCTCTTCACAATGCAGCAATCAATGGCCATACCGAGATTGTTAAACTATTGCTACAAGCGAAAGCTAAGATCAATATTAAAGATAACAATGGAAAAACACCGATAGATTTGGCATCGAATAAAGGTTATAAAGAGATAGTTAACCTACTGAAAGCAGAAGAGATTATTGGTCAAGAAAAGGAACAACCGCATATATTTGAATTCGTTAAATCGAGTAATAATCCATCCGCTTTTTTACCTGCTATTAAAAAGATAAATGACCAAAATCTTTTATTTAAGCTAACTGAAAAAGATATAGATCAAAAAAAAAGAGAAGCTGCGGTTAAAAGAATTACAAATCAAAATTTCCTATCTGAGATAATCAAACAAAATAATACTAATCTATATTCTGATCAAATAGTGCGAGAATATGCCATAGAGAGAAGCACGGATCAGGCCGTACTTACAGAGATAATCGAAGACGATAAATATTTTTTAGCTCGTGTAGCTGCGATAAAAAACCTTACAGATCAAACTTTGCTCTCAAGAATAGCCCTAAAGGACGAAAATGCATATATACGTGAAAATGCAACTGAAAAAATAACTGATCAACATATACACTATAGAATAGCTATAAATGATGAATCTGACACTGTCCGTAAAGTCGCTGCAAAAAAGATAATGGACCAGGATTTGCTTTACGAAATTGCTATAAATGATCAATCTGCCAGTGTTCGGAAAATTGCAGCCGAAAAGATAACAAACCAAATTTCTTTACTCGAGATTATCAAGCGAGAAAGAGATGAGGACACTCGCAAAGCTGCTGTTAAAAACTTAAATAAATTAGATGAATTGATTCACATTGCCCAGACAGATGACTCTAATAAAGTTCGCATAGAGGCAGCAAAAAAAATATATCAGGTAAGAAGACCGGATAGTAAACTTCTTAGTGACGAATTTGCAAAAGTGATGCTGATTTTATTGAATCCTCGTATAATTGAGCGACATGGTTTACTACAATTATATGCTAATGCTGAGGCGAAAACTGAAAGATATAGTAAGTCTAATATTTTTTACGGAGATACGGCTACACTAACTACTGTCGATTATATAATAGAAGTTAAAAATTCAAAGGGGAAAACAATATTAAATAAAAAATATTCTGCAGTTCCCCATAGAAAAAATGAAACTTTCAAAACTGGTTTTGCAGATAGAATGAGTAGCACTGTTAGAAGAGGTGAAATATTGTACAACGAAATTAAAAGAGAATTATTAAAGGAATGAGTAAACTTGTCTGACATATAGGACGAATAGCGTCAGAAATATTTATCGAATTTATGATATTTTTTTTAGAGAAAACTTCTTTCTGAATTGGAAAGGATTTTTTTTGGGGTTTTTATCCAATCTTTTTGATAAAAAAAGAGATTGTTCACGCACAATTCGAACGTTTAGTGGCATTCGGAGTGCTCAGTCCACACAAAATTTGGAAAAACCCCATAACGTGTCTCTACTGTCTCTGTTGGACCTTAATCGAAAGGTGTGGCGTTCTGTGATCAACGACAATTATTTTTTCTCTTCAGCGACAATTAAAATTCCCGTTTTCATTTAGATATAACCTGTTTATTTCATTAATAAATACTTGCAAATTAAATTTTTTTATGTTTTTTATATTTATCCTTCCGGAGGATAGGGCAATGCTGGAGAGCAACCTGAGCGCCGAGAAGGTGACCGAAGTATGAGGGCCGTGCTTTCATGTGCGGCCTGATACTTTTTTTCATACTTTGGTCCATCATGCGCCAAACTCCGGGGGTTTGGGGGCTGGCCCCCATTATAATCAGTTATAATTCCTTTTCCTTCTTTGCCTGCTCAATTCGATAGCTGTCTATGTTTAACTCCAGAATCACACTGTGATGAACCAGTCTGTCAATTGCTGCCGCAGTCGTCATGGGATCTGATCAACGACAAATATAAAGTTTCTTCAACGACATTTAAAATTCCCGGTTTCCATACCATTTAACTACTTAAAATTACTAAATAAAAGCTTGCGTATCGTAATTTATTGTGCTTTTTATAT